>Ga0209184_1000097_pt1 | contig 114157 bp, 85 predicted proteins | sample EN8Hudsemesocosm_2_FD_184627 | JGI IMG/M metagenome (GOLD analysis project Ga0209184, IMG submission 184627) | Methane-oxidizing microbial communities from mesocosms in the Hudson Canyon - EN8C Hudson Canyon (SPAdes) (version 2) | ecosystem: Environmental > Aquatic > Marine > Cold seeps... | reverse complement strand
TCACTGAAAAACACTAATTTCACCGACTCATAATCGGTAGGTCCTGTGTTCAAATCACAGAGGAGCCACCATTTTTCCAGTGTAATGACATACTATTTTAAATCAAAAACATTTGATTTTTTAGTAAACTTTAGCATAAGAAGATTCTATTTCTGATTGCAATTTAACCGCCTGAATACTTAAAGATCACTAAGTGCGTTTTGTTGATCTCATTAACGAAAACCTAATGTTATCTCACAGCTCAAAGTGAGCAAAGTGACATCAAGACTTGTAACCAGAACATGTCTCAGTTATAGCCTTTCTCTTCTAACAAGTACTCTGCTTGAAAAACTCAGATTAATATCACAGGTTACTATTTTATCGATAAATTTATTAGATACACTTCTATAGTCTACTATTATAGGTACTATAAAAAAACATGAGGAATATGAATAATGTTGAGGTTACTAATCGCTGCTATTATCTCATTTTTGTTGTTGAGTATTTGCTCATGTGATCCCGTTAGTAAAAGTAAAAAACTTCCTCAACATATCGTTATTGGTTTATTACCAGACAGAACACCTGAGCACATGTTAAAAACTCATGAAGCATTGTTTACCTATATATCTAAAATGTTAGGTGTAAGTTATGACGTTATAATTCCCAAGGATTATGATGATTTACTTAACCAATTCCATGCAGGTGAAATAGACTTGGCATTTTTTGGTGGCATCACGTTTATTAAAGCGATGAAACAAAGCGGCGCTGTACCACTGGTAATGCGCAATATTGACTTAGATTTTATCAGTTATTTGATAGTACGCACTGACAGTCGCCTTAAAAGTATTGATATGTTGGGCAATAAAAGTTTTTCCTTTGGCTCACTTCTGTCTACTTCAGGACACATAATGCCACGTTATTATATGAAAGCGTTGAATATATCTCCCGAAAACTATTTTTCAAAAGTGCAATATAGTGGTTCACATACAGCGACATTAGAGGATGTTATTGATAAGGTTGTTGATGCTGGGGTATTAAATAGTCAAGTATTTGAAGCGAGTTCAAGCGAGAGGCCTGCACTTAGTAGCGAGTTGACTGTGATATGGCAATCTCCCCCTTTTCCCGATTATGTATGGGCGATTCAGCCAAAATTTGATAGTGATTTCAATCAAAAATTAGTTGATGTTTTTATGTCAATTACGCCAGAAACCCCTATTGGAAAAGAAATCCTTAAAAACCAAAAAGCGGATGCCTTTTATCCAACATCAATCACAGACTTCGCTGAGCTTGAACAAGCGCTAAAATTGACACAATCGACTAATGACTGAACCTTTATTAGCAGAAAAAGAACGCAAATCCGCTAAAGATCCTACAATAAAGCTTTTGTTTGCTTTATCAATAAGTGTGACGTTTTTTATCATTGTTGTGCTCATTGTTGTTGATGAATTCAATGTTAAACAGAAACAAAAACAAGACATTATTTTAAATTATTATGATAGAAGTATTGCCGAAACGTTTAATTTAACTAATACATTGCACAGACTCGATAAAAAAATATCGTTGAATAAAAACAGTCAATTTAGTGATATTCGCCTAAGGAATGAAGTCGCACAATTAATAAAACAAAAACAGATAATTATTAAGTTACAGCAAAAGTACCAGCAGCAAAAATTTGGACTATCTGTCGAAAGGTTAACTAGCCAAATTGATTTAATCTTACAGGAAATCAAAGGTGCTTTTATAGACTATCAAGTGATAGAAAAACTCATCCGAGCGGCGATTTTTAGTGCCAAACAAATTAATTTACTACACCAACAAAAACGAATGCTTGATACCCAACTATTATCGGTAGAGTTTAACAAAGTCGACTCTATTATTGATGGAGCAATGTTATTTGCATTGATTATAGGGCTGCCACTGATTTCCTTCATCTTTATCAGGGTTAGAAAAGCGGTACAACAACAACAAATCATACATGATAAACTTTTAGATACTCATCAAGAAATTGAACGTCATGCCTACTATGACTCGCTTACCAATTTACCAAACCGCAGGCTTTTTAAAGAAAATCTTGAGTCAGCGATAAATACCTCAGCCAGAACTGGGGAAGTGTTTGGGGTATTCTTTTTAGATATTGATAATTTTAAAGCTATTAATGACTCACTTGGTCATGATGTTGGCGATACGTTACTTATTGAGGTCAGTAGAAGAATATTAAATAGTATTCGAACTAACGATAAACTTTCTCGCATAGGTGGTGATGAGTTTAATATTTTATTAGCCGATGTTGAGAATGACTTCAAAGCAAGACTGGTTGCTGAAAAAATAATTAACCAGCTAGCAGAGCCTTTTTATATCAGCAATCATGAGATAAATGTAAGCGTGAGCATAGGTATTACTCTATTACCTGATGATTCTACCGATTTTTCAACGCTATTAAAGTATGCTGATTTGGCGATGTATCATGTTAAATCTGTCGGGAAAAACTCGTACAAATTTTTTGATAAAACACTCAATGAGACTGCAATCGCTAATATGCAGCTGGAGCAAAAGCTTAAAAAAGCGATTAAAAATGATGAATTTGTCTTATATTATCAGCCTCAAGTGAATATTAAGGACAAATCTATCGTAGGTTTTGAAGCACTTATTCGCTGGAATGACCCCGAGCAAGGCATTATATCTCCACAGAGTTTTATACCTTTGGCTGAGTCCACTGGCTTAATAGATAAGATAGGATTATGGGTTATTTCTCAAGTATGCCGAGACCTTACAGCACTTATTGAACATACACATGATAAAATTAAAGTTGCTATTAATGTCTCTGCTCGGCAAATGCAGGATTTCAATTTGGTATCTATTTTACAGCAAGAGTGTGATAACAATCAGGTAAGTCCAAGTAACATTGAAATTGAAATAACCGAAAGTATATTAATGGAAGATATAGAAGAAAAAAGTAAACTATTACTGGCTTTCCAAGCATTGGGAATGGGGATTGCCATCGATGATTTTGGAACAGGATATTCCAGTTTTAATTATTTAAAGAAATTGCCGCTAAACATCTTAAAAATTGATCGCTCTTTTATTGAAAATATATGTGTCGATACTAAGGATGAAGAAATTGCATCAGGGATCATCGCTTTGGCTCACAGTCTGCATTTGAAACTTGTTGCAGAGGGCGTTGAAACCCAAGAACAGTTAAACCTATTGGAAAGCAAAGAATGTGATTTTTACCAAGGATATTTATTTAGCCGACCTTTACCGTTAAATCAGATCTTAAAAACAAATTTTTGATATATCTAGAAAGAACTGCATAACGACTAAAGAGTTATGCTCACCTCCCCAAGAAAACATTTCTAATGACCTCCCTTTTGACACAAAAGCAGGTAAGCGAGTTTCTTTCCAAATAGTACCTCTTATTTCCTGTTCATATTGATGGCATTTTTTAAAGGGATAATAAAAATATCTTAGATCCGTAATGATTACTTTTATTTTGAAATAGAGTCGTTAAAATCAACCTTCGCCTTAATTTACTTGGTTAACTTATATGCATGAAAATGCTAACTCGTTAGTGGTACTTGATTTTGAAACAACTGGGCTATCGCCAACAAATGGTGATAGAGCAATAGAAATAGGTGCAGTTAGAATTGAAAATGGCGAGGTTACTGACAAATTTCAATCATTAATGAACCCTGGTTTTCGTATCAGTAGTTTTATTGAACAATACACCGGAATATCTAATCAGATGCTTGGTAAGGCTGCTTCTTGTGACGAAGTAATGGGCAAGTTTGCCGACTTTATTGGTGATGATAACCTGCTTGCACATAACGCATCATTTGATAAAAAATTTTTAGATGCCGAGCTCGATAATATTTCTCGAAAATATCATGGCGAATTCATTTGCTCATTACTTGTGTCACGCAGAATTAATTTAGATGCACCTAATCATCAATTAGGAACACTCATTCGTCATAAAAATATTCCTTCAGATGGCGCATTTCACAGAGCATTGTTTGATGCAGAGATGACCGCTAAGTTATGGTTGACTATGCTTGATGACATAGAGGAAAAAATTGATCATCAATTTGTTCCTTTTCAATTGATACAAAAACTATCTAAAACGCCAAAGAGTGGAGTAAGTAAGATTTTAGCTAAATGGTAAAAAACCAACAGAATTATGTAGGGGGTTTCTAACAGCCTTTCGACCAGATAAATCTGATCGCCGACTCTTTGAAGATAGATATTAAAACACTAATATAATAACTTGGGATGTTTAATGTTGTGTTCAATAAAATTTGATAAATCAAGGTCTTCATCTTCTGGCAATAAAGTATTGATGGTTAATTGCGGCTCCGAAGCATAAGCAGTTGGTCCCAAGGCGCCTACCGTACTACTGACGCTATAGAAACGTTTTAAAGCACCATCAATACTTACTTGAGTTTGAAAGCTTGCCATAGGCTCAAGTTTTGCAGCGCGTTGCTGCCAATCCTCAGGTACATTTGGGTGTGATATTAATCGGTTTACTAAGGCATACTCATCTTCGTTGTCACTAAATAGCGCATTTTGTTGCAGTGACATTAAAATCACCGACAAAGTGTTTTCCCAACCACTAATACTATTTCCTGCACCTTGACGGGAAAATAAAAAATCATAGAGATTATTAACATTATTGAGTATGTCGGTTGAAATATGTTTTGAATAAAAGCCAACCCAAGCTTTATTGACCATTAAAATATTGGTTGAACTGTCTAATAGTGCTGTTGGATGGGGGTCTAATGCTTTTAGATTTAGCATCATCGCTTTTCTGAGCCATTTCAATTGGGGTGCATTAAAATCAACTTTTTTGATATCTGGCGCAAAACCTGCCGACATTAGTAAGTGGTTACTATCACGTTCACCTAAGCCAAGTACTTGAGAAATCTCTTTAATAATGACTTCGCTGGGCCTACTGCTGCCGTTTTCTAAGCGACTGATATGTCGTGGTGAGCTACCCAAACGAAACGCTAATTCTTCTTGATTTAGCTGGTGCAAACCTCGCCAAAACTTAAGAAATCGGCCAAAGGCTTGCTGCGCAATAGGGACTGACATAGGAAATAACTTTACTGAGTTTGTACCAGCATACTATGTTAAAAAAAAGAATCCAACCAGACATCCGATGTCATGGTGAGGAAAAAACTATTAAGGCAAACTGATTTCATATTATAAATGACAAGAGAAAAAACATGGCAGCACCAATGATGAACGAACGCGATCTTGAGTTTATGTTGTATGAACTTTTTGATAGTGAAGCGTTATTAACACGAGAACGTTATCAAGATCATGACCGTCAAACATTTAATGAAGTGATCAATACCTCAAAAGCCATGGCGGAAAAATATTTTCTCCCAATTCGCCAAAAGCTTGATACTCATCAGCCAACCTTTGATGGTACAAAAATCAATTTAATTCCAGAGCTGAAACCTGCTTATGATGCGGTTATTGCTTCGGGTATTTCCTCTGCAACAGCGGATTATGATTTAGAAGGAATGCAACTACCGCCTATAGTGGCTGCGGTTGCTGGTTGTTATCTATCCGCTGCAGGTGGAACCGGTGTTGGTTATAACTCGCTAACATCAGCAAATTGTAATTTATTGCAAGCTCATGGCTCAGATGAACTGATTGAAAACTGGGTAAAACCCATGCGTAGTGGCCGCTTTACCGGCACTATGGCAATGACAGAGCCAGGTTGTGGCTCTGGTCTTGGCGATTTAACTACTAGTGCTGTAAAAGCTGACGATGGCACTTACCGCGTAAGCGGCAGTAAAATATTTATCTCAGGTGGCGACCATGATTTATGTGAAAATATTGTTCATTTAGTCTTAGCTCGGGTAAAAGGCGCCCCTAAAGGGGTCAAAGGTATATCACTATTTGTTGTACCTAAATTTCTTGTTAATGAAGACGGCTCTATTGGCGAAGATAACGAAGTTGCGTTAGCTGGTTTATTTCACAAAATGGGCGGCCGAGCACACACCTCAACAGCGTTAAGTTTTGGGGAGAAAAATGGCTCTGTTGCTTATTTAGTCGGTGAAGAAAATCACGGCCTTAAATACATGTTTCATATGATGAATGAAGCACGAATCATGGTTGGTACTGGCGCAGCAGTATTGGCAACCGCAGGTTATCAGTACTCTCTCGATTATGCGAAAGAACGTCCGCAAGGCCGTTTACCATCTTGTAAAGACCCTCTTTCGGCGATGGTAAATATTATTGAGCATGCCGATGTCCGCAGAATGTTGCTGGCGCAGAAGTCATATGCTGAAGGCGCTATGGCATTAGTACTCTATGGTACTCAATTGGCCGATGATTCTTATACTGCACAAACCCAAGAAGCCCGTGAATACGCTCATTTATTGCTTGATTTCTTAACCCCAATTATTAAAACATGGCCGTCTGAGTATGGCCCTAAAGCAAATGATTTGGCCATTCAAGTTTTGGGTGGGCATGGTTACATCAATGAACATCCCGTAGAAATGTTCTATCGCGATAACAGATTAAATCCTATTCATGAAGGTACAACCTGTATCCAGTCACTAGATTTATTAGCACGTAAAGTGCCGATGAATAACCTTGCCGGTTACCAAGCAACGCTAGCTGAAATGAATAAAACCCTTGTTATTGCTAGCGACATGCCAGATTTATTGGTTTATTCAGAAGAATTAGCCGCAGCACTTAATACCTTAAAGAAAACCACTAAAACCTTATTAGGCGCAATGATGACGCAAAATATTGATTTAGTGCTAGCTAACTCAGTTAAATATTTGGAGCTATTTGGCAATGTGGTTATCGCTTGGTTATGGCTTAAACAAGGCATTGTTGCCAGTAAAGCGCTTGCAGAAAATCCGCACATCGATGATGAAAAGTTCTACAAAGGTAAACTGCAAGCTTTGAAATATTTCTATCGCTTTGAACTTTCCCAAATTGATGCTTGGTCAAAAATACTCATGGATCTCGACTCTAGTAGTTATGACATGCAAGTTGACTGGTTCTAGTTTGTTGTATCAACCGTTGAAATCAAATTTATAGAAGTGAGAGAAATAATGCCTACATTTATTAAAAAAGAAGAGTTTGCTCAATATATCGATAAGCCAATAACACCAACTGATTGGCACACTATAACGCAAGATCAAATTAACCAATTTGCTGATTGCACGCTCGATCATCAGTTTATTCATGTTGATCCCGAACTAGCGAAAAAAACGCCTTATGGCGGCACTATTGCTCATGGATTCTTGTCGTTATCAATGCTGTCTTTCTTTGCAGAAAGTTACAGCATTATCATTCAAGGTTTTTACATGGGCTTAAACGCAGGATTCGACAAAGTACGCTTTGTTCAACCTGTCAAAGTAAATAGCCAAATAAGAGCTTGCGCCAAAGTGCTTGAGATAAAAGAGACCAAACCAGGTCAATTTCGCTTGAAAACTGAAGTGACTATTGAAATTCAGGGGGAAGAAAAACCAGCGTTAGTAGCACAGTGGATTAGTGTGCAAATGGTTAAGTAAGAGTTTTGCATGTAAGCACTGAATTAATAGCTAAGGTAAAAGTTGAGTTAAAAATCAACCCCAATTTAATTAAAAGATAAACCAAACAAATTACGAGAGGAAATGAAAATGACGATAAGTTTTGAAGGTAAAGTAGCGATTGTAACGGGTGCAGGTAATGGTTTAGGTCGTTCACATGCGATAGAACTAGCAGCTCGTGGTGCTAAAGTTGTGATAAACGATTTAGGTGGCGCGCGTGACGGTAGTGGGGTGTCTTCTGATGCAGCTCAAGAAGTTGTTCGTTTAATTACTGAAAAAGGTGGCGAAGCCTTTGCTCATGGTGCCAATGTTGCCAAGTTTGACGAAGTACAAGACATGGTTAAACAAACCATGGAAAAGTGGGGCAGAGTAGATATTTTAATTAATAATGCCGGTATTTTACGTGATAAGTCATTTGCAAAAATGCCATTAGAAGATTTTCAATTAGTTGTTGATGTTCATTTAATGGGCTCGGTAAATTGCAGTAAAGCGGTATGGGACATTATGCGTGAGCAAAATTATGGCCGTATTGTCATGACAACATCATCAAGTGGCATGTACGGCAACTTTGGTCAATCAAACTATGGCGCTGCAAAAATGGCAGTACTGGGGTTAATGAACACTTTAGTACTTGAAGGCGCTAAAAACGACATTCGTGTTAATGCACTTTCGCCAACCGCAGGCACACGTATGACTGAAGATTTAATGCCTGAAAATATTTTGAAATTGCTTTCACCAGAGGCGGTAACTGCGGGCGCACTGGCCTTATGTGACGATGATGCACCTAACCGATTTATTTTATGTGCAGGTGCTGGTGGTTATGCAAGTACGCGTTTATTTGAAACCGATGGTTGTTTTATCCCTGAAGATCAGCAATCGCCAGAAACTGTTCGTGAAAATTGGTCAACAATTTCAGATACCGAGCAACAGTTCACCCTTGATTCAGGTGCTTTGCAAACGCAAAAGTTCTTAGGCAAAGCCATGGCATTCATTCAATCGCAACAATAAATTCAAATGTAAGTTGCTAGTTAGTTAACTCTAGATGTTTAGTTCTCAAGAGTTAACTGCCTAGCTTAAACATTATTCAAAAAATCGAGAATAAATCATGAGAGAAGCAGTTATAGTATCAGTGGCGCGTACGCCGATCGGCAAAGCCTACCGCGGTGCATTTAATAATTTAGAAGCGCCAAGTCTTGCCGCAGTTGCCATTAAAGCAGCGGTAGAACGATCAGGTGTTGATGCATCAGAAATAGAAGATTGTGTTTTTGGTGTTGCCCTTGAACAAGGGTCTCAAAGTATGAACTTTGGTCGTCAAGCGGCAATGGCAGCGGGTTTACCTATTACGGTTGGCGGCATGACCATGGACAGACAATGTGCTTCTGGTTTGATGGCCATTGCCACTGCTGCCAAGCAAATTACTGGCGACGGTATGCAAGTTGTTGTTGCTGGTGGTTGTGAATCAATCAGTTTAGTACAAAACGAACACATGAACATGCACCGTGCTTTTGACCCAACCGTAGTTGCCCGTACGCCAGCTATTTATATGCCAATGTTAGATACCGCAGAAGTTGTAGCAAATCGTTATAGTATTTCACGTGAAGCTCAAGACGCCTATGCACTTAAATCACAACAACGCACGGCTGCAGCTCAAGCCGCGGGTAAATTTGATGATGAAATTGTACCGGTAACAGCGACCAAAATTGTAACAGACAGAGCGACAGGTAAAGTCAGTGAAGAGCAAGTTACCTTAACAAAAGATGAAGGTAATCGCCCATCAACTAACATTGAAGGCTTATCAGGATTAAAAGCGGTTCGCGATGGTGGCTCTATTACCGGTGGTAATGCCTCACAACTTTCTGATGGTGCAGCGGCAGTTGTCATGATGGAACGCTCACTTGCAGAGGAAAAAGGCTTACAAGCTTTAGGCGCTTATCGCGGCATGGTAGTGACAGGTTGTGAACCTGATGAAATGGGTATAGGACCTGTTTTTGCTATTCCTAAATTACTTGAACGTCATGGCTTAACTATTGATGACATTGGTTTGTGGGAACTTAATGAAGCCTTTGCTGTGCAAGTACTTTACTGCGCTGAAAAACTAGCTATTCCAGAAGATCGTTTAAACGTCAACGGTGGTGCAATTTCAATAGGTCATCCTTACGGTATGAGTGGTGCACGCATGACCATGCATGCGTTGATTGAAGGTAAACGTCGTGGTGTTAAATATGTTGTCATTACAATGTGTATTGGTGGTGGTCAAGGCGCAGCGGGTTTATTTGAAGTGCTTTAATTTAATATCGCACAAATAACATAATCAAGCTCTTTATCTACGTTGTTCTATAGAATTATTACCATAGATAAAGAGTCTCTTTACTTCTATTCATGGAGCCCTCATTTTGAAAAACTTATTTTCCATTAAAGGTAAAGTTGCCATTGTAACTGGTGGCTCTCGTGGTATTGGCGCGATGATCGCACAAGGCTTTGTCGAAAATGGCGTTAAAACCTACATCACCGCAAGAAAGCAAAATGAGCTTGAAGAGACTGCCAATGCGCTTAATGAACTATGTGATGGTATTGGTGAAGGCATTAATGAATGTATGGGTGAATGTATTCCCATGGTGGCGGACTTATCCACACTTGATGGCATAAAGGCTTTTAGCAAAGAAATTAACGCTTGTGAGCAAAAAATAGATATTTTAGTCAACAATGCTGGCACCGTTTGGGGAGAAAGTTTTGATACTTTTCCTGAAAGTGGTTGGGACAAAGTGATGGATTTAAATACCAAAACACCATTTTTCCTCACCCAACAACTATTACCGTTACTGCAATGTTCAGCGAGTAAAGATGCCCCAGCAAGAGTGATTAATATTTCATCAATTAATGGACTCAATTATCCCGGTGTTCCAACCTATTCTTATACTGCGAGCAAGGCGGCAGTTATTCAACTCACTCGCCATTTAGCGTCAGATTTAGTGACTCAACACATTAATGTTAACAGTATTGCTCCAGGTTTTTTCCTAAGCAAAATGACCGAATATTCCGTTGACGGCAATCAAGACGAGTTTGCAAAAAAAATGGTGCCTATGAACCGCCTAGGCAAGGCAGAGGATATAGCAGGAACGGCTATTTATCTTTGCGCTACGGCATCATCTTGGATGACAGGGCATACCTTAGTGCTCGACGGTGGTGTTATTGCCAGCGGTGGTTACGGCTCTTAATTACCAATAATTAAATTTTTCATATTATATACAACAAATTTCAAGGGTTAACATGACTACTTACAAAGCTCCTTTACGCGATATTCAATTTGTTACTGACGAACTGTTAAACGCTGACACCCATTATCAGAATTTATCTGGCTCTGAAGAAATAACAGCAGAGCTGAGAGCTGCAATTTTGTCGGAAGCGGCTAAGTTTTCAGAGCAAGAAATTGCGCCATTACGTCAGTCAGCGGATGAAGAAGGCTGTCAATGGAGTGAAGAAAATGTCACAACACCCACTGGATTTAAAGAAGCTTACCAACAGTACATTGTTAACGGTTGGCCAGGTATCAGCATGCCTGAAGGTTTTGGCGGCCAAGGATTACCTATTTCTATCGAAATGATGGTCGGGGAAATGCTTGGGCAAGCGAATCAAGCGTGGTCAATGTATCCGGGTCTTAGTGGCGGATGTCGTGCAACCTTAATTGCCCATGGCACACCCGAGATGCAAAATACTTATCTACCTAAATTAGTTTTAGGTGACTGGACCGGTACTATGTGCTTAACGGAGGCGGGCGCAGGCAGTGACCTTAACTTAGTACAAACAAAAGCTAAGCCTAATGACAACGGCAGTTATGCGATAACAGGCACTAAAATATTCATCAGTTCTGGCGATCACGATATGGCGGAAAATATAGTTCATATCGTATTAGCACGCTTACCTGATGCACCAAAAGGTACTCGAGGTATATCGTTATTTATCGTACCTAAATTTTTACCTGATGCCGAGGGGGAGTGTGGTGAACGAAATAAAGTTTATTGTGGCTCTATTGAACACAAAATGGGCATTCATGGTAATTCGACTTGTGTAATGAACTTTGATGATGCACAAGGTTTCTTAATCGGCGAACCACATAAAGGTTTGCAATGCATGTTTACTTTCATGAATTCAGCAAGAGTTGGCACGGCGATGCAAGGATTGACGCATTCAGAAGTGGCACTACAGGGGGCATTGTCTTATGCGGTAGAGCGCGAAGCTGGGCGTGCTTTAACTGGCATTAAATATCATGACAGACCTGCTGATCTTTTAGTAGTTCACCCTGATATTCGCAAAATGTTATTAACGATTAGAAGCTTCTCTGAAGGGCATCGCGCATTTTCACATTACCTAGGTCAGTTAATTGACAAAGAATCTCAAATGGAAGGGCAGGCGCGTATAGATGCATCGAAACTACTATCTTTTTTAACGCCTATTGCCAAAGGCTTTATGACCGAGACTGGCCTAGAAGCTGCCAATATTGGTGTACAAGTTTATGGCGGTCATGGTTATATTCGAGAATGGGGTATGGAGCAAAATTTACGAGACGCTAGAATTTCTACCTTGTATGAAGGCACTACCGGTATTCAGGCGCTGGATTTATTCGGTCGAAAAGTGATGGCTGATGGCGGTAAAGGGTTTGCAGAATTTGTTGAGATGATCACCAGAGATATCGAATCAGTCGATGAGCAATTTAAGGTGCCGCTGTTAAAAAGTATTGAACAATGGCAAGCGCTTACCGCTTTGATTTCGAAAAAATCTAGCCATTCACTGGATGAAATGGGCGCTGCGTCTGTTGATTATCTAATGTACTCTGGATATATCGTTCTAGCTTGGTTTTGGGCGAAAATGGGTAATATCGCCAAAGACAAATTAACGACGCAAGATGATTTATTCTATCGAGCAAAATTAGCAACAGCGCAATTTTATTTTAAAAAAATATTGCCTCGTACTTTGTCTTTATACGCCACCATAGAAATGGGTAGCGAGTCATTAATGTCAATTTCGGATGATGATTTTATTGAACTATCTCAGTCTTAATAGACAAGGAGTTGTACGCTATGTTTCTTCAAAATATTTAACATCATTTTGATGAAATATAGGCGTATTTTTTATTCTCAATATAGGGTTATACTTAGCATAAGAATGAATAATGAAAATGGCTGTTGAAAATATGGAAATCAAGCAAACCATCGAAAATGCTTATTGGTTTAAAGACGTTCCCCAAGACGGAATACAACAGCTAATAAGTGCCGCTAAAGTAAAACAATTTGCAGCTCATAGTTTTGTTTTTCAAAATGGTGACGTTGATACTGATATTTATTGTGTGCTCACTGGTCGACTTCGTCTTGGGTTCACCAGTACTATGGGACAGGAATTCGCTTTTACAGATTTCATTGTTAACTCTTGGTTAGGTGAAACAACTCTTTGCGGTGAAAGTAATCGGTTATTAGATGTTCAAGTATTAGAGAATTCAACCTTACTGGTTATTCCAAGAAATACTGTACTCAAAGTGGGAGAGCAATACCCGGTAATGTACCGCAATATGTTTATTAACCATGTTAACAAGACCCGAGGATTATTTACCTTACTGGCCGGTGTCTTATTTTACCCGTTACGCTCGAGGTTGGCAGGACGTTTACTTGAACAAGCACAACTTCATGGTACTGAAACTCCTGAAGGCATCAGCTTAGATATATCCTTGAGCCAGAATGATTTTGCCCACCTTGTTATGGGCTCTCGTCAACGCATTAATAAAATATTAGGTGAATGGCGAGACAGTAATATTATCGTAGTAGATCATGGCAAATACTTGATTAAAGATATAGATGCGCTTAAAGAAGAACTTGAATTAGTAGACGAGGATTAGTTTTTATTTTTTGATAATAAGAAAACTATTCCCTAACTCTCTTAACAACAAAATTAAATTTAAAGCCGTTGTCTCCCACGTGACAGCCGACATTCTTATTAAATTGCTACCTTACTTATAAATAATGGCCAATTTATAAGAATCCTTTAGCATGACTACTTTTGACAAATCACATTCTTTCTCCCAACAACAACTTATCCAATTAAATCCTGATAACTATAAAAATTTAATCGATGTTTTTGAAGAATCTTGTCAATTATATCAAAATAAAGCCGCCTATAATTGTTTTGGTCAAACACTTTCTTTCGCAGACGTGGAGCAAGCAAGCCGAAATTTTGCCGCCTATCTAAGTAATGAGATAGGGCTGAAAAAAGGTGACAGAATAGCCATTCAATTACCTAACATTAATCAATATCCTATCGTTGCTTGGGGCGCGTTAAGAGCTGGATTAATTCTGGTCAATACTAATCCTTTATATACCGCTAGAGAGCTTATTCATCAATTTAACGACGCTCAAGTAAAAGCGGTTGTAGTATTAAGTGATTTGTTACCTATGATAGAAGGGATCATTGAATACACCAGTATTGAGACGGTAATTGCTACCAACGCCTTGGATTTTGTTCAAGCAACACCTATCACCAATTCACCTTTAACAAATTTAATTTCACTTGTTGATGCGCTGAAAAAAGGCAAGGATTCAGCGTTACCGAAAGTAGAACTCACCATGGAAGATGTCGCTGTTTTACAATATACCGGTGGCACAACGGGCGTCGCCAAAGGCGCTGTACTAACTCATGGAAGTTTATTTGCCAGTAATAAAATGTCGGCAACGTTAATGGATGATGAAGAGCCAGATGATAGAGAAGATATTGTTATCTCGCCAATGCCTTTGTATCACGTTTACGGTTTTACTGTGAACGTAGTGGGTGTGTTTATTAATGGTGGTCTTTCTATTCTCATTCCAGACCCTCGTGATATTGGCTCAATGCTCGCTACCATGAAACAATTTCCTTTCTCTGGCCTTGCAGGTGTAAACACCTTGTTTGTCAGTATGTTAAATCACCCTGACTTTGATTCAGTAGATTTCTCAAATATGAAAGGTGTTATCTCTGGTGGGGCAGCGTTGGTTGAAGAAATTGCTACTGAGTGGCTAGAAAGAACCGGTAGTGAAATCTTTGAAGGTTATGGTCTGTCAGAAACTGCCTCAGCGTTATCGTGTAATACTCCAGGAAACAGACAGCTTGGCACTGTTGGCAAAATCATGAAGCATATGGAAATCAAAGTGATTGATGCGCAGGGAGCTGAAGTGTCCACAGGCCGTGAAGGCGAGCTATTGGTTCGTGGTCCGCATATCATGCAAGGATATTGGCAACGCAAAGAAGCTACAGAAGAAGTACTTGATAACGATGGTTGGTTTAAAACTGGCGATGTTGTTGTATTACAATCGGATGGTTTTTTAAAAATTGTTGATCGACTTAAAGATATGGTCTTGGTTTCAGGTTTCAATGTTTACCCCAATGAAATAGAAGCGGTGGTATATGGTCATCCTGATATTTTAGAATGTGCGGTCATTGGCATACCTAATGAATCTAGTGGTGAAGCGGTTAAGCTCTTTGTCGCGTCGAGCAACCCGTCACTCACAGAAGCTGAACTAAAAGCCTATTGTCGAGAAAATCTTACCGGTTATAAAGTCCCTAAATTTTATGAATTTAGAGACGCTTTGCCTAAGTCAAATGTTGGCAAAATTCTACGAAAAGAATTGCGCTAAGCTCGTTTTCTAACTAGGTAATTATCTACAAATAATAAGCGAAAAGGCATTTAATATGTTCACAACAATTATAAGATCAGTTATTGGCAAGCAAAAAAAATCACTCATCACGTCGATATTATTACCGCCGCTAAAAGTCATGATTAGGCACTTGGGTCTATTAATCATTACTTGTACTTCTTTATCGGTAACGGCAACTAGCGTATTAGATGTTGAGCATCAAACTATTACAATATGGAGTCAAGGTGTACGATTAGCAGGTGATATTTATAAACCGAAAGGCCTATCGCCTACAGCTAAGTTACCCGGTATTTTGATGGTGCCTGGCTGGGGAGGTAGCAAAAATAATATAGGTGAAAAATACGCACCACATTATGCAGAAAAAGGCTTTGTTGTATTAACGTTTGATTTTAAAAGTTGGGGAGAGAGTGAAGGTTATTTACTTGCTATTGAACCATTGACCAAATCAGAAGAGTCAAAAGAAGTACAGGTAAAAACTAGCCATGTACGCGATATAGTTAATCCATTTGCTATGTCAGCAGATGTGCGAGCTGCTCTACATTATTTAGGCGGTGAACCGCAAGTTATGCCCAACAACCTTGGCATTTGGGGAACCAGTATGGGCGGAGGTTTAGCATTAGTTGCAGCAGCCAGCGATGAAAGAATTCAAGCCTTAGTAACTCAAATGGGACCTGTTAATTATCAATATAACTTACGTGCTTTTACCAGCAACAAAATGCGTCAAATTGAAACCTTAACAGCTCGTGGCATCATACCACCATTCCCTGGCCCTGAGAGTAGAATCAATCCATTACTTAAGGGATTCCCTGACTGGGTAGCAATGAAACGTTTCGATCCACTTTCATATGTAGATAAGCTAAATGCACCAATATTAATTATTGATGCTGAGGAAGAGTCGCTATTTGAAAGAGAAAAGAATGGTCAATTGATGCATGAAATGATTAAAGATCGCATTGAGTCACGCTACATCACCTTTCCAGGCAAACATTATGATATGTACAAAGATAAGAACCTTAAAGTTGCTCGTTATACAGCTTTGCAGTGGTTTGTAAAACACCTTAAGAAAGAGTAGTGCTCTAAAGCTGAGAAAATTCTAACTTCCTTCTTAGATAAAAAGCAACTAGTTCTTTGTCACCCTTGTGACAGCTGGTTTATAACTTTGTTGATATGGTACTTCACAGCTTAGTTGAGCAATTTCTCATGTAAAAAGGGTTCAACTAATTTTCTATCACTATTTTTTAAACGCAAGCAAAGGTATTTATTATGAGCATCACAGGTAACTGGGCATTCACATCTAAAAGCCCTATGGGTAACGACGCAGGCACATTCGCATTAAGCGCAGATAACGCAGCATTAACAGGCTCTATTACCGGCGGTGATGGAACAACAGAAATTTTTGATGGCAGTGTTGCAGGTAAGACTGCAACATTTAAAGCAAACATTAATAAGCCAATGCCTATCGTTTTAGAATTTTCACTTGAATTAGCCGATGATACGTTATCAGGAATAATTAAGTTAGGTGCTTTTGGTGAGTCAACCGTAACGGCTACACGTGCTTAACTTGAAAATAATGCACTAATTCTTAGTCTTTGCTTAGCAATGAGCTGATTAAACCATTGCTAAGTTATCTCCCATCTTAATTTTGCTCTGCGAAATCTATCAGTGTCTGACCAGACATACGATAGCCAATCCATTCATCCTGTGATTTTGCATCAATCGATTCATAAAAATCACGCGATGGTTTATTCCAATCCAAACAGCTCCATTCAAATCTAGCACATCCCTTTTGCAAAGCGATCTGAGCCATTTTTTTTAATAATAATTTACCCGCACCTTTGCCACGATGTTCAAGGGCAACATAGAGGTCTTCAAGATAAAGTCCTGGTTTTGCTAACCAAGTAGAATAGTTATAAAAATAAATTGCCATACCCAATGGCTGACCATCTTGCTCACAAATTAATGCATTAACATGGCTGCCGTCAGATAAAATCGTTTCTTTAATCGTTTGTTCCGTTGCCAGTACTTCATGTTCAGCCTTTTCATAAATTGCCAATTCACGAACAAAATGTAAAATCAACGCTGCATCTTCTTTTAAGGCTTGGCGAATAGATAATTGATTCACGTTGCGCTCCTTTAATTATTGTTGGCGCTATTATAATGTGTCACTAATATGATACTCATGCATTATCATCTCTAAGAATAAATTAGCTTAATACAGTTAATATGTGTTGTTAACTGTCATTATATTTATTCGCCCACACTAAGGCATTTTGATAGTAATCCGTTAATTCCTCATAGTCGACATTAACCATTTCGGCATTTCGTTTGGTGTTATGCCAACTGCCTTGTTCGTAATAGGTCACAGTACTAAGAATATATTTTAACGGAGAAGGCTTATCACTCGTTAGTGCTGTTATTACTTCAGCAGCCAAAGGTAAATCGCTAACTATTTGCTCAAGCGGAGAGTCTAACATGGCATCTAATAAAGAAAACAAGCCAACCAGAAAGCTAGCTTCGGTAAGTTCAGGTATCGCTTTCTCTGCTATTAATTCACAAAATCTTGCTCTGACAATAGCGAGTCGAGTTAATTCTTTTGGTTTGTTTTTTGCTAATACTCCTGTAGTTAACAGTAAAATCAATTTTTTAGTTTGGATTTCACCTAAATAGATTAACGCATTCTTAATCGAGGTTATCTCTTGAGTTATAGGTAATATGCCAGAATTGATAAATTTAAATAGCTTAAAGGACAAGGCAACATCACGCTCAAAATAACTGGAGATGCGGGTAATATTTAAGGGTGTTTTTAGGCATTCTTGCATCAAACTTAGCAAGATTGCTTGGTTACTATCTATTTCATTATTTTCTGACATTTCAGGTCGACAAAAGTAATACCCCTGAAAGTAATGAAAACCTAATTTCTTCGCTTGTAAAAATTCATCTTTAGTTTCAACTTTTTCCGCAAGAATCTTTAAATTCTTTCTTGCTTTTAATTCTTTAACTAACGGGGCAAGTTCACTCAGTGCCGTTGCTTGGATATCAAACTTGATTAGTTTTACTAAATTGAAAAAGCGACTCCATTCAGGTTTATAAACAAAATCGTCTAAGGCCAAATGGTAACCTTGATGATATAAGGTTTTGCATGCTTGATACACTTCATCAGAAGGGGAAACAGTTTCAAGTATTTCTATCATTACTTGCTTTGGCGGCAAAATTAAAGGTAAACCATTTAAAATTGACTCTTCTGGAAAGTTAATTAAGGCTGGTTTATTGTCAGTTATTTGCGCTAACCCTTGATTTAAATGGGTTCTCATAATTAATTTTGAAGTTGCTTTATGAGGATCTATTTGTGGAAAAAAATTTTCAGGTCCGCCTCGATATAACAACTCGTACGCTACAACATGTTCTTTTCGGTTTAATATCGCTTGTCGCGCAGTATATACTTTCATTATCTTGCTCTTTTGATCCGTCAGAAATTTGAGCTAAACCATAGGCTGGTTTCTATAATCGATTGATTTTTAATAATAGACTATATTGGGGAAAGCATCATCTTTGATTAATTAGGAATTGTATCGGGTAATAACTTCTCTATTAACCAAACATCCCCTTGTTTTATTAACTTTATATTCTTTAATTCTTTATATATTTTTCCATGACGGTAGCCGGTAAATAATATGGTTAATTTTCCGGAGTTTTTAAACTCATCCCTAATCTTCATATCACCTAAAGCTGCATTAATTTCAACAGAGTCAAATGACATATTGAATAATCGTCGGGCAACATTTTTAGTCGTTACATATTTGCCAATTTCTTTAGCGAAATTGGTAGTGCATAATTTCTGTGCCTTGTTGATATCATTTTGATTATAGATAGCATCAAAAAATGCAACGGCAACTTCCTCAGCCTTATCTTTAGGCTCAGAGCCACAACCACATATCGCCAAAGCGATAAAAATTACGATAAAATATTTTTTTATATAAGTCACCTGACACTCCTTGATAGAACTAAAAGTTAATGGCTAATGGATTCATCTACTTCTATAATAGCACCTAACGCTAATAATGGCGTAGCTTCATCCTTGGTTAAATATAGCGGTTTTTCATTTACGCCAAATACATAACTTTTTTTTGCGAACTTTATTGTCCAATTGGCTGAATAGGCTTTTTTTTGTTCATCATTCATAATTTACTCGCTTACGATAAGTAGTTAATTAAGGATGCACGCTGAAACTGAGACTATAATGTTTAACATTATTTAAGGGGGATATTGAAATGTTCAATACTCCAGTGCCGGTAGCTACGCTATCATAGGAAATTTTAAATCCCCTTAGACCGCTGGCTTTGCGTCCTAAGCTTTCGCTTAGTTTGCCTTTTTCAACTGATGCACCACAAGATTAACCGACTTTTGAATAAATGTAAATACTCACTACCCCAAACGAGCGCTTCGTTTTCGATATTTACATGACGTTATTACCTATGGAAACAACGCCTTACTAATGAATTGTTCAATCAACAGTTTTTGAGGGATGTGTTTTTAGATAGCTTTTAATCTGCTCTGCGTCACTGGGCAAAATGCTACCAAAATCAACAAAATCGTTCAATGATTGCATAAGTTTTTTAATGCCATGCTCTTGTAATGCAAGCTCTTTAAGTAGGGTGAATGGCCCCTTTGGTAGCATCATGCCTACCATCCAAGCCTTATCAACATCTCCTTGCTTAACAATGCCGTTTTCAGCTAGTAATATCGCGGCAATAATAACGGCATGCTCTAAACGTTGGCAGATATGCTGTTCTTTATCCGTTACTGCTGCCTTTACTTCAGCCTCAGCTAAGAAGTTTTGCTGCTTAAAGGTAGGGTTGGGGTACTGATAAAAACCTTTACCCGCTTTTACGCCCAATAAACCTTTATCGATAAAAGCTTTAATGAAAGGGGTGAGCTTTTCTTTGACCTTTTTCATTCGGCCATTAGGCTCTTCAATTTGTAAACCATAATGGGTAACATCTAAACCGAACATGTCAATCATGCCAAAAGGTCCCATTTTTGCTTGGGCTTTTTGCATCCAAATTCGATCCAATGTTTCAAATGTTACTTGTTTATCCGCGACCATCAACAGGGCAGTAGAGAGTAATTTACTGATCATGGTATTTAATACGTAACCCGAATTTTCTTTTTTCAATACCAGAGGAACAGCGCCAATGCTTTGCACGTAGCCCTGTAAAATTTCAACAATATCAGCTGATGTTCTAGGGCCAGCAACAATATCAACTAAAGGTGAAAGTAAGTGGGTATGTAACGCGGCAAATTTATCACCTCGCAGCACCACATCTTCAATATCAGAAACCATTAAAGCAGACGAATTGGTGGTTAAAATAGTATGGACAGGGCAAGTTTGATCAAGTTGTTGATGTACATTTCGTTTTATATCAAGCTGCTCAAAAACGGACTCACTGACCAAATCTGCCTGTGCTACAGCTGTAACTAAATCGGTGGTACAAGTAATACTTTCAATGGCTTGTTGTAAAAGAGTTTGGTTATATAGACCGTTAGCAATAAATATATCGGCAAACTCTTGCTGGCGAATGGGTAGCAGTTTAAGAACTTCCTCGTTGGTATCAAAAACTGTAACCTTGTAGTCCGCTAAAGCAGCAACTAAAGCGTTATAACTGCCCATTGTGCCAGCACCAACGAAACAGACATTTTTAATGATAGGTCTGTCTTTGTTATTTTCTTGATGAGTTCTATTTTCATGAGTATGATATTCTTGTCTTTTGTTGTTAACAGCAGTCATTATTTAAGCACTCGTGGCATGTTATCAGGAAGAATTAAATTGGCAGCGCCTTTAGCCATAACCGCGGGGAGATAACTGATAATAGGCAATTCAGCTATGGCATTGATAATATGGTATTGAGTAGGGTTTTGTTGCCATGTTTGTGGATGCCAATTAATTTCGCCACTGCCAACGTGCGCTTCTGTTATATCTGTTTGAGAAGGGAAAGTGGTAGGTTCGCTGATCGCTTGTCCAAAACCGCTAACTCCTGGCATATAACGCCACGCCATTGGATTATCTTTTCCTTCACGCATTTGTTTACCCATAGCAACTTCTTCTGCGGTCGGTTCGCGTAAATCAGACAAATTCATATCAAAAAACTTGTTACCAAAATGTGAAGCACTGGTTTGCCATTTATTATCAACTTTTGTGTGCTCTGGTATATCAGCAAAAATTTTTGGAATGCCCTGTAACTCTCGTCCCGTTAAGATAGGGTCGGTCAGATTTTCCCACATCACTAAATTATAATTACCGACCATTTTTTCCGTTTTGCCATTATAAATAGCTGAAGCATTGACACTGAGTAAGTTGTAACCATGACCTGCTAGCCAATCGACCTTTTTATTACAGGCAAAAGTTACGGTAACTATAGGTAGTTCACCTACTTCAAAGGGATCTGGTAAGTATTGTGCTAGCTTTTCTCTGTCGGTGATATAAGAGACCACCATCATGGTTACGTCACGATACCAACCACTGGCTTTAGGCTCTAGCTTTCTTGCGCCAAAGTGGGCTGGCATGGTGTAGCTAGCATTGGGGTCGAATGTAAACATGGGAGTCATCCTTTGAGTTATGAAGAGGAGTAGCGGTAATTTTATTCAAAATATCATCGAGTCTACGTTGTGTATGTCACATAGGAGACAAAAGCAGGTTAAAGAGCCAATGCTTTAGCTTCACTTTTACAATCTATTGTGGATTTGTTACCTTGCTTTCTAGCAATTGCTAATTCGATTTTTGCCGCCGCTATGGCTGATTGAAATAACTCAGACGAATGCAGCTTTGAATAGGCTGCTGCGCCAATAATACTGCCGTTTGCAATATCACTTTGCCAATGCACATTACACACCGCACGACTTTGCGCAAAAGCGCGTCCCCTAGCAAGAATGGCATCACTCTTTTCAGGCAATAATTCACTTAAAATTAACGCCCATGCCCAACCAATAGCACTATGACCAGAAGGGTAGGCCCCGCTGGTTCTCAAATGCTTCTCTTTTTTTTGATCACAGGTGGCTTGATTGTTGATCATAAAAGGCCGTGCTCGCTGATATTTTTTCTTCGCCATAAAGGTAGAAAGACCCGCATCTGTTGCACTGCGGCGCAGTAACATATAAAGATTAGGCATATCCTGTTCAGTTATTTCTACGTTCATAGCGCAAGAAAAGGCACCTGCTGCATGAGGAAATTTAAGGTCTGCATCTGAAATGGCTAAGTGCCAACGCTCAGTTCCTTTTAATTCCAACATAGCCTGATTAATCTCTTTATCATGAGCGAGTGCCGTAGACCCTATTTCTGGTGGCAAAGGGATAAGTGTTAAGCCATTGGGTAGGGCAGTTAAAGGCAAGTAACCTTGTAATACTCCTGGGCTTAACTCGCCCACTGGTTCTGGTTTTTCTGGTAGTTTCTGTTGTTCATCAATTAATTGGAAAAAATCCCAAACCTCTTCAGCAGCTTCAATATCTTGGGCATTACCCCCTAATATTTTTGCAAAATCGACTACTTTTGATGGCATGACATGACCAGAGCCTTTGAGGGTATATAAGCGTACTTGCATGCTCTTTGCCTTTTTAGTGTCTGTCCATGTGGTTTTAACAATTGAAGTTTCATTATTGTTGTCAAAATTGGGTAATGTTATTTCACTACTATCTTCTAAATGTCCAAGTGCTGCCCAATAACGTGCACTTGCTCTGGATGCGATAACACTACCACGGCTTTTGTCACCAAAAATTTCTACTAAACCACCATCATTAGGGTTGATGGGGTCTTGGCTGCCGTTAAAAATAGCGATAGAAACGGCTTGGTTTTTTTTATGACAATCAAAGTTTTCATCAACCGGTAGATTAGCGGCCATTACCGCTAGCCCTGAGAACTGTTCTGGCATTTCAAAACCTAAGCGATAGACCATATGTCCACCATTGGAGAAACCGGCAGCAAAAATACGTTCTTTGTTTACTTTATGATACTTAGCGAAGTAGGAGATCATTTCAGTAAAAAAGGCGGGGTCGTTAATGTTTTGAGTATTGGCTGAGTAGCTTACGCTGGCTCGACAACCATTCCAATGATTTTGATAACCATCAGGGTAAACAACAATGAAATCACCACTCTTTTGTGCTTGATAATCGAACTGATAACCCGATTGAAAACGTATTTTATCACCCGTACCTTTTGAACCATGTAAAACAAAAATAAGGGCAGGGTTTTCGGTCAATTCTTCAGGTAAGTAGTAATTGAAATTTCGGTTTGAATCTTTATTATCTTGCTGAATCACTACAGATTCTTGTAGATACTGGCCTAGATTAGGTGCTAGAACATCTGAGCTGGTTTTCATATAATCAGTATAAAGGCCATAAACGCCGCCACCTGCAATGATTAACAAGATAAGCCATTTTTTCATGATTAATCCTTATTTTTTCTTATGTTTATTATTGCTATAACTAAAAACAAATAAGCCCTCTACAGGAGGGCTCATTATTTCAATAAAATATTAGGTTAACTATTTTAGGCTTTTAGAAGTTATATTTAACTTTTAGGCCATAAGACTGAGGAGCATTTGCTTCTCCAGTACGTAATCGAGTGGTAGTTGATGGTGCACCGGCTGTGATCATATCGCGGTCATCAGCTATGTTTTTAATCCAAGCGGTAATTTCCCAGTCAGCATCAGGGCTAGTCCAGTTTAAACGTGCATCAATTACGTCGTAGCTGTTAATTTTGTCCCAGTCATCACGATTAAATGCGCGTCCATATTGTTCGCCAATATACGAATACCCCACCATTAATGAAATTTCACCCGCATCTTCAAATTCAAAGTATTGCATGGCAGAAAGGCTAAATTTACTTTCAGGCGATAAGTTTAATTGATTACCAGACAAGTCTTGAATCGCACAATCGCCATTAGAAGGCCCAAAAATAGCGCATGCAATTGAATCTCTAGCTTCATACTTTTTGTACTCAGAATTAGCATACGAATAACTCACATCAAGGACTAAATCATCAGTAACCATTGCTTGAACTTCAAGTTCTAAACCTAATACAGATGCTTCAGCCGCGTTACTATAATGCGTAGTTGTTACGCCATTATTCACTTCAGATGAGAAAACTTGCAGATCTTCATAGTCATAATAATACGCCGTTGCATTTAAATTCATACGACCATCAAGCAATACTTTTTTATAACCCACTTCATAGGCCAGTAATTCTTCAGGGTCAACTACGGAAATATCATCAACTGATGCAGCGCCTAAGTTAAAACCACCTGAACGGTAACCTGTGGCAACATAACCATATAACAAAGTGTCGTCATCCATTTGCCAATCAGCTTGTAAGCGCCAAGTAACTTTACTCCAATCTTCTTTAAGTGCATGCGTGGTATTAGGTACAGAAAGGTAAGCAAAAACATTATCTCCGCCTTCTTTTTCGTCATTTGAATAACGAATACCTGCCGTTAATGTCAATTCGTCAGTGGCTTTATAATCTACTTGCCCGAATACAGCCGTTGATGTTGTTTCTAAATCATTTTGGCCGTAATACAAATAACCGGCACTACCATCTGCATTCATTTCAAACGGCAAACCACCACTGGCAACAGCAATCCATGGATATAATCCTAATTCCCATCCAGGTGCACCAAGGAATGTGCCGGTATCAAGCTCTATACCTAAAGGTTTATAAGCCGCAGCAATAGGGTCGCCACTCATTAAACCAAAACCAGATTCTGAATAGTCAGAGTATTGAGATTCTTCACTGTTGTAATAATACAAACCGGCAATAAAGTTTAGCGCACCATCGTAATTTGACGACAATAATAATTCATGAGAAATAGATTCATTATTTTGTTCGAAGTTAAATGCTAAACTCGATGCGATTGTTAATGGCTGACCGGTTAATGGGTTAGGGTAATAATGCCCTGTACCATCAGCGCCAAAGCCATATAAAGTCAGTTGACGAAATATTTCAGAAAAATTCACGGCGGCTAAACTTGCATTAGACTGATCAGCGTCAGTTTGTTTTACATAATCAAAGGTAGATGAGCCAAAGGTATATTTAAGATCCAAATCACCAAAAGTCGCTGTTGTGATGAAAGTGATACGATCTGAGTCGCTATCTAAACTCGGTTTGCCATCTATATTTACTTGACTAATGTTATCAATTGCAGGATTTTCACCGTTATAACCTGCAAACCAATTTATACCATTTGAAGCAGGGAAAAAACCAGGAATATTAGTCACACCAAAGAAACCATTTACATGATCAGTTGAATAAGCATCACGACCATAACCATTGTTTGGTACTTCTGAACGTTCATAATGCATATAACGTAAAGAACTGGTCCAGTTATCATTCCAATCGGCTTTTAACGTTGCTGAATAATAAGTATTGTCACGTGTTTCTAATAAATCACCATTGCCGATATTTTCCTGTACGCCATCTTTTTCCAGATCAGAAACTGCAACAATTGCTGAGAATATGTCGGTTAACGCGCCTGTTATCTGTCCTTGTATATTGCGGTATCCATCGCTACCTACATCAGCACTGACATAACCACCAAAATTAGTATCTGGTTCTTTGCTGATTAAGTTAATCGCACCACCAACTGCATTACGGCCATATAATGTGCCTTGAGGGCCACGAAGCACTTCAATACGTTCAATATCACAAAAGTTACAATAAGAAAAAACACCCAATTCTGAACCATAAACGCCATCAGCGTATATGCCTACGCCAGGATCTGAGCCTAAAGAAATGGTAGGTCGTCCAATACCTCGAATAGAGACTTTACTACTGGTCATTATTAAAGAAGGTGAATAGCGGACTAAGTCTTGAGCACTCTCAATACCTTTTTCAGCCATCGCTGTTTCATTAAAGGCACTGACCGCTTGGCCTGTTTCCATTAATGATGTGGTACGTTTGGTAGAAGTTACCGTAATTACTTCTATTGCGGATTTTTTTGTCGTTTGAGCTGCCTCTTCAGCAAAAGCATAGGCTTGCTGTGTTGAACATATCAACATAATTGATAGTGCAATTGGACTCAAATTGGCAGTTAATTTGTTTTTTCTAGATTCTTTACTAGACTCTTTGCTAGGTAATAATATAGACATTAATGCTTTCCCTCAGTGAATTAGTTGCTTGTTAAGCTGTTTCATTTTATTTTTATTTAAACGAGCTTTTGTTTCAGTGACCCAAAACTTAATACCAAACTATCAACACTTCGAATAATTCACTTGTCACATGGGTGACATTAAAAAAAATTAATCACTAATTATATCTTAACGGATTGAATAATAGGATTTATTCTTGAACTGCACTGCTTAGGTTAAATCAGTCTTTACTGAGCGAAATTACAAAACCGATATAGCTGTCACATTGGCGACATGATGAAATGATGACTCTTGTTACGTTTTGCGCATCATTTAATTAATTGTTGCCGCTATGCTCTGGCTTTTATTTATTGTTGTCTTCGTTTTTATACTATTTTTCATATTTAAGCATGCGCTTTATTTACCATTAAATAAAGCGCAGTTATCGGCTTTTGATTTTCCTATAGAGCCAAATTTGATTCAAAAAGAAGCCTCTGATATTCACAGAGCCATAGAGAAGTTTTTGCAACAGCCTGATCCAAGCCTGAATTCGTTATCAAAGAGAGAACGCTTGTTGAAGTTACGAAAAACTATGGATGATGGTGGTATGCGTATTGAAATACCTGCAAAAATAATTCCGGTAAATTGCAATTATATGGCTAAAGCTAAGGAGTCTATGGCGAGTAAATTACAACAAGCTGTGCGAGGAGAGTGGGTTATTTCTCCAAAGGTAACTAACGCAACTAATGTAACTCATATTACCAAAGAGAGACGTATCTTATATATTCATGGTGGTGCTTTTTATTTGGGCAGCCCACAAAGCCATCGAATTCTCACTGACAAATTTTCTGAAATTTCTAACGCCGCTGTTTTTTCTTTAGATTATCGTTTACGACCCGAACACTCACGTTTGGCTAGTTTATATGATTGTAAAAAGGCTTACCTTTGGTTATTGGAAAACGGTCCTGAGGGAAAATCCCAAGCGAGTGATATTATCATTGCCGGAGATTCTGCAGGGGGCAATTTATGTTTATCATTATTAGCTTGGATAAGAGATGAAGGTCACCGTGTACCACAAGCTGCCATTTGTATCTCTCCAGTAACTGACAGTACATTATCAAGCCCTAGCATCGTTAAAAACTTAGACAAAGATGCCATGTTGCAATCGGGCATTAAAGATTTATTAAAGCTTTCTCGAACAACGTTATTAATAGGTGGCTGGTTTGATAATAAAGTAAAGCTCACCGACCCTCGTATATCACCGATTTTTGGTGATTTAGCTAACCTGCCACCAACGCTGATCCAAGTTAGCGATACAGAATGTTTAGAAGATGATGCCAGACGTTATACTAACAAAGCTAGAGAAGCGGGCAGTGAAGTAACACTGCAAGTTTGGGCAAATATGATGCATGTTTGGCATACCTTTGAACCAGAATTGGAAGAAGCCAAAGAGGCCTTTACAGAAATTGAAAAATTTATTGCACAACTAAAATAGTCTGCTGTATTGCCGCTCTATGAAATATTTACTGAATTTTTAAGTGGCAACTCTCTAAGGCGCTTTCCTGTTGCCGCGAAAATTGCGTTGCATAATGCCGGAGCTAGTGGTGGCACTGCACATTCACCAATACCCGTTGGTTTTTCATTACTTGTTATCAGCCCAATTTCAATGTTTGGTATCTGGTTTATTCTAGGGAGAGAATAATTATGAAAATTTGACTGCTCGATAACGCCCTCTTTAGTCGTGATTTCACTGGAACAGGCACAAGCTAAACCAAAGATAATGCCTCCTTCGACTTGTGCTTTTACCGAGTCGGGATTAATCATCAGACCACAATCAACCGCCGAATATATATCAGTTACCGTTATTGAATGGTCGTCATTAATTCTAACTTTAACCACATGGGCAACATAGCTTAGGCGCAAAGCACTACAGGCAATGCCTAATGCTTCATTTTTTGGTAGTGGTGCCTGCCAATTAGATAGCTTTGCTACAGATCTAATAACGTTTTTTAACCGTTTTGTATCGAGGGGGTATTGCAAAGGATCTTGTCCTAGTGCATTTTTTATTTGTAATTGACGATCTTCGCCAATAAAGTCAAGGTGATATTGCAACGGATCACTATTAGTTTTATGGGCTAGCTCATCGACAAATGAGTTAACGGCAAATGACCAAAAATAGCTATTAACACCACGCATATAAGTAACATTTCGAGGTGACTTTACTTTGTGGTATTCCCCTTTAACATCATTTATCTGATACGGTAAATTTCGCATGCCCGCATCAAATTCCCAGTCTTGTACTTCTCCATTAGCGGCAGGAAAAGCTGCGCTATGATGCCAACTAATTGGGAAGGACTTGTTACCCAAGTTTGCTTGCAATTTTTGAACTGCGGGTACTGAAACGGGACCGCTGCCTATTTCATCTTCTCTTGACCAAAGTAGCTGAACAGGTTTATCGAAATGCTTGGCGATAGTGACTGCTTCTAAAATGAAATCAAGGTAGCCTTTTCGGCCAAAGGAACCGCCAGTTAAGGTTACGTGCAATTTTATTGATGCTTTAGGCAAGCCGAGTAATTTACTTATTTGCGTTTGTGCTACTTGCGGAGTAGATACTGGAGCCCAAACTTCACAGATGCCATTAGTAAAATGTACGACACAAACTACTGGTTCAAGTGCCGCGTGGTTCATATAAGCCGTTTGATAGACGGCACTGATAGTGTCGCTCGTTGACTCTTTTTTATTTAAATCAAGTTGTTGATTGTGGACTTGTTTACCTGGCGTAGAAAGTAAATCATGCCAGCTTTTTAATGTATCTTGTAATTCCACTTGTTTGGGCGAATGCCATTTAATTTGTAATTGTTGTTTGGCTTTCATTGCTTGCCACCGACTTTTAGCAATAATCGCGACCGCCGTAGGGCTAGCGTGTTTTTTCAGTGCTAGGTTAATGTCGAGTATTTTTTCAACGCCGGAAAGATTGAGTATTTCTTTTCTATTATCGCTTATTATTGAACCTTGAGGTTTGGGACAGTGTTCAATCGCCGCGTATAACATATTGGGTAATTTTATATCTATGCCAAATTGAGCTTTGCCTATAATAATATCAGGCAAATCAACAATGTTAATACTTTTGCCTATCAGCCTGTATTGTTCTGGGGACTTTAGCTGAATTTTATCAGGAATTGTTAATGTTTTAGCGACAGAGATCAGCTGAGAGAATTTAAGAGATTTCCCGCTACTGTGAATAACTTTATGGTTTTGTGCATGACATGTGCTAACACAAACATTCCAAATGGTTGCCGCCGCTAGTTCTAACATCATTCTTGCCGCTGCCCCTGCTTTTCTCATGGGGGTAAATAAAGATATTACACTCATGGTTGCTTCGGTGTATTGGCTACCGTAATGCGAATCTGCATCAGCTTGTACAACGGTTACTTTATTCCAATCGGCCTCTAATTCGTCTGCAATGACTCTAGGTAAGGCAGTTTTTATTCCTTGACCAACTTCAGTGCGAGTTGCCCATATGGTTACTTTGCCATCAGAAGCAATGGCAAGAAAGGCATTTGGCTTAAAGTTTATTTTCGCTGTGGAGGCAGACATTTTTCCTTTTGTTGAAATAGGCGCTGAAATAGCAACTTCAATACCCAATAATAGACCTGATGCGGCAATCCCTGAATATTGCAAAAAACGACGTCTGCTTAATATTTTTATGTTATTTGTCGACATGTGAAGATCCTTATTTATCGTTTTTAATTAAAGATTGATGCTGAGGTAAAATATAGATCAATAATCCGGCAAACATGTAATCAAACAAGCCATTTACTTCATGAAATTCTTCTATTGAAAAGTGGCCAAACATTAATACGGTGATAAAAGTGAAATAAGCATATAAGGCAATAGTACGTGTTCTATTGAATATTAATCCTGCAGCAAGAATTAGTTCAATAACGGGATGTGCATATAAATAAGCGTTTGTTAATAGCACAGGAATGCCAAAGGCGTTACGGGAAAATTTAGGTTCATACCAAGTAACAAAGTGTTCAAAACCTATCATAAATTTATATAAACCAGACATGATGAGTAAGGCGACTAGAAATATTCTCAATACTCTCTCGGCGTTTTTCAATATGGTAATATCTATCATGGTGACTTCTTGTTTGATTAAAGTTAACGCTATTATCTAGTGAGTAAAAATAAAACTTATGAAATCTAGATGACATTTTCCTTAAATTTAATGAAATATGCGGATTTAAAGGGGTATAAGTAGTACCATTTAGTAAATAGTTTGCTTAAATCCTTTTATTGAAGACCAAATATCCCTGATAAATATGTCCATCTATCTGTTTGAAAATTTTTCATATAACACTGATACACGTGAATTAGTGCATGCTGAACAGCGCTGCTATTTACGGAAAAAAGTTGCTGATGTTTTATGTTATTTAGTTGAAAACAGAGATCGTGTTGTTGGTAAAGAAGAGTTATTACAAGCGATCTGGGATCATGCTGACTATCGAGAAAATTCGTTAATACAAAGTATTCGTCAATTAAGAAAACTTTTTGGTGAGTCTGCTCATCAGCCACATTTTATTCGTACGGTTCATTCAAAAGGTTATGAATGGATTTACCGTGATATTAAGATAAAAGTCGCCGTAAGTAATATCACTGAAAAAAAGGTGGAGTTAGATGATAAAACTGACATTCAGCCCACGCCTCATATCGAAGCAACGAAGCAATCAAGTATTAATAAAGCAAGCACTGAGTTAATTGAAAATAAAAATGCCAAGTGGGCCGCTTTTATTTTGTTGTTATTGAGCAGTGTTTTTTTATTGTTTTATCTCGAAAAAAATGACGAATCCTCGATAGATAATCATGGAGGCGTGCTGGTACTGCCGTTTAGCAATGATACCGGTGATGAAAATTTACAGTGGCTTGAGCTGGGTTACTCTGACATGTTTTCTCAAAGCTTACGAAATGTTATTCCCGTTGCTGTGGTACCAACGTATATTGTTCAGGGCACTATGGCTCAGCAAAAATTAGCCAAACACCTCAACAATAGCAAACAAATATCTTTACTATTAACTCAGATGCAAAGTCGTTTCGCTATCGCTGCCACCATTAATAAAGATGGTGAAGATTTACGATTTAATTATCGTATTCATGATGTTAAAGGGGTATTTGCCAGCGGAAGCATTAGTTTTACCAATTTATCCACTTCGCTTTCGTCATTAGTAAGTCAAGTTGCCCAACGGTTAAAGTTTGTTGAACAACCTATACCTTTCGCGATTAAGTTTAATAATGAATCTGCCCAACAAGACTATGCCAAGGGTGTTCAAGCTTTATTAACTAAAGGTCCTCGTTTAGCGAAAAATTATTTTGAAGCCGCATTGATTAATGAACCCGATAACGCTGAGAGCAAAATAAAACTTGCTGATTCTTTATACCTATTGGGGGGCTGGGACAAGGCTGAACAATTATATCGTCAGGTATTAGTGACCAATGTTATTGGAGACAGCTATTTAAGGACGGCTCTTTATAATGGTTTAGCTACATTGTTGATACAAAAAAGTGAAATAGTCGAGGCGAAAGCATTATTAAACAAGGGATTTAACATTGTCGAAAATGCAGTTATGCCTTATCGTAAAGCCGAGCTGTTACGTACTCAATCTAAACTAATGCTGCTGCAAGGCAATACTAATGAGCGGCATAAGCTGTTGCTACAAGCAGATGAATTAAGCCAACCTTATGTAAATTTGCAAAACGAAGCGGATGCGCTTTATTACTTAGCCAGTCCAGCAAATGAAGGCTTAGAAATAGATCCTGAGATTAATTTAAAACATAATAAAGAGAAACTAGTTCTGGCCTTAAGCTATTACCAGCGACTGGGTAATAAATCAGGAGAAGCATTAACGTTACTTGCCATTGGCCAAAATTACTACTTTGATGTTGATGCTCGCCTCAAGGCATTAAAAGAAGCTAAGAAATTATTCCGACAAACAGGCAGCCTTTTTCATCTCATTGATACCTTAAGCTATCAGGCTTTTGTTTATATTCAATTTCACCACGGTTCACTCGCGGTAGAATTACTCAATGAAGCTAAAGCATTAGAGCCCCAGCTAAATGATCAAAGTAGAGCTCAGCGCATTAACTTTTTACTTGCTTTTGCCGCATTAGATCAAGGTATAGACAGAGGTAAGGGCATTGTTTTAGAGCAGTTAGAACTAGCAATAACTCAATTTATTCAAACGATAAATAACACTGCCCAACAGAGCATTGGTTCTACTCAAGCAGACAGCTTATTTTTATTGGGTTGGGCATATTCTGAATTGGGTCAGCATAAAAAAGCATTAGCTGAGATAACTAAGGCAAATATTATTTATCAGGAAAAAGGTTATCAACGCTCGAGTCAATACGCGCTAACCTCGATGATGGAAGAATATTTACTGTTAGGACAATGGCAACAAGTATTAACCTTGGCAAACAAGGTGACAAGCAGTCATATGAGCAACCGCTATACCGCAAGAGCTTGGTATGAGTTGGGTGAATTTTCTCAAGCAGCAAATATTTTAAAACAAAGTAAAATCACATATAAAGACAGGTGGAACGAACTTGACCGTCAAAGATTAAATATCTATAGGCAGAGCGCTGATGAAGGGGACGCACGAATAATAACTGCAGAAATGAGTTCCCATTTAGTTTATTGTGAAGCACTGTGGAACGTTGATAATAGTTTGCTAATTTTCTGATGCATTCGCCGTTAAAACATAAAATGAAAACACATAAAATGAAAACACATAAAATGAAAACACATAAACTAGAGATTCCGATCAGCGTCATATTTTTTCGAAATGGTATTATTGTTGAAATCTGAAATTAAGAAGCCTTAATAAATAAGTGAATAAATAGAGGGGATTTATTTGGAATATAAGCCTTTGCTTTGCCACTTTTTTGAATTCCATCGAATCATGTTACTGGTGCCTCGTATCACTTCATCTAGGCTAGTACCAAGCCAAACACCAATTAAGCCCCAAGCTAAATGAAGACCTAAATACCAAGCAAGCGGTAAACCTATTAACCACATGCTAGTAAAGCCAATTGTTGAGGTGTATTTAGCATCTCCACAAGCACGTAATGACGCACCGACAATTAAGTTAAATGATCGACCCAGTTCACCGATAATTGCAACGAGTAATACCAAACCACCTAGTGCCCATATATCTTTATTTTCAGTGAATATTTGATAAAAATATTGGGAAAAAGTAACCAATACAGCCATAAATATGATAACGCCAATAACACCTGTTTTAATGCCCTTAAGCAGTACTTCTTGCGCATCGTCATATCGATTAGCCCCAATTAAATAGGCTATTTTTATTTGCACGCCACCACTAATCGCGAAGCCAAATAAAATGGTGATATACAATAAGTTGAAGCTGTAAATACGTGTTGCCAAAGATAGTGTCCCCATCATCACCACCATAGTGGTCATCAGTAGCTGCGTAAGCTGCCATGATAACGGCTCGATAACTGACGGAGTGGCAATACGTAAAATAGGTCGTGTTATGTTCTTGAATGACAGCCATTGTCTAGGGAATTGAATATTGATTTTGAAAACACGTAAAATGATTGAAAAACTAAATATTAAGCTGACAGACCATGCAATAATCGACGCTATTGCAACGCCTTGAATGCCTAAAGCCGGTGCGCCAAATTTTCCATCAATTAGAATATAATTAAAGACAATATTTATTAGCGACATAATAAAAGTAGAAAACATATTCCATTGGGTTTTACCTTGAGAGGCAAGTATCGCAGTCGCTGAAAACCTTAATGCTAATATCCAAGTTCCCAGCCCTAAAGTGGTTAAATAACTTTGAGACATCGGTGCTAATGTAGGTGATAAGCCCATTAGGTATGTAAAAAGACTCGTGCCAGTGATAAATATTAGCGTCATCATAAAGCCGATGGCTAAGGCGAGTAAAATTAAGCCTCCATATGTTCCCGCAACCTTATTATGATCAAGTGCGCCTAATTGCTGGGTCGCTATACTAGTGCCGGCTTGATACAAGGTATTGTATAGGGCGAAACCAATACCTATGATAGGTAACATTGCACCAACTGCGGCAGCTGCATTATCTGAAATACGACTAAGAAACCATACATCAGTGACGTTGATCATAAAGACAAAAAACAAATCAATAAAAATTGGCCAAGTTAAGCTAATTAAACTTCGATCGGCTAATGATTTTCTGTTATTTGTCATAGTGAATATTTGTCATGGCAATACCAAGTTGATTAAGTCTTATTCAGAAGGTAAATGTGCTGCTAATTCTGCGCCTTGTCTTATTGCTCGTTTCGCGTCAAGCTCACTCGCTACATCAGCACCGCCAATAAGATGTACTTGTTGATTGTTTGCAATCAATTCAGCTTCAAGCTCTCTTAGCGGCTCTTGTCCAGCACAAACAATAACGTTATCTACCGTGAGTAATGTTGTTTCACCAGTGACAGAAATAGCTAGTCCCTCATCATCTATTTTCAAATATTCAACATTGTTGAGCATATTGACATTTTTTGCGGCTAGCCCTGCACGGTGCACCCAACCTGAGGTTTTACCAAGGCCAGCACCTACTTTGCTTGATTTGCGTTGTAATAAATAAATTTCGCGAGCGGATGGGGAAGGGGTGGCCTTGATAATTCCACCGCGATGTTCACCATTAAGATCCACTCCCCAGTTTTTCATAAATGCATCAATTGATAGGCTAGGAGAGATTGCACTTTTATTTTCCGTACTATTTTCTGTTAAATATTCTGCGACATCAAAACCAATACCACCTGCGCCAATAATAGCTACACTTTTGCCTACAGGTTTTTTATTTTTTATTACGTCTAAATATGAAAGCACTTTGTTGTGCTCAATGCCTTCAATATTAGGCGTTCGTGGTTTTATACCTGTCGCAAGCACTATGTCATCGAACTGTTGTGAAATAATTTCTTCTGCACAGACGCGATGACCTAATTGAACATCAACGTTAAGTTTTGCAATCATAGTGGTGAAATATCTTAACGTTTCAAAAAACTCTTCTTTGCCAGGAATTTGCTTAGCAATATTAAACTGACCACCTAGCTTATCTTGATCATCAAATAAGGTGACGTGATGGCCTCGTTGAGCTGCAACAGTTGCAAACGAAAGCCCCGCAGGTCCGCCGCCGATCACTGCAATCCTCTTAGGTTTTGACGTTTTTAGGTAGATTAATTCTGTTTCATAACAGGCTCTAGGATTGACTAAACAAGAGGTTAATTGACCTGTAAAAACGTGATCTAAACAAGCTTGGTTACAACCGATACAAGTATTTATTTCATCACTTTTTCCGGCTATTGCTTTATTAACGAAATCAGCATCGGCGAGAAAAGGCCTTGCCATGGAAACCATATCAGCATGCCCTTGAGATAACACAGACTCAGCTACTTCAGGAGTATTAATACGATTAGTCGTGATCAATGGAATAGACACTTCACCACGTAATTTTTGAGTAACTTGGGTAAAAGCGGCTCTAGGCACTTTAGTGACAATGGTAGGTATACGCGCTTCATGCCAACCAATACCGGTATTAATGATTGTTGCACCCGCTTTTTCGATAGCTTTGGCAAGTCGTACTACTTCTTGCCAACTACTGCCCTTTTCAACTAAATCTAGCATTGATAATCGATAGATGATGATGAAATTGTTTCCTACTTTTTCGCGAACTTGACGAACAATTTCTACCGGAAAGCGCATGCGTTTTTCAAAAGTTCCGCCCCATTCATCGTCACGTTTGTTGGTATGTTCAACAATGAATTGATTAATAAGGTAACCTTCAGATCCCATTATTTCGACACCATCATAATTTGCTTGTTGTGCAAGCTCGGCACATTGAACAAATGACTGTATTTGTTCATCAACTTCCGTCGATGATAATGCTCTAGGTTTAGTAAAATTTATCGGAGACTGAATCGCTGATGGCGCTATGGGTTCATGATTATAAGCGTAACGACCAGCATGTAAAATTTGCATACAAATTTTACACCCTTCATCATGCACTGCTTTTGTTACTTGCTGGTGATGTTGCGACTCTTCAATGGTATCCATTTTTGCACCGCCAGGCATACCTGCAGCTATAGCGCTAGGAGCAATACCACCGGTAACAATTAACCCAACACCGCCACGGGCACGTTCTGCATAAAAGGCCGCCATTCGCGTAAACCCGTGTTCTTTTTCCTCCAAACCAGTGTGCATTGAGCCCATCAAAACACGATTTTTCAATTGGGTAAAACCAAGGTCGAGCGGTGTTAGTAAGTTCGGGTAAGTTGCATGTTGAGACATAAGGGCTCCATATCGCGAATAATCAAGGTGGAAGTATTGGTTTTTAAAAGATGGAAAGTTGAACGTTGTAATTATAGCGTCTACTTTAATGATGTGTTTAAAGTAGACACTTTATTTATTTTTGATGAAACTAACTCATGAACCGTTAGGCATTAGCGTTTTCTGCTCTTGTTGTTATTTCTGCTATTATCTCGTTGTGACGTTCTTCATGTAATTGATAATTTCTTGAAATAACAATCGTAAATAAAGTCAAAAATAATGAAATAGGTCCAGCAAAAATAGCAAGATTTGTTAGTGCTTCAGGTGGTATTTGTTCTAACGCAACTCCTTTAGGAAACTTGATCACTTCTAATGCAATACCAGCAATGAAAGCACCTAAACCAAAACTGGCTTTTAGCGCAAATGAGCGAGCCGCAAAAAACAACCCTTCTTCACGTCTACCTGTTTCAAGTTCATGCTCATCTATCGTGTCCGACAACATTGAATCAAAAATAATTAAATATGCAATAAAAAATGTTTGAGAAATGCCAGAACAACAAAAAACCAGTAGCATTTTAGTGTCCATTTCAAGAGGCTGAAACAGCCCTGCTAAATACATCATAATAGGGAAGTAGCCAATGACAGCACCGATAAATACTGTTACTGCCAGTGTTTTTCTTTTATCAAAGCGTATCGAAAGTTTTTTGGCAATTATTGGTGCAATCATTAAACCTATAAGCTGCGAAGCAATCAATATCGCCATTTGTTCGGTTGAAAAGCCAAATAAATAACTTGCAACATAAATGATTAAGGTTTGAGTAATCCCCGCCATGGTCATAAAAATCAAGATAGTAAAAAATAGTACCTTGAAAGATTTCAACTTCAATGTTGAAAATACCGTAATAAAAGCGAGTAAGGCATGCTTAGCTGTCGGATTCTCAATGGGTTGTGATAAGCGAGGAATCTCTTTTCTTGTTGAAAAAATAGACCAAAGCATTGCAATAGTCGCAAAAACACCTGCAAATACCGCAAAGGAAGGGTAACTTGCCCCGTTGAGCATGCCATTTGGGAACGCTTCTGTTTTTGGAAAGAAAACGGTAAAACCAATTATAGTTAATAAAACGCCGGCTAAATATCCAAAAAATACTCGAAAGCTAATTAAAGAGGTACGCTGATGATAGTCTTTGATCATTTCTGCACCGAGAGACAAGTGTGGTACATAAAAAAGTGTTAAAGCCAATCTTACCGTAATTGCCCAGCCAAGCATCCAAGCAAATAAACCTGATTCACTTAACCCCTCAGGAGGTGAAAATAGTATGTAAAATGCGATGCCAAAGGTTAACGCTCCTGCAAGCATATAAGGATGTCGTCGGCCCCATTTTGACTTTAAACGATCTGACAATTGGCCAACCATAGGATCGGTAATCGCATCAACAAACAAGGCTAATAACGCGGCAATACCGGCTAAGCCGCCTGAAAGTCCTAATACTTGGTTGTAATAAAAAAACAAGAAGGTACTAAAAGCTACTTGTTTTATGCCATCAGAGGCTTGTCCAACTCCATATCCGATCTTTGTTGATAACTTCATACACACCTACTGTTGTAATTTATATCGCCAACTAGGGCTTTCAATTAAAGCATCGCCACTACAATAACTTTTTATGTTTCAACACTACAAGGATTCAATGTTTTTAACTGTCACCTTAGTGACAGGTTATCAGCGTCTCATTGATGAAAGAGGGGAAAAGAAGTGCTAACGGATTTGAGAAATACAGATGATGCACAGAGCCTTGAAGAAGTTGTTTTAGGTTTCGAAATTGCTTAAACAAATGGGTGAACTATAAGTTATGATTCTGCAGATATTTTATTCAAATCTTCTGTAAAGAAAAATAATTACTTTAAATTAAGAGGTGGATGTATCTATTTTTTCTTGTTCCTTTAATTTTGCTTGCTCAATGCGCCATTTTTGCAGTTCAGCATAATAGTGATCCCAAACACAAGGATTGCAAGCTCCGCCACCACAGCAATCATCATCAGCTGGTGGAATAGGTTTTTCTAAAAGTTCAGTCATTAAAAGTCTCGTCGTTTTTACTAAAGAGTGTTGCAGAGTTTCATACCAATTTGATTAAATTTCTTCCCAACTCAGAGCTATGCTCAATGTTCAATAACAAGATAAATTTGTTTAGATCTAGTCATTCTAAATCAAATGAATTTAACGACGTTAGTGGGCATTGATCAAGCTCCCAAAGGGCGAGTTTAAAAGGCTTACATGCGGCGTTATTGATTTTGATAAGGGAATAACCATTCTATTCAATCAATGCCTTGCCTCTAAGCCTTTTAATTCTCGCTGAGTGGGAAAGAACTTAATCAACTTGGTATTAGTCTACAGTAAATTGATATGAAATAAAAAAGCTCTGCGAGTGCAGAGCTTTTATTGGGTCAACTAACTGTAACTTTATTCAACTTCAGCTAATTTTTTCTCAAGGTAGTGTATGTTCGCACCACCGTTAACAAAGCCTTGATCATTTAATATATCTTGATGCAAGGTGATATTCGTTTTGATGCCATCGATCACTAGTTCTGAAAGAGCATTACGCATACGTGCAATTGCTACGTCGCGATTATCACCCCAAGTGATTAACTTACCAATCATAGAGTCATAATGTGGAGGCACAGAATAATCAGCGTAAATGTGAGAATCCCAACGAACACCTAAACCACCTGGAGGGTGGAAACGAGTGATTTTACCCGGAGAAGGAATAAAAGTGCGAGGATCTTCTGCATTAATACGACACTCAATAGAATGACCAGCAATTTTAATATCATCTTGGGTGTATGACAAAGGTTGTCCTGCTGCTACGCGTAGTTGCTCTTTGATTAAATCAACACCAGTGATCATTTCTGTAACAGGGTGCTCGACTTGAATACGTGTGTTCATTTCAATGAAATAGAATTCACCATTTTCATATAAGAACTCAAAAGTACCAGCGCCACGATAGTTAATTTCAACACAAGCATTACAACAACGTTCACCAATTTTGGCGCGCATTTCAGGAGTAATTCCTGGGGCAGGAGCTTCTTCAACCACTTTTTGATGGCGACGTTGCATTGAACAATCACGTTCGCCTAAGTGTATTGCAGTACCTTGTCCATCAGCAATGATCTGAATTTCAACATGACGCGGATTTTCAAGGAATTTTTCCATGTAAACCATATCATTTTTGAAAATAGTGCCAGCTTCTTTTTTGGTTAATGCAATTGAATCGACTAATTCTTCTTCATTGCGAACAACCCGCATACCACGGCCACCACCGCCACCAGCAGCTTTAACGATGATAGGGTAACCTATACGTTTCGCGTGAGCTTTATTAGCAGCATCATCATCAGTCAGCGGGCCATCTGAACCTGGAACACAGGGAACGCCAGCTGTCTTCATTGCTCTAATGGCAGCAACTTTGTCGCCCATTATCCGTATGCTTTCGGCTTTTGGGCCAATAAAGGCAAAACCAGATTTTTCTACTTGTTCAGCAAAATCAGCATTTTCGGCTAAAAAACCGTAACCAGGATGAATTGCAACAGCATTAGTGACTTCGGCAGCGGTAATAATAGCCGGAGCATTTAAATAACTATCAAGCGCAGATGCTTTACCAATACATATGGTTTCATCAGCTAATAATACATGCTTTAAGTTTTTATCAGCAGTTGAATGAACAGCAACAGTTTTAATACCAAGCTCTTTACAAGCTCGCAGTATTCTTAAGGCAATTTCGCCGCGGTTGGCGATAACAACTTTATCTAACATGGAATGACCCTTTTTGGTTGGGCTTATTCAATGATGAATAGCGGTTGATCAAATTCAATAGCATCTTCGTTTTGCGCTAGAATTTCTTTGATAACCCCTGATTTATCAGCTTCAATTTGGTTCATCATTTTCATTGCTTCAATAATACATAAAGTATCACCAGCATTTACATGTTTGCCAACTTCGGTAAAAGCAGGAGAATCTGGTGATGCAGAAGCATAGAAAGTACCAACCATAGGAGAGCGAACTATATGACCAGTAATTACTGGTGCTGCGGCTTCAGCTGCTACGGCGATTGGCGCTGCTACGGCGGCGGCAATTGGGGCTGCATGCATTACAGGAGCCGATGCTACTACTGGAGCACCACGACATATACGTACTGATTCTTCACCTTCTGAAATTTCTAATTCATTGATGCCAGATTCTTCTACTAACTCGATAAGTTTTTTTATCTTACGAATATCCATTACGTTACCTTATTTCAAATTTACATTAATTAATATTAAGTTAGTTATTGATAACCAACTGTTATTTTTTGTTATTTAGTGACAGTCTTTAGCTGTTACTTAGAATTATTTTTACTTTTTTTAAGCCAAGTATTGGCTGAGTCTAGTGCATAGCTATAACCATGAGCACCTAAACCACAAATAACCCCTGTTGCCATGTCTGACAAATAGGAGAGATGTCTAAATTGTTCTCTTGCATGAATATTAGATAAATGAACTTCAATAAAAGGTATTCCTACTGACAATAAAGCATCACGAATAGCGACACTAGTATGTGTAAATGCTGCGGGGTTGATAATAATAAAATCAACTTTTTGATAAGCTTGATGAATTGCTTCAATTAGCAAATGTTCAGCATTTGACTGTAAGTGAGAAAGTTCTATTCCTTTCTCTTGTGCTTGTGTTGTTAATAGCTCAATTATTTCGTCTAATGTTTGTGCTCCATAAATTTCAGGCTCACGCTTACCTAACATATTTAAATTCGGGCCATTCAACACTAAAATCTTAAACTTTGTGCTCATCTTCGTCAAAAATACCTTTAAAGTGTAATTACCAGTAATAATTACATAAAATAATAATATTGTGAATAAAAATAATGTTTTTTTATTATTGGCGATTATTATAGTGTTTTCGCAGAATATAGCAGCAAAATACTGGTCTTATCTGTTTGCAGTGGACAAATAGTGGTTTTTCCAGCAATTATTTACTACACTCATGAAAGAAGTGAAATTTTTTAAGGTGCTGTTTTAAAAGGGATTAACCTTGTAGGATGAATTGGTAGAGCACTTAATAACAATGTTTGTCATTAAAATTCAAAGGGATACCTAAAGTTAGTATAGGTAATTATTGATATTGTTTAGTTTCATTTAAGTTACAAACTAATGGTTGTAACAGATGGGTAACTTCTGATATCATTTTTTGATAAATGTTAATCTTTATTTAATATTTTCAATAAGCTATAGATTTACAGCTTTTCTTGTAGTTAATACCAATTACCATACCTATTAAATCCCCCCACTTAATAGTTGGTAAATGCTTAACCTATATTCGTTTTTGAATATTGTTAGGTATAAAAGGATTGTATTATCAAAACACTTTATTCTTTATGCTTGCTAGTATTTTTAGGCTGCATTAATTCAACAGTATATGCTGTTGAAGTTATTATGCACCCATCTGTTAGTACGCCTATACTAACCACCTCGCAATTACGGCGTATTTATACAATGCGGCAAATTCAGTGGGCTGATGGTCGCCGAATTACTGTTTATGTTTTACCCAGACAGCACATTCTTCACTTGCGCTTTAGTAAAGAGCGCTTGCAAATGTTTCCTTATCAACTTGATCGTATTTGGAATAAATTAACTTATTCTGGCTTAGGGGTGGCACCAATTACGGTAAGTACACCAGAAGATCTTTTAGACGCTGTGCGAAAAACACCCGGTGCAATCGGTTATGTTGAAAGTATCAAGGATGTGGAGGCGGTAAATGTTATTAAAATTAAAAGCTAAAATGGTAAATACGGCAATGGAAAAATTCTTTTTTATAATGTTATCAACGTGCTGCTTGTTTTCTAATAATATTAAAGCTGTAGAGCAAGATTTTCAGTTTCATGGTTTTGTCGCTCAAGGATTAATCGATGTTGATGGCAGTGATTTTGTTAATGATGATGCTTCAATATCCCCAGAATTAACAGAAATAGGTATTAATGCTTCTTACCAGTTGAGTTCAAATTTTAGATTGGCAGGTCAGGTTGTTTATTTAAATGGTGGTAACAGATATGCGGAAGGTGTTCGTGTTGATTATGCATTATTAGATTGGTCGGTATATGAAAGTTTAGACTGGCAAGCAAATATTTATCTAGGCCGTTTTAAAAATAACCATTGGCTCTATTCTAGCTCTAGAGATATTCCATTTGCTCGTCCTAGCATCATTTTACCTCAATCTGTTTATTTTGATGGCTTTCGAGATATTGCTGTTGGTGGTGATGGCGCAGCAGTAAAAATCAGCCACAGTAACGATGATTATGGCAATTTTGATTTTAATTTCAGTTACGGTACTTCGCCAGTGTCTGATAAGCAAGCTGAAATTATTTTAAGTGAGTTTGCTCAAGGCTCTGTTAAGCAAGACTCTGATATTCAAGGGAGTATTTATTGGCAACCTGCGTATTCACCTTGGCGATTCGGGGTGTCATATTTAGACTCTGATTTTAGTTATCAAGCCAATGATAATGGAGATTTGTTTTTTGATGGTAATTTTTCTTTTCAATTTTATACTATAAACACTTTATATGAAGGAGAAAATTGGGAGTTTAGTGGCGAAATTTATCAAGAACGATTTACCACAGAAGGCTTTTATCATCCATTACATTCTAAAGATCCTGTTGGTCAAGGCATGTATGTGCAATCTCGTTATAAGATAAGTAATGAGTTAACGTTCTTAGCGCGTTATGAGAGGTTTTATAGCGATAGAGATGACAAAAATGGCGAAAGATTAGAAGAAGAAAGTGGGGGGCTTATTCCTGCCTATTTTGCCTACCACAGAGATACTACAGTTGGGTTATCATATGACTTCTCAAGCAATTTACGCTTAAGGTTTGAATATCACTGGTTTCAAGGAGCAGGTAGACTTACTCCTGTAGTTTTGCCAAACCCTCAAGTAAATGATAGTAAAAATTGGCAACTTTGGGCAGTACAGTTGATGTATTGGTTCTAATAGGGAGGTTTACTGATGACAAAAAAATTTATTAGTGTTCCAACCAAATTATTGATGTTGATAGTTTCAACATTATTGCTTTTAGCTATAGGTTTTTCAGCATTATCTTTATCACGCTTACAAGATGATTATAAACAGTTTCATCAAAACACATTAGATCAAGGGCAAGCTCAATTCGCCTTACACAGTGATATTTTACGTTCCAAAATCAATGTTTGGCTTGAATCTTTCTCTGAAATTACAAAGTTTTCACAGCAAAAAGACTTAACAGTTTTTGCTGAACAACTTGCTAATCAATTTGATGGTTTGCAACTTAACTTGAATGTAGAAAATGTTTGGTTAGTTGATGCTAATAAAAAGGCACTTTTTGTAACATCAATTATGCCTTCCGCTGCACAAGAAAACGTTGACCAAGTATTGAGACTTCAACGTCCTAATCATCAAATTCAGTGTCAGCAGCAATGTCAGTTATTACTCAGTGTGCCTTTATTGAATAATCAAGGGGACATAGTGGTTGTGACTATGAGTGCTAGTCTTGTTGATATGCTTTATGCAATAAATACTTCATTAAATAGCGAAGTTGCAGTAATTAGTTTTCCTTTGCAACCAAACGAGTCAGATGACGATATAAAAATTATTTCAGCATCAAATATGGAGTTAGCACAATCACTTCTTGATGAAAATACAGAAACTAATTTAGAGCTTGTGCTTGAACAGGGCTTGCAAATTGATCTGTCTAATCATAGTTATTTAGTTAACTTGTTGCCCTTAGCGCAAAGTAAACAGCGAGCATTTTATTTATCCTTAATTGATGATGTTACACCTTTTGAGGATAAAAATGCTCTATACAGACAGCAGTTCTTAATTTCACTCAGTGGCATATTTTTTATATTAGGTTTTTTTGTTTACTTTGTTGCACGTCCATTTACTAAACGATTGTTACGTTTGTCTGGTGCACTTCCTTTACTTGCGAATAAAAAATTTGACCAATTTCGACAAGTGAAATTGAAAAGGCCTATTTTATTCTCCGATGAACTAGATGTTTTAACTCACTCCGCATTAGATTTGAGTTATGAATTAGAACAGTTAAATATTGAAGTTGAACAAAAAACTAAAGAGTTAGAAAATATTGCTATGTATGACTTACTTACGGGGTTGCCCAACCGTAATATGCTGAATTATCAATTACGTAAATCAATTGCTAATATTGGCCGATACCCCAGTGGCGTTGCTGTTTTATTTTTAGATTTAGATGACTTTAAAAAAGTAAATGACAGTAATGGTCATACCGAAGGAGACAAGCTTTTAATTCAAGCAGCAGAGCGAGTTCGTTTAAGTGTTGGTAAAATAGATTTAGCCTGCCGCTTTGGAGGTGATGAGTTTGTGGTAGTTTTGGGGAATTTGAAATCTGTCAACGAAGCAGTAAAAATTGCTGAACAACTGCTTGCACAATTTAAAGAACCGATAAGACTAGGTTCAAGCATTTTTTATGTTTCTACCAGTATTGGCATTTCATACACAGAATCTAGTGATGAGAAAGCAGAAGACTTAATTTCTCATGCGGATATAGCCATGTATGAAGCAAAGGATAATGGTGGTAGTCAATTTCACGTTTATCACCACGAAATGTATCAGAGAGTTGCCCATAGAGTGATGCTTGAAGGCGAAGTTCGCCAAGCACTTGCCAAGCAACAGTTCAGTTTAAGTTTGCAGCCACAATTACGGGCAAAAGATAAAAAAATATATGGTTTTGAAGCACTACTGCGTTGGCAACACCCTGAGCGAGGTATGATTTCACCGGAAGATTTTATTCCTATTTTAGAAAATTCCCAACATATGATTGAATTAGGATATTGGATTATACATCGTTGTTTTGAATTGGCGATAATGATTAAAGAGCAAGGGCTACCTGAAATTAGAATTGCTATTAATTTATCGGCAGGGCAATTTGTTGATGCTAATTTACCAAGTTACTTTAAAAGTTTGTTGGATAAATTTTCCTTGCCGGCTCAAACTTTTGAATTAGAGCTAACAGAGCAAACTTTAGTTAAGGACATGGATCATACTATTGTTATGATGGACAGTTTAAAATCTATGGGCTTTAGTTTTGCTATTGATGATTTTGGTACAGGCTATTCGTCATTGGCTTATATTAAAAAAATGCCTATTGATGTGATTAAAATTGATAAAAGTTTTGTTTTTGGCATGTTAGAAAATCATGCTGATTATCAAATAATTATGTCGACTATTGCGATGGTGAAAAATTTAGATTTAACCGTTATTGCAGAAGGCGTAGAAACTGCCGCACAATTACGCAGTTTAACTGAAAATAATTGTGATTTAATTCAAGGTTATTATTTTTCAAAACCCGTACCAGAGATTGAATTAAATGAGTTTATTAAAAACCATATTCATCAAGGGTATTGGAAAACACAAGTAGAAAAAAAGCCAGCCAAAGCATTATAAACAATATCGTTCACCTACAATAAATACTACCTTATTGTAGGTGAGAACTTTATATTATTAGTATATTACCTTTAAAATATTCTCTTAATATGCTCACTAAACTCGTCGGCTCCCATAAAGCCTGTAATACGCTGTTGGCTTAATTCATTACCCTGTAAATCAAAAAACAAAATTGAAGGTAAGCCAAATACATTGAAATGCTCCATTAGTTCAATAGTTGTAGCTGCATTACCATCAGTTAAATCAATTTGAACCAATACAGTATTCTTAAGTGCTTGCTGTACTTGTGGTTGCGGAAAAGTATATTTCTCAAATTCCTTACAGGCGATACACCAATCAGCATACAAATCAACCATCACTGTTTTTCCTTGCTCATTTGCCTGAGCAACCACTGATTGTAATTCTTCTAATGTTGCTACTTGCTTAAAATGCTGTGTTTGATTGTTTTTTGGAGATTCTATTAAGGCTTGATTATTATTAGGCATAATTAGTTGATAAGCCATATTTGCACCAACAAACATCATTAAGAAAACTAGTAGAGAGCGTAAACCAAAGGCAAAGCCCTTAGGTTTGTCACTTACTGAATTTTGATTAGCAACGTAAAAGTAACTCGCTGCGCCTAGCACTAATAATGCCCACAATGCTTGACTTGCAACTTCTGAAATGAAGCGCTCTAATAAAAAGATCGGCACAGCTAACAGCAATAAACCAAAAATGTTCTTGATTATATTCATCCAAGCGCCTGCTTTAGGTAATAATTTACCGCCAGAGCTACCTAAAATAAGTAAAGGTAAACCCATGCCTAAGCTTAATGCATACAAAGCCGACGCACCCAATACCACATCACCCGTTTGTGAAATATAGAGTAGGGCGCCTGTTAAAGGTGCGGTAGTACAAGGTGAAGCAACTAAACCAGAAATAACCCCCATCATAACGACACCAACAATAGAGCCACCTTTTTGCTTATTGCTTAGGTTATTTAGTTTATTCTGCCAGCTTGCAGGTAGCGCTAAATTGAACAGCCCAAACATTGAAAGGGCTAAAAAGATGAACAAAACACTAAGTGCTATCAATACAAAAGGGTGCTGAAACATAGCTTGAAACTGTGCCCCTGCTAAAGCAACAACAATACCTAATAAAGTATAAGTTATTGCCATTCCTTGCACGTAGAAAAAAGATAAGGTGAAAGCCTTTTTTGTGGTTAAGGGCGTGGTTAGATCTTTTCCAGCTCCAACAATAATTCCCGTTAAAATTGGGTACATTGGAAATACACAAGGTGTGAAAGATAATAATAGCCCACCAACAAAAAAGGCTACTAGCGTTAGTAATAAGCTGTCTTGTTTTAACATGTCGGCCAGTTGGTGTTGCTCACTGGATACTGCAACATTCTTATTGCTTGATGTTATGGTTTTGATTTTTTCAATATTTAAAGCAGATAAAACAGCAGAAGCATTATTAGTTGTTTGTTCAAGTATTTTACCTAACGAAATTTTCTTTTTGGTTGGTGGATAGCACAAACCTTTATCGGCACAACCTTGGTAGCGCACAGTAACAATAGAATTTTCATCAGCTTGTTCAATATTAATAGTAAAGTTTAGTTGTTTTTTATAAATTTGTTGGACACCAAAAAATTCATCCTCATGCTCTAAACCTTGGGGTAAGTCTACCGGTGATAATTGAGCATTTTCACTGGTAAATTTAAATTGATGGCGATAGAGGTAATACCCCTCACTGATATCAAAACTAATATGGAGTTGATTATTGTCTTGATCAAAATTAAAAATAAACGCTTGGTCTACTTTTAAAAATTCATCATCATTACTAAATAATGAGGAGCTTGAAGTATCGAAAATGGACTGCTGTGCATAACTAACACTAGGTTGAATGCTTGTAAGTGCGATAATTAAGGCAAACAATACGTTTAGAGGTAAGCTTAAAAACGAGAATGATTTTTTCATTAATACTACTTTAAATATTCATTGATCCAGTTTAAATAGTTCTCATCGCCTTGCTGGATATTCAAAGCAATCACTTCAACCACATCATAAGGATGCAGTTCATTAATTCGAGCATTTAATCGTGTAAATTTTTCATTATTCGTTTTTATTAACAGTTGTACTTCATTGTCGCATTGTAATTCATTTTGCCAATGATAAATTGAAGTTATATTAGGCAATATGTTGACACACGCAGCTAACTTTTCTTTAACTAAGTGTTCAGCAATTGTTTTAGCTATCTTCTCATCAGGGCAAGTTGTCAATACTAGTTGAAATGCCATAGCTCATCATCACAATAATAATTTAGTCTTATTCTCTTAAAAAAAACTTAACAACACCAGTAATAACTGATGTAAAAATGTTCTGTGCTTGAAAAAGACCTGTTTATCCCAATATATCTTACAAAGAAAATAGGAGTTTTTATGTTTCGTATATTATTTGCACTATTTATTATCGTACCCATTATTGAAATCACTGTATTGATGCAAGTTGGAGAGCTTATTGGCGCATGGCCAACCGTTGCTATTGTTATTATTAGTGCATGGTTGGGAGCTAAATATGTTCGTCAGCAAGGATTAGCTACTCTGCAATCTGTACAAACTAAAATGGCGCAAGGTGAAATGCCATCAGGTGAAATAGTAACGGGATTGATGTTGTTAGTGGCAGGTATACTTTTAGTGACTCCAGGTTTTGTGACTGATATTTTCGGTTTGTTGTTACTTGTGCCTAGTGTTCGTCAAGCATTAGCGAGTACAGTGCAAAAGCACATAAAAACTAGCCAAGGCAGTACCTTTGGTGCGAATGCACATTTTCATTCGTCCACTTTTACCCAAACAAATGGTAACACTTATGAAAATGAAGTTGATAACGGCGTAGATAGTACCGATATTTTTGCTGATAAAAAGCCTCTTACTCATCACCAAGGTGAAACTATTGAAGGTGATTTTCAGCGAAAAGATTAATTGTTTAGATAGTAAATAGCTAAAAAAGTAGCAGAAAGACTTGTGAAGTACAATTTTAGCCCCATTTACTTACACACTAGTAGCATATAATAAATTTGTTAAAACTCAAAAATCTCAGGAGAAAATAAATGAGCATTCGTCCATTACACGATCGCGTAATTGTAAAACGTAAAGAAGTTGAATCTAAATCAGCCGGAGGCATTGTTTTAACAGGTAGTGCTGCAGAGAAATCTACTCGCGGCGAAGTCATTGCTGTAGGTAATGGTCGTATTTTAGAAAATGGTGAAGTACGTGCATTAGACGTGAAAATTGGCGATCAAGTAATTTTCAGTGAAGGCTACGGCGTAAAAACTGAAAAAATTGATGGCGAAGAGGTATTGATTCTTTCGGAAAACGATATCCTTGCGATTGTTGAGTAATCTGCTTTTTTAAAGCACTAAATTTAAACTTGATGTTGAGCATAGCTCCATCCCAATAAATAAACAGGAATAAATAACATGGCTGCAAAAGACGTATTATTTGGTAATGATGCACGCGTAAAAATGTTACGCGGTGTAAATGTATTAGCTGACGCGGTAAAGGTAACGTTAGGCCCTAAAGGTCGTAATGTAGTTTTAGACAAATCTTTTGGTGGTCCAACAATCACTAAAGATGGTGTAACCGTTGCTAAAGAAATTGAATTAGAAGATAAGTTTGAAAACATGGGCGCGCAAATGGTTAAAGAAGTTGCTTCTAAAGCCAATGATGAAGCGGGTGATGGTACAACTACTGCCACTGTTTTAGCCCAAGCTATCGTTAATGAAGGCTTAAAATCAATTGCTGCTGGTATGAACCCTATGGATCTTAAGCGCGGTATTGATAAAGCAGTTATTGCTGCTGTTGCCTCGTTGAAAGACTTTTCTTCACCAGTGACAGACAACAAAGCCATTGAGCAAGTAGGAACTATTTCTGCCAACTCTGATGAAACTGTTGGTAAAATCATTGCAACAGCGATGGATAAAGTAGGCACTGAAGGTGTTATTACCGTTGAAGAAGGCCAAGCCTTAACAGACGAACTAGATGTTGTTGAAGGTATGCAGTTCGACCGCGGTTACTTATCGCCTTACTTCATGACAAACCAAGAAAGCGGCACGGTTGAATTAGAAAACCCATTCATCTTATTAGTTGATAAGAAAATCTCTAACATTCGTGAGTTATTAACCACGTTAGAAGGTGTTGCTAAAGCGGGTAAGCCATTACTTATTATCGCTGAAGATGTTGAAGGTGAAGCGCTGGCAACATTAGTTGTGAACAACATGCGCGGTATTGTTAAAGTTGCAGCGGTTAAAGCTCCTGGTTTTGGTGACCGTCGTAAAGCGATGCTACAAGATGTTGCTACCTTAACTGCAGGTACTGTTATTTCTGAAGAAATTGGAATGGAGCTTGAAAAAGCAACGTTAGAAGACTTAGGTCAAGCTAAACGTGTAATCATTTCTAAAGACAACACTACCATTATTGATGGTATTGGTGAAGAAGCTGACATTCAAGCACGTGTTACTCAAATTCGCGGTCAAATTGAAGATTCTTCTTCCGATTATGACAAAGAAAAACTTCAAGAGCGTTTAGCTAAACTTGCTGGCGGTGTTGCAGTAATTAAAGTTGGCGCAGCGACTGAAATTGAAATGAAAGAGAAAAAAGCTCGTGTTGAAGATGCATTACATGCAACTCGTGCTGCCGTTGAAGAAGGTGTTGTTGCTGGTGGTGGTGTCGCATTAGTTCGCGCCGCGGAAGCAATTAAAGACCTTGAAGGTATTAACGAAGATCAAACTCACGGTATTAATGTTGCTATTCGAGCAATGGAAGCACCACTTCGCCAAATCGTTGCAAACTGTGGTGATGAATCATCAGTAGTCTTAAATGAAGTACGTAACGGTGAAGGTAATTACGGTTACAATGCTGGCAATAGCACTTACGGTGACATGTTAGAAATGGGTATTCTTGACCCAACTAAAGTAACTCGTAGTGCACTACAGTTTGCCGCTTCTGTTGCCGGTTTAATGCTAACGACTGAAGCTATGATTACTGATGCACCACAAGACGCAGCAGCTCCTGCAATGCCTGACATGGGCGGCATGGGCGGTATGGGTGGAATGGGCGGCATGATGTAAATTTCTGGTCTAAATCAGTGATAGCTGCGTTACTTTACAACTCGTTTAAGAACTAACTAAACTTCGTTGTAAAGTGCCTTGCTCTAACATGATTTATTCTGCGAAAAATTGCATTTAAGCTCAACGCTTATTTATTTTAAAAACCTGCTTCGGCAGGTTTTTTTGTGAGTATTTTTAATTGCTTATTTCGATAGAACTTTTGAATGTGCCTATTTATATTTGAGTATTATTAATGCCCATGATGACTATCCAACAGGGAAGAGCATCCATCACATTACAAAAGCTCCTTAGAAAATAGGATCACTTTGTGGTTTTTTTGTCATCATCTGCTCGTCTTCTCGTATGCATTTCAGACAGCCAGTTTTTAAATTCTTCAACAGTTAGTGCTAATATTTCATGGGAACTAGTAGACATAAATTTACACTGCTCTTTTATTTCCAAAATATAATGCATTTCCTCACTTAAGCCACCTTTATCTCTATCAGTTCTCGTATCGATCTGAATAACAAGGATACTTCGTTTAGTATGCAAATGACCTTTACGTACGGCCCAAGCTATTAATGAAGGAAATGCGAACCATTTATCTCTAACACTTCCTCCTACCCCCCATTCATATTTTAACTCTACCGTAGTGTTAAGTTCAGGGATTTCCATATCAAATGAACCTATTCTTGTTGTCCAAGGTTTAATACATTTTGGCCGTTTAATAATGCTCCAACCTTCACTGACAACCATGCCATACATATAATCCTTAAATTCTTTATCAACTTGGTGAGCAGATTTAACAATAGACTCTTCATTCTCAGCCATAGGCCTGATTATATTATCCATAACTCACTAAATATAATGTTAGGTTTAATCAAAAGTATTGTTCATTAACCACAATAGATCAAAATATAAGTAAACTTAGCAAAATTTTGAGGGAATACTCAACACCTCATTCACGTAGCCATTTGAAACCAGCGCATAAAGAGCGAAACAAGTATTCCTAGTGACGGCCGCTGTATCCTATTCCATTCGACCAGTTCATTTATTATTCTTGCGTTTTATACTTCTCAAACCACGCTAGGATATTACCAATTTTTTGAATTAAATTACTTGGCCTTGCCGCAATACCATGATGGGCTTTAGGAATACGTACCATTGCTGCATCTACTTTTTGTAACTTTAATGCTTGATAATATTGTTCTGTTTCACTCATTGGCGTACGGTAATCTACTTCTCCGGTAATTAACATCGTTGGTGTTTTAACATTTCCCACTAATGACAAAGGAGAGTGTTTCCACAAATGATCGGCATGCTCCCAAGGCATACCAGGCATCCAGTATTTAGTGAAATAGGCATAACCATCGGCGGTTAAACTAAAGCTCATCCAGTTTATAACAGGTTTTGCTACTACGGCGGCTTTGAACCGGTTTGTTTTACCAACAATCCATGCCGTTAATACGCCACCACCTGAGCCTCCCGTAACAAATAACTGCTCTTCATCGATATAGCCATTTGAGATCACCCCGTCAACCACATCCATTAAATCGTTATAATCTTGCGAAGGGTAATTATGGTGAATTAAATTAGCAAAATCTTCCCCATATGAAGTGCTTCCTCTTGGGTTAGCCCAAACAACAACATAGCCTTTTGCCGCCATTAATTGGATTTCGGTACTATAATTTGGTCCATAAGTGGCATGCGGTCCACCATGTATCTCTAGAATCAACGGATATTTTTTTGTTTTATCAAAATCCGGTGGTAAAGCAATCCACGCTTCAATTTCCCTACTATCAACACTCGACTTTACCGTCATAGCTTCAACAGGAGCCAAGGTTTTATGCGCAAACAAATCTTCATTTAATGTAGTTAATTGAGTCACCTTCCCCCTTTTATTCACCATGGCTAAATCGGCGGGACGTTGATTGTTTGCCGTGGTGTAAACCAATGAGCGACTACCTACAACAGAGTAATCACCTGAAGTATAAGGGCGTCCAAGCGATTGACCACCAACTTTAACTACCTGTTTTTTCAGCTTACCTTTTAAATCAACATAGCCCACATAGCTTTGACCATAATCATCATAAGAGAAATACAATCCTTTACCATCTTTAGCCCAATTAACATTACCAACTCCACGATCTAAGGAAGGCGTGAGGTCTTTGGCATTCTTGCCATCACTGTCCATGACAAAAAGGTGATTATTTTGACTGGAAAGCTTTCTATCCTCAAAACTCAAGTAGGCTATTTTTTTACCATTTGGGCTGATGCGAGGGCTATGATCAGGTCCCGCTCGTTTCACCAGTTCAATTATATCTCCGGAGGTAACATCCACTTGATAAATATCAGACTCAAGTGGTCTATCTTGCCAATCATCATGACGATCACCATCAAAGATGAGCTTCTTACTGTCTTTTGACCAGTTAATCATACCACCATGATGAAAGTTTCCTGAGGTCACTTGACGTGGCGTGCCACCAAGTGCGGGTACAACATAAATATGATCAAATCCTGCTTGAGTAAAACCGCCGCCATTACTTCGATAAGACATTTGATCAATATACTTTGCTTTCCCCGCCCATTTTGCTCCTTCAGGTTTTTCAGGCATATCTTTAAATATGTGAGTAGCTTTACCTGGCTTGAACATTGAAAAAGCTATTAATTTTCCATCTGGAGACCAAGATATATCGCTTGGTGAATTTTGTAAGTTGGTTACTCTGGCTGTTTTACCTGACGCAAGCCAGCGCACATAAAGTTGATTATCTCCTTCATCAGATGATATATACGCTAAACGTGTTCCATCAGGTGAAAAGCGTGGCATACGGTAATTGGCCTTACCTGATAACAAAGGCTGATGAGCCGTACCATCAACATTAACCTGCCATAAATTAGTACGAGTACCATCTTTCATTATGTCCATGGAACGACGTTCATAAATAACATATTTACCATCATGGCTAGCTTGCGGTGATGCCGCATACTCCAAGTTAAAAATATCTTGGTAATTTATATGCTTGTTATCTACTTGTTCACCTGAACTTACCTGAAATGAGATTAGCGAGGTAGTTGCTACCATGGCTAATAGCGATAAACTTTTAATCTGTTTTAACATACGTAACTTGTTTCCTATGTTTAAATTTTAAAAAAAACTACGGATAAATATTTAGTTCACCTGAAAAATATCGTGTTCAAATGACTGTATTCATAGCTTAACCAATATATCCGTTTTAGTGAAATAATAGCTTTCATTGTAAATTGTAGTTGGCTACGATGTGGGGTGAAGTGAAAACTAACTGTAGAGAGCCGGACTTCATTGACTCACGTTTTGGCCAGGTCAGGGCATTTTGTTCAAAGGGGTGAACCTTGAAATTAATTTTATTTTTCATATTTTCCATTCTCTCTTGTCTACTTCATGCAGAAGTAAATTATCGAGTTCCAACTCGAGATTATATTAACGTAAAAGGAGATTGGAATATTTTTTATGAGGCAAGTATGGAAAGGTTAAATCCAAAGCTAGCCCAAGAATCCTTACTTAAGTTAAAAGATACATTAAAAGTAATTGAAAAAAAGTTACCCCATAACTCCTTACAAAAGCTGAAAACGCTAAAAATATTTTTGATGTGGGGCGAAAAATCTCCATACGGAGGTAAAAAAAGTGGGATGAGATTTGTCAGAAGAGGAGAAACAAATAAGAGGCCGCATTATGATAATAGATGGGAACATTCGGTAGTTATTTATAGTGCTGAGAACTTGATGTACTTAACTGATATGTGGTCAAGAAAAGCTTTGACCCATGAGTTTGCTCATGCTTGGCACATCATGCACTGGCCTGATAAATATGCGGAAATACTTAAACCTTGGAAACAGGCCAAGTCAAAGAAGTTGTACACAAATGTTAAAGATTATAAGAACCGTGTAAAACCTGAAGCGTATGCTGTCAAAAATAATTTAGAATATTTTGCTGAGTTATCTGCGATGTATTTTGTCGGGGGGGATTATTTCCCATATGAAAGAATAAAACTAATCACTTATGATCCAGCGGGAGTCGCTATGATCAAAAAACTGTGGTCTGTTCGTTAATTTCATAAATGAAGTTATAAAGCTAACAAGTATGGACAAGCGGTTAATACTTGCATAGGAAATGGTGATTCCGTGTTGTCTTTCGCTCAGGAACTGTTACTGCAATCAATATGAGTGGATAGATCTCGCGGAAACACTCATTCTAGTTAAGTAAAATAACTCGCTTTTATACTGGCCAATTTTTGTTTATCTTCGCTCTGTTTTTTAAAATCAAAAAGCATTTCAGTTAATAACTTTTCTCGCTCTAGTATTTCATTTTTATAATGAATAAATTTTGTTAAGGCATCTAAGTTAATGTTGGCGGCAAACTGTTGCTCAACAGTTACTTTCTCTGTGTAGCTGTAGTTAAAACTATCTTGTTGTGAGTATTGTTGTTTTTGATTATCAGTTTCAGGGTTGGTAATTTGTTTTGTTTGTAGATGTATTTTATTAACCAGTTGTGTCAATTTTTCTTTATTAACTTCATTTAAGCTAAATGGCACAATAGCGCTTGCAGCATCGTCAAGGTTAAATAATTCATTAACAGCCGCCATCGCCTCTGGCTCGTTAAAACTAGCTGTAATTTCTGAAGGAAGAGGGAGTTGCATTCTCTGTGGTTTAATCGATATGTCTTCTAAAGTACTGTTAAAGTCATTATCTAGTTCAAGAGCAAATTGGTTGTTTGATTGATCAGCAAAATCAATTTGTTGCATGCTAGCAACTTCTCCGGAATTTTTTAAAAATATCCCTGTTTGGTTTACTTTGCCTTGCAGATTATTGTAACCGTCGGTTAAGTTGAAGTTAGATTCAGTTGAACCAATATAGATAGCACCAACATCAACTTGGCTTAAGCTAAGTACAACATCTTGCCCATCGTCACTTTTTAACCATACCGATAACTGATGATAAACCTCATCGTTTTCATCAATCCACTGATTACCATCTGAATCAAAGCTAGCTAAATCAGCAAAGGCATTACCGCTTAATGCGCCAACTACCTCACTTCCATCCTTAATTTTGCCATCACTATTATGATCAAATACTAATAACCCACTGCCTTGGCGCACAAAAGAAATTTCCTCATCTGTGCCGTCAGCATCCATATCAAAATTAAAAGTGGTGTTTTGTAGCTTTGTTCCTCCGCCATCTAAATTAAGCACAAGTGGATCATAAAAAGCAGTTTCAGTTACTTTTAATGATAAGTTTTCTGTTAATTCAAAATCGCGCTGCATATTTAGTTCCATCGCAAAATCAATTTGTTTGCCATCAGCTAGGGTAACTTTTCCAAAACCTTGTACCTGTAACTCTTCTGATTCAGTAACTTGTCGTATGGTGTCAAAAGTCATTTTTTCTGGCACGACTGTTTGATTATTTTGCTGACTATTTACTTGGAGATTACTACTTGAAGTAAGGGGTTGGACATTGAAAACAGACGCCTCTTTTGTTAAAACCGCCGCTAAACTTTGGCTTAATAAATATTCTTGCTGATAGCTTGTGCTTGATAGTTGATCGGCTGAGGTAATTATAGAATTATTATTAGCTAGTTGGCTTTGCTGTGATAAAACTTTAGCATTATAGGTGAGGTTAGACTGTTTAAGTACCGCGCGAGTGACTGGCTGAATTTGGTCTTGCTCTGTGGTGGTTTCGGTAAGCTCGGTTTCCTTATACTGCGCATTGTGGGAGCCAAGTAAATTAACCATACTTGATTCAATTTTCACTACACTTCTCCATGTTAATGTGAGTTGATCACTATGTTATCGGCAGCATCGTTTAAAAATTAAGTAAAATAGTGCCGTTGCAGTAAAAATAACATGGAAAAATAAATGAGCAGACCATTCAAAATGCATTAAAAGGGTTAAGTTATCAACTAAAAGTAAGGAGAATAGAGTCTCAATGCATTGTTAATTTTATTACTCTAATAAAAGCAAAAATTTAGAGTTTTTATTGCTTCGATCTACATGTACCTCTAATTAGCTTGCCAAAATTACAGTACCACTACGTTACTTCAATAATGACGATAGTTTCGCTAACCGTATTTCGGCATGAAAGAGTATTTCTTGTGTTGATAATACACAGGTGCATTCGTGTATTATATATTCTGAATTTTCATCATCTGACTTTTGTGGTGGGCTCACTAATATATTTAAAGAATGATTACTTTTCAGGGTGTTTAAAGCGTTTTTATCGATAGAGAGTTTATGAGAAATATAAATCATGGGCTCTTCAATTAGATCCTGCCCCACCGCTTGTGCGCGTTCTAATAATGCAGATGATAATAAACTCAGCGGGTACATCTCAGGAAAGCTCACTTTATCAATAAACTCATCTATATATTCCGATTGTTCGGCAAATGAGCTGGTTAAAAAGTTTTTAGCGTTACCTACAATCATGTATTTACGTTTTAAGAAATATTGCTCGGGTGAGATAAAACATCGGTCCTTGCTGTTTATAATTTCACAAAGCTCTGGAAGTGGTGTAATGCCTTTAACAATATGTTCACTGGTTTGACGCTTATATCCTAGTAATACGGTTTTTCCATTGGCTTTAAGGGTAATACGGTTAGAAAAACATTCGATACCTGAAACATCTGAAAGGCGTCCATCGCGAACTACAAGAGCAATACTATCGCCTGGCTTAACAGAACCTGCAAAAGTGAGTTCGTATTGACTAATGTTAAGCGGTTTACTGCTAATTTGTGGTTTTTCAGTGTTTATTAATTGTTGGTCGTAGTTTTTAGATGAGTGATTTACTTGGTCTTCCACAAAACAACCTAATTGAAAACCAAGTGCAATCGTACCTTGAAAGGGATTTGCCTTTACTTTATGCCAACGATTTTTATCATGAAAAAGATTAAAATCGTCGGTAGAGTTTCTTGCTGCTTCAATATGCATCTGACTAATTATATACTCAGACATGTTATTCCCTGTTTCTTGAACGCTAATCTTTATGATACATGATTTTAATTTATTCAATCAATAATACGTTTGTTAGAATGCTTTTTACTTATCTAAAGTGTGTTTATTTCAATTCTAACCGATGTTTGATGACGGCTTCTCATTTAATGGCACTTTCGGTTTAATTGACCTGTATGGAAAAATAACAATTACAGATAGATTATGGCTGAATTATAATCCTTTGCAGCTAATATCTTTTAGCGGCTCTAATCTTTATAAATACAATGGTTATGTTTCGAATAATAGTAGTTTGTTTACCCATGAATTTGCTGTAAATTATCAATTTAGCCCAATATTTAATGTTAGATATTTTGCTAATTAGAATAAAAAAATTAATTTTAATTTTGGTGTTCATCGCACCGAAGTGAATTATCAACTTTAGTTAATACGCGAAAAACAATAGTGTTATTTAAGCTTTTCTGAAAGTCTTTAACACATACTTAACAGGGATATATTATGAATAAATTATTAACTTCTACACTGTTTGCAGCCATTTTATTAAGTTCAGTTAGTGTTATAGCCGATGTATTGGTATTAAAAGATGGACAAACATTAACGGGCACTTTGGTTTCAAGGAGTGCGGATGGTGTAGTTTTTGACATTGGCGGTCAACAATTGAAGTTTGATTCTGCCAATGTGCAAAGTATTAGTTTTGGTGATGCAGCGCCTGCGCCAGCACCAAAACAGGCTGAAGTGGCTGAAGCGGTACAAGCACCAGGAACAAATAATAATGCGTCAGCAGTAGCACCTGTTGGTACCCGAGTAGTAGTAAAAACATCGACAACTATTGATAGTAAAAAACATAAAGCAGGGCACAAGTTTACTGTACGTCTTGAAGCTGATTTGGTTGCTAATAGTGTTGTGATTGCCCCTAGAGGAAGTACACTTTACGGTGTTATAGCTCAAGCAAAAAAATCAGGTCGTTTGGTAGGGAGTTCAAGCGTAGAGTTAACTTTTACTGATATTATGATCAATAACCAAATGAAACCCATCGCGACATCATCTGTCAAAGCGGTCACTGATAGTACAGCTAAAAATACTGTTGGTAAAACGGCAAGACTTGCCGCTATAGGTGGATTAATAAACGGCTCTAGCGGGGCAAAAGATGGAGCAAAGGTCGGTTTAGGTTTATCATTGTTAACTAGCGGTAACTCAATTAATATTCCAGCGGGTACTTTATTAGAATTTCAGCTGGCTGCTCCACTTGGTAAATAACTCAAGTGCACATGAACTAAGTGATAATACGCTTATCACTTAGTTTTTAATCTGTGTTTAACATGAACACTAATAAACTAGCGTCATCCAATCGCCCAATTTTACTCTTAAATTATTCTTTAAGACGTGATGTGGGCAATAGAATCTCTTGAGATAAGAGCAGGCTCAAAAAAATGTTTAATGGTTATATCTTTTTGCTGATAAATATCCTTTAACACTAACCTTGCCGCCATTTGACCCATTTTGTTAACAGGGTTGTCTATAGTGGTAAGCTTTGGGTAGGTGTGACGAGCAAAGTTATTATTATCAAAACCTATAATGGATAACTCATCGGGTAAGGAAAAATTTTGCTCTCGGGCATAAGTCATTGACCCTGAGGCCATCTCATCATTAGCACAAATCAAAGCCGTAAACTTTTGTTTATTAGTAATAAAATATTTTAGGCCGGCACTACCACCCATTTCTGTATAGTCACCTTCATAAAATAAGTTTTCATCAAAAGAAATATTATTATTTTTCAAAGCTCGTTTATGGCCCGCTAAACGCTCTTGTGAATCACGTTTGCTTTGAGGCCCCGCGATGTAAGCAATATTTGAATGACCTTGATCAATAATTTCTTGGGTTGCCAAGTAACCGCCTAACTCATTATTTAGGCTAATGCAGTTTTCACTGATCTCTTCAACAAGCCTATTGATGATGTAAACTGGAATTTTACCCTTACATAAATCAATAATATATTCATCAGTTACGGCTTCAACATGCAAAATTATGGCATCGCAATTTCTACTAATTAAAAATTCTATTCCATCTTTTTCTTTGTTTTCTTCACAATGCCCCGTAGTGATAATAACGTGCTTTCCTGCAGCTCTAAGTTCAACTTCTATGCCAGCCATCATTTGACCGAAAAAGTCGCCGTGCAGCTCAGACACTAAAATGCCAATACTGTTCGTTCTATTTGAAGCTAAAGACTGAGCAATAGAATTGGGGCGATAACCTAGCTCACTCATAGCATTTTCAACTTTTTGACGAGTTTTATCACTAACACGAGTATTCTTATTGATGACCCGTGAAACAGTTGCTAGTGAAACCCCAGCCAAGTTTGATACTTCATATATTGTCGCCATGTCTTTCCTAGTTTGCGCAATCAAGTTGTATTAATTTGAGTTGTAACAGCAAAATTCTAGCATATTTACCAACAAGTTAACTAGTGACTGTTTTTATTTCAATTAAAATTGAAATGGCTTGGCTATATAAAAACTATGTAGTCACTAAGTCGGCTCTACGTTGCATTAATTGATCACCAATTTGTTGATTTTGTTTACTACTTAAAGGATAAAAAATCATTAATGCAGCACCAGCAAAAGCAAATACTGCGGGTATCCAGCTCATCAGTAATTGCATTCCGGGTAATGACGCTTCAATAGTCGATTTGTCCATGCCGTCATAGCCGTAGCTGGCAAGTACAACCAATACCAGCGCGCCGGCAAAACCGCCCCCAGTTTTTTGTACAAAAGTTCCGGCAGAATAGATAAGACCGGTTGCCCGACGACCATTTTTCCATTCAGAATAATCAGCAGAGTCACCTAACATGGTAAAAAATAAAGTCGGCATTATTGCAGCAAAAAATTCTGCACTACAACCCAAAATGAAGATAGCACTAATGTTGCCTTTAGGTACCCAATAGAAGCCCGCCGTAAGCAAACCACTAAGGATGAGTGAGACAATAAATAATTTACGTTTTCCTAATTTACTTGATAAATAGCCGGTTGATAATGCGCCTAAAATAGAGACCACCAACAAGGCAATAAAGTATTTGCCAGCCATGAGTTCATCGCCCACTTGGTATTTAAAATAATAGGCAATGGTGCCGTATTTAATACCGTTAAACATCATGGTTAAAAAGCCCATACCTAGTAGTATTAACCAAGGCTTATTGGTGAGTAAGTCCACCATATCTCTTTGAGTGCCACTCAAATCATCAGGTGTGTTTTTGATTAACCGCTTAATGAGTACCCACATAGAAGTCATGACAATGACAAAGAATATGCCGCTATAAATATCGCGATAATAGAAGAATAATGTCACTGCGAGTAACGGTAAAATAATAAAAGGTAAATTCTTGCTTAAATCAAGCAACTCTGATTTTAAACTTACTGATTCATCTATGCTTGGAGTAACACGTTCTTTGGTGCTAGCAAATGTTATTACCATTAAGGCAATTAAAATAGCAGCAAAAAGGTACATGGTATATTGATACCCCATAGCATCGTTACCATCACCAAAATAGGCAACTAATTCAGGCAAAAAGCCCATCACGAGCAAACCACCAGCAAAAGCGCCAGCAAAGCGAAAGCCTGATAAACTGGTGCGTTCTGTGTCACTTGGCGTCATTACGCCCATTAGGGCTGAATAGGGCACGTTATTTAGCGTATACGCAAGTGTTAAACCAATATAGGTGACATAAGCATAAATTAATTTATTTGTATGGCTTAAATCTGGCGTGGTGAAACATAACACCATAAACAGGGCTAGAAAGGGGGTTGACCATAATATCCAAGGGCGAAATTTTCCCCATCGAGTATTGGTTCTATCAGCTATCATACCCATGATGATGTCAGTTACGCCATCTGATAAACGTACCACTAAAAATAGCATCGCAGCGGCGGCGGCGGTTAAACCAAAAGTGTCAGTATAAAATACGGCCAAGTAGGCTAATGCGCCACGCCACACTAAGTTAGCGGCAGCATCACCCATGGCGTAACCTACTTTTTCATAAAAGGGTAATTTAATCATTTTGTCTACTCGTTATTAACTCTTTATAAGCAAGACCACTCGCTTTAATTGTTCTTATTTGAGTGTCGTAATCTACATAAACAATGCCAAAGCGTTTTAAATAACCTTCTGCCCATTCAAAGTTGTCCATTAAACTCCAAGCAAAATAGCCATTAACTTGTACACCGAGCTCAATTGCGTTATTCACCGCATTAAGATGGTTTTGATAATAATCTACTCTATCAGCATCGTTTACAACACCATCGACAAGTTTATCTGCTATTGCTGCACCATTTTCAGTGATGTAGATAGGAGGAAGTGAGTAGTTTTCATTGAGTGATACTAATAGCTCGGTAAAAGCTTTTGGATAGATTTCCCAACCAATGTCTGTTCTAGGCTCAGGAGGATCTATCTGCAAGAAGTGTTCAGCTGCATCGGCACGATAGATAGCACGGGTGTAGAAGTTTACTCCTAAGAAATCGACAGCATGAGATATTATCTCCATATCACCTTCGCGTATTTCTGGCTGATGCGCTTTTGGTAACTGAGTCAAAATTTCTGGATATTCACCGTCAAACAAGGGCTTGATATACCACTGATTAAAATAATCATCGGCATATGCCGTTGCTTTTATATCGGCTATAGATTTTGACTCAGGATAACAAGGAGTAAAGTTAAGAACTATGCCGTTTAAGCTATCTGGGCTGTTTTTTGCCAGTACTTCCATTGCTAAACCATGAGCAAGCAATAGGTGGTGAGCGGCTTTCTTGCCAAACTCTTTACCAACAATGCCGGGAGCATGAATACCGGCTTCATAACCTAAAAATGCACTGCAAAAAGGTTCATTTAATGTGGCGTAGGCGTACACTTTTCCTGCAAAAGCTTTACTGATTAAATTGGCGTAATCTCTAAATTTGTATGCTGTTTCTCTATTTAACCAACCACCCTCATCTTCTAAGTGTTGTGGTAGATCCCAATGATAAAGTGTGACAAAGGCTTTAATATTTTTACTTTTTAAATCATCGAGAATGTTGATGTAAAAGTTAACGCCATCAGGGTTTAGTTCTCCTGACTTTGTCAGGACTCTTGGCCATGAAATAGATAAACGGTATGCATCAACCCCTAACGATTCAATTAATTCAACATCTTGTTGCCATAAATTGAAATGATCACAGGCTTTTAATCCGTTTGAACCATCGATTACTTTTTCTGGGGTATCACAGAATGTGTCCCAAATACATGGCAACCGGCTGCTTGCTCCACCTTCAATTTGAAAAGAAGCTGTAGCAACACCATAGATGAAATCTGCCGATTGCATGACCGAGCTTTTTGGCAGAGATAGTTTAACTGTCATTTTTTTGTACCTAAGTGATGAAGTCCATTTGAATAAACTTATTTAAACAATAACTGTAAGCGCTTACAAAGTACTTGAAAAAAAACTCGGAATAGTTTTTAATTAGAAATGTAAGCGCTTTCATTTAGGTTAGTGTTTTCTTGAACTAAGGTCAACAACTTTTGCCTATTATTCCTTTTACTAAAGGGTAACTTGCTGATATTGATGATGTTAATGGATAATAAATTTACTAGAGGTAATTATGGCAATGCTATCTAACACCGCGGTGTCTGAGCAAACAGATAATGCTAATCAAGGGCAAGACTATCGCTTTGCTTTAACATCACTAACATCTCTTTTCTTCATGTGGGGTTTTATTACTTGTTTGAATGATATTCTAATACCTCATTTAAAAGCGGTATTTGAATTAACTTATACTCAAGCAATGTTAGTTCAGTTCTGTTTTTTTGGCGCATACTTTATTGTTTCTTTGCCTGCTGGTGCTTTGGTTAAAAAGTTAGGGTATCAAAAAGGTATTGTTATTGGCTTGGTCGTTGCTGCACTAGGCTGCTTATGCTTTTATCCTGCCGCTTCCATGCATAGCTATCCGGTCTTTTTAATAGCATTATTCATTCTAGCCAGCGGTATTACTTTATTGCAAGTCTCTGCTAACCCCTATGTAAGCATGTTGGGTGACCCTAAAACAGCTTCATCTAGGTTGACTATGACACAGGCTTTTAATTCATTAGGCACAACAATAGCGCCTTTTTTTGGCGCATTACTCATTTTGAATCAGGCCGCTGAATCAATGTCAGTACAAGAAAGTGCTCAATCAGTGCAAATGCCCTATGTACTCCTAGCTGCAATGTTACTAGGGCTTGCGGCCTTATTCGCTTATATAAAATTACCAGATATGTCATCAACAGGATCTGAAGCATTAGAAGCTGAAGTAACATCGAGCGGAAGTGCATGGCAGCATCGACATTTAATTTTTGGGGCAATCGGAATTTTTGTTTATGTTGGCGCTGAAGTAGCTATTGGGAGTTTTCTCGTTAACTTTTTAGCAGATCCTAATATTGCCGGTTTAGAGGAGTCTGAAGCCGCAAAATATATTGCTTATTATTGGGGCGGGGCTATGGTTGGCCGTTTCATAGGGGCAGTGATAATGCAAAAAATTGCTGCGGGTAAAGTACTTTGCTTTAATGCAGTCGTAGCAATTAGCTTAATATTTGTGGCAATGCTTGGTTCTGGTATTTTGGCTATGATGGCTATTTTATTAGTAGGCCTTTGTAATTCAATTATGTTCCCTACCATTTTTAGTTTGGCATTAAATGGTTTAGGAAAGCATACCAGTCAAGGCTCAGGTATATTATGCTTGGCAATTGTCGGTGGTGCTATTATTCCTCTTTTTCAAGGGCTTTTAGCGGATAGCATAGGAATTCAGCCAGCATTTTTCTTACCAATATTATGCTATATGTTTATAGCTTATTATGGAGTAATTGGCAGTAAACCGATGACAAATTCAATGAAGGGTGCCGCTCAACAAGCAATGACTCATCAATAGTTTATTGATAAACATTGCCGGGCAGAGTGTGATATCTAAATTTATTTGACAAAATGAATAGCGAATAGGTCAAGCTATTCGCTATTAAACATTAGCTTATTTTTGGTGCTTTGCAATATTCCTCTATAAACTCATCATGAGAAGGTTGTTGTTTAGTAATATCAACCAAGCCTTGTTTTCCTTTGGCTAATATATCTTTAAGTTTATCGGCATCCCACGTATCTAATGTCGGGTTATAGTTGTCAGGTTTAACGCCTAAGCCATCAAAAATTGCATACCAGCTTGTAGATTGGAATAGCTCTTCGTCGCGAACAGATAGGCCTCCAGAAGCTTGGAATAATTCAATTTTTCGTTTTAAAGTAGTAGGAACCTCCATTTCTTGGCACCAACGCCAAAACTCACTGTCGGTGCGTGAAGTTTTACAATAATGTAAAACTAAGAAGTCTCTAATTTCTTCGTAATCAGCACGTACAGAGCGGTTAAAATCATCGATAAGCGCTTGGTTACAAGATTTTGTAGGGAACCTACGGATAAAAAAAGCAATGGTCTTTGATACTAAATGAATTGCGGTAGATTCAAGCGGCTCAATAAACCCCTGGGCTAAACCTAAAGATAGGCAATTATTAACCCATGATTGTTTGCGCATACCCGTGGTAAATGGAATGATTCTAGGCTCCATTAAAGGCTCGCCTTCAATATTGTTTAGCAGCGTTTGCTTAGCTTGTTCATCAGTGATGTATTTATCACAAAAAACATAGCCATTGCCAGTGCGATGCTGTAAAGGTATTTTCCACATCCAACCCGCTTCTTGAGCTTTTGAAGTTGTATATGGTGATGTATCGCCAACATTTTTAGTTTGTACTGTGACAGCTTTGTTACAAGGTAAATAATCTCCCCAAGATTCATAACCAGTTTTTAAGGTTTCTTCAATTAATAGTCCTTTAAACCCGGAACAATCAATAAAAAAGTCAGCAGATAATTCCTGCCCATCTTTTAAAACGACGCTAGCTATATTGCCGTTATCATGTTGTTTAACTTGCTCAACGATCCCTTCTGTGCGAACAACGCCTAGATTTTCTGCATAGTTTCTTAAGTATTTTCCTGCTAGTGCAGAATCTAAATGTAGGGCATAAAAAGCCCGTGCTAACGGGGTGTTTTGCGCTTTATGTGGTAAGAAAAATTTACCTTGTTCAGATAATACTGACTCTGGTGAATGCGCCATCAATGGTGTTTGATCACCTTCAGCTTGACACTTTAACCAGCATTGATAAAAGTCATAACCATCTATAGTTCGACCAACTGTGCCAAAAGGATGAAAGTAAGATTCACCTAAGTTTTTCCAATCTTCAAATTTTATTCCTAATTTAAAACTTGCCTGAGTCTTTTTGATAAAATCAATAAGATCAATGCCTAAACTTTCTAGAATAGTAATTAATGGGGGAATAGTTGCCTCGCCAACACCAATAACACCAATTTCATCTGACTCAACCAATTCAATTTTAAGCTGGGTGTTTTTAAATATATTAGCAATAGTTGCAGCGGCAACCCAGCCTGCGGTACCACCACCAACTATCACTATTTTTTCTATCGCATCTTCAGTAAGTTTCATAATTTATCCTTTAAATCCGCAATATTGTTTTAAATAATCGGCATGTGTTTGAGCATTGTCAACGGTGCTCTCAATGCCCATACGCATTTTAGTTAATTCAGCAGACAGAAGTTCAATAGAGAATTTATCAATAGACTTATCATAAGACTCTGGTGTGAAGCCTAAGCCGTTAAAAATAGCTAGCCAGCTGTCTTTACCAAAAATTTCCCAAGGATAACGAATAATTTCTCCGTTAGCTTTGAATGCGGCCATTTTATCGGCTAATGTTTGAGGAATAGCTAAGTCGCGACAATGTTGCCACATAGGAGAGTCAGTCCGGCCGTTAAGCTTATAGTGCAGAATAATAAAATCTCTTACTCGTTCGTATTCAAGCGCCATGGCGTAGTTGAATTTATCAGCATCTTCTTGAGAAAATTCTGGCTCTGCTAAAAAGGACGATATCTTATCAATGGCGGTTTCAACCAATGCAATACTGGTGCTTTCTAGGGGCTCTAAAAAGCCTGAGGCTAAACCAACTGCAATACAGTTTTTATTCCATGCTTTTTTACGTCGTCCAGGAGTGAATGAAAATGATCGAGGATCCTGAGTCGTTTTACCATGAATATTGCTCAACATTGCAGATATTGCTTCATCTTCTTTGATGAATTGACTGCTATAAACGATGCCATTGCCCATACGAGTTTGTAACGGTATTTGCCATTGCCAACCAGCCTTCTGTGCATGCGCAATAGTACGGGCTGCTGGTTCGCCTACTAACTCACTTTGAACTGCAACCGCAGTATCACAAACGAGATAATGACTCCAATCTTCGTAGCCTGTCTTCAATGATTTTTCGATTAATAGTCCACTAAAACCTGAACAATCAATAAATAAATCAGCAGTTAGTGCTTCGCCATTTTCAAGGTGTAAGGTTTCTATGGAACCATCTTCTTGACTTAAATGAACATCACATATTTTACTATCAATCAGTTTAACGCCATTATTTATTGAATAATCACGCATTAAATTACCAAATAATCCGGCGTCAAAATGTAAAGCCCAGTCAAAAATGTCTAATTGATTTTTAGGCTTTTCTGATGGTTGAAAGAATTTGTTATGTTTGGCTAGATTGACGCCTAATGAATAATCGGCAAAGGATGTTGTGTCACCATTTTGAGCTAATTTATTAAAGTAGTGATGAAATGGTACATGGTTTACTTCTTGACCATATAAACCAAAAGGGTGAATAAATGAACTGTCATCACCAGACCATCCTTTAAACTCAATGCCTAATTTACAAGTAGCATTCGTTGCTTTAAGTACTTCAATATCAGTAAAGCCAAGTTTAGAATAAAAACGACGTAATGTTGGTATGGTTGCTTCACCCACACCAATAGTGCCCATGGCTGATGATTCAATTAGGGTTATATTAGTGGGTGATTCTTTAAATTGTTGGCTTAATGTAGCTGCGGTCATCCACCCTGATGTGCCACCACCAACGATAATAATATTTTTTACTTCTTGTTTGATGGTATTCATAATATTTCACTGCTATTTAAATGAAAAAGCCGCCGTAGAAAACTACGGCGGTTATTTTAGCTTTCTAATTTTGAGTGAACAAAATTTAGAAAATTACGCGTGTACCAATTGTCCAACGAGCTTCATAGACGTTTTGGAACGCTTTTTGTTCCTTAAATTCTATGTAAGTTTGTTGAATTTCTTCGGTGATATTTGAGCCATTGATATAAAAGCTCACATTCTCATTCAAGTTATAGGTCGCATTGAAATCTAACTGCGCATAGTCATCTTGGTAAAGTGACTGGCCACCAGTTGCACCGTTACCTGCTGTCATCAAACGAGGACTACGTGCGTTATAAGCGATACGCATTGAGAAGCTTTCTTGCTCATACCAAGCGATAAGGTTATAGGTATCTTCAGACATGCCAGCAAAGGGTAAGTCTTTGCCGTTAACATCTTTGGCTTCTTGTGAGCTATCACTATACGTGTAGTTTGCATCAAGGCCCATATTATTTAAAATATTAACATCAAGGAAGTCACTAAAAGCAACTTTAGCACCAATTTCATAACCAGTAACTTCACCACCTTCACCCTGAACAGTTGCATTAAATGGCCAAGGACCACGACTAATACCATCAGAATCAGGTTCGTCTATCATCAGTGTAGTCGATTCAGTAAATTCGCTAATATCGATACCGTAAGTAGCAATATACGCCATTGAAGCATCACCCGTGTACCATTCAGCAGATAAAGAGTAATTTTGTGAGCGCCACGGATTTAGCTCAGGATTACCTAAAAGATCACCACCGTTTACACGCATACAGTTACAGTCGTTATTAAATACTTGACCAACACGTTTACCTTTGCCCCATTGTGCTAAATCAAGGGCTTGCATGTTTTTAGACCATGCAGCACGTATTACAATTTCTTCCGTTGCCGCATAGGCAAGGTTTAATGAAGGTAAATAATCGGTATAACTACGTTGAGTAACAGCATCACCAATATCAGGTCCTAAACCTGAGTGAGGTAAGTTAGGACCAACTAAGTTCTGTTTCACGTAAAGATCGGTTTCAACCACTTTTAAACCAAAGTTACCCGTTAATGCTTCCCATTCAAAGTTGGCTTGCATAAAGTAAGTTGTTTCATTTAACTCAACATCGTATGTTTCACCGCCATTCTCTGTGCGAGCAACATTACCGAAGGTATTTTCATGCCACTGACGAGGATTTCTAAAGTTCTCAGGATCAATTGACCAAACGCCTGGAAGCCCGCGAACATTACCAAAGTCTGTTTGCCAAGAAACACTGGCATGTTGATCTAAACTGGTTGGTGGTAATAAGGTGTATGGTGTCCAAACACCATCAATGTTTTCACCAGTGCCTGCCACTTCATAACATGGATCGCCTTCTGCTGCGCCATTGTAATTTTGGTCAACCGCTTTCCATTGAGCAATATCACAACCATCGCCAAAATCAGACGTATAAGTAAATTGGTCATGATCAATTTTACGTTCACTTAATCTTAAACCAAAATCTACGCTTGTAATAAAGCCATCTTCAAATTCATAGTTCCATTTTGTACTGAAAGTATTCATTTCTGCATCATCATCAGTATTTCCTTCAGATGAGAATGCACCAACATGATAAGAATCAAGATCGGCCATATAATCAGCAACGCTCATCATACCTTTACCGCCATCAACCATTTGATCAAAGCCACCAAAGACAGGGTATTCACCTGAAGCATCGTGTGTAATGAAGAATGAATCATCTTGAATGCCGTCTGAGAAACTGCCGTAACAGCCACCATTTTCACCAACAATATCATCGTCTCCATCACAATACTCAGCTGGTAAGAAACCACCAGGGCCTGTAACTAAAGTGCCTTCATCGATACTTAAAATATCGCCTTCACCGTAGGCATGACGCATTTTTGCGGTAGCACGGGCAAATGTTGCTCGAACTTGCCCAGTTAATGGACCACCAGTATCAATATTTAGCTCTAGATTAAGATTATGTGAAACTTCTTCGTTAACATTAACTTGAGTAAAGCTTTGCATACGATATGGATTTAAATTAAAGGCATTAACCCCTTGCCATGCATCGCCGTTACCATCAGTAAAAGTGTCACCGGTAAAGCCTGTAGCAAAAGCATAGTTATTGTAACCTTGCCAGCGGCTATTGTGGTTAAAACCACGGCGAGCATTGAATCTATCTTGGTTGGTGTAAAAGTAGTCAGCTGTAAATTCAAAGCCTTCAGCTAACTCTGCTTGAAAAGAAACTTGCAATGCATCGCGCTTGCGTTCTTCTTCCTTATTAAAGGCAGTAAAACCATGGGGAACAATATTATGTGTAGTCGAGCCATCACCCGGGGTGCCGCCCCAAGCAAAGTTGTTGTCAGTCCACCCAATGCCGCCATTTTCAGAGGTATCATTGTGGCCATTGTAATCAGTTGCAAGGTTTACTTCAGACGTAACAGCAGAAACTAAAACTCCCCATTTTTCAGCGTTGTAACTTACTAAACCATTCAATGTAGGATCAGTGTCACCACTGATTGAACCTTGAGTTGCTTCTGCAGCACCTGAAAAAGTAAAACCTTCTTCTAAGTCGAAAGGACGACGAGTTTTTAAATCAATAGAGCCAGCTATACCAGCCGCAGTGTTTGATGTGGTTGATGATTTGTAAACATCAACACCTGAGAATAATTGAGCGGGTAAATCACCTAAATCAGCACCTGATGAATCAATTGTTGTTGCACTAAGAAATACTTCACCATTCATTGTGGTATCAATTTGAGGTAAACCACGAATTTGTACAGGACCACCTTCACCAGCTACTCGTTCAACTTGAACACCAGAAATACGTTGTAATGAATCGGTAATCGTAACATCAGGTAATTTACCGATGTCTTCTGCAGCAATACCATCAACTTGCGATGAAGCAAAGCGTTTTGCATTGATACTAGCTTTAGTACTGCCTCTTATACCGGTAACTTGTATAACTTCAATTTCTTGCTCTGCAGCCTTATTGTTAACTTCTTCGGCAGCTGTAGAATATGAAGATACACCCGTTGAAAAAACTAGTGCAATACTTGTAGATAACAAGCTCTTTCTAAATTTTATATTTGACATTATTAACCCCATAACATGTTTTTATATTATTTTCGTTTACTTTTATATTACGTCAATCAGTTTGAACTTGTTGCATCACAAGCAGTGACACTTTTCAAACGCATGTAGATACTTTTCAATCATATTTATGTTGATAAGCGCTTTCACCCATAATTCAATTACCGTGTGTAAGGGAAAATCAAAAGAACAAATGAAAGCGCTTACATTTAAGTTAGAGTATTAAGAGAATAAGGTCAATAATTATTTTTAGAATTTGTTCACTCTTTCCCATAGATATCGAAAAATCATAATACTTCTAATAGCTGTGTTTTTAAAAAGTAAAAATAAATAACATATAAAACAGTTGGTTAATGTTTTAATAGATACTTAAGTATAAATTTTTATTGTCTTTATAAAAAATATCAACTATTTTGTAAGCGCTTACATTTTATTGTTATAAGAATAAAATATCAAATTATTTACTATTTTATTTGCACAAATGTAAAAGTGATTTTACGCGAAAACGTATGAATAATAATTATAAATTGACTTCAAAAGGCATATAAACGTGAACAGTAAACTTCTCTTTAAAGAAAAAGTAGCTTACGCCTGTGGTGATATAGCATCCAATTTTTATTGGCGTGTATTTGATGTATTTCTATTTATTTTCTATACCGATGTTTTTGGTATTTCAGCGGCAGCTGTTGGTACGTTAATGTTAGTAACGCGCTTAATTGATGCTATTTCAGACCCGTTAATGGGGGCACTAGCTGATAGAACTCAAACGCGTTTTGGAAAATTTCGTCCTTATTTACTATGGGGAATAATCCCAATTGCAGCAGCAGGGGTATTAACATTTACAGTGCCAGATCTTAATGATACCAGTAAACTTATTTGGGCTTACGGTACCTATATTTTTATGATGTTGGCATATACATTTATCAATGTACCCTATGGCGCATTACTTGGTGTAATAACTAGTAATACTCAACAACGTACAACATTAACCAGTTTTCGATTTATTGGTGCCTTTTCTGGTGGTAGCTTGGTTGCCTATTTAACACCAGAGTTAGTACAAAGTTTAGGACAAGGAAATGAAGCATTAGGCTGGCAACTTACCATGGGGTTATATGGCTGTATTGCTGCTGGCTTATTTTTCATTACTTTTTATGGAACAAGAGAACGCATTTCGCCACCGCCAGAACAAAAAACACCTATTCTGCAAGATATAAAAGATTTAGGGCAAAACAAGCCTTGGCTAGTACTATTTGCATTGGCACTTATTATCATGATTACCATTTCATTGAGGGCAAGTTCAGGCACCTTCTATTTCAAATATTATGTTCAACGGCCCGATTTAATCGGCAGCTTCGCTATGGTTTACATGCTTGCTTTGGCCGTTGGAGCGGCGTCAACACCTTTGTTAACACGGTATATGGATAAACGCAGATTGCTAGTAATTTTAATGGGCATCGTCGCAACCCTATCTGTTTTATTTTATTTCTTACCTAATGACGATATCGCCTTAATGTTCGCCTTACAAATAATGATTGGTTTAGCCCTAGGACCAAAATCACCACTAGTTTTTTCTATGTATGCAGATACGGCTGATTTTTCAGAGTGGCAAACAGGGCGAAGAGCAACTGCAATGATATTTTCAGCCGCCGCTTTTGCGCAAAAATTAGGGGGAGCACTTGCTGGGGCAACCATAGGTTGGCTGCTTGCATCGTTAGGTTATGTCGCTAATCAAGTGCAAACAGGAGCATCAGAGCAAGGTATAGTTTTATTACTTACTATTATTCCAGGAGTTTTTGCTGCGTTATCAATACCACTAATACTACTTTATTCATTAGATGATAAGACATTGCAAAAAGTGCAAAGTGGTTTGGAAACAAGAAAAAACAATTCAAAAACAAGTGAGTGTGAGGCTGTGCTTAATGGATAATGTGCATAGTAAAAAAAGTAGTGAAAACGTGGCTGTTGAGCTTAATTGTCCTATTAAAATGCCCAAGGCAAGTGGTTATTTGTGGAATAAACGTATGGTTTTGCAAGTGAATTGTCGAGGTTATGTTAACTCTCAATTTATGCAGCCAGAGCCTAGAAAATATTCTTATGCGCCAAATATAGAAGAAAAAACCTTCATACAACCCGAGCACAGTTATTTTACCCACCATCCTGGGCGATTTTTTTATATTAAAGATGAAGATCAACAACAAAGCTTTTCAGTTCCTTATGAACCGATGAGAGTTAAACTAGATAAGTTTAGCTTTGTACAAGGCACTAGCGAAATTTATTGGCTAATAGAGCATCTTGATCTTGAAATAAAAATCACTTTAAGTTTAACAAACAAAGATGTTGTTGAGCGCTGGTCATTGTCAGTAAAGAATTTAAGAAAAGGGAGTGCCAAACGAAACATTAGCATCTACCCCTATTTTTCCATTGGTTATATGTCTTGGATGAACCAAGCAGCAACCTTTAATGAACAACTAAATGGCATTGTGGCAAGTGCGATAACACCCTATCAAAAAGTTGAACAGTACTTTAAAAATAAAGATTTAAAGGAGAAAACTTTTTTTATTGGTAATAAAAAACCAACTGCTTGGCAAACTAATCTAGCCATATTTGAAGGTGAGGGTGGCTTACATGAGCCTGATGCTTTAAAAACTGTGATCTTAATTAATGATGATGCTCGTTATGAAACACCTGTTGCGGTTTTACAATATAGAAAATCTTTGTCCGAAAATGAAGGTGTTGATTTTCAATTTCTATTTGGTCCTGCAAAAGATGAACTTGAAATACTACTGTTAAGTGAACGTTATTTTGGCAAGCCAAAAGCTTTGAAAGCCCAACAAGAATACGATGACTATATTGCCAAAGGGCAAGCTTGTTTAAGGGTAAATACAGGCGAAGTTGAATTTGATGACTTTATTAACCATTGGTTGCCTAGGCAAATGTTCTATCATGGCGATGTTAATCGGTTGAGTACGGATCCACAAACTCGTAATTATATTCAAGATAATATGGGTATGTGTTATATCAATCCAAATAGGGCGCGCCAAGCCTATATATTAGCTTTGTCGCAACAACAAAGTAATGGTGCGATGCCAGATGGTATTTTATTACATGAACAAGCTGAGCTTAAATATATTAATCAAATACCGCATGCAGATCATTGCGTATGGCTTCCAATATGCTTAGCAGTTTATTTAAGTGAAACTGGCGATGTTGCCCTACTATCAAATAAAATCCCATTTGCAGATTCAGATATAGTAAAGTCATTTAGTGAACATATTGAGCTATCTTTAGACTGGTTATTAACTGCAACGGATCATCGAGGTTTGAGCTTTATAGAACAAGGTGATTGGTGCGACCCAATGAATATGGTGGGCCATAAAGGTAAAGGCGTTTCAAGTTGGCTTTCGTTAGCCACAGCTTATGCACTTAATACTTGGTGTGATTTATGTGAAGAGTACGGCATTAAGGTTACGTCAAATAAACTTGGAGAATATCGTTTTGCTGCTAATGCAATAAACAGCAGGGCGAATACTCACTTTTGGTCTGAAAATTGGTTTGCTCGAGGAATTACCGATGATGGTCGCATTTTCGGAACGGCGAATGATGATGAAGGAAAAATATATTTAAATCCACAAAGTTGGTCAATGCTTAGTGGTGCTGCTACGCCTGAGCAACAGAAGAAAATGATAAAAGCAATTTCTGAACAGTTGATGACACCTCATGGTGTGATGATGTTAGCGCCAAGCTATACAGGAATGGTTGAAGACATTGGCAGGATCACACAGAAACACCCCGGCGTTTCAGAGAACGGCTCAGTTTATAATCACGCAGCAATTTTTTACGCTTACAGTTTATACCAAGTAAACGAATATGATTTAGCCTTTGAGGTGCTAAATAAAATTATTCCATCAAGTGATAATGCTGCAGAAAGTGGACAATTAGCGGTATTCGTCCCTAATTACTATCGTGGTGCTTATCATCAGTATCCAGAAAAATCTGGACGTTCAAGTCAATTATTTAATACAGGTACTCTTGCTTGGTTATATCGCTGCCTCGTCGAAGAACTCTGTGGCTTAAAAGGTGGAAATGGGGTTTTGCATATAGCACCAAAACTCCCTAGTCATATAAATAAAATATCTGGAAATCGTTTATTTCGTGGTGCGAAATTAGATTTTGTTATTGAAAAATCAAAAGAAATCAAAAAAATAGAAACGTATCTTGATGGAAATATTATTTCTACTAATCAATTAGAAAACCTAGTCGCAGAGCAAAGTTATCAAATTAATATTTTGGTCCCGGCCAATGACTAAAATTTTGATTAAGAAGAAGGTAAATTATCAAATTCCTAATAAGTTTAATCTATTTATTGTGATGGGAGTAAGTGGCTCTGGTAAAACTGTAATAGGTAAGAAACTTGCGAAGAATTTGAATAAAGAAGCGGACTTTATATTCTTAGACGGTGACGACTTTCATTCCCCTCAAGCAAAACAAAGAATGGCAGATAACTTGCCTTTGGATGATGAAATGAGAAAGCCTTGGGTTGCTGCCATAATGAGCAAGCTTGTGGAATTAAATCAACAATATAAAAGTGTGGTTTTAGCCTTCTCAGGGCTAAAACTTCAGCATAGAACGTGTTTTAGAACGCTTAACTTTCACTGCCATTTTTATTATCTCTATGCCGAAATGAGTATTATTAGGTCTCGGATGCAAAACCGCGAAAATCATTTTTTTAAACCCGAATTATTAGAAAGTCAATTTTCGGCAATGGAAGAAGTTGATAGCGATGAGAAAGATATAATAAAATTTGATGTTAGTGCCACACTAGACAAAGTTTACAGCCAAGTTTTCAAACGTGCACAGCAAGATCTTCAAAAGGAATCAATATGAAAAATCTAATGGGTAACCTATTAATTATTGCCTGTTTTAAAATGGCTTTCTTCAGTAATTTTTTATTTGCAGAAGAAAGTTCAAATTTACTTCAAGCACATAAAACCCAAACCAAAATTACTATTGATGGTATAGGCAGTGAATCAAGTTGGGGGTTAGCTAAATGGCAACCTTTGGATCAATTAATTTTAGGGGCTAAACCAACAGAGCAAGACTTTAGTGGCCAATTTAAAATACTGTGGGATGAAGAGCAATTATACCTATTAGTCGAAATTACTGATGATATTTTATTTGATCAACACGCAGATCCACTTTATTTATATTGGGATGATGATTGTTTAGAAATTTTTATTGATGAAGATGGCTCAGGCGGTAATCATCAATTTAATTATAATGCTTTTGCCTATCATGTAGCCCTTGATAATCAAGTGGTTGATCTTGGCCCCAACAATCAAGATGGATCAGCTAATTTTGTTTTATTAAATGATCACATTAAAAGTGTTTGGAAAAGAAGTTCTAGTAAGCCGAACAAAGTTATTTGGGAAGTTGCTATCAGTGTTTTTGATGATAACTTTTCTCAGAGTCCTACTACCAGTATTAATCATCAAGTTCCCACTAAGTTATCGGTAGGAAAAGTAATGGGGTTTATGTTGGCTTATTGTGATAATGATGGTTCAATCGAGCGAGAAAGTTTTATTGGCTCAATAGATATTAAAGCGGTCAATGGAAATAAAAATTTAGGCTATATAACTGCCGATGTTTTTCAAAAGCTGAAGCTAATTCAATAAAAAAGTTTGATTTAAGCTGCATATGTTTAACAATTCATGAGTATGATTTGTTAGCAGGATTAATATTTATCTTTCTTAGGTTGTAAAAAAAACAGATTAATAACAGTTGATTACATTATTCCGTCAGTTCAAGTAAATGTATTGATTAAAGTTGAACGTTCAAATTTACGTTTTTTTACAAAAAAAGACGAAGGCTATATGTGATGTTGCTATGTTGGGATAGCTAAAAACAATTCGGCTTGAAAAGAGAATTGTTTTTTTTTACCAATCAAGTGTAAGCGCTTACATTTGTGCGTGATTGGTAATAGCTATAAGGCTTCTTATTTATCATCTATGTGATATTGAGGTTGAAAATACAATGAACGCGAGTCTTTTAAAGCCAGAAACGTAAACTTGGATAAAAAACCAAGCTTTTTATAAAAGTATGTACACCTTATAAAAATAGAATTTAAGGTAAGTACATAAGGGGATAATTACATGAAACAAAGTTTAATTAATCAAAAGAGTTCTTTTAAGTACTCGTTAATCGCATCAGCCATTCTTGGCTTAGCTTCTTCTCCTATATATGCCGAGGAAGTGGCAACAGATAAAAAAGATAAAGCAGAAGAAGTTGAGGTCATAGAAGTCACCGGTCAACGGGGCAACCTAATTTCAGCACAAAATATGAAGATGGAAGCGAGTACAGTGATGGACGCCATCTCAGCCGAAGACATGGGTTCTATGCCTGATCGTAGTGTCTTAGAAGCAATTTCAAGGTTACCAGGGGTTGCCATTGAGCGCTTTGCGGCGGCGGATGATCCTGATCACTTTGGTGTTGAAGGTGGTGGTGTTGTGGTTCGTGGTCTAACTCATGTACGTAGTGAATTTAACGGCCGTGATACCTTTTCTGCTGATTCAGGCCGTGGCTTAAGCTTTGAAGATGTGTCTCCTGAACTAATGGGCTCGGTAGAAGTATATAAAAACCAAACCGCCGATATGATTGAAGGCGGCATCGCCGGTACTGTTAACCTTAATACCCGTAAGGCGTTTGACGCAGATGGTCGCGTATTTGCGTTCTCAGCAGATGCTACTTATACCGATTTGCGTGAAGAAACAGCACCCACTTTTTCAGCCTTGTTCAGTGATATCTGGGAAACAGATTCTGGTCGCTTTGGCTTCTTAGCTAACTTCTCACACTCAGAAATTAAAGTTGAGTCAAACGGTGTGCAAGCAGGTCTTTATGAACCGCAAAATTGGGACAACAGTAAATATGTTCCCCAATCTACACGCTTAAGCAAAAAACAAGATGATAAAGAGCGGGATGGTTTCGCTACGTCATTACAATGGGAAAATACAGATAAAACTTTATTATTAACCGGTGAATTTATTCGTTCACAAGCTAATTTAGCATGGAGTGAAAATGTTATTGAAATGGACGACGGTGACTCAAAAAACAACATGTTACCGGTTGCTGGTACCGAGTTCGATTTTGATGAAAACGGTGTTTTTGAAAACGGTATTATAACCTCCGAAGCTGGCTGGCGTGGTGATGGTTCACCGCAACGTTATGGTATGCAACATACCATGCAAACTCGTGTTCGTGATGAAGAATCAATTGTTAATGACTACAGCTTTAACGCGAAATACACACCTAACGATTCGTTGGCTATTAACTTTGATGTTCAATACGTTGACTCAACCATGGAGATTGAAGATGTTTCTGTTATGGGGGCAACGCGTGCTGTGGTTGGTATGGACTTACGTGGCAGTGGTGTTCCTAATATAACGATGTATCATCCAGGTTATGATGGCCAAGCTGACTACACACCAAGTACACCATTTACTGACCCTAGTGCTACCTTCTGGCGTAGTGCAATGGACCACGTTTCAGATAATGAAGGTGATGAACTATCAACAAGTTTAGACGCTGAATATACCTTTGATGAAAGTATCGTTAAATCGGTTGAGTTTGGCGTTCGTTATTCAGATCGAGAGCAAACTACTAGACAATCGACTTATAATTGGGGCGTACTTTCTGAGGCATGGGCTGGTGGAAATAACTGGTTTGCAGATACCGATGTGCCATACGATACGGTTAGCTTTGATAACTTTGCTCGTGGTGGCACATTAAGTGCTGAAGGGGGCAATGCTTTCTTATTCCCGTCAATGGAAATGGTAAAAGATTATAGAAATCTAAATGATTCACTTGCGGGGGCTAAAGCGGTTGATTGGGGGTGGAATCCACTCGCTGATCGCGGCGATGCGACAGGACACTTTGTTGGCAATGAAATCAATGAAACCAGAGAAACAAGCACAGCGTTTTATGCCAAGCTAAACTTTGAAGGAGACATTTCTGGGATGGATTATAGCGGTAACATTGGTTTTAGATATGTGAAATTGGAAAATGATACCAAGGGTTTTATAACTTATCCAGATGACCTTCCTGATTCAGAAGATCTTGATGATATTAAGCATGTGCTTGATGCTGAACAAGCCGCTTTTGGTAATGGTGCTTCTGAGGCACTTGTTGCTTCAAGTGATTATACCAACGTGTTACCTAGTGTTAACTTTAAGCTAAATTTAACGGATGAATTGTTAGTGCGAGTAGCATTTTCAGAGGCAATCGCCTTACCTTCATTAGGAAATTTACGTAATTATGTTGGTATTGGTGGTAAAGATATGCAGATTGTCTTTGATCCTGATGTTCCTGAAGGGGAAGAACCTATCCCTGTTTATGCAGCATGGGACCGTTATACGGCAAGTTCAGGCAATCCCTATTTACAACCGATGGAATCTTACAACTATGATCTATCATTAGAGTGGTATTTCGCTGAAGCTGGTTCACTAACAACAGCCTTATTTTATAAGGATTTAAGTAACTACTTTATTAATGGCGTATCGTTTAGGGATTACACTAATAACGGGGTTACTCAAGAAGTACAAGTTTCAGGCGCTACCAACGGTGAAGAAGGTTCGATTGCCGGTTTTGAAATCGCATATCAACAGTTCTTCGATACGCTTCCAGGTGCATGGGGAGGACTAGGTGTTCAGCTTAACTATACTCACATCAATGAAGAAGGATCACCTAACTCTGGGTTAAATGACTCGAGCGGTAATTCAGATGATGCGGGTGATATTGCCTTTGAAAACCTGCCGCTTGAAGGGTTATCAGAGCAAAATGCCAATGCAGCCTTGCTTTATGAGAAGTTCGGTATCTCAGCGCGTATTGCCTACAACTGGCGTTCAGATTACTTGTTAACCACCCGCGATGTTATCACTAAGTTACCAATCTACAATGAAGCAAACGGACAGTTAGATGCCTCGGTGTTTTGGGATGTTAACGAGAATTGGAAAGTCGGTTTACAAGGCACCAACTTGAACAACAACATCACGCAAACGTCAATGCAAATTAACGAAGAAGGTGACAAGGTAACTCGTTCGTGGTTTACCAATGATCGTCGTTATAGCTTGGTGGTACGTGCTACTTTCTAGCTAATGCTCTAAATGAGGGCAGTCTCTGCTAATAATACTGCCCTTACTAGTTTTGGGGAAAATGATGCCATCGACACTTATCTCCCCCTTTCGCCGTCTTTATAACTGTTTAGTTTTAAGGACGGCCTTTTTCTTTAGTATTTCTTTTCTTTGGAGACTGTTATGAATCAAAAGACCGCACAGCAAAAAAAAATCAATAATATAGTCATTGTTGGTGGTGGTACTGCTGGCTGGATGACCGCAGCAACCTTAGCGAAAGTTCTGGGTAAAAATTATTGCGATATTCGTTTAATTGAATCAGATCAAATTGGTACCGTTTCTGTGGGTGAGGCAACAATTCCACAAATATCGTTGTTTAATAAAATTCTTGGCATAGATGAAGATGATTTTGTTAAAAAAACTAAAGGCAGCTTTAAACTAGGCATTGAGTTCGTTGATTGGACAAAAGCAGGTGGTGCTTATATCCATCCCTTTGGTGACCACGGTAAAGGTATGGATGCTATTCAATTTCATCATTATTGGTTGAAGATGCATCAACAAGGAAAGGTGCCGGATATAGAAGAATATTCGTTAGCTGCGGTAGCCGCGCGTCAGGGGAAATTTATGCGTCCTCAAAATATGGGCAACTCTCCGTTATCTGAAATAAATTATGCTTTTCATTTTGATGCGACATTATATGCAGATTACTTACGTGACTACTCAGTGGAACGTGGTGTAAACAGAAGCGAAGGTAAAGTAGTTGATGTTTCACTCAGAAACAGTGATGGTTTTATAGATAGCCTGCTATTAGAAAGTGGTGAACGAGTCGAAGGTGATTTGTTTGTTGATTGCACTGGCTTTAAAGCCCTGTTGATTGAAGGTGCAATGAAAACAGGCTTTATTGATTGGAGTGATGTATTGCCATGTGATACTGCCGTTGCAATGCCATGTATGGCCAAAGAAAAAGATGTTTTACACCCTTATACTCAAGCCAAGGCGCAAAAAACGGGTTGGATTTGGCGAATTCCTCTACAGCACAGAGTCGGTAACGGTTACGTCTACCCAAGTAAATTTCTTAGTGATGATGAAGCGGTAAAAATATTAACCGAGCAAATGGAGGGGGAGCCAATTGCTGAACCTCATTTCCTACGTTGGAAAACAGGCGTACGTAAACAAGGCTGGAATAAAAACTGTATTGCCATTGGTCTATCTGCTGGTTTTGTTGAGCCGCTTGAATCTACTGGCTTGCATCTAATACAGTCAGCTATTGCTAAATTTATGGGGTTATTTCCACATAAAGGTTTTGATCAAATAGATATCGATACCTATAACGCACAAGCTAAAACTGAGCTTGAATATATACGAGATTTTATCGTTTTACACTACAAGGCAACCGATAGAGATGATTCTGAGTTCTGGCGTTATTGTCAAAATATGACAATTTCAGATCGCTTGCAAGCCAAAATTGACTTATACCAAGCCAATGGTCGTATTTATCGTCAAGATACTGAATTGTTTAATGAAACATCTTGGCTTGCTGTTATGCACGGACAAGGATTAAACCCTAGCGGCTATCATCCTCTAGTTGATGCCTTGCCTGAAAGTGAAGTTGCTCGCAGGTTGCAACATATACACGATGTAATTCAAAAATCGGTCGAAACCATGCCAATGCAAAAAGACTATATTGCTAAGCATTGTCAGGCATAGCGGGTAAAGATAATAAATTTAAAGGTAAGTTAATGAAAGCTATGTTTATGAATAATTGGTTACAAAGTATCATCCATATTTCTGTTGTACTAGGTCTTAGTATGGGGCTTAGCGCATGCGAAAAACAGAAAAAAAGCATTATTACAGAACAAGATGATGTTCAACCAAGCGATCGCTTGGCAAGAGTGGAGCAAGATGTAGAAACCTTGCTGTCAAAAATGACTTTACCTGAAAAAGTTTCTTTGGCCCATGCCAGTGGTAAATTTCATGTCAATGCTATTAACCGAGTTGGCATTCCAGAAATGTGGTTATCAGATGGTCCTCATGGTGTTCGCCATCAAATAGAGCGTCATACTTGGGCATCGGCTGGTTGGACAGATGATCATTCAACTTATTTACCTCACCTTACCTCGGTTGCTGCTAGTTGGGATCCTGAAATAGCTCGTTTACATGGGCAAGTATTAGGTGCTGAAGCGCGCGAGAGAAAGAAAGATTTCATTTTAGGTCCTGGAGTGAATTTAGCACGCTTGCCTTTATACGGTAGAAACTTTGAATATATGGGTGAAGACCCTATTTTAGCGGCGAAGTTAGTGGTGCCGCAAATTAAAGCTATTCAAGCCAATGATGTTGCGGCAACGGTTAAGCACTATGCATTAAACACTCAAGAGTTAAACCGAACGGGCGTGAATGCAAAACCAGATGAGCGCACATTGCGAGAAGTTTATTTACCTGCCTTTGAAGCTGCTGTTAAAGAAGGCGGCGTACTAGGTATGATGGGGTCATATAACGAGTACTATGGAACCAATGCTAACCAAAGCAATCACCTAGTTATGGATATATTAAAAGGTGAGTGGGGCTATAAGGGAGTATTACTTACAGATTGGCATGTTGATATTAATACCTATGATGCAGCCGTTAATGGTTTGGACCTAGAAATGGGTACCGATGTTGCTGATTATCAAGATTACTTTTTGGCAAAACCTTTTTTAGACATGATCCAAGCAGGAAAAATCCCTGAATCAGTCGCAGATGAAAAAGCCAGACGTATTCTAAGAGTACAGCACACTATAGGTATGTATGATAAAAATCGTCTATCTGGTGCTCGAAATACCAAAGCTCACCAAGCAGCTGCACGAAAAATTGCCTCTGAAGGGGTGGTGTTATTAAAAAATGATCTTGTCGGTGCTAAATCAGTACTACCGTTCGATAAAAAGCAAATAAAAAATATACTGGTTCTGGGCCCTAATGCCGATAAAAAGCATGGTACAGGTGGTGGTTCATCAGAAGTAAAATCTTTATATGAAGTAACGCCATTACAAGGTTTAAAAGCTAAATTTGGTGACGATGTAAATATTACTGTATTGAGAGCGCGAAGTAGTGAGTTGGCAGCTATTGCCAGTGATTATGTTGAAAGTCGCCACTGGACAGGGACACCTGCTTGGAATGTATCCTACTTTAAAGAGTCGGATCGTGAAAATATAACAGATAAGGCATGGATAGTTGATTCCATGTTTAAAGCGAAAGACACGAGTATAACTCAGCACATTACAATGTCAGCTAAGATCAAACCACTAACGACAGGTTTGCATCAACTAAATGTTGAAACACTAGGTGATTTTCAATTGAAAATTAACGATGAGGTGGTAATTGCTCATCAAGTTAATGCTAATCAAGAAAGCGATGCTGAGTTAACCCATGGTATCGAATTAAAAGCGGGTGAGTCTTACTCTTTTGAAATCCAATATGATGGCAACCAGCACTTCACTTTAGGCTGGAATGCGCCAGGTGAATTGTTTAGTAGCGAAGCCGAATATATTGCCGCTGCAAAACATGCCGATGCTGTTATCTACTTTGGTGGTTTAAGTCATGGAGACGACAGGGAATCAATTGATCGCCCAGATATGAAACTACCTAATTCACAAGATGAAATTATTAGTAAGCTTATCGCTGCCAATGACAAAACTGTCGTTTTTCTTGTTGCAGGGTCCGCAGTTGAAATGCCTTGGGTTGAACAAGCAAATGCTATTGTTTGGGGATGGTATGGCGGTATGGAAGCAGGGCATGCTTTCGCAGATATATTAACGGGTGATGTTAACCCAAGTGGTAAAATGCCAATTACCTTACCAGTGCGTCTTGAAGATACTGCACCAATTGCACTGAATGATTATAACGCCAAAGAAAGCTTATATACGGAAGGAGTGTTTATTGGTTATCGCTGGTTTGAACAACAAAATATTAAGCCAACCTTTGCTTTTGGTCATGGCCTTTCTTATACCAACTTTGCCTTAACGGATATTGCTTTGTCAGCAGAAAGTATCAGTGCAGATGAAAATATTACCGTGACAGCAATGGTTAAAAATACCGGTAAAGTCGCTGGCGCAGAGGTAGTGCAATTATACCTGCATGACATCGAATCTAGTGTTGATAGACCCGCAAAAGAATTGAAAGGTTTTGCTAAAGTCTATTTAGCGGCAGGAGAAAGTAAGCAGATTAGTATTTCACTTAATAAACGCGATTTATCCTTTTGGGATGTGAACAGTAATGATTGGTTGGCTGAAGCAGGAGAGTTTGAAGTAAAATTAGGAACATCACTTGAAAAAATTCATCTAAGAGCAAGTTTTAACTATCAAAAATAAGTATGGCTAGTTTTGCTATGTATTAATACTTTGCAATTTTAAATGTTAGGATTTTAAAATATTAAAAAGATATTAACTGGAGATAGTAGATGAAATTAGCAAAGCTGTTTTTGTATTTCCTTATGGGTATTTTTTTATCCGCCTGTGGAGAAAATACTCAGTCAGATACTGTCAAGGATTCACCCATAGTACAAACAGCTACTCCCGCTGAAAAGGTTGAGTATATTGTTGTTTCAAGAGCTGAATATCAAGATAAACTACAAGGCTTTTGGTTAGGGCAAAGCATTGCAAACTGGACCGGGTTAGTGACTGAAATGGATAAGGTTGGTACATCAGCAACCATGCCATTTTATACCGATGAAGATTGGGGCAGCAAGGACTTGCCAGCCATATGGGGGGAAGGTGTACCTCATAGTGATACTATTGATTTTTTCTTTGTTGAAAAAGGTCAGTCTTGGGGAGCTGATGATGATACCGATATTGAATACATGTATCAGTACTTACACGAGTTGCAGCAAACAAGTATGTTGAGTGCCGAGCAAATTCGAGCGGGTTGGTTAGAGCATACTTACTCGGAAGAAGATGCACCGCTTTTTAAAAAGTTTGCTGATTCTAAACCAGTGAAAGAGAACTTCCTCTGGGAAGCAAATCAGCAAGCCAGAATACTTATGCAACAAGGCATGTTACCGCCTGCCACCAGTGAGCCGGAAAATAATGCTAAATACATGATGATAGATGCTCAGTTGACCACTGAAATATTTGGTTTGTTGGCACCGGTAAGAGCTGATGTCGCTTTAAAAATATCACAGTTACCCATTAGAGTTTCCGCAAAATATGATGCTCAGTGGATTTCTCAATTTTATATTACTATGCACTCTTTGGCTTCAAAGGTAGATAAGTCACTGACAATGCAGCAGCAAACATTATGGTTGGCAGAACAGGGGAGATTGATATTACCTGAGCAATCAACACCGGCAAAAATGTATGACTTTATTCAAAATTCTTATCAGCAAAATCCTGATAAAAATGATTGGGAAAATAGCCGTGATGAAGTTTATCAGCGTTATCAAGTTAATCATGCTGATGGCTATGTTTATAAAGACCCTTTTGAAGCAGGTATCAATTTTGCTGCCAGTTTAGTGAGTTTATTCTATGGAGAAGGTGATATTGTTCGTACTATTCAAATTGGCTCTTTAGCTGGTTGGGACTCTGATAATCCGACAGCAACTTGGGGCGGATTATTAGGCTTTATGATTGGCAAAGACGGTGTTGAACAAGCATTTGAGCAAGATAATCTATCACAAAGTTACTGGATTCACCGCACACGTAGAAACTTCCCTGATCACACGCCTAATCAACTAGGTGAAGATACTTTTACACTGATGGCTCAACGAGCGATTAAGGTGATTGATCAAGTGGTGGTTGAACAAATGCAGGGGAAAGTAGATGTTGAAAATAATGTCTGGTTAATTCCTAAAAGCTAAAACAACAAATAATAGGATGTGGATTAAAATATGGTTAAAAACAACATGTTAATCTTATTGTTGGTCACTTTGTTGATAATGGGGTGTGCTAACAATGTTGAGCAACAACTGGCAAAACAAGCATTATCTATTCAGCATTCAGATGAACAGTTATTACGAGAATCTTACCAAAGTAGTGCCGATCAAAGTCAACGAGAGTATTTTGTTTATTTGCCTCAAGGTTATCATTCTAAACCAGACAAAAAATGGCCAGTGATGCTCTTTTTACACGGCAATGGTGAGCGAGGAAATGGTCAGGACGAACTTGATTTTGTCATGATGCAGGGACCTTTACATGAAGCTTGGGTACAGAAAAAAGATTTGCCCTTTATTATTATATCTCCTCAGCTGCATATGTTTGGCTGGGATGAAAAGGGCATCAGTTATATAGATAACCGCTCTAAAGAAAATATCCCGAGAAGATTAGTGCAAGGCGTACCTAAGCGAAGTGCAGCATTTGAAACTAATGTAGATATTCAAAGAATGCCGTCACTAACTGATATGAATGATGTTGCGCCTTTATTGCCCCAAGGTTGGGATAAACTTGAAACTGATTTGATTGCTATGCTAGATCATGTACAGGATAAGTTTAGAGTAGATGTTAATAAAACTTACCTGTCAGGTTTAAGTTACGGTGGTTTTGGTACCTGGTATATGGCGAGCAAATACCCTGAAAGGTTTGCTGCGATAGCACCAGTGGTTGGTTGGGGACATCCTAGTTTAATGAAGCCAATTGCTGAGCATAAACTTCCTGTGTGGGTCTTTGCTGGCGGTAGAGATAATGCGGTGAACATTAAGTATTTTTATGCGGGATTAAATCAATTAGAAAAACTGGGTCATGATAATGTCCGTTTTACTGTTCATGAAGATAAAGGTCATGATGCATGGACTCGGGTTTATTCAGGTGATGATCTTTATCAATGGCTATTATCAAATAAGCTTAAGAACTAACTTATGGAGTCAATCATGAGCAATAGGATAACAGCCCATTTAAGAGCTAAATTGTTTTTACTGGTTTGCCTTTTTACATCATCTAGCCTATTAACCCCAACGCTTGCGGCAACATCCACTGACGCTATCATTGTGATGTCACTCAATGTATATGGCTGGAAAACCATGCCTGAGCATAGTGATGATTATGCACAGTTAATTAACCGCCATCACGTTGATATTTTAGGTATTCAAGAAGGAGTCGAAGACTGGCAACTTAATTTTAATGGTATGAATAGCAAGCTACCGACAAACTATCAGCGCGCAATCACTTTAAAAGAATCTCTTGGACAGTGTTGGCAGCGTAAATTTCAAATTTTCATTAATCATTGTCAGGGCAATAGTTTTATCGATTCGGGTCGTTTCGATTTAACAGATGGTCCAAATGCCACCAGAACTGGTGAATATGCCGTGATAGAAAAATTAAATAAGCGTTATCTTATGGTTAATGTTCATTGGGATCATGAAAGTGTCGCAACTCGAATAGCTAATGCAGAAGAAACAAGCGCTCAGCTAAATAAAGTTAGCCATTACCCCAAGATATTACTCGGTGACTTCAATAGTCGCTGCAATGGTAAAGAGGCATCATTAGTGCAGTCAAAAGCGAATATGACTTTACTAAAAAATGCCGGGATAGATTGTCTTTTTGTCAAAGGCTTATCAGGCAAGGCAAAAAAGGTACAAGCATATCCTTCTGACCATCCAACCATTGTTGCCAAGCTTAGAGTCAATTGATTCTAAGCTTTTATATATACGGACTTATATACATAATTGTTTATTATGACTCAGTTTACTTACCATTGTTTTTAAGTATTATTTTAGTGTCATTTTTACACGTTATTTGAAAGCTCTTCTTAGCGAAAGAGCTGATAACGGTTAGTGTGAAAGGTCGCTCACATCTTGTTGTAATAATAATGTCATCATCAAGAAATTGTCGTTTATGTGTTATTAAATCTACTGAGTTCATCGCTTCCCCTTGGCCATTAAAGCGGATGCCTTCCATGCCATGACGACCTGTTTCGTTAATGCGCCAAGTAATCTCATTCTTTGGTGCATTGATGCGAATTCCAATAGCGTGTTTGATTAAATAGTTGATAGGCGCTAGTCCTGACCAACCGATAAAGTCGGGTTTTGCTTTACGACCTTGCTTAATTTCAAGTGGCGTATAGTTTTCCCATGCGGTATTAGTCTCAAGAAAAACCTCTGTGGTGCTATCTAGGTGGTTCATCGCAATTTCACGTGCTAGTGCAAACTGATTATTTACTTCAAGACCTTGTATCACCATAGTATTAGTAGGCACCCAGACAGCCCCAGCCCAGTAGTCACCGTTAAAACCCACTTCATCGGCTGGGTGAGTTGGCACCCTATGTTTAGTGTTAAATGATTTAGGATCGTTAAGGTGCACTATTAACTTGGTCAATTGCTCTTGGTTAGGGATTTTGCCTAGCATGGTCCAAAAAGCAGCGATAGTACGCATGGTCATGCGTTTGTTATCTTTGCCCCAATCATAGTAAAAACCTGTTTTTTCGTCCCAGAGTTTTTCATTAATAAATTTGGAGTAGTCATCAGCTCTTGCAATATACTGTTTGGCCTCAACACTTTTACCCAATTCTGTGGCTATTTCAGCCAGCCACCGATCAAAAATGACCATTTCTGCGGCTACATCGATGCCTGCTAGCATCAGATCATTTCTCGGAGAGTCATCCATTGCAGCTTTATCGGTTAGGTATAGTCCTGAAGCAGGGTGATAAATTTTGCTAAAACTTTCACGATATTTAACTAGTGGTAAGTAAACATTGGCGAGTCGCTGTTTGTTGTTGGTAATTTTAAAAGCCTCAAGCTCAGCCCACGGAAGAATAGGGTGGTTTAGATTGCCTTCAGTACCCGGTTCTGACCAGCCAATAACACCTAAATGACCATCTTTTTCCCCTACTTCCCGTACGATTTCACCATCGCTCATTTGGGTACTATAAAAATTGTCTAAGCCTTCAATGCTCGGAAAAATGTGATGAGCGTAGTTACCCCACATCGTTGAAAAACTCATGTCCCATAAAAAGATATTGTCGTTAAAGGCTTCGTCAATAAAGTTTGAAACAAAAGGACTGGTTGCTTGTGGTTTTTTAAAGTGTTCAAAGCCTATTTTCCAAGCTCGATAATAAAAGTCAATGTATTGTGGTTTATCATCAAAAATGGGTTTAGGTAACCTATGTTTGTTCTGAGAAAAGTTAGGTATTGCTTGCCCCGAATATTCTTTTTTTGCATAGAATTTTCCTTGTTCAGCCAATACCATAGTGCTGAATGTCCATGTTATGAAAAGTGTAATAGCAATAAATGCTGTGATAGTGTTATGTAAGCTCATAAACTTAATATCCCCAGTTCTGAATGATTGATTTTAAATAAAGGCCATTTTCAGTTAAATCATCATCAGTCCATTTGTTGATAATTGAGGCATTCGGTTTAAACATTGCAGAACTTTCATCTTTTTGAGAAAGTGACCAACTGCAATGGGACAGTTTGTTTTTTCTCATAAATGCCAGCCACTTTTCTGTTTCTTGATAATCAACACGTCCATTGCCATCTGCAGCAACTGTGCCCCATTCAGAAACAAATAGTGCCAAACCTGCACCAAGTGCACTTTGTGCTTTAGCGCGGATATCTTCTTTGTGAGTACCAGCATAAAAATGCAGTGTGTAAGCTAGATTAGTAAAACCTGTGATTGGGTCTTTCGCACTAATATCTACATCTTGAGACCATGATTGGCTACCGATGAGAATAATATTGTCACTATCAATTGCTCTGATGGCTGAAATTACCTTGATTGAATAAGGTTTAATGACGCTATGCCAGTCAGTGTTTTGTAATGGCTCGTTATATATCTCGTAGATAATATTGGCCAAATGACCATATTTTTTGGCGATATATTGGAAGAACTCGATTGCTTGTTCTGTATTATTTTCAGCATGATGTGAATGCCAGTCAACGATAACATATATACCATTGGCTATGGCGGCCTCAATAACTGTTTCAACTTTTTTTAGGTTATCTTCGGGGTGGGAAAGGTAACTTCCTTTGAAGTCAGCCCCCATAGCTGCTCGTACTATCGATGCTTGCCATTGATTGCTAAGATTTTCAATAACTTGTTTTTGATAGAAATTCTCACCAGCCCAGCCGTTATTGCTCCAATATAAACTTGGCCCAGCTAAAGAGATTGCTTGTTGATGTTGATTAATCAACTGGCCTTTTTTAATAGCCAAGAAGCCGTGCTTAGTCACTGCAGATACTTCATTAATTGAGGTTTTTGTAGGCTCAATAGTTACTTGATTAGCTAATATGATAAAAGAGCACATAAGCAGGCAAAACAAAGGGAATACTTGTTTAAACAAGTGAAGATAAAAATTTACTTTATTTTTGACATGGTGGCTGTTGAGCATACTAAGTCACTAGGTGGCTGATTGTTTTATTATCCTAAAATATTTTTGATAAACACTTCGCCTTTATGTCCACAAAGAGCGATATTTGAACGTTCAAATATTGACAATACTTGTAATTGAACGATTTTAAGTGATGAAAAAAGAAACTTAGAAGATCAAATGAAAAGTCTTCATCATTGATAGGGGAGGAGCAATTTAAATTTGTGTCGGCTTTATTGTTTAAACTGCTCTTTTCTATATTGAGTTGGGGTCATACCGACAATTTTTTTGAAGAAGGTATTAAAGGTTGCTTTGCTATTAAAGCCAGCCTGAGCCATTATTTCTAACATGGTTACCTTTGCATTCTCTTGTTTTGTCAGTAATATTTTCGATTCTTCGATACGGTAGGTATTTATAAACTCAAAGAAGTTTTTATCGAAATGTCGGTTAATTACCTGTGATAACTGCCTTGGTGGCATAAATGTCTGTGCAGCTAGGTTGTCTAAAGTTAGTAGCTGATTTAAATAGGGTTTGTTTTCTTGCATGTAAAGGGTTAATGCACTGACATGTGCGGGATCTATTGATTGCTTTTCTTGATTAATTACCGTTGAACTATCAATACCATGAAATAGATTTGATACGCCTAAGCTAAAAAATATTAAAAAGCTGATTAAAAACATCACCATAAAATTAGATAGTTGGCCAATAACAGAGTAGTTAATGTTAAAATGTAGGTCGATCGAGGTAATGTAACCGAGAGTTACTAACACGGCTTGTATTTTAATGATTAGAAAGCCAATAATTAAAATTTTAAGCCAAGTAAGATCGACTGCTTCGATATCAGCATAATTGTTTTTGATTTGTCTTTGGTAATGACGAAGCTCAAGCAAGCACAATAACCCGCAAAAAGTTCTAAAACACTCTCGGAATAAATTGATAAAACGAGTGTAAAACGGCTCAGATTCTAAATGATAGCCATTTAGAATGGCAATTTTGGTGTCACTATCGAGCATATACCAATTATTAGCTTCGTAAATAAGGTACAGCGCAAAAGGTAATAGGTATAATAAATCGATTTTTTTAAAGCTAAAGTCTTTATAAATAAGTGAACGAACATAGAAAAGTAATAACACCGCTTCTAACCAATAAGCTGAGCCAAAGACATAAAAGATATTAGGTGAGAAATTAATGGCAAATTGGCGGAATTCTTCACCAAAATTAATCAAAGTGTCTAGTGGTATCGCAGCGTAGGACAGTAAAAATAAAGCCAGCAATAAGTTGCTTTGCTTGTTGCCTTTTTTGATCAGTATTAAAAAAAAGGCAAATAAAATACATTGATAGATTGTAAAAAGTAGTGCTAAATCAAGTGTATTAAAAAGAACGGTACTCATACTGCGTCCATCTTTTGTTTTGGATTGTATATTAACGATTAATCTATACAAACTATATCAACAAATCAAATGCTAAAGGTTTAATCCAGATAAACAGATGATTGGATGTTTTTACCCTACTCTGAATATTAGGTAGATACGAGTAGCTTACCGAGTAAACCTTTGATGATGTATAATAAAAGAGTCAACTTGCTGAAATATTTATAGGAGAATAATTGAGTATGGAATTTCCAATAGAAGGTTCTTGTCAGTGTGGGCAGTTAACTTATAAATTGTATGAAAAACCTAAAATGGTTTTGGCTTGTCATTGTGCTGAATGTCAAAAACTTTCATCGAGCCCATTTAGTGTTACTGCGGTAGTTGCTGAAAATACTATTGAGTTCAAAGGCGAATTAAAGGAATGGAGCAGAAGCTCCGATAGTGGTAACAGAAATAACGCAAAGTTTTGTCCAATGTGTGGAAATAGAGTTTATCATTACAATCCTGATGATTCAGGGATTATTAAATTGAAATTGAAGCCAATCCATTTATCAGATGCTTCAGTATTTGAGCCATCTGCACATGTTTGGGTTAGTGAAAGATTAAGCTGGTATCAGCTCCCTGATGGGGTAAAAACATTTGAAAAGCAATCTTAGAATATAACGTTTTGCCTTTAAGTTTTAGGCTTTCCTTTGGTAATGCTTGTGTACTTTGAATGAGTACATTAACGTAAGCAGGTAATAAATTTTTGTTAAGGCATAGGTTGTGTTAGATAAAATCGCAGAGAACACTGTATTTAGAAGATACAACACGGCTGTTGTCGTTGCTTTTATTATCATTGTTTTTATTGCGCTAGCTGCAGCTTCACTGCGTTATTACAGTGAATTATCTGAACATAAACAACGGGGCTTGAATCAGTTAACCGCGCAAGCTGAGCAATTAAACTCCATGTTAGTACAAAGTGAGCAAGCCATATCAGGCATTCAAGAGTTTGCTCAATATATTCTCAAATATCCAGATGAATTACATTCTAAACCACCTCCATTAAGACAAGATGGTTCATTATTTTTTCTAGATAAAACCATTCGTAGTTCCTTTGAAGAAGATAAGCGTATTAGTGGTAATATCACCGGATTTGGTAATGTAGATAAGTTTTCATTATTGAAGAAACAAGAAATAGCGATGGCTAATGCGTTAACGCCGGCTTTTGTAACTGCGCAAAAAGTGATTGAAGAGGCTAATTGGTTTTACTATGTTTCTGTGGAGCAATTTGTAAATATTTTTCCTTGGATCGGTCGTGATAGTTGGCGATTTAGCGACAGGATGTTAACTAATGTTCATGCGAAAAAAATACAGCAATTAGGTTTAGAAAATAACAAAGTCATTTGGTCATCTCCCTATATTGATTCTGCTGGTACGGGCATGAACTTTTCTTTAGGCATTGGCGTTTACCGAAATACAGAAATGTTAGGGGCTGTGGTTATTGATGTTAGTTTGGCTCGTTTGCAGCAAAGTTTGCCAGAGTTAACATCGGAACAACAAACTTTAGTGTTGCTTAATCAAAGCAATGATATTTTAATTTTTAAACAAAAAGGTGAAGAGCCCTTAAGTTATCGAGCATCATGGCAGAAGCAATTGCCTGAAGGTTTGCATCACCTAAATCAACAAAGCTTAGCGCAGTTATCAGAGTCAACTCAAATTGGAGATTGGCTAGTTGAAAAGCAAACTTTGCCTATTAACGGGTGGACTCTCTTAAAGTACCAACCATACTCAAGCTTCATCTCTCCTTTGCGAAGCCATTTTATTTTTATGTTTACTATTTTGTTAATCGGTTTACTTGCCTTTTTAATGTTAGTGAATGCCATGACAAGACGCAGTTTTATTAAACCAACTCATGACTTTATTAGCCATATAGAGTATTGCGCTCAAGGAGATCCTGGCAAGGTAAAAGCCAACGCTGATTGGTTACATTGGTTTGTATTAGTTGAAGATATTTTCACTCAAAACCGTAGCTTACTACTGCAATTAAAAGAACAAAACGAAGTACTTGATAGTCGAGTATTAGAAAAAACCAGAGCATTACGAGAAACCAGTACAAAGCATCAGCGTGATTATGTTTTATTACGGTCAGTGATGAATGCTATTCCTGACTTGATAATTTTTAATGATCCACACGGAAAATTGATGGGCTGTAATCAGGCATTTGAGCAGTTAAGTGGCCGCTTAGAAAGTAAGATGTTAGGATTTCAAGCAACTAATTTTATGCCTAAACAATTAGCACATGAAATTAATAGCTTGAATGATGAATTTGATCATGAATATCCACAACAAGCGTTGATTGAAGCAGGTGAAGAAATTTATCAAGGTTTCTGTAATCAGTTCACTAATAAGCAAGGTGAAATTCTTGGTACCATAACTATTTTGCAAGATGTCACCGAGCAACAAGCAACGCAATCAGCTTTAGAGAAAGCAAAAAACCAAGCAGAATATGCCAACCAAGTAAAAATTCAATTTTTGGCTAACATGAGCCATGAAATTAGAACACCGATAAACGCCATACAAGGCATGATGAATTTATTAACAAGAACCCTATTAGATTCACGACAACAACATTATTTGGCTAATGCGCAAACAGCAGCTTTTTCTTTATTACATCTTATTGATGAATTGCTTGATTTATCCAAAATTGAAGCGGGTAAAATGATTATTATTAAAGAGATAATTGATTTACCAGCCGTTATTGATACAGCGCTTAAACTTAATTCTTCGAACCTTTACCTGAAGAAATTAAATATGCGTGTTGAGTTGGCAGCGAATGTTCCCCGTTTTCTCATGAGCGATGAAATGCGATTAGTGCAAGTCCTATCAAACTTGCTTAATAATGCTATTAAGTTTACTGAGCAAGGTGAAATTGTTTTATTTATTGATTCTGTTGGTTTAAGTGATACCAATGCATTGGTACGATTTAAAGTTAAAGATACTGGTATTGGTATATCTAAGGACAATCAAGCGCATTTATTTGAAGCTTTTTCTCAAGCTGATATCTCGATGACTAGAAAATATGGTGGCTCAGGTTTGGGGTTGTCTATTTGTCAGCAAATAGTGAAATTGCTTGGGGGAGAAATAACGTTAAACAGTGATTTAGGTGCAGGGTGTGAGTTTAATTTTATTTTGCCTTTTTCCTTACCTAATGACGAAGTTATAAATAAATCAGATTTTCATTCTACTTCAGGTAATGAAATATCCACAATTCATCTATGTACCATTAAACAAGAATTATCTGCTAGTTGTATCGAAACAATTAAAAACCTATCTTGGCATTACCATCAATTTGATGACTTGGTTGAATTGAATAAAGCCTTCTCTAATATAGATAGTACTAATAAAAACAGCCCTAATAAAGTGCTCTCAGAAGGGAAAGTGGTTTTATTGATTAGCGAAGATGCTCTATTTCAACATGAAGCTAATATTAATAGCTTTGAAGTTATAGATTTAATAGGTCTTTGCCAGCCAACTATGCGTGAGTTAAGCAGTAAAACGTGTCAACAGCTAGATGAAATGAAAGTGTCTTATATTCTACTGGATACACCTTTATATCGTTACTCATTGGAAAAAATAGTTAAGGCTCTGTTACATGCCCCAGAAGAGTCTCCAGAAGAAAATCCAGAAGAAAAGAATAGATTAGCATTAACTATAGAACCCGGTTCAACGAATGTTTCACCTCTTTTAATAAATAAAAAAGAGGATAATAAAGACGATTTATCTAATATTAATGTTTTGCTAGTTGAAGATAATTTAGTAAACCAATTGGTTGCTAAAGAGTTACTCATGAGTATGAAAGCAAAAGTCATTATTGCTGAAAATGGTCAAAAGGCCCTAGATTCTCTCAATGAACATACATTCGATGTTGTGTTAATGGATATTCAAATGCCGATAATGGACGGTTTAACGGCAACTCAAGAGATTAGAAAAAAAGAAAAGTATCAAAATCTACCTATTATTGCGATGACTGCTCACGCCCGTGAGGAGGATAAGCAGCGTAGTTTAGCCGCAGGGATGAACTTGCATATTGCTAAACCTGTAACAGCCAAACTACTATTGGCCAGCATACTACAAGCTATAGCGCTTGAAACTATTTAGATTGGCTTAGTATTAAGTTAATTTAACTGAGTTTTTTACTGAATAGACGCTCTAATTTATTAATTGTTTCTTTAATATTATGAACATCTGTAGGCGCAATAAAAATAGTATCATCACCCGCAATGGTACCAAGTACACCATCACTTTTACTTAAACTATCAAGTAACCGAGCAATTAATTGTGCTGCGCCAGGGCTAGTTTGAATGATGATCATAATGCCATTATGTTCAATTTCTAACACTAATTGTTTTAATGGGCTTTGTGCTGTTGGTACACCAAGTTCAGCGGGCAAACAATAAACCATTTCTTGACGAGCATTGCGGGTGCGAACAGCACCAAATTTACTCAACATACGTGATATTTTTGACTGACTGATATTATCAAAACCTTGAGTTTTTAAGGCATCAACAATTTCGCCTTGAGAGCCAAACTGTTCTTGTTTCAATAAATCTTTAAACGCTTGTACTAGTGCTTCTTGTTTTTGTTGACCATTCATTGTTTGATGTCAAAGCCTTTCTAAAAAAAATAAGTTATTTCAATTGGTATAATACTAAAGTTGAGTTTTTTCAAGTGAGCATTATACGCTATCATTTATGCAAATATACGTTATAAGTTAATATTCATTGTATTTTTGTAATCTATACTATATCTTTTGCGCAGCAAATTTTTACGTATTTACTCAAATAATATTTTTTGATAAAAATTTACAATTTAATCCCCCATTTAAATTTTGGAGAAAACACATGAAAGTAGCAGTTTTAGGCGCCGCAGGCGGTATTGGTCAAGCATTATCTTTACTATTAAAAACTCAATTACCAGCAGGCTCTGAGTTATCACTTTATGATGTTGCACCTGTTGTTCCAGGTGTAGCGGTAGATTTATCTCATATCCCTACCGATGTAAAGGTTGCAGGTTTTGGTCGTGATGATTTAAACGCTGCTTTATCTGGTGCTGATATTGTATTAATTCCAGCAGGTATGCCACGTAAGCCAGGTATGGATCGTGCTGATTTATTCAATGTTAATGCGGGAATTATCAAAGTATTAGCTGAAGGTATTGTTGCAGCTTGTCCAAAAGCATTAGTAGGTATTATCACTAACCCAGTAAACGGTACAGTACCAATTGTTGCTGAAGTTTTCAAAAAAGCAGGCACTTATGATGCTAGTCGCGTATTCGGTATTACTACGTTAGATGTGATCCGCTCAGAAGCATTTATTGCTGAATTAAAAGGCTTAAACGTTGCAGATGTTAAAGTACCTGTAATTGGCGGTCACTCTGGCACAACTATTCTTCCACTACTTTCACAAGTAGAAGGTACAAGCTTTACTGATGAAGAAGTTGCTGCATTAACTCCTCGCATCCAGAATGCGGGTACTGAGGTTGTAAATGCTAAAGCGGGTGGCGGTTCAGCTACATTATCTATGGGCGCAGCAGCAGCACGTTTTTGTATGTCTTTAGTGAAAGGTTTACAAGGCGAAGACGTTGTTGATTATGCTTATGTTGCTCTTGAAGATGGTGATGCACCATATTTCGCTCACCCAGTACGCTTAGGTGTTAACGGTGTTAGTGAAATTTTATCTTACGGTGAGTTAAGTGCTTTTGAACAAAAAGCCAAAGAAGATATGTTAGCTACTTTGAAAAAAGACATCCAAGAAGGTGTTGATTTTATGGCATAAAGCCAAAATAAAGTTACGAGTTGTTAGTTTCGGTTTACGAAGAGAATTTACGAATAGTGAGCTCTTCGAAGCTCGCTACTTTTAACTCGTAATTTCTCTTTTCTGTTTATTTCACACCCTTTGAAATTAAAAATTCGGCATACTCTTTATCAGTTCTCATAATATGGTTGGTTAGCCACCGTTTAAGAAACTGCATTAAATCAGCGTTAATTGTTCCTTGAGGGTTTTCCATAAATTTTTCTTTCAACTCGACAACTTGAGCTATTAGTTCACTGTGTTGCCGTTTATGCTCTTGAGAATCACTATAACCATACTCAGCAAACATATTTTCTTCATAGGCAAAATGCTTTTGGGTATATGCGGCTAAGCCCGTGAATATTTTTCCTAACAATTCATTTGAGCTGCCGGTTAGCTTGGCATCATTGAGAGCATTGATCATATTGACTAATTTTTTGTGTTGCTCATCAATACTGTCTATACCAACACTTAACTCGTTTGACCATTCAATCAATGGCATATTAACTCCCCAAAAAATTTAATTATCTATTACTTCACTTGGTATAAGTTAGTTGCAGTCAAAAGAATAAACAAGCCAAAGTACAAATAATGCTGTGCTAGATCAATAAAGCCGTTTGTCATAGAAGAAAGTTACGAGTTTTGGGTTGCGAAGGTAAATTACTGATAGTGATATTCTCGCAACTCACTGCTTTTCTTACTCGTAACTGGATTATCTTCCCCAAGGATTATCGGGAGTGGAAGAGCGCTCTCGTGTTTTTTTAGCTCTTTTTTGTCTCAAATTTTCTGCATCTTCAAAACTTAACTCAGCAGGCTCCCCTGGTTTTTGATGTGCCGGCACTATACGATCACGGGGGGGCAATTCAAACTGACTATCGTCAGCTCTCGGTAAGCTTTTATATTGATATAAATAAAAAGCTTCAACTTTATCTTTTGCCCAGTCAGTTTTTTTAAGAAATTTTACGCTTGATTTAATACTTGGGTTAGTTTTAAAACAATTTAAACTTAAGTAAGCATTTAAAATTTCAAAGCCATAATGGTCAACTAACTCAGTGAGTACTTGTTCTAAACCAATGCCATGTAATGGGTTATTTTCGTAGATATTATCTGAGCTCATAATTTTTCACCTTGAGTATTGCTAGTTTTTAGAACCTAGGCTCTAAGCTGAACGATTAGCTGCAATATGCGCTAAAGCAGTCAATGCTCGTTTGTAATTAGACTCGGGTAATATAGATAAAGCATTTATGGCTTTGTCAGCTTCTATCTCTGCTTTCTTCTGAGTATAAACTAAGGCGCCTGTTTGCTTCATTGCGTTAAGGATTTCTTCTAAGTGATCCATACCATTACCATGCTCTATTGCATCTCTAACTAGTTGCTTTTGCGCATCAGAGCCATGTGCCATGGTGTAAAGTAGTGGTAAAGTTGGTTTACCTTCAGATAAATCATCGCCAACATTTTTACCCATTTCTTGAGCGTCAGCAGTGTAGTCCATAATATCGTCAACTAGTTGGAAAGCTGTGCCTAAATATTTACCGTAATCCGCCATGGCTTTTTCAATTATACTATCCTGTTTAGTAATAACTGCGGCAAGACGAGTCGCTGCTTCAAAAAGTTTGGCTGTTTTGCAGTAAATAACCTGCATATAACTTTCTTCAGTCGTGTCAGGATCATTACAATTCATTAATTGTAATACTTCACCTTCAGCAACAATATTGGTGGCATCAGATAAAATATCCATTATGCGCATGTCACCTAATTTAGTCATCATTTGAAAAGAACGAGTATAAAGGAAGTCACCCACTAAAACGCTGGCACTATTACCAAATAAAGCATTAGCTGTTTCTCTGCCTCGACGCATATTTGATTCATCAACTACATCATCGTGCAATAAGGTCGCTGTGTGGATAAATTCAATAATTGCGGCAATGGTGCAGTGTTCATCGTTTAATTCATTTGAATTAGACTGGTTTAATGCTTGTGCTGTTAGTACTGTGAGCATAGGGCGCATTCGCTTGCCGCCAGCATTAACAATATAAATACCTAATTGATTTATTAAAGCGACATCTGAGTGTAATTGTCCATAAATAAGGTCATTAACCTTGTTCATATCATCTTGAGAGAGTGCTTGAATTGCTTTTATATCCACTGTACTTAATTTCCACTTGGGCTAGGTGGTTTAAATATAACCACTATTTTGATGGGCTTTATGTGCTAAATTCTACACTATATTGGCTGACAATAAAGCCGCAAAGGGGTTTTCTAATCACTTTGTTATTAATTTACTCACTTATTTTTGGTTATTTTATTAAATGAGTGAAATACTTTATAAATGATCGCTTTTATACTTGCCCTGTCATGTTTCTTCGCGTAGAATTCGCGCCCTATATTTTTAAATTTAGCGTCATTTAACTTAACTAAGAGATGGCGCAGTACGGAGTAGCTATGTACGCGGTATTCCAAAGCGGTGGTAAACAGCATCGTGTAACCGAAGGGCAAACAGTTCGTCTAGAAAAGCTTGAGCTTGAAGTAGGCGCAGCAGTAGAATTTGATAACGTTTTAATGATCGCCGATGGCGAGAACATCAATGTAGGCGCGCCTTACGTTGCTGGTGGTAAAGTAGTGGCTGAGGTTGTAAACCAAGGTCGTGCTGATAAAATTACTATCGTAAAATTCAAACGTCGTAAGCATTCACGCAAACAAGCGGGCCATCGTCAATGGTTCACTGAAGTGAAGATTACAGGTATTAACGGCTAATTAGGAGCATTTTAAAATGGCACATAAGAAAGCGGCAGGTAGTACACGAAATGGTCGTGATTCAGAAGCAAAACGTTTAGGTGTTAAACGCTTTGGTGGCGAATCAGTGTTAGCCGGTAACATCATTGTTCGTCAACGTGGAACTCGTTTCCACGCTGGAACTAACATGGGTATCGGTAAAGATCACACTTTATTCGCATTAGCTGACGGTAAAGTTCAGTTTGATGTTAAAGGTCCAAAAAGTCGTAAGTTTGTTAGCATCATAGCTGACTAACCTAAGATTCGATTAATAAAAACCTCGCATCATGCGAGGTTTTTTTTTGGTTATTTTTTATCTTATTGCTGTGATTATTTTTTATAACAGAAAAATCGTTTATACTAACAGCATATAAACCACAAGACTTTAGGGTTGTGTAAAACACCATGAAATTTGTTGATGAAGTTGAGATCAGAGTTGAAGCTGGCGACGGCGGTAACGGCTGTGTCAGTTTTCGTAAAGAAAAATATATTGAATATGGCGGCCCTAATGGTGGCGATGGTGGCGATGGTGGCGATGTTTATCTTATTGCCCACGAAAGCCTCAATACTCTTATTGATTATCGTTTTGAACGTTTTCATCGTGCTAAGCGTGGTCAAAACGGACAAAGTCGCGATTGTACTGGTAAAAGCAGCGATGAATTAGTATTAAAAGTACCTGTAGGAACTCGAATTACTGATGTTGACACCGGTGAAGTGTTAGGTGATTTGACTCATAAGGATCAAAAGCTGTTAGTTGCTAAAGGTGGTTGGCATGGCTTGGGTAATACTCGTTTTAAGAGTAGTACTAACCGTGCGCCTCGACAAAGAACTGATGGTACACCAGGAGAGATTCGCAGTCTTAAACTCGAATTATTGCTATTAGCTGATGTCGGCTTATTAGGTTTACCCAATGCGGGAAAATCTACACTTATTCGTAGCGTTTCTGCTGCAAAGCCTAAAGTAGCAGATTATCCATTTACCACATTGGTGCCAAACTTGGGCGTAGTGCGATTAGACACTCAGCGTAGTTTTGTTATTGCGGATATTCCGGGCATTATTGAAGGCGCGGCTGATGGTGCAGGCTTAGGTACTCAATTTTTAAAACATCTTGAGCGTTGTCGTATCTTACTACATGTTATTGATATTCTGCCGGCAGATGGCTCAGATCCACTAGAGAATGCCAAAACCATTATTAGTGAATTAGAGCAGCACAATGAAAAGTTAGCTGGTAAGCCTCGTTGGATTGTTTTTAACAAGCTTGATTTAATGCTTGAAGATGAAGCAAAAGAACTAACAGATTCTATTTTAGCTGGTCTTGACTGGCAAGGTGAAGTACATAGTATTTCTGCCTTTAATAAAATGGGCACAGAAGAATTATCTCAAAAAGTGATGACTTTCATTGAGCAATTACCACCAGAGGAAGAAGACGCGCCTATTGATGGTAAAAATGTTGAGTTCAAGTGGGATTCTTATCATGAAGATGCCATGGCAGATGATGGTTTAGATGACGATCTTGATGATGAAGATTGGAATGAAGATGATTACGATGTAGAAGTAGAGTATCGTCCTTAAATAGTTATTAAAAATATTATAAAGGCCCTGATTTTTACTCATGTTACATGGGGATAAATCAGGGCTTTTTTTTTATCATTTTTCTAGCGATAATATAGAAAATTTTTTTGAGAGCCTTTTATGACAATTTTATCCATGATAGTTGCCACTGCTGATAATAATATTATCGGCAAAGATAACGATATGCCTTGGCATTTACCTGCTGATCTAGCTTATTTTAAAAAAGTGACTTTAGGCAAACCTATCATCATGGGCAGAAAAACTTATGAATCTATTGGTATGGCATTGCCGGGGCGTCGTAATATAGTTATATCTCGTGATGAAAATTACACTCCGCAAGGTAAAGGTGCAGAAGCTGTTGATGTTGTCACTTCTGTCGAACAAGCGTTAGCTTTGGTGGATGACGCTGAAGAAGCTGTAGCTGAAGTAATGGTAATTGGCGGTGGTGCAATTTATAAGCACTGCTTGCCTAACGCCGATCGTTTATATATTACTCATATAAAAGCGGCTATTGACGGTGATACTCAGTTTCCAAGTTATGATGATGGCGGTTGGCAAAAAATTAGCAATGAATTACGTAAAAGTGATGAAAAAAATGCTTTTGATTTAGACTTTTGTATTTATCAGAGAGCGCGTTTATCTGCGAGCAGTGAATGAAACTTAATCTCTTTATAGGCAGATATAACTACAATCGTAATTCGCTTGCGTTAGTATTATTAATTTTTGGTATTTGCTCAGCTTTGTATGTTAATTATTATGTTGAAGCAACGAAGATAGGGGCTGCTTATCATTATGGTCTATGGTCATTACTGCCAGCCTTTATCACTATATTGTTATCTTGGCTGACACGAGAGCCATTAACGGCGCTATTAAGCGGTATTGCTATTGGCGCTTTTATGATGGGGCAATATGATCTAACCGATCAAATATTGATCCCTTCTTTAGCTCAAGCTGGCACAGCAAGTTTGTTGTTGCTTTATTTATGGCTGTTAGGTGGTTTGTTAGGTATTTGGTCAAAAACTGGGGCTGCACAGGCTTTTGCTGATTTCATGACTAGGCACTTTGTGCGCGGCCAAAGATCGGCCAAGTTGGTAACTTGGTTTTTAGGGATTTTGTTTTTTCAAGGCGGCACTATGAGCACCGTGCTTGTTGGTACAACAGTGCGTCCTTTGGCCGATAAAGCGGGTATTAGTCATGAAGAAATGAGTTACATTGTTGATTCAACTGCATCCCCCATCGCTATTGTTATTGCTTTTAATGCTTGGCCTGCGTATGTGCAAGCACTAATATTTGTTCCAGGTGTTGCTTTTTTAGCAACGGAAGCTGACCGAGTTGCCTTTTTCTTCTCTGCTGTGCCCTTTAGTTTTTACGGCATAATTGCTGTAATAGGTACTTTATTGTTGAGTTTGAATATTACAACATTTTCCGGAAAACGTATCCGTGATGCTCATCACCGTGCGGCAACAACGGGAGAGTTAGACGCTCCTGATGCTAAGCCGCTAAGTGCTAAAGAACTGCATACTTGTGATGTTCCTCAAGGTTATAAGGCTCATGTGCTTGAATTTATTTTGCCGTTAGTGAGCTTAATTGCTATTGCTGTTTTTACCTTTATTTTTTACGGTTCACCAAAGATTAATTGGGCATTTGGAACTGCATTGTTACTGAGTGCTTTTATTGCGTTAGCAAAAGGAATGTCGTTAAGTAATGTTATTGATGGTTTTGGTAATGGTTTAAAAGGGGTTGTGCAGGCCTCGGTTATTTTGATGCTAGCAGTAACTATTGGTGCTATCAGTAAACAAATTGGTGGAGGTTTGTATTTGGTATCACTACTTTCAGAACAATTACCTTATTGGTTATTACCCATTATTTTACAGGTTATGGCAATGGTCATTGCCTTTTCTACTGGCACAAGTTGGGGAACTTTCGCCATTGCTTTTCCTCTTGCTATGCCATTGGCATGGGCGATTGCGCAAAGTGCAGGGATAGATAATCCTGAGTTATTCATGATGGTTTGCTTTGCCACTGTCTTAAATGGCAGCGTTTATGGCGATCAATGTTCGCCCATTTCTGATACCACTATTTTAAGTTCAATGACCACAGGTTGTGACATGATGGATCATGTTAAATCACAAATTGTACCTGCCACTTATGCCGCTTTGTTAGCTGCAATGCTGTGGACGTTAACGGTAGTGTTTTTTGTGTAAAACATAAAATCAGCGCATAAAAAAGCTTGCTAGATCAAATTCAACCAAAGCAAGCTTTTTACTCGAAACTCGAAACTCGAAACTCGAAACTCGAAACTCGAAACTCGAAACTAGCTTTCGCTAGTTACAAAATCTAAAATGCCCATGGCAGCTTTTCGACCTTGATCGACAGCAGTAACAACTAAATCTGAGCCAAGTACCATGTCACCACCAGCAAAAATATTTTGCTTGCTTGTTTGTAATGCAAAATCGCTGTTATCTACTGCAATAACGCGACCACGTGAATCAAGTTCAACACCGGCATCAACCATCCATTGTGGAGGACTGGGCAAGAAACCAAAGGCGATAACTATCGCATCAGCTTCCATGACAAACTCAGAATCCTTAATTGGCTCTGGGCTACGTCTACCATTAGCATCAGCTAGGCCAAGTTGGGTTTTAACAAACTTAACACCAATCGCTTTACCCTTATCATCAGTGGCAATATCAAGTGGCTGTATGTTAAAAGCAAAGTTAACACCTTCTTCTTTGGCATTTTGTACTTCACGAGGTGAGCCTGGCATATTGGCTTCATCACGGCGATAGGCACAAGTGACTTGTGTGGCACCTTGTCTAATAGATGTGCGTACACAATCCATCGCAGTATCACCCCCACCAAGTACGATAACTTTTTGTCCATCGAAGTTAACATATTCTTTAGCGTTATCAGTAATAGCCATTAACTTTTGAGTATTACCAATTAAAAAATCTAATGCGCTATATACACCAGCAGCACCTTCATGTTCAAAACCACCTGTCATGTCGGTATAAGTGCCGAGTCCTAAAAATACAGCATCGTATTCTTTGCTTAGTTCTTCAAAACTAATATCGACCCCGACATTAACATTTAGACGAAATTCAATGCCCATGCCTTCGAATATTTCACGGCGAGTTTGAATGACTTCTTTTTCTAGCTTAAATGATGGAATACCAAAGGTTAACAAGCCGCCAATTTGAGAGTGTCGATCATAAACCACAGCATCAACACCATGTCGAGTTAATACATCGGCACAGGAAAGTCCTGCCGGGCCTGCGCCAATAATAGCAACACGCTTACCAATTTTAGTCACCCCGGATAAATCGGGCTTCCAGCCTTGAGCAAATGCGGTGTCGGTAATAAACTTTTCTATATTACCGATAGTAACCGCGCCAAAATCATCATTTAAGGTACAAGAGCCTTCACATAATTTGTCTTGTGGGCAAACACGACCACACATTTCTGGCAAGCTGTTGGTTTGATGACACAAATCAGCAGCTTCAAAAATTCTGCCTTCGGTGACTAATTCTAACCATTGTGGAATGTAGTTATGTACAGGACATTTCCATTCACAATAAGGATTACCACAATCTAAACAACGATCCGCTTGACCAGCACTTTGGTCTTGCCCTAAAGGTTTGTATATTTCAACAAAGTTTATTTTACGTTTGCTAATATCCATTTTAGGTGGATCAATGCGTTTAACGTCGATAAATTGATATACATTTTTACTCATATCTGTTTCTTCCTAATTCGCGCTATTCTCTAGCATTTAGTTGCTATTAGTTGATCAGAACGCGAAGTTCTGCAGATGAACGACTACGATGGCCTAATAAGGTTTTAACATCGGTAGCTGTTGGTTTAATTAACTTGAATAATGGTGCGAATTTGTCAAAATCATGTAAAATTTCTTGCGCACGTAAACTGCCTGTTTCTTCAAAATGATGATTGATAATGCCACGTAAATGTTCTTGGTGAATGGCTAAATCATCAACGGCTAGCATTTCGATAGACTCGGTATTTAAGCGTATATCTAAATCGCCACGCTCATCTAATACATAAGCGAAACCGCCTGTCATACCTGCGCCAAAATTAACACCGATATCACCTAAAATGGTCACAATACCGCCAGTCATATATTCACAAGCGTGGTCGCCTGTGCCTTCAACAACAGCATGACAACCAGAGTTACGTACCGCAAAACGCTCTCCTGCACGACCACAAGCATATAATTTTCCGCCGGTAGCACCATATAAACAGGTATTACCCATGATCATGGTTTTATGGCTTAAGTATTCAACACCTTTAGGCGGTTTAACGGTTAATTTTCCGCCGGTCATGCCTTTACCTACATAATCGTTGGCGTCACCCGTAAGAATAAGGTTCAAACCGCCAGCGTTCCAGACACCAAAACTTTGCCCCGCTGTACCAGATAAGTGCATGGTGATTGGAGTAGAAGCCATACCTTGATCACCATGATGCTTAGCTATTTCACCCGATAAAGTGGCACCCACTGAGCGATCTGTGTTTTGAATAGAGAATCTATATTCACCACCACTACTATGAGCTACAGCATCTTGTGCAGCCGCGAGTAATTGCTGATTTAATTTTCCTTCATCAAATGGCTTGTTTCCTTCCGTTTGATGAAGTGCTGTATTATCAGCCGCTACTACAGGGGCAATGATAGGTGATAAATCTAATTTTTGCTGTTTAGCACTAATACCTTCAACTTGCGTTAATAAATCAACTCTACCAATAATGGCCGTTAAACTTTCAACACCCAAACGGGCAAGAATTTCACGAACATCATGAGCAATGAATTTAAAGTAATTCATTACTTGATCTGGCAAACCTTTAAAGAATTGTTCACGTAATACTTCGTCTTGAGTTGCAACACCTGTCGCACAGTTATTTAAGTGACAAATTCGTAAAAATTTACAACCTAAAGCCACCATAGGTGCGGTACCAAAACCAAAGCTTTCAGCTCCTAAAATAGCGGCTTTAACAATATCAACACCGGTTTTTAAACCGCCGTCTACTTGAAGACGCACTTTATGACGTAAACCATTAGTAACTAGTGCCTGATGGGCTTCGGCTAATCCTAGCTCCCATGGGCAACCCGCATATTTTACTGAGGTTAACGGACTGGCTGCTGTGCCGCCGTCATAGCCTGAAATAGTGATAAAATCAGCATAGGCTTTGGCAACACCGGCGGCGATTGTACCAACACCAGGACCAGAAACTAACTTCACTGAAATAACGGCTTTAGGGTTTACTTGTTTTAAATCAAAAATCAGCTGCGCTAAATCTTCAATAGAATAAATATCATGATGTGGCGGAGGTGAAATTAAAGTAACCCCCGGCACTGAATAGCGTAGTTTGGCGATTAACGGTGATACTTTATCACCGGGCAACTGGCCACCTTCACCCGGTTTTGCACCTTGTGCAACTTTAATCTGCAGCACATCAGCATTGACTAAATAGTGTGGGGTTACACCAAAACGACCGGAAGCAATTTGCTTGATTCGCGAATTTTTTACGGTACCAAAACGACGTTCGTCTTCACCACCTTCGCCTGAGTTTGAGCTACCACCTAAACGGTTCATCGCAATAGCTAATGCTTCATGCGCTTCTGGGCTTAGTGCACCGATTGACATGGCGGCAGAGTCAAAGCGTTTGAACATTTCGCTATTACTTTCAACTTGCGAAATATCAATCGCGTCACAGTCATCTTTTAATGCTAATAAATCTCTGAGCATAGCAGCAGGGCGGTTATTTACTTCATCAGCATATTTTCGATAATCATCGTAATTACCACTTTGAACAGCACGCTGCAAATAGTTCACTACATCAGGGTTAAAGGCATGATATTCTTCGCCATGCACGTATTTAAGTAAGCCACCATGGCTCATCTTTTGATGAGGTAAAAAGGCTTTTCGGGCAAGGTTAATATTGTCTTGTTCAATATCACTAAAGTCAGCGCCTTGAATACGGCTAGGTAAATCGCTAAAACATAGTTTCATTATGTTGTCGTTTAAACCGATAACTTCAAATAATCCAGCACAACGATAACTAGCGATAGTTGAAATACCCATTTTTGAGAGTATTTTTAATAAACCTTTGTTTATACCTTCACGATAGTTAACCACTGCATCTCGAGCGCTTAATTTGATTTGTCCTTGCTCAACTAATTGTTCAATGGTTTCCATAGCTAAGTATGGATAGATAGCTGTTGCACCTAATCCTAGAAGTACCGCATATTGATGAGAGTCACGAACAGAAGCAGTTTCAACAATAATATTTGAGTCACATCGCAGTTGTTGATCAACTAAACGTTTTTGAACTGCACCAACGGCCATAGCCGCAGGAATAACCAGTAGTCCTTTGTGAATTTGTCTATCTGAAAGCACTAAAATAACGGTATTTTTATTTTTAACTAAATCTTCAGCTTCATCACATAAACGGATAATAGCAGCTTCTAAACCTTCATCGCCGTCGTAAGTCAATGTTAATGTGTCAGAGCGATAATGCTCAGGATCTAATTCACGTAATTGGGTCAAACCGGTATACATTAAGACGGGTGTTGAAAACAACATCCGATCAGCATGACCTGAAGTTTCATTAAATACGTTGTGCTCGCGTCCAATACAAGTTCCAAGCGACATAACATAACGTTCACGGAGTGGATCAATGGGCGGATTAGTTACTTGGGCGAACTGCTGACGAAAATAATCATATAAGGTGCGAGGTTTGCTTGATAACACAGCCATAGGGGTATCATCACCCATAGAGCCAGTCGCTTCTTGACCATTTTCTGCCAATGTTTTAATGACTTGATGAATTTCTTCATAGCTGTAATTAAACATTTTATGATATTGATTCATCTCGCTATCAGAGAAAATGCGTACACCAATTTGGTTCGCTTCTAGTTCATCAAAAGGTACCAAACGACGGATATTTTTATTCAACCATTCGCGGTACGGGTGACGCTCTTTTAATTCATCATTTATGTCGTTTGAGTTGAATAGCTTTCCTGTATAGGTATCAAGTGCGAGCATTTCGCCTGGCCCAACACGACCTTTTTCAACTACTTCATCTTCACCGTAGTCCCAAATACCCACTTCAGAAGCAAGGGTGATAAATCCATTACGCGTAATAACATAACGGGCAGGGCGCAGGCCGTTTCTATCTAAGTTACAGGCAACATGACGACCATTGGTCATAACAACACCGGCTGGGCCATCCCATGGTTCCATATGCATGGAGTTAAATTCATAAAATGCGCGCAACTCATCATCCATTAATGTGCTGTTTTGCCATGCAGGTGGCATTAATAAACGCATTGCTCGGTATAAATCCATACCGCCGGCGAGGAAAAGCTCAAGCATATTATCTAATGAAGACGAGTCAGAGCCGGTTTGGCCAACAAATGGTGCCGCATCTTGTAAATCGGGTAATAATGGTGACTTGAAACGGTAGGTACGAGCACGTGACCATTGACGGTTACCATTAATGGTATTAATTTCACCATTATGGGCAAGATATCTAAAAGGTTGAGCTAAATACCATTGTGGTGAGGTGTTTGTTGAGAAGCGCTGATGGAATACACAGATAGCGCTTTGCATCCGAATATCTGCAAGATCTAAATAAAAGTTTGGTAAATCTATTGGCATCATTAAGCCTTTATAGATAGTAACCAAACACGATAAACTGGCAACATAGAATACATCATCTGTGATGCGCTTTTCTGCACGGCGGCGAGCCATATATAAGCGGCGCTCTAAATCACGATTACGCCAGCCCGGAGGTGCATCAACAAATACTTGCTCAATTTTTGGCATGTTATTGATGGCAGCTTCGCCTAATACTGACGTGTCAATAGGCACTGTGCGCCAGCCGATAAGGGTTAAACTCTCGTTAGCAAATTCTTCTTCTAATATTTTCTTAGATAGTGCAGCAGCAACCGGATCAGGGTTTAAGAAAATCATGCCAACAGCATATTTTTTGCCTAGTTTCCAGCCACTATCTTCAGCAATCGCTCGGAAAAAGCTATCAGGTTTTTGTAATAATAAGCCACAACCATCGCCAGTTTTACCATCAGCAGCAATACCACCACGATGTTGCATGCGATCAAGGGCAGAAATAGCGGTCTTAATTAGCTTATGGCTAGTTTCACCATGTTGATGGGCTATTAAGCCAAAACCACAATTTTCGCGTTGAACGCTATGATCATAAAGCTGCATTATTGTCTCCTAATAAAAAGCCACTTGGTAAACAGAATAAAAAGAATAAAGGGTTGAAAAAAAGTGCATAACTATCCCGTTTTGTTCCAAGGGGAATTGTTTAGATTACTCATAACTAGGGGAAAGGTCAATAAAAATAGAGCATTTGCTCGTAATTTATTTACATAATTTCAAGGGCATAAATTCACAATAATCTAGCCTAAATATTTAACTGTTTGTTTTTGCATTGCTTTGTTTTTTTTGTAGGGTTGGTTTATATGGCTAAAGTTAGAGTTTGTGAAAGTTTATTACATTTTTCGTACCATTATGTCTTATGGGAATATTCTGTATTTATTCAGTTTATATGCAAATGAGTTTTAAGTTTAGTCGTTGGAGGGTAAGAAATAAAAGGAGTACTAGCCAAATAATCAACTAGGAAAATGCATGCAATACTTTGATTTTGATGATAACCTTCATCTTAAAAGTCTGTATTCCAACTGAATCATGCAGTTGGAGTTTTTTGGGAATAAACCATTCTCAAGAGAAAGAGGGTTAATGTGGCTCTTTAGTTTATGGATAAGGAGCAATAGCAATATACACTTCCCTACCTGAATATCCTAAGAATCATTTTTTTCCATCATTGCCTCTTCTTTTAACCAAGCAATAAATATGTCGAGCCGAGCTCTTTTAGCTGAATTAGGATCATAAACATAATATCTTTTAAAGGATACTGGATGTTTAATATCAAATGGAATAACTAGCTGGCCAGTATCTACATATTGAGCAAACAACGCCTGCGACGCTAGAGTAAAGCCATGACCACTTAAGACAGCACTTAAGGCCATATCACCACTACTTACTTGAGTCCATTTAATATGTTTTTGATAATTTTCAACGCCCGCTTGCTTAAACCAAGTAGGCCAGTTAATTGAACCTTCATGACCTAAACTAACTAACCAGCATTTCAAGATATCTTGTGGCGCTTGAAAATTCATTTCTTTGGCTAGTTGTGGCGAACATGCTGGATAGACATGATCTTCACCAACAAATTCATAGACCATTTCATCGCAAATTTCACTGTCTAATGTTGTTCTAAAACGGATGGCTAGATCAATGTGCCCTTGACGGAGATCTTCTATACCATTAGAAGAAAGCACCCTGATCTTAATTTCCGGATGTTTAACCGAAAACCGATACAATCTTGGCATTAGCCATAATGAAGTAAATGCCTGAGTTGAGGTAATAGTTAAACTGCCAGCAATGTCTTCGGTTTGAATACTATTAAAACCCTTCAAGAGTATATCAAACGCTTGATGCGTTGCCTGATATAGCTTTTCACCACTGCTGGTTAGTTGCATTTTTCTGCCGTTTCGAGCAAACAATCGAGTAGCTAACGAGGTTTCTAATTGGCGCATTTGTTGACTAACAGCGGCCTGAGTTACAAATAACTCCTCTGCCGCCTTACTGTAACTTTGATGGCGAGCAGCACTTTCAAAACTACGTAAACTGTTCAAGTGTTTTAATCTTTTGTCCATCTATCACCTCGTTACTTTGAATATTAGAAGCAAATAAGCATAAGCTGTACTTATAGTTTCTGTTAATTATTATTGCTGGTTCAAAGATAAAATTCAATGCAAAATACTCTTATCAACTACAGGAGAACAAACTAATGAACTTAATAAACGATAACAAAGTAGAAGAATCTACAGCTTGTAAAGCAGTTTACTCACACAGGAAAGTATCACCAACTTGTTTTTCTTGTTCTGTTGAAAAACTTCTGACCAATATGTCAAATAAGCTAGGGTTATCTTTAGCGATATATCAGAAGTAACTAGTTATCATAATCCTAAATTTTGCCGCAATTGTCATCGGCAAAATTTAGGGAAAATTAATCAGGAGTCATCACGTGCTTAAAAAATTATTTTTTTCTTTAATCTCTTGCGCATTATTACTGCCATTTCAGGTCCATTCTAAGGTTAACGATATTGCTGATAAAGCGGCACAATATGCTGTATCTACCTATCAATATGAGATAATTGATAGCCTTAAGAAATTAGTGAAATATAATACGGTTGCCGTTGAAGGCTTGCCGTCAACAGACAATTCTGTTCATCAAGCATTTAAACAAGAGTTGGCAACGCAAGCAAAACAATTAGGCTTGGATTACACCGACCATGGTTATATTGTTATAATTGGCTTAGGCGAGAGTAAAGAGCGCCTTGGTATGATCACCCATGGAGACATTCAACCCGCCACGCCAGCTAAGTGGGCACAATCACCATTTGAGCTTGATGTAACGTCTGAGCCAGGCAAACTGATCGGCAGGGGTACTGAAGACGACAAAGGACCAATAGCTAACGCCCTTTATGCAATGAAATCAATTAAGGATCTGAATATAAAGCTCAATAAGCGTATTGAGTTATATGTTTACATGGCTGAAGAATCTGACTGGGAGCCGTTACGTCAATACATCAAACAATACTCTTTGCCTCAAGTAAATATTACCCTTGATTCAGAATATCCAGTGGTTACCGCTGAGAAAGGTTATGGCACCATTAGTATTACTTTTCCAGTCAAAGAGATTTTATCTCAAAAAACATATTTGAGCGAATTTAGTGGCGGTTTCTTTGGCAGTCAAATTCCAGAAGATGCCCAAGCAACGATTGAAAATGCCAACCCAGAGATGTTAGCTAAACTAAAACAAGCTGCCAAATTACATACCGGTGTTCATTATGATTACCAATGGCAGGATAAAGCAATAACCATTAAAGCGCTAGGAAGATCAGCGCATTCATCTAAACCTGAACATGGTGTTAACGCTATTACTCATCTAGCTGAGCTAATATCATTTATCCGTTGGCCTAACAATGCTAGCGGCGCTTTAGTTAATTTTTTAAATGACCATGTAGGCACAGGTTTATATGGGGAAAAGTTTGGTGATATTGCTTATAGTGATGACTTTATGGGGCCTATGTCGGTACAACCAACGGTGCTAAAGCAACTAGAAAATGGTATAGAACTCAATATCAACCTACGTAGACCACGAGGAAAAACAACTGAGCAGTTAGAAAATGAGATTAAATTGACACTTAAGCAGTGGCAGCAAGCAAATCAGGTAGTGCTATCAGCAATAAAAACAAATATTAAAGAACCTTTTGTGCAAAGCAATGCGCCACAAAGTAGTACCTTGCTTGATGTTTTTTCGTTTTATACTGGCATAACTGATGTTAAGCCAATCTCTATTGGCGGTGGCACTAATTCAAGGTTATTCCCCAAGGCCGTTAGTTTTGGTCCATCAATGCCAGGTAAAGAGTACACCGGACATTCAGAGCATGAGTTTATAACCATGGAGCAATTTATGCTGAACCTTAAAATGTACACTGCGGTATTAATTGAGCTAGCAAAATAAAAAAAGCCCCTCCGTTATGAATACGGAGGGGCTTTTCAGCAAAGGTTGCTTTAAGTATAGAAAGCTTTAATGGCTAATTTCTTAAGGCAAGTAACTATTACCCATTAGGTAAGTGTCAACTTCACGAGCGCAGCGACGACCTTCATCAATTGCCCAAACAATTAAACTTTGACCACGACGACCATCACCGGCAGCGAACACGCCTTGTTTGCTGGTAGCAAATTTATCGTATTCTG
>Ga0209184_1000095_pt1 | contig 115924 bp, 103 predicted proteins | sample EN8Hudsemesocosm_2_FD_184627 | JGI IMG/M metagenome (GOLD analysis project Ga0209184, IMG submission 184627) | Methane-oxidizing microbial communities from mesocosms in the Hudson Canyon - EN8C Hudson Canyon (SPAdes) (version 2) | ecosystem: Environmental > Aquatic > Marine > Cold seeps... | reverse complement strand
ATCCAAGAAATGGACGATGCCGATAAGAAACTGGAAAACGGCCTTGAATCGATTTATGATTGAATTCGAAGACCGTTTAAAGGACTTTATTTAAAACTGGCAGTTACACAAAATCTGTTACAGGCTCTAGATAATATAAGTAGATTAAGCCTTTTTACAACAGGCTTAACAGAAGATAAAGTCATTTATATTGACTCTATAACTTTATTATAAAATACGACTTACCGCTTAATCTATTGAACATCTTCATCATTGTCCTTCCAACATAAAATCACTCTTTGTGTAAAAGATGCCCTTCGATAACATTCATCAACCATATTTTACTTCAACTCAAATAAAACAATTAGTTTGATTCAGAACAAAGTAATAGTTTTCATAATTCCTATAATGTGACTAACAAACAATCAAACTACTTTTTATGAACCAACAATTTTTAGTTTTTTTAAAAGCATTACTCGGTAGCTGTAAAGATTTGCTCCCCATAATATTAGTGATCGCTTTTTTTCAATTTGCCGTTCTCCAACAACCTATGCCTAATATTGGTGATATTTTAGTGGGCCTAGCATTAGTTGTTCTTGGTTTAACCTTCTTTATCTACGGTTTAGAAATGGGCTTATTTCCTATTGGCGAATCAATGGCACAAGCTTTTGCTAAAAAAGGCAGTATCAGTTGGTTACTCACTTTTGCTTTTTGCCTGGGATTTGGAACTACGGTTGCCGAGCCCTCATTAATTGCCGTAGCCAAAGAAGCAGCCAGTGTTGCGGCTTCAGGTGGCATGATCAGTGATACGTTAGAATCACAATTATCTTATGCTAACGGATTACGTTTTACCGTCGCTTTTGCCGTAGGCCTTGCTATTGTTATTGGTGTATTACGTATTATTCGTGGATGGCCGATTCAATATTTGATATTGGGAGGTTATGTATTTGTTGTCCTAATGACCATGATAGCTCCTAGTTGGATAATTGGTATCGCTTATGACTCTGGCGGCGTAACGACTTCAACAATTACGGTTCCGCTAGTAACCGCGCTGGGTGTTGGTTTAGCATCTGCGATAAAAGGCAGGAACCCAATGATTGATGGTTTTGGTTTGATTGCGTTTGCCTCATTAACCCCTATGATTTTTGTGATGATTTACGGCATGGTGCTCAGTTAATGGATTTATTCGTTGAATTTTTAGCAACCTTAAAAAATACCGTTGTTGATGTATTACCGATACTATCGATTATTTTAGGCTTCCAATTATTAGTTATTCGAAAACCTATTCCTCATATTAAACAAGTAGGCTTTGGTTTTATTTATGTGCTGATTGGTTTGGCACTGTTTTTACTCGGTCTAGAAAAAGCTTTATTTCCTTTAGGTAAAATGATGGCTGAACAACTAACAGCACCAGAATTCATCCATCCTGGAGAACAAATATTAACAGTTATTCGTTGGTCAGATTACACTTGGGTTTATATTTTTGCAGCTGCGATAGGTTTTAGCACCACAATTGCTGAACCTTCATTGATTGCCGTAGCCATAAAAGCCGAGGAAGTTTCTGGTGGTGCTATTAACGCAAATAGTTTACGAATATCTGTCGCCATTGGTGTCGCTATTGGAATTGCGTTGGGCAGTTTTCGTATAGTTGCTGGTCATCCTATTCATTACTATATTATTTCTGGTTATATCATCGTTGTTATACAAACTTTTTTCTGTCCAAAGCTCATTGTGCCACTCGCCTATGATTCAGGCGGCGTAACAACCTCAACGGTAACCGTTCCATTAGTTGCAGCTTTAGGCCTAGGTTTAGCAAGTACAATTCCAGGCAGAAGTCCCTTGATTGATGGTTTTGGATTAATAGCTTTTGCCAGTTTATGCCCTATTATTGCCGTTATGGCTTATGCACAAATAACCCAAGCGAAAGCACATCATATAGAGCGTTCTGCAGTAAAAAGAAAGCGTCGAAAAGTAAACAAACTAAACTTAATACAGAAGAAGCAAGAGCAAATAAATAGCTCTCAACAAAACAAGCAAGACAGGTGAAAACATGCAATTCAAACTAATTGTCGCATTTGTTGACGACGGTGTAACAGACGATGTAATGAAAGGCGCGAGAATGGCAGGAGCCACTGGTGCAACGATAATAAATAACGCGAGGGGTGAAGGTATAAAACGTCAACGCACTTTTTTTGGTATGCAACTTGAAACACAAAGAGACGTTTTACTTTTTGTAGTTGAAGAACATTTATCCAGGAAAATTCTTGAGCGTATCAGTAAAATTGCTGGATTTGACGAAGATCCCGGTAAAGGTATTGCCATTCAATTAAATGTCGAAGATGCCGTTGGCGTTGCTCATCAAGTTGAACGGTTAAAAGGTAAGGTTGAGGAAGAGCTATGAACCAAAAATTAGTGCAAGTTAAAGATGCGATGACCACTGACAATTATCAATTTGCTGATGGCATGATGACGGTTGCAGAAGGTATTAAGTTAGCAAAAGAGCATAACGTTAATGCGTTAATTATCAATAAACGTAATGCACACGATGAATACGGTTTAGTGATGCTTGCTGACATAGCCAAAGAAGTATTAGCCAAAGACCGCTCACCAGATCGCGTAAATTTATATGAGATAATGGCCAAGCCTTTATTGAGTGTAAACCCAAGTATGGATGTAAGGTATTGCGCTAGACTCTTTGAACGCTTTAGTATTCATCTAGCGCCAGTAGTCGAGGATGCCGAAATTATTGGTATGGTTGATTACATTAATATGGTTTTTAGCCAAGTTGAATAATCATTAATAGCAAAAGCTTAAAGAGTATTCTTTAAGCTTTTTTTGAAACCATTATGTTTTAAGCGTCTTTATTTTTGACAAATGATATGGGCGTTTGCAACGAAAAGTAAGCGGTTATAAAAAAAATTCCCATCACAACAATTGTGCCTATATCACCTTGATATGGAGTGAGAATATGATAATAAAACAATCCATTCTCGAACAACCCGGCTCCAATACCAATCAGTAATAAAACTTTCGCGCTGGACTGTCCTTTTGCTCCTATGAGTTTGGCCAACAAATACCCTAATACGGGAATAAAAGACCAGACAAAAAAAACAACGATTGAAAATATAAGTGCCGACAATGCCAAATTTTGGTTCAATAAACTATTTGCTACAGAATAGAGTTTCACTAAAGCGTAACCTAAATATAAATAAAAAAATAACATGATGCGATCCAACGTAATGACAATACGGTCATTGTAACCATGCTATTAGCGGATAAACTTATGCTAGAACAAAAAAAGGCCACTTAACTAAAAATAGTTAAGTGGCCAAACATGTACCTTTCCAAGAGACTTTTACTTAAGTTGTCCTGTATTTCTTCTAAAATTGATAATTTTGGCTTTTTTGCGTTAATTTAGAAACTGTAATCTTATCTGCAGAACAATCACTAATATCATTTTTAGTAAACACTAGAATACTGTCTTTGTAACGACGACCGTCCTTTTCACCTGCCGACTTTAAAATAACACTAACATGTTCATTTTTAGGTAATGCCTTTAAGCCATTACCATACAAACACAGTGTCTCTGTTAAAGAGGTTTTCAAACCTTGATAATAAGCACCTCTAGCCTTTTCTTGTTCGACTTTCTGAGCTTGCTGCTTTTTCTGTAATTTATCACTTTTCACTTTGAATTCTTTTTCGTCCAAAGCAAGTTTAGCGGCTTGCTTGGTAAGCGCTGCAAGTTCAGCTTTTAGTTCCTTTTTATTTTCGTCATCAGATCTACGTAGTCTGTATTCAATATCACGTTTTTCTCGAGCTACATCTCTTAGCTCATAAGACAAGTCACGTTGCTCTTCACGTAATTCTCGGTAACCCTCGCGATTATGCTCAAAAGACTCCATTGCATGTTCGTAAGCTTGCGCTGCTTCTTCCATGCTACGAACAACTGATTCATTCATTTGATTTTCCAACTCTATATCATCATTTGAACTATAACTTGAACTGCTACTTGAGCTGCTACTTGAAGAAATAGGAGCAAGAGGTGCAATAGGTGCAAGAGGTGCTAAGGGAAAGTCTGGCACAGCGAAATTAAAATTGAAGTTGCCCCAGCGATTATGACCTGAGCTCGAATTAATCGTAAAAACTACTCCCTGGCCCTTTAAATAGGTACTTTCTATACCTGTTATTCTTGAACCTTTTCGACCGTCCTGAATGCTGACGGACGATTTTATAATATTGCTCATAATATCCAGTTGCTTGTTCATTCCAGCATACTGATTATTGTCTTCTGCTATGACACTAGTAACGGTTAAAGCAAATAAAGCACAAGGGATGAATGTTGTTAATTTGTTCATGATCTTACTCCTCTGAAGTCCAACTAGCAGGCTTTGTTGATAAACCTAAGCCGTCTGAATTTAAATTTTGTCTGTTTACAGGTTGATAGTTAATATTTTGCTTTTGAAGTGATTGATAGTTAATGACACTTTCAAGCTGTTGAAATTTAATTTTATTATCTAAAGAGTCATCTGCGCGCTGATCATTTATATACTGAATAAAGTCACCAATATCTTCCTTACGCTCTTGTCGAGATGCTCCCATTAGGTAACTCGCTAATTGCAGGTTGTTGTCTTGTTGCTTTACTTTAATGTCAGCTGCATAGTTCGCTAGAACCACTTGTTGTTCACTGGCAAATAATTGAAGCTTTTGATCCACTTTAGCATTCACTAAAGTATCTATTTCTGCTTGGCTGTAACCTGTTGGTTGCTTGTCGCCAAAGGTTAATAACATTCCGTTGTCGTTCATTACAAATTCAACTTTAAACAAGACCAATGCCATGGCAAATACAGAAAAAGCCATCGACATTGCAGGTAATCCCCCCCATTGCCACCATGGAATATCATCAGTCTCAAAAGCAGCAGCTCTGTCCCACTCAGGCACATTATGCTCAGCTTGCAAGCTTTCTTGGTGTTCAATCGTTATGGCTGTTTTCAGTCGCTCTTGCCAAATAATGTCTTCTTCAACGCTTTCTTTACTATTTACTTTTTGGTTTTTCGCCTCTTGAAATGAATCTTCGAGAGAGCCTGAACGGTGGAGCCATTTCTCAAAGGCTTGCTCTGAGGTTAGTTTTTTATCTTCAGACATAATCAAACTCCAAATGATCTTTTAATTTATCTAATCCGCTATATAAACGAGATTTAACCGTATTCACTGAAATGCCTAATTGCTTGGCTATATCGTCAAACGTATAGTGTTGAAAGAACTTCAATTCAACCACTAATTTTTGATTTAGCGGTAACGTTTGTAATGCCTTATGTAAAGCATTGGCTTGTTGACCTGAAACTGCTTGGTACTCTGGACACTCATCAGTAGCTTCATCAAACTGTTCAGGAATATCATCAAGCGATTGAGTCGGCCTTTTACGACGATAAAATTCAATACATCTATAGTGAGCAATTTTAAACATCCAACCTTTAAAAGGGCTATCGCCTCGAAATGTCGATAAATTTCTAAACACAGCTACAAACACATCTTGCATTAGGTCCATCGCATCAGCTGGGTTATTCACCATACGCAAGGTATAGTTATATAAATTTTTCTCATAACGTTTCACTAACGCCACCCAAGCAGACTTCTTACCTTTTAGTGCTTGTTTGACTAATGTCTCATCGCTTCGTTCGAACACAAATATTCCTTTTGTTTTTCAATTGAGATGCTCTTATATTTGTTGGTTACTATAGATGTAGGTATAGCACTGTAAAAAGTTCTAAATTTAGTAAAACAAATTCAATTAAAAAATAAACCTATTGATAATAAAGATTTTATTTCACTTTAAATATAATTAATGATTATGTTAATAATGTAGAAATCACGTCTGAAAGTTCATTGTATAAGGTATTTCTCATGGACGTTTTTCGCCATACGACACCAATTTCACGATAATAATCTCGATCTAATGGCGCAATGGTTAAACCTTCATTTTCCCCTACGCCTTTATTTACTGCCATTTCAGGTAGAAAAGTAAAACCTTGATGAAAAGCAGTCATTTGTACAAGCGTAGATAAACTCGACGCTGAAAATGAATTAATACGCGATTTATCTGCAAGTTGACATGCCGACAAAGCATGTTCAGTGAGACAATGCTCTGATGACAAAAGAAAAATACTTTGCTCAGGTAAATGTTGATAACTCGCTGTTTGGCTAAATTTGTGAACCAGCATTTCATCACCAGCCATAAAGAACCGATCTTTACCCACTAACTTACAATGAAAGTTATTCAACGCTACGGGCAAAGCTAAAATCAGCAAGTCTATTTCACCATTATTCAGCAATTTTATTAAATTCTCAGTGGTATCTTCACGAAGAAATAAATCTAATTCTGGTAGCTTACTTTGACAAGCTTGTATGAAGTCGGTTAATAAGAACGGCGCAATCGTTGGAATACAACCAATTCGAACAGTACCGCTATATTCATTGCCTTGCTGTTTTGCAAAACTTACCAATTCGTTTGCAGACACTAATAATTGACGAGATTTTTCAACCACTTCAATTCCTTGTGTGGTGAAAATAAAAGACTTATTGTCACGTTCAATTAATTGGCAGTTTAGTTGCTCTTCCAATTTTAAAATAGCACTGCTTAATGTCGACTGGCTAACAAAACATGCCGCTGCCGCTCGATGAAAATTTTGCTCTTGATAAAGCGCAATTAAATAACGCAAATGCTTAAGGTTCGGTAAAAACATAAAACGACACCATAAATTATAATTACGATTAATTTATCACAGAATGATTAATAAAATCGATTTGTGATATTTCTCTGAGACGATTATTAAGCCGTATTTAGGTTATATTTATTTTGATGATTCAACAAACCAGACAAAAGCAATGACATCCTTTAAAATTAGTTAATCAATAATTCAACTCATCGACTCCTTTAATTACCTTTAAAGATACGGTAGAGTTAAGTAATTAATTTACATCACATATAGGAAGCAACATGTCACAAGCAGCAGCACGCCATTTATTAGTAGATACTGAAGAGCAATGTTTAACACTTAAAGCACAAATAGAAGAAGGAGCAGATTTTGCAGTTGTAGCGCAAGAACATTCAAACTGTCCTTCAAAAATGCAAGGTGGTGATTTAGGAACATTCGGCCGCGGGCAAATGGTTCCAGAATTTGATGAAGTGGTTTTCACAGCTGACTTAAACACTGTTCAAGGCCCTGTAAAAACTCAATTTGGTTATCACTTATTAGAAGTTACTGCACGTTCTTAATTAAATAGTTAGTTACCGTTTACCAAAAGTATTCATATTCAATCAAGACTAATCAGTGAAAATTGTTTAGTCTTTTTTTATTCTCTTCTTAAATTTTTTGAAACGAAAAGCTAACAACATCAAGGTGATAAATAGGTAAATACTCGGTTCAATAATTTCAGATTTTACCGACCAATAGAAATGGATACCGACTAACAATACAGCTAAGTAAACCCAGTTATGCAGCTTTTGCCAATTTTTCCCCATCCGTTTTTTCAGTAAAGAAATCGAGGTTATTGCTAACGCCAGCATGGTAAGTAAGCCAACCATACCGATAGTAATATAAGGACGGTCAATAATTTCGTTCAAAAATAGCGACCAATCAAATTGCACTTCAAAAACCAAAAAATTTAATAAATGACAGAATGCGTAGGTAAAACTATATAAGCCCACCAATCGCCGAACTTTTAACAGTATTGATATTTTAAAACGCTTGCTAATTGGTGTTATTGCTAAACTTAGTAGCAATAAATTAAATGCTCCAATTCCTGTAAAATGAATTATAGATTCAACGGGATCAGCGCCTAACTGATCTGTTAATGCTAAATAATAAGCATTAATTAAAGGGAGTAAGGCAGCAAGGTGGATAAATAATTTAAAAACAACGACGTTATATTTCATTAGGGTAATTATGACTTAATACGTTAAACAAGGATGACAAACTTATTTATAAAGTCATCCAATAGATTAAAGGAGTTATTATTTAAAAGTTTTTACGTAAATTTAAATTACTATACATTTCAGCAACTTCTTCACCATAACCATTGAAGGGTAAGGTATCAATACGATTACGAGCAAATAAACCACCCGACGTTATTCTTCGCTCACTGGCTTGACTCCATCTAGGATGGTCAACTTCAGGGTTAACATTGGCATAAAATCCATATTCATTTGGTGCTAAAATATTCCATGTAGAGGCAGGCCTCTTTTCCGTAAATTTAATAGCTACAATCGACTTAATACTTTTAAAACCATACTTCCACGGCACAACTAAACGTATTGGAGCACCATTTTGCGCGGGTAAGGTTTTTCCGTACAAACCAACACTCATTAATGCGAGAGGGTTCATTGCCTCATCAATACGTAAACCTTCCACGTAAGGATAATCAATACCTCCACCTAGCCTTCTACTTGCTTGACCCGGCATTTGTTCTGGATCATGCAACGTTTCAAAAGCAACATATTTAGCACGTGAGTTTGGCTGTGCTTTTTTTAATAGTTGTGCTAACTCAAAACCAACCCAAGGAATAACCATTGACCAAGCTTCTACACATCTTAGACGGTAGATGCGCTCTTCAAGCGCAAAACTTTTCGTCAAATCATCTAAATCTAACGTGTAAGGATTGTCACATTCGCCACTGATTTTTAGCTTCCAAGGTTTTACATTAAAGCTTTGTGCATTTTTGACCGGATCACTTTTACTTGTACCGAATTCATAAAAATTATTATGACTTGTTACTTTAGCTTCGGGAGTAAGTATTTCAGAGTTTTTAGTACTATCGGGAGTAAAGTTTAATGCGTAACGCTGAAAAGTTTTTTCTGGCTTTGATGAGAAAAAATCTAACCCATTAGCATTGGCAACACTAGGAATCGCAGAGGATATTAAAGTGCCTGCGCCAACGAAACCCATTTTTTTAATAAGGTCTCTGCGCTGTAAATAAACACTTTCATCTGTGATTTGGTGTTCTTTAAGATCGGATTGTTTAGGCGACTTTATCAACATATATCTACTTCTCAGGTTACTAATTCTCTAACGATAAACTAATAGACCCGAGAAACAAAAATTTACTTCACTATTTATTCAAATTCATCAGATTTATAAACTGAATTAACGCGCAAATTGCTGTAAATAGTTAATCACATCTGAAGATTCATACAACCAAGTCACTTTTTGGTTTTCATCTGTTATTCTCAAACAAGGTACGGTACGTTTACCACCTTCTTTGATCAACTCTTCGCGATATGCTTCATTTTGATTAATGTTACGTAATTCAATATTTAATCCATCACGCTTCATAGCACGACGAACTTTTACACAAAATGGGCAAGCAGGTAATTGATATAAACTTAAATGCTGTGTACTCGCGTCAACTTCAGCTTGTAATTCAGAATTTCTTTTGGGACTGCTTGGCGAAAAAATTAGATTTAACAATAAGATAATACGACCAATGATCCAACGAATAATAAACATAAAACAATTTCTCTTTAATTTACAACAATACACAAGACTGCTTGAAAAACAGCCTTTCTAAATTTTGCGCGAGTTTAACATAACTCCTTTGCTTTCACTCCTTTCATTTCGCGAAAATGCGTCAGCTACCACATCATGTCATCAGGGATTTGATAATCTGCATAAGGGTCATCTGCTTCAACCACATCACTTTCGACTTTATCATTTTGAACTAAAATAACATTAGGATCTAAAGTAGCTATTTTTTCAGCAGTTTCAGCCGTAACAAGATAACTATCTTCAACTAAACCACATACGGCTAAGCGTCCATTTACTAAAGCTCTATGCGTAACAGCGTCAACAAAAAGCTTTTTGATTTTACTATTAAATGTATAGTTATATTCAGTTTCACCTTTAACATTTTTGATTTGATGGTGTTCGAGTATTTGTTGAATACGTAACGCTTTTTCTTTACTGGCAAGCTGCTGCTGCCTTTCTTGATTAAGCGCTGAATCTTTCGCTAATTTTTCTTGCTGAGTTTTAACCAAGTCTTGCTTCACTTGTTCTTGTAGACTGTCGCCAGTTGCAACACCACTCCGCTTTTGTTTATTTGTCTTACGCTGACTTGTATTTGCTTGTCGAGCTTTTTGCTTAGTTGTTAAGCCTGCTTTTAATAGCTGATCTTGTAAAGATGCCATAAAAATCCTAAATGAGTTTTACCATTGATAATTTCCGCTATTCTATCGGGAAAAATACCAATAAAAAAGCATGTGCCCTTTTCTTTATGAATAAACACCTAATAATGTTCCATCATTAAATGTTAACTTTATAAATAATAAGGTAATCTAGCACCACAAAATATCCTAAAAACTTCCTACTATGATTAGAATGAAAAATATAATAATTGGTTTCTTACTCATCTTATTTTTAGTTGTGACAAGTTTGAGTACATGGATTTATAGCCAAATAGACAGTGCATTACCCGTTCTAGAAGGAAAGAGAACATTACTCGGTTTAAGCGATACGGCTGTTGTTGAACGTGATATACAGGGTATTGTTACGATAAAAGCGAAGAAACGAAATGATATTGCCGTCGCCACTGGTTTTATACATGCCCAAGAACGCTTTTTTCAAATGGATTTATTACGCCGAAATTCAGCTGGCGAGCTCGCCAGCTTATTTGGCGAAAAAGCATTACCTCATGACAAAGAAATACGTCGTCATCGTTTTCGTGAGCGTGCTCGTGTAATCGTTTCTCAATTACCGGCAAAAGACTTAGCCTTACTTAAAGCCTATACACGCGGAGTAAATCAAGGAATTACCCACTTAAAGTCCCCACCTTTTGAATATTTATTATTACAACATGAGCCTGTTTCATGGCAAGAAGAAGATACAATATTAACCGTATTAAGCATGTATATGGACTTACAATACGCAGCAGGCGACCGTGAAAGAACATTAGGGAATATAAAAAACACACTGGGTGAAGACGTATTTAAATTTCTTAATCCGAAAGGAAGTATTTGGGATGCTGCCATAGATGGTAGCCAATTATCTTCAGGTGTTATGCCTACACGAGCATGGCCTTCCGCCTCATCTAAGCAAACAGCTCTTATTACTTCAAAAGTATCACCCCTTGGAGAAAATAAATATCAAGGTGAAGAATTCCCCGGTTCAAACAATTGGGCAGTATCAGGAGACATTAGCAAAACTGGCAGCGCTATTGTTGCTAACGATATGCATTTGGGGATCCGTGTGCCAAACACTTGGTTTCGAGCAAGCTTTCAATATGAAAGTGATGACAATGAATCAATAAAAGTAACCGGCCTCACACTCCCGGGAACACCTAATATAATAGCGGGCAGCAATGGTAATATTGCTTGGGGCTTCACGAATAGTTATGGCGATTGGAGTGACATTATTATTCTTGATACTAATGAAGATCAAAGCCAATATTTAACGCCTGCAGGCTATAAAGACTTTACCCAACATAAACAAATCATTGCTGTAAAAGACCAAGATGCTAGAGAAATCATTGTAAAAGAAACAATTTGGGGGCCTGTAATAGGCACCAATAGTAACAATCAATTATTAGCCTATCGCTGGGTTGCGCATGATACTCAGGCTGTGAATCTTCATCATACTCAGCTCGAACTGGCGAAAGATGTTGACGACGCCTTTTTTATTGCGAGCAAATCGGGTATTCCCGCACAAAATTTAATGGTTGGTGATAAAGCCGGAAATATTGGTTGGACAATTATGGGCCCAATTCCCAAAAAGTCTTCTCAGTTTGGTGAAACACCTACACATTGGGCTGATGGTATAAATCATTGGCAAGGTTATTTAAACGCAGATGAATATCCTAAAATTAAAAATCCTGAAAACAACCGTCTTTGGACAGCTAATACGCGTGTTGTTGGTGGCAAAATGTTAGAAAAAATTGGCAATGGTGGCTATGCATTAGGTGCAAGAGCAAAACAAATTAGAGATAATTTGATCGCTATTGATACATTTTCTGAACAGGATTTACTGAACGTTGCTCTTGATGACCGTGCTATTTTCTTAAAGCGCTGGCAGACATTCTTACTTGAAAAAGTATTAACACCACAAGCAATTACTAAACATCCACATTGGCAAGCAGTGAAAGAAACGATTACTACAGATAATTTATGTGCCTGTATAGACTCTGTTGCTTACCGACTGGTGAATAATTTTCGTTTGAATTTACAAAATGACGTATTCAGAGTAATCAATGAAAACTTATCTAAAGCAGATAAAAGCTATTCATTTCGCACTATTCGCCATCAAGTGGAAACCCCACTTTGGCAGATGATTAACGAAGAGCCTGATAACTTCTTATGGTTGCCAGAAGATAATTGGCCAAAAGTTTTCGAAGCAGCCCTAACTTCCACATTAACCGATATGACAGAAAATCAGACATTAGCTAAAGCGACTTGGGGACAACAAAACACAAGTACAATACAACACCCTCTCAGTAATGCTGTACCGTTTATAGGTCGTTGGTTAGATATGCCCCCTATCCCACTTCCTGGTGACAGCTATATGCCACGAGTCCAAGGTAAAGGCTTTGGTGCATCTGAACGTATGGTCGTTTCTCCAGGCCATGAAGAGTCAGGAATTTTACATATGCCAACCAGTCAGTCAGGACACCCTTGGAGCCCATATTACGGCCTAGGTCATGATGATTGGGTAAAAGGAAACCCTTCACCTTTTTTACCGGGTGAAACAAAATATACATTGACGCTACTTAGCTATTAAATAAATAGCTTCAACAGATAATAAAAAACACATAAAATCAATACGATAAAAGGAAAAAATATGACAATTCTAATTTGGTGTTTATTCGCTGCAACTCTATTACCTTATCTAGCTAAAGCCCCTGTAGCTATAGCAATGAATAAGTTAGAGGGTTACGACAATAATCATCCTCGTTCACAACAAGCTAAATTAACAGGCTTTGGTGCGCGCGCATTAGCGGCTCATCAAAACGCTTTTGAGTCGTTAATCATTTTTGTACCCGCAGTGTTGTTAGCGATTGCAACCAACACAATAACCGACACAATAACCGACACAGTTACTTTATTAGCAATCACCCATGTTATCGCTCGTGTTGCCTATAACGTATTATATTTATTGAATATTGGAACAATGCGCTCAATAGTTTGGGCCATAGCCACCATCTCTTCTTTTGCCATTATTTGGCAGTGTATTCCACAAAGCTAAAAATCTATTTCTAACATAGATTTTTTTAATACAAGCCTTTAGCAATAAAGGCTTGAACAATTTCCTCCCCCTCGCTAAAGTGATGTCATATTTCCTGAGTAGCATCATGTTTTAGTCGCCTTCATAAGTTTTCCTTACTAAAACATCAGGATTCATTATTTTTAACCAATTTTTTGAAATAATAAATATAGGATGAAGTACTGTGAGTGAAGAATTAGATCTGAATAAAATACGTGAAAAGATAACCCAACTAGATCAGCAGTTATTGGAACTCTTTGCACAACGACGCTCACTCACTCTTAATGTTGCAAAAAGTAAAGCTCATCAAATTCGTCCTGTGCGTGACCAACAACGTGAACAAGAGTTACTAATACGTTTGATAAATAACGGTAAAGAACTTGGTTTAGACGCTCATTATGTAACAAGTGTTTATCACACAATTATTGAAGATTCGGTACTTAATCAACAAGCTTATTTACAAACATTGGCTAACCCAAATATGCAAGTTCCTACGGTTAGTGTCGCTTTCCTAGGTGACAAGGGTTCTTATAGTTATTTAGCGAGTCATCGATACTTTTCACGTCGTGCAGAAAAAATTAACGAGTACGGCTGTCAAAGTTTCAAAGAAATCATGCAGCAAGTAGAGTCTGGCAATGTAGACTACGGCATGCTTCCCATTGAAAACACCAGTTCAGGCAGTATCAACGAAGTATACGATGCGCTACAACACACGAATTTATCAATTGTTGGAGAAATAACTCAACCGATTGAACATTGTTTATTGACTGCAGTGAATACCCAACTAAATAGAATTAAAACCATCTATGCACACGGACAACCTTTTACGCAATGTAGTAACTTCTTAGATAAACAAGATAACATTCGTATTGAATATTGCGAAAGTACCGCTGATGCTATGGCGAAAGCTTTTGAATTACAAGACGACACAGTTGCGGTTATTGGTAGTGAAGAAGGAGGCCAACTTTATAAACTGCATGCTTTAGAAAAGTCGATTGCTAACCAAACTGAGAACCACAGTCGCTTTATTTTAGTTGCTCGTAAACCTATTGATGTTGCAGAACAAATACCAGCGAAAACAGCTTTGATTTTAGCAACTGGACAGAAAGCCGGTGCATTAGTTAATTGCCTTATTATTTTAAAAGACAAAGGAATTAACATGTGTAAACTTGAATCTAGACCTATTCAAGGACGCCCATGGGAAGAAATGTTTTACATTGACGTTGAAGCGAATTTGAAAAGTGCGGTATTACAAGAAGCTATAAACGAGATAACCTCAATTACTAACTTTATCAAAGTATTAGGCTGTTATCCTATCGAACATATAAGTCCAACAAGTGTGCCAAGTAGTGCTGTAAACGTTTAACCTTTTAAATAATTAAAACTTCACCTAGATTGTAAAAAACAAATGTAGGTGAAGTTTTAAGAAAAAAGCACTTAAGAGCTACACGAAAGCATAGAACAGCCCGCTTTATTTCTCGCCCATTCTGGACGTTTTTCACTGTAATGATGAAACTCAACTTGTTCATCGTACGGTTTTTCCAGCACCTTTTGTAATTCGTGTAATTTACTGAAATCACCTTGCTCTGCAAGCTCTATAACTTGTTGTGCTAAATAATTACGCAATACATATTTAGGGTTTACTTTATTCATTGCCATTTTTCTTTCTTCTGGGGTTTTGTCGTCTTGCTGAATTCTATTAGCGTAGTTTTCTAACCATGAAGAAAAGCGTATTTTATGATCTTCCGTTAACTCTTCATCCAAATAAAAGCAGTCAGAGAAGTGAGTAAAGTTATTTTCTTTAACTTTATCGTCATACCTAAAATCAGCCAATAAACGATAGAAAATTGTCATGTCTGTTTCTATATCTTCTAGCAATGTTTCCAGAGCCCAAAATAGCTCAGTATCAGCTTTCTGGTTTATATCTTCTAAGGAGATATTCAACCCCAATTTGTTCGACATCATTTCATGCCATTGCTGTTGATAGTCTTTACTGTAGTTATTTAATATGGCTTCAAGTGGCTTAGATTCTTCAATTAACGGATAAATTGCATTTGCTAACTGGAATAAGTTCCATTGTGAAATTTCGCCCTGTTTGCCAAAGCTGTAACGCTTGCCTTGCGCATCCGTTGTGTTGGGCGTCCAAGACAAATCAAAATTATCAATCCAACCATAAGGGCCATAATCAATGGTTTCCCCGATTAATGACATATTGTCGGTATTCATTACGCCGTGAACAAAACCTACCCGCATCCAATGCACCATAAGTCGACAAGTACGCTGAGCAATTTCGTTAAACCACGCTAAGTAGCGCTGAATATGGTCGTCAGCGTATTCATTTAATAATTCAGGAAAATCTCGTTTAATTGAATAATCAACGAGTTGCTTTAACAGCACTTTATCTTTTCGATAGGCGGGTAATTCAATACTTCCAAAGCGCATAAATGACGAAGACACTCGACACACAACTGCACCTAATTCAGGTTTTGCATTACCGTTATAAAACATGTCTCGCACAACGCTATCACCCGTTAACGACAGGCTCAGTGCACGGGTAGTAGGAATACCTAAATGAAACATCGCTTCTGAACATAAGAATTCTCTTACAGAAGAACGTAATACCGCTAAGCCGTCAGCTGTTCTAGAAAAAGGTGTTGGTCCTGCACCTTTCAACTGGAGTACTTTATGGCCATGTAATGGGGTGTTTACTTCAGCTAAGTTGATAGCTCGACCATCGCCTAATTGTCCAGCCCAATGACCAAACTGGTGTCCGCCATAACACATGGAATAAGGTGAAAACTCTTCAGGAACAATATTCCCCGTAAACAACTGTAAAAATTCATCACTCTTTATTTGCTCTTCACTTAATCCTAGTATTGATGCAACATCTCGGCTACTGGTAACCAACTGAGGATTAGCTGTTCGTTTGGGTGTTACCCAAGAAAAAGCAGCGGAATGTACTTGATGAGGAAAAATAGACTCTTCTAGATCTTCAGGTAACTGTGAAGAAAAACTATTTTCAATATTGAAATCTAAATAAGACAAAGTAAGCGGCTGATTGGAGAATAGAATTGTAGGGGAATTATTCACTGTCAGTTTACATTTTGCAATATTCATTTCAAACAAAACCTGACATGGCCTTTAAAATGTCAGGCTAAAAGCGACTTTTGAAAATTATATTTACGCTTTAAAGGTTAAAGCGCTTTAGCTTATTTTATTTAACCCGTAAAATACTGAAAATTTTTAGTATACCATTAGGCTTTATCTTGCAAACGTTAGCCCAGCTTAAATCAGGCGAATATTCAGACCTTACGCGCTTAACCCTTAGCGAAAACTTAACTGAATTTCCGAGCGAAATATTTTCATTAGCGAATTCACTCGAAGTATTAGATTTAGCCAACAATCAATTATCGAGTTTACCCAAAGAACTATCTTCTTTAAAAAAGCTAAAAATATTATTTTTAACAAATAATAACTTCGAAAGCATTCCCGCTATCGTAGCCGATTGCCCAAAGCTAGAAATGATCAGCTTTAAATCAAATAAACTCACACATGTTGATGAAAACGTACTGCCACTTCAAACGCGTTGGTTAATATTAACGGATAACAACATAGTTACTTTACCCAACTCAATGGGTGAGTTAATCCGTTTACAAAAATTTGCTATTGCAGGAAATCAATTACAGCAACTACCTAGCAGTATGAAAAACTGTACCAACCTTGAATTAATGCGCCTTTCAGCCAATCAGTTAACAGAACTTCCAGAATGGTTGTTCCAATTACCTAAATTGGCATGGTTAGCGTTCTCAGGTAATAAATTAGCAGAGAATACGCCACAAATATCGAATGAAATGGTCAGTGTTTCATTAAATGATTTCCACCTAAAACAAAAATTAGGTGAAGGCGCGTCAGGAGTTATTCATCAAGCCGAATGGATCAATAAACCTTTAAATATTGATTCAAATAACGATATCGCGGTAAAACTATTCAAAGGTGAAATAACCAGCGACGGCTACCCGATTGATGAATTGAATAATTGCTTACAAGCCGGTGAACATCAAAGTTTAATCAAAGTTATTGCTAAGATTATGTCGAAAGAACAACTCGCGTTAATCATGGAGTTAATTCCAGCTCGCTTTTATAACTTAGGCTTACCGCCATCATTAATAACCTGTACTCGAGATACCTTTCCTAGTGATGCAACTTTAGAAGTAAGTGATATTTTAAAGATTGCCTTAAGCATGGCTGATGCCTTACGTCACTTGCATGAAAATAACGTTAGCCACGGTGATATTTATGCTCACAACACTATGGTTGATAAAGAAGCCAATATGCTTTTTGGTGATTTTGGTGCGGCTTCTAATTTGAATGTTTTAACCGAAAAACAGCAAAAAGCAATGCAAGCCATAGAAGTAAGAGCTTTTGGTTGTTTATTGGATGATTTATTGCCCTTAAGTCATCATGCCCAAAAGACGCATCACTATGATCAACTCATCAATATAAAAAATAATTGTATGCAGGAAACTAGCTTTAACAGGCCTACCTTTAGCACCATTGTAGAACAGCTAGAGTTGATAGAATAAAAAGGCACATTTCAACTTACTGCGTTAATACTATATTATCGGTATAAGCTTTACTAAATATCACTCTTAATAAACATTAAAGGTGATCATCAATATCTGAGTATTTATATATGAATTCGAATAAAAATGAACTAATGACAGAATGGTGCTTACTTCAGAATCAATTTGATAGCTATGAAAAGCATTCTCTCTATATTAAATTAGTCAGTATTATGGTTTTATTGACCGCTGAAATATCAGGATTTATTGGTATTACTATCATTTTTATACTATTGGTTTTATGGGGACAAGATGCCATTTGGAAAACATTTCAATCGCGCATAGAACCTCGACTTTTTCAGATTGAAAAGTCTATTTCAACTGATTGCAGTGAAAGTGCATGCCAATTTAACACTGAATATAATAAGGGGAGTTTAGGTGGTTTAGCTTTAATTATTGAATATGCTCGCCAATCGATTCGACCTACGATAGCTTTTCCTCATATTGTTCTGATAATAATTTCATTGGTGAAATATTTATATTAATTATCACCTAAAGATAATAGATACATATAAAAACGATACAAACTTCTATTTAATAACAAGGAGTAACAAAAGACTTTTTGTTACTCCTTAAAAATTGTTCTATGGCAAACGAGCAGTTAAAAAAGTCTCCCTAAACCTTTAGTCAACGTCTGAAATGTAATCACTGAGTTCATTAACAATTCCTTTGATTGCATTACTACTTTCATTTTTAATACTTTCAAATATTAGACCATTTATAAGCTGTTCCATTTTTTTGTCTTTTTTGGCTTTGTCTATTTTACTCAGAGAAAACGCCTTTAATTCAACCAATTTATCACGCTCATAACTTGTCAATGTTGGGTCGTTAATCAATGCACTTAAATGCCCTGGCGTATCTAATATTGAACCATTTAACATCATGGCTGACGTTATTGCTAAAGTTGGGATCCACGGTTTATTAGTTTCTACGCCTATTTTAGTAAAGGCTGTATGTGTTAACTTTAAGTTTCCATTTTTAATGGCCAAACTTCCCATCATTAAGTTTGAGAACAATTGTTCCTTTTGAAATTGATCTTCCACTCCTTTAAACTCATCGTTCGATTGAATTTTATCAGAGTAATCTTTCGCTAATTCATCCCATCCTTGATTATACATTGCTGTTGCTAATGAAGTTTGTGCAATATATTTATCTTTGTGTGTTTTCGCTTTTTTTAATGCCAATTTACTGTCTGCAATGGCAAAGTCTTCATTAAATCCTAAGCTCCACATATAAGCTAATAAGGTGTGAGTATTCGTACGGGTTAGCTCGTCACCTTCAGCTGATTGTGAATTATAAACACGTGTTATGCCCTTAATGCTTTCTCTCGACATTTTATAATAGCCTTTATAAATCCACTCTTTTTGCAATTTCTTATATTTTTTCCCTTCAGATTTTAAAGAGGCAAATGCTGGTAACGATATAACAAGCCAACTTACAAAAAAATAGCTCATCCATTTGTTTTTAATATTCATTATTTATTCCGTTAATTTTTTGGCAATACTTTGATTTTTAAGACTGTATGCTCCATGAACATGACCTTGGTAAAATTTATCTTTTATATGTGATACTGAGAAAACCAGTTTCGAACTAATATCTCCTATAATACTGTTCTCATGAGCAACAATATTTAATCCTGCTGCATCTAATCTACTGCCACTTAATTTTATTGCTTCTTGGGTATGAATAAGTCCATTAGTAATATTGACTACAGACTCAGTAGCAATCAAAGCACTGTGGTCACTTTTAATTGTTATGTTTTCAGCGGTAACTAATGAATCTGTTATTAACAATTGGTTGGCAGAAAAATCTATCAATTGAACATTACTACAATTGTTAATATATACTTTATTATATGAGCCACTATATTTTTGGTTGTTAAGGTTTTCGCAGATTAAATCACCTTTATTTACAAGTGATTCAACGAGTAACTTTTTTGTAATTTGGCCATCCAAAGACTGCTCTAAATGCTTCAAAAATAATTCATTATGCGACTTCATTGGTACATGCCCCGCACCATCGATAACGCTTAAAGTGGCTCCTTTTATTTGTTGCTTAAGAACTTTTGCAGTTCTTAACGGAGCTACATTGTCTTCAGCCCCCCAAATAATAAATGTTTCAACGCTAATTTCTGGTAAGGCTAAACTAAAATTTTCTTCTATTAAACTAACCGCAGCATTGGTATTAGGGCTTCCTTTTATCAAAGACCACGCAAACCTACTTTCTTGAATAGTATCACTCACGACATTTGTACTAATGAGTTCCACCAATGAACCGCCAAAGTCACTGACTTGGGAGACAATATTTTTCAATTTTTCTGGAGACTTTTTTTCATCAATATTATGCTGAACAGCACTTTTAATAAATGCTGTTTTGTGAAGAATACCTGCAACATCAACTAAAATAAGTTTTTCAATAGCATCTGGATACATACTGGCAAAACGCAAACTAACGGCGCCGCCCATTGAATGGCCAACGAGTGTAAATTTTCCTGTTGAATATTTCTCACTGACTGCATTTATAACGTCTGCATATCGAGTAGGTGAATAACGGCCTTCTGGCTTTTGAGAATAACCAAAACCCGGTAAATCGATAGCAATAACATGATATTTAGTCGCTAAAAATGGCATTACTGAATACCAATCTTGCATACCTAGCTGACCCAAACCATGCACTAATAGAATACTTTCTTGATGCTGTAACCCTGCCTGTAAAATCGCCATTTTGGAATTAAAAACGGGCTCTTGAAAATAGCTATAAACCCAACCTTCTGGAGAAGATTCAGGTAATACTAAAACATTTTCAGCTAAGGTTTCATTTTCTGTATTCAACTTCTGCTTAATGTCACTATAAGTTGCCTTGAGTCCACTAAGCCAAGTAGATGCGTGAGAATGGTAAGGGGCTAAAAGAAGAATAAATATTAAAAGTAATCGCAATAGCGTGTGACTCATTTGTTTTTAGTTTAAAGAAGATATAGTACCAAAGTAATGGTACTTTACTTTAACAAGTAACATTATTTAAGCGATTAATTAAAATAACTATTATTAAAATTAATAATGACGCTAGGCCTATTTAGACAATATATTCCAAAGAACCTAAAACATCAGAAAAGACGCCTCTATTAATATTGATTATTGTAGGTTTTTTTGCCATTGCTCGAAACCCTTTCTTAATTTATGAATGATTTCAGCTTTAGTACCTAGGCTTAATGCCATGCAATGTTCCACACTTTGATCATGCCCTATTGCCATACCTGAAACTATATTCAATTCTTTAGCCCCAAGAGATTCTAACCGATAATTAAGTGACTCTTTAGATTGAATTACCACATCAACCCTTCCCTTTATTAATTTTTTGAGGTTAGTTTCTTCATTAGAAGATGAATCAACATTTACGCCTTCTTGGAATCCTTTTTGTAGAAAATAACTGTAACTGTTGTCTCCACGCATTAGCCCCACAATTCCTTTTTTCATACCCTCTAACGAATCTATATTTATTTCATTCTTTGCTAATTTATATGCATGAATTGGCGTAGATTTATAAATTGGACATATCCAATTAAATTGAGTTTCTCGTTGTTTGGTTCTATAAATGGAATAAATAAGTATATTAGGATTACTCGTTGCTAAATGAAAACTTCTTGCCCAAGGGTAGACGTTTATAGAATATTTAATATCTGTGAATTTCAGTATTTCTCTTATATTCTTCGTGACAACCCCTGAAACTTCTTTTCCGTTTACAATAAATGGAGGCCATTCTTCCGTAACAATTTCAAGCTCAATTTCGCTACCTCGTGATGAAAAAGAAAGTAATAAAAAAATAATGAGTCGTAGTTTTTTCATTAAATATTTCACCCACGTTTAATCGTTAAAATTAACATCCCTATATGTGCTTAATATCCACAGTATAGAGTACTTTTCAAAGTAAATGACTGATCACATCGATTTCTCATTCAGGTATCCAAGCCATATTTCATGTCTCTGCGAATAGAGCTTTCTAGCAAAACATAAAATTCCCTCAGTTGGAATAATATTCACTCTAGCAATTACCAAATAACGGCTAATAAACTTTAACTTAATAACGGCAAGTTTTAGGAAAAAAACACGCCATAAATTGCGAGTCAAAATTCAACGACCTATAAAAAGGATGTGTTGTATTTCTAATATATTGAATCTATAGCTATTAATGTAAATAAAATGTTAGTCTTGAGTTTAGGGTACTGCCTATATTTAAAGGAACTAAGTGTAACTATGTTATCAATCAAAAAAACATCCACGCTACTAATCTTATGTTTATCGTTGTTATTAACTGCTTGTGGAGGCTCAACCTCGGATTCAACCACAGATTCAACCTCGAAGCTTTTCATCACCACTTGGACGACGGAGGGTCTTGATAATGACTATACAATTGAGATAAATACTAATGGCGCAGTTGGTAATTATACAGTTGACTGGGGCGACGGTGCCATACATGAAGATGTTAAAGGGAGTATCACACATTACTATGATGCTATTGGGCTTTATACTGTAAAAATCAGTGGTGATTTTCCTCAAATACGCGCCTCAGAAAAAATACAGTCGATTGAACAATGGGGAGATATTCAGTGGCACTCAATGGAAAGTGCATTTAGAGGCGCAGTTAGTTTAGTTATTAATGCAGCTGATGTGCCTGATTTATCCCGCGTGACGAATATGAGTAATATGTTTAATGGCAATAAGACTTTTAACCAAGATATTGGCGATTGGGATGTGTCGAATGTTACCGTTATGAGCCGCATGTTTGAAGGAGCCAGTGCTTTTAATCAAGATATTGGTAACTGGGATGTGTCAAATGTTATCTATATGGAACACATGTTTGATAGGGCAAGTGATTTTAATCAAGATATTGGTAACTGGGATGTGTCGAGTGTTATCCATATGCACGCGATGTTTAGCGGTGATATACCGTTTGATGACTCTGTTAGATTCACTTCTTTTAACCAAGATATTGGCGATTGGGACGTGTCGAATGTTACATCTATGCATAGAATGTTTAATGGCGCCACGGCTTTTAACCAAGATATTGGCGATTGGAATGTGTCGAATGTTATCGCTATGCAGGGGATTTTTAATGGCGCCAAGGCTTTTAACCAAGATGTTAATAGCTGGGATGTGTCGAATATTACCAATATGGAGAGAATGTTTGCTAGAGCTACGGCCTTTAATCAAGATATCAGTAGCTGGGATGTGTCGAATGTTCACAATATGTACGCCATGTTTGTTGCTGCCAGTGCTTTTAACCAAGATATTAGTAGTTGGGATGTGTCGAATGTTACCGATATGAGATATATTTTTACTGAAGCCCTTGCTTTTAACCAAGATATTAGTAACTGGGATGTGTCGAATGTTACCAGTATGTGGGGTATGTTTGCTAGAGCTACGGCTTTTAATCAAGATATCAGCCGTTGGCAGGTATCGAATGTTAGCTCTATGGGCAAAATATTTGATGGAGCCAGCGCTTTTAATCAAGATATCAGCGGTTGGGATGTGTCGAATGTTAATTATATGAACAGCATGTTTTCTGGAGCAACCGCTTTTAATCAAGATATTGGCAGCTGGGATGTGTCGAGTGTTAGCACTATTGAAAGTATGTTTAATGGCGCCACCGCTTTTAACCAAGATATTGGCAGCTGGGATGTGTCGAATGTTGGCGATATGGGCGGCATGTTTGAGAATGCATCACTTTCTACGCAAAATTATGACGCCTTACTTTCAGGATGGAGTAGTTTAGCTTTACAGGAGTCTGTTACTTTTGACGCAGGCAACAGTAAATATTCAGCAGCATCACAATCCGCTAAAGACGTTTTTATTAATGTTTATGGGTGGAATATTACCGATGGCGGCATTGATAACTAAACAAGACTAAACACAATGGCATAAAAGTAAATACTTATGTCATTGTGACCTTCTCGCTATAGCATAAAAAATGGAGTGATAATTTATAATCGTATTCGTTCTATTAATTGCATTAATAGCTACTGCAATTAATCATTATAAGACACCAACACAGTAGACTAATGTAAATAAAATGTTAGTCTTGGTTTTAGGGTACTACCTATATTAAAAGGAACTAAGTGTAACTATGTTATCAATAAAAAAAATATCCACACTGCTAGTCTTATGTTTATCTGTGTTATTAACGGCTTGTGGAGGTTCAACTTCGGATTCAACCACAGATTCAACCAAAGAGCCTTTTATTACCACTTGGACGACGGAAGGTCTTGATAATGACTATCAAATTGAGATAAATACTGATGGCGCAGGTTATGATTATCAAATTGATTGGGGCGACGGTACCATTGATAAAAGTGTTAAAGGAAGTCTCACGCATACCTATGACTCTATAGGACTTTACACCGTAAAAATCAGTGGTGATTTTCCTCAAATACTCGCCTCAGAAAAAATACAGTCGATTGAACAATGGGGAGATATTCACTGGCACTCAATGGCAAGTGCATTTAGAGGCGCAGATAGTTTAGTTATTCATGCAGCTGATGTGCCTGATTTATCTCGCGTAACAGATATGAGCAGGATGTTTTCTTTGGCTTCAACTTTTAATCAAGATATCAGCGGTTGGGATGTATCGAATGTTACCAATATGGATTTGATGTTTGCTGGAGCCCGTTCTTTTAATCAAGATATCAGTAACTGGGACGTGTCGAATGTTAGCCGTATGGTCTCTATGTTTGCTTATGCCACTGCTTTTAACCAAAACATCAGTAACTGGGACGTGTCGAATGTTAGCCATATGAGCGCTATGTTTGCTCATGGTTATGCTTTTAATCAAGATATCAGCGGTTGGGATGTGTCGAAAGTTATCGATATGATTAGTATGTTTTCTGCGACATATGCTTTTAACCAAGATATCAGTAACTGGGACGTGTCGAATGTTACCAATATGGAGAGAATGTTTTGGGGGGCCACCGCTTTCAATCAAGATATCGGCAGCTGGGATGTGTCGAATGTTACCAATATGATCGAAATTTTTTCTAATACCACTGCTTTTAACCAAGATATTGGTAGTTGGGACGTGTCGAATGTTACCTCTATGGAGGGGATTTTTAGGGCAGCCGAAGCTTTCAATCAAGATATCAGCAGTTGGGACGTGTCGAATGTTACCTTCATGGGAGACATGTTTGAGAGAGCCAGCGCTTTTAATCAAGATATCAGCAGTTGGGATGTGTCGAATGTTACCAATATGAGCGCCATGTTTTTGAGTGCCAAGGCTTTTAATCAAGATATCAGTGGCTGGGGTGTGTCGAATGTTACCAATATGTGGGGCATGTTTTCTGGAGCCACCGCTTTTAATCAAGATATTGGCAGCTGGCAGGTGTCGAATGTTACCAATATGAACTTCATGTTTTCTAGGGCTTCGGCTTTCAATCAAGATATCAGCGGTTGGGATATGTCGAAAATAAGCTATATAGGTGGTATGTTTGAGGGAGCTACGGCTTTCAATCAAGATATCAGCGGTTGGGATATGTCGAATGTTATCAATATGTATGCCATGTTTAATGAAGCCACGGCATTTAACCAAGATATTGGCAGCTGGGATGTATCGAATGTTAGCGTTATGAACGGCATGTTTTCTGAGGCCACAGCTTTTAATCAAGATATCGGCGGTTGGGATGTGTCGAATGTTACCGGTATGAGCGAAATGTTTAATGAAGCCACAGCTTTTAATCAATATATCGGCGGTTGGGATGTGTCGAATGTTACCAATATGAACGCCATGTTTTTGAGTGCCAAAGATTTTAATCAAGATATCAGTGATTGGGATGTGTCAAATGTTCGCGATATGAGCGCTATGTTTTTGAGTGCCAAGGCTTTTAATCAAGATATCAGCAGCTGGGACGTGTCAAATGTTCAATTTATGCAGACTATGTTTAGGGGAGCCACAGCTTTTGATCAAGATATCAGTGGTTGGGATGTGTCCAATGTTAACTTTATGCAAGGCATCTTTTTGGGAGCCACAGTTTTTAATCAAGATATCAGCGGTTGGGATGTGTCGAATGTTAATTATATGAACAGCATGTTTTCTGGAGCCACCGCTTTTAATCAAGATATTGGCAGCTGGGATGTGTCGAGTGTTAGCACTATGGAAAGTATGTTTAATGGCGCCACCGCTTTTAACCAAGATATTGGCAGCTGGGATGTGTCGAATGTTGGCGATATGGGCGGCATGTTTGAGAATGCATCACTTTCTACGCAAAATTATGACGCCTTACTTTCAGGATGGAGTAGTTTAGCTTTACAGGAGTCTGTTACTTTTGACGCAGGCAACAGTAAATATTCAGCAGCATCACAATCCGCTAAAGACGTTTTTATTAATGTTTATGGGTGGAATATCACCGATGGCGGCATTGATAACTAAACAAGACTAAACTAAACACAATGGCATAATAAACACTTATGTCATTGTAACCTTCTCGCTATAGCATAAAAAATGGAGTGATAACTTGTACCAGTGTTCGCCCTATTAATTGCATTAGTCATTAGTCGCTAGTGCAATTAATCATTCTAAAACATCAACGCTGTAAACTTAATTTGAATAAGTACATTTTAATGGCATATCCAAAATAATTTAAATATGCCTATCATTAAGTTCTTGTTGCTTAATAAGCAAATAAAGATAGCTTGCGCCTAACCACAAGGTAATCTAATCATTGGACAAGTTCGATTACAACGGTGTTGATGGCACAAAACCGTATTTAAATACGGTTCATTCATCTCTATGCATAGACCGTTTTATGACAAAAACTGAAATTCCTTCAATCGCATTTGCTTGCCCAGCCCCTTTAACCTAAAATATCGACAAGTTAATTTCCCTTCAAATAAAAAGGTCTTTACATGGCTCAGCCACTACCCGATAAATTCATCATGTCGATGAATCGAGTTTCTAAAGTAGTTCCACCAAAACGCACTATTTTAAAAGATATTTCTCTTTCATTTTTCCCTGGTGCAAAAATTGGTGTATTAGGTCTAAATGGTTCAGGTAAATCAACCTTGCTACGTATTATGGCGGGTGTAGATAAAGAATTTGAAGGTGATGCAGTTGCTTTAGCCGGTACTAAAATTGGTTATTTGCCACAAGAACCTAAACTTGATGAAACTCAAACAGTTCGTGAAGCTGTTGAAGAAGCAGTTTCGACAGTTAAAAATGCCATGGCACGTTTAGACCAAGTCTATAACGAATATGCTGAAGAAGGTGCTGATTTTGATAAACTCGCTAAAGAGCAAGGTGAGTTAGAAGATATTATTAATGCAAACGATGGTCATAATATTGATAACGTTTTAGAACGTGCTGCAGATGCATTACGTTTACCGGAATGGGATCAAAAAATTGCCGTACTAAGTGGTGGTGAGCGCCGTCGTGTTGCACTTTGTCGTTTATTGCTTGAAAAACCAGACATGTTATTGCTTGACGAACCGACTAACCATTTGGATGCTGAATCTGTTGCTTGGTTAGAACGTTTCTTACACGACTACCCTGGTACTGTGGTAGCAATTACCCATGATAGATACTTCTTAGATAATGTCGCTGGTTGGATTTTAGAGCTTGATAGAGGACACGGTATTCCTTATGAAGGTAACTACTCTTCATGGTTAGAACAAAAAGATGCGCGTCTTGCACAAGAAAGTAAAGGTGAAAGTGCGCTACAAAAAACTATTAAGCAAGAGCTTGAGTGGGTACGTTCAAATCCTAAAGCGCGTCAATCTAAAAGCAAAGCTCGTATGGCCCGTTTTGAAGAGCTAAATAACCAAGATCATCAAAAACGTAATGAAACCAACGAACTTTACATTCCACCTGGGCCTCGTTTAGGTGATAAAGTTTTAGATGTTAATAACTTAACGAAATCTTTTGGCGATAGAGTACTGATTGATAACTTAAGTTTTAGCGTTCCCAAAGGTGCTATCGTTGGTATTATCGGGCCAAACGGCGCGGGTAAATCAACGTTATTTAAAATGATGTCAGGTGCTGAAAAGCCTGATTCAGGCAATGTTGAGCTTGGTGATACGGTTAAACTCGCCAGTGTTGATCAGTTCCGTGATGACATGGACGACAGCAAAACAGTTTATCAAGAAATATCTCAGGGCCATGAAATTTTACAAATTGGTAATTTTGAAATCCCAAGCCGTGCTTATTGTTCGCGCTTTAACTTTAAAGGTAACGATCAACAAAAGATCATTGGTGAGTTATCTGGTGGTGAACGTAACCGTGTGCATTTAGCCAAGCTCGTGCAAACCGGTGGTAACGTATTACTACTTGATGAGCCAACCAATGATTTAGATGTTGAAACTCTACGTGCACTTGAAGAAGCGATATTAGAATTTCCAGGCTGTGCCATGGTTATTTCGCATGACCGTTGGTTCCTAGATCGTATTGCTACTCACATTTTAGATTACCGCGATGAAGGTCAAATAAACTTCTATGAAGGTAACTTTACTGACTATGAAGCTTGGTTGAAGAAAACATTGGGTCCAGCAGCAACAGAGCCACACAGAATTAGATACAAAAAAATTGGCTAACTTAACGTTGAAAAGTTACCAACATAAATAATTATTATTAGTTTTTAAATAGTTAAAGGCACTTTCTTCATGTGATTTTTAAAAAATCCGCATGAATAAAGTGCCTTTTTTTTAAAAGAGAGCTATGCTGAAGATACCCGTTAACTATCAGAACTTAAGCAATGGAAAATAGACGTCAATTCACACGAGTTTTGTTTTCAATCAATGCGATATTAGAGATTGAACAGAAAAATTATCCCGTTACTATCCACGATATATCTCTTAATGGCGCTTTAGCGACTATGCCTAATGCTAATAGTTCGTTAAAGGGAAAGTTGGGCTTATTACATTTTGATTTAGCGAATGGCGAATCAATCGTTGAAATGCATATTGCTGTTGTTCATGAAATAAATGACGAAGTTGGTTTACAATGTAATGCGATTGATATCGACAGCGTTACTCATTTAAGACGATTAGTTGAATTAAATCTTGGTGATGAAAGTCAACTACATAAAGAAATTTCACAATTATCTCGTTTAGCTTAAGGCAAAAAATCACCCTGTTTCTATAGAGGAAAATCATGAATCACTTAGTTATTTCATTTATTACCAAAGACCGTCCCGGTGTAGTAGATCTTTTATCAAAGGTTATAAAGCAGCACAAAGGTAATTGGCAAACTAGTAGTTTACATCACTTATCCGGTTTCTTTACGGGTATACTCGAAATTGCTGTCGCGAACGATCAATGCGAAGCATTAACAAATGCCATTTCCTCATTACCTGACTTTAAAATCCATATAGAACAATCTAGTACCGAAAAATCAAACAGTACTGCTGATATTGTTTTAGAGCTTACAGCAAACGATCGAGAAGGTATTGTGCAAGAGATATCATCCGTTATACATCATCAAGGTGGTAACATGATTAAACTCGTTAGTACTCAAGATAATGCTCCACATACCGGACAAGCGTTATTCAAAGCGAAAGTAACGCTATCGGTTAATGACAAACAAACGGAAGGTTTAATTAATGCATTAGAAAATCTTGCTGACGATTTAATGGTAGATATTTCTCGTTAGCACATAGAATGCTAGAACATTAATAGACTGACATGCTAACTGTCAGTCTAATTCAAGATAATCCTTTCAGGCGTTCACAGTATAAATACTGTAATTAACTTTATTTAGTTTTACACGTTGATTAACCAAAACCACCATCAATTAGTGATTTTATAATCATTGCATTTTGTTTCGGCTTGAAAAGAAAATAAGATAAATTATTTAGATATTTTATCTATACAAAGTGCGTAAAGTTTCCTATTCATTTTTAATGCAAATTGGTAGTTCTTACGACGTTCATCTCGGTCTTTATTATTTTTAAGTACATCGCCAGTACCTGATAATACCCTAACTCCACAACGCCCTTTAATTTCACTAAAGTTTTCAGCTTCAAAACCTGGTAAAACAATTCTTCGTCCTGCAATTCCATATAATCGATAGTCTTGTTGAGAAACAGCGCCATTTAACGCGATTTCAATTCGGCTAAATTCTTTATCTTTAGCAATATCCTCTGGTGTTTTTGATGCTTTAGTACAACCTTGTAGAACCGAGCTCACAACAAAGCATGTGAACAAAGTTATTAATAACGTGTATTTATTCATTATTTGACCCCTTTAAATCTTCTTATCGCAGTCAATAACAAGACGAGTAAATAAATTGCAGCGCCACCAGATGATTTTTGAGCTTCAGTTTCTGGCACAGGTTCTGGCACAACAACTTTAGCTGTTACGGTAATTGTTAAGGTTGCCGACGTACTATCATTAGACCCATCATTAATCACATAAGTCATAACTTCAATACCTGAAAAACCTGTTTGCGGGGTATAAATAATATTGTTGTTTTCAATAATAGCGTTACCCAATCCAGAATAAGTAATGGTCTTTATCGTTAATGTGTCATTTTCAATATCGGTGTCATTAGCAAGAACATCTATAATGTTATCCATCGAATCTTCTATAAAACTAATGTCATCTGCCAATGCTACGGGGAAATCATTAACCGCAATAACCGACACTTTCACCATAAATTCATCACTACTTAATTGACCTTGAGTAGCAACAGTTTTTATTAATAATTCACCATTAAAGTTTGCTGTAGGTATGATTGTCAAACCATCGACTTGATAATTATCGCCTGCGATAATGGCGATACTATCCACAACCAAATTATCATTAAAAACAAGATCGTTCTTATTCAACGTTAATGTATTATCTTCATTTGTATTTAAGACGTTTTGGCTGGAAAACACAGGTTTAATATCTAGTTGAACTCCATCACTATTAATCGAAATATCAGATGAATTAATGGCAAAGAAAATATTATTATTACAAATGATTTTAATTCTTGCCGTTTCGGTATTCATGGATGAAAAATTAACGTTTTGACTACCGTCATTCGGCGTTTCATTTGCTAATACTTGAGAGAAAGTATTTCCGGAATCCGTAGAGAGTAATATATTGACCGTATTACATGAAACTGGCGCTTGTTCTGTTAATGCTGTATTCCATGTGACTGTTTGTCGCACACCTTGCCAAGATGTTCCAATACTCGGCTCGATGATAGAAAAACCTTCCTCGTTAGCAATTACAGATACTTTGATTGCATCATCGGTCACATTTCCTTGGTTATCTCTAACAACTAAGCGAAAGTTAAGGTCGCGAGTTGTTGTTGGTAATGCCTCACCGTGAGTTTGGTTTCCTGATAAGATGTCCCTCAATACAGGGAAGGTTCTTTCATTATTACTTGTAGGCGAAAAAACTCGAAATAATGGCCGTGTACCATCATCAGTTTTATCCTCAACCTTACTACTGCTTATTGTACCTAAATCATACTGCTCCCAACTGTACGTTAAGCTGTCGTTTTCGGTATCAGTTGCCACCCCTGTTAACGTAAAAGGTGTACGGGCGGGAATAGTAACGTCAACTCCTGCATCCACGGAAGGGGCTTGATTGCTCTGCGCGACTTTCGCTCCGCAACTATTACCGTTCCCGTTTTGAATATAGTTTGTTATTTGTTCAATCGAATGCAAATGAAAATATGGGTCGGAACTATTTTGTATGTTTTGTTCATCACAAATTCCTGCATATCCCATAATAGTAGAAGCACTTCCTGGTTCGTAAGCACTGTTAGACTCTCTATTACCTTCACACCCTCCTAAGGAGCCATTGAAAGTATGTTCAGCACCGAATTGATGACCGATTTCATGCGCAACATAATCAATATAAAATGAGTCATTGGTGGGGCTGTCGCTCCCCGTCAAACCTTCTGCTTTAAAAACACCACAGACAACACCTATTCCAGCAATACCGCCACCGCCTGTGCCAACCACATGGCCAATATCGTAATTATCGGTTCCTATAGCTGTATTGACAACTTCGGCATTTAAATCAATATCTTCATCAGTATTAGTAAAGGGGTCAGTTAAAGCGTCGAGAAAAATGATACTGTCGTTATTCGCAACCAACTCTAACGTTATTGCTAAATCTCTTAGATAAACTTCATTTACACGGTTCAACATGGTTACAATCGCTGCAAGCGAACCTTCTTTAGTACCTCCGTGAAAAATACTATATTCTGCTGTTGTTGCTACAGCAATTCGATAAGTAATGCTTTCAACCGCTTTATTCTGCTGCTTAAGAGAACCATTGTCAGTAACATTCCTATCAATTAACGACACGTGTTGTCTAGGTGGAAGCCTCATTCCTAATGCTTCAATACTTAATGGATCTGCATCTTTGCGAAAATAACTATGGTAGGCTGCACGATCATTTCTACTGATAGGATCGATAAAAACTTTGTCATTTTCAAAGGTAAATACGCCATGAAAGCCGTGGGGGGTAATATCAAAATGCCCTTGATGATCAGGATTATTTACTTGATAACCAGTAAAGGTTTTAATTGACGGATATTTAGCAGCAAGTTCACTATTCATAACTACACTAGGGGTTAATTTAAAAGTAGAAAACTGCCCATTCGGCAAGGGTAAATCTAACGTTATGCTCTCTTGTTTACTTACTATTTGTTCAAGTAATTCAATATTTAAATGGAACGATTTACTTTTACTTGCTCGACTAGTGAGCGTGCTAATGTCTTGCGCTGTTTGTTGTTTTAAAGGTTCTATCAATGACCAGTTATTTGAATCAAAATCTAACTTATGTGATTCCGCATAAGCTTGATTAATTAATAATGGGCTCAACAAACCAATTAGAAAGGGTAATTTTTTCATGAACATCTCCAAAAAATATGAGAGCAAAAGCACCAAAAACCACCTTTTATGGCTGCAATATTTGCTTATCCATACCCTAGAATAACAAGAATCTTTTTAGAGTATCGGTTTGTTTAGAGTTTGTATCGGTGTAGATGTATTGTCAACGTAATGTAAACAAAAAAGGCCTGATAATATATCAGGCCTTTTCAATCGGAAGGAAATTACTTATTGGTATTATTTAAGACCAAGTTTTTTCCATTCTTTTTGAACTACTGAGTTCGGTAATGGAATATAACCATCTTTTTCTACAATCTTTTGACCTGATTTTGAAAGTACCATTTTCAAAAATTCAGCATCCATTGGCGCTAATGCCTTATTTGGGTGCTTGTTTACATAAACGTATAAGAAACGAGAGAGTGGGTATTTCTTAGAAATGGCATTTGCCATGTTAGCTTCAACATAGTTATCACCCTTTTTAGATAAAGGTAATGCACGAACACCAGATGTTTGATACCCAATACCTGAATAACCAATTCCGTTTAATGATGCAGATACCGACTGTACAACAGAAGCCGAGCCAGGTTGCTCATTCACACTGTTCTTAAAGTCACCTTTACAAAGTGCTTTCTTTTTAAAGTATCCGTAAGTACCAGAAACTGAGTTACGGCCATATAATTGAACATCTTTTCCTGTCCAATCACCTGTTAGGCCTAAATCGCCCCAACGGTCTACATCTTTTTCAGCACCACATTTGCGGTTACTTGAAAAAATAGCGTCAACTTGGTCAATGCGTAACCCTTTAATCGGGTTATCTTTATGAACAAATACTGCTAATGCATCAATCGCAACGCGAACAGCTGTTGGCTTGTAACCGTAACGCTTTTCAAACGCTTCGATTTCACGTGACTTCATCTTACGACTCATTGGCCCTAAGTTTGAAGTTGATTCAGTTAATGCCGGTGGCGCAGTAGATGAACCAGCCGCTTGAATTTGTACGTTCACATTTGGATAAGTACGCTTAAACTCTTCAGCCCAAAACGTCATCATGTTTGCTAATGTATCAGAACCTACTGATGATAAATTTCCTGAAATACCACTTGTTTTCTTATATACAGGTAAATCTTTGTCGATTGCTAATGATGAGAAACTCACCAAGCTTGCTAAACCTATAACGCCTAAAGCACGTTTAAAACCCATTTTATTCTCCACTGAGATGTTATCCCATTTAAATTATCGTTAATTTGTTTGGGGCTAATTAATTTGTGAACACTATATAAAGCTTATGTGACAATTATATTTAAGGTATATGACACTTATATTACAGTGTTAAATATACTCAGATAAATTCATATAATATTTGTATTTTCAAGTAAGAGTTAACATAAGCACTTGCTATAAGTTACTGATAAAAATTCACTAAACATAGTGTGATAGAGTACTTTAAAAAGCTAAGGCACAAAAAAGTATGGACTTCCAAAATTGAAAGTCATTTTTTTTAGTGAAAAATATTAATATGAAGGAAATAACTAAAATGAGTGCTAAAAAAGTGTGTAATCTGACAAAAAATTAACAATAGTAGAGATTTATTCACAATAAATACAAAGGTACTAATGATAACTATTATTTTGTAAGATCTTTATCGAGCATTTCAAAGTAAATGATAAACTCACTGCCTTTGCCCCAGTCACTTTCTATAGCCAGCTCTGCGTTATGATGATGTAATACGTGTTTAACAATTGATAATCCCAGCCCTGAACCACCCGTATCACGTGAGCGAGACTTGTCTACTCTAAAGAACCTTTCTGTTATGCGATTAACGTGTTCAGGACGAATTCCAGAACCATTATCTTTAACTGAAAATTTAGCTTTGTTACCGCTGCGCTGCCATGAAACATGAATTTTTCCATGTACAGGTGTATAAGCGATAGCATTAGAAATTAAATTGACACATGCACTCTTAAGTTCTGTATCTATGCCTTCTATCCATAAGTCATCGACAAGGTCTGCGGTGATTTCATGTTGCTTCTCTTGATTAAGCCAAGTGGCGTCATCCACCAAGGTGTGAATTAATTTAGGCATATCAACAAGTTGCTTTTTCTCTTGATCACCATGGTTTTCTACCCGTGATAAGATCAATAATTGCTCAACTAAACGATCCATTCGAGATACTTGTGTTTCGATGGTTCCAAACGCTTTTTGCCAATGCGGCTCAAGGGCATGTTCAGTGGCAAGTATCATTTCAACATAACCTCGCACAACGGTAAGCGGTGTTTTAAGCTCATGGGAAACGTTAGCAACAAAATCGCGGCGCATTTCCTCTAACCTTTTAATTTTACTCACGTCACGGGCAAGAAAAAGTACTTGGTCAGTACCATAAGCCATTAAACGCAGCTCTAACTGTATTTCACTATTAACTGGAGAAATAATATGACAAGGTTGTTCAAAGTTACCCACATCTATATATTTATAAAACTCAGGAAAACGAATCAAATTATCAATTCTTTGCCCAACATCACTCGGCCAACGAATACCCAAAATACGCTGGGCCTTTTTATTACCCCATAAAATAGTCAGTTCGTCAGACAATACCAGTGCAGCATCGGGCAATGCTTCAGCACCATCCCTAAACTTTCGAATTCTTTCGTTGAGTTGTTTTTGCTTTTGACGATGTTGTCTTATTTGTCGATACAAACCATCATATATTTTTCCCCAAACACCTTCAGATTGCGGGGGAGAAAGTGTTTTACTCCTCCATAACCACTTAAGAAGTTTTAGTAAATGATGGTAGTGCCAGCAGAGGATAACCAACGTGCTTATACAAAGTACAAGTAAAGGTTGGCCAATTAAAAAACCAAACAAAGCGCTTACCGACAATATAGTCAATAAACGCGTGATGATACTTTTTGCGGATAAACGAAAATACATAGTGAGTCGTTTTTACCTATGAAAAATAATAAAACATCAAAATTAAATATCAGACTTATTTGATTAATCAAATAGCCGAATTTTTAAATCAACAATACAGCTTTAAAGTTTAGTAAGTAGTTATTTTATTTATAAAATTATAACTTAGCAGTATCTAATTTTAGCTTTCAAATGTGAGCATATAACTAATATATTACACACTTGTTTTAATTTTACCCGAGAATCGATAACCCGATCCACGAACAGTTTGTATGAAGTTTTCATGCCCTTCACCAGTAATAGCTTTACGAAGTCTTCTAATATGCACATCTACTGTTCGATCTTCAACATAGACATTAGTACCCCAAACATTATCGAGTAATTGTTCACGGCTATAAACGCGTTCGGTATGCGTCATAAAAAAGTGTAATAAGCGAAACTCTGTGGGTCCTAAATCAAGTGCCCTATCGTTAATTGATACACGATGAGCAATAGGGTCAAGTTTCATACCATGAAACTCAATAGCTTCTTCTAAAGCGGTAGGCGAGACTCTGCGAATAACTGCTTTAATACGCGCTATGAGCTCTTTAGGGGAAAATGGTTTGGTTACATAATCATCAACACCAGCATCAAAACCTTTAACTTTGTCTTCTTCATCTGCACGAGCAGTTAACATGATAATAGGAATAGAGCGCGTATATTCATTCTGCTTTAATAATTTAGCGAGCTTAACGCCTGTACCACCTGGTAACATCCAGTCGAGTAAAATCAAATCAGGATAAGGTTCAACTATTTTTGCTTTAGCCTGCTCAAAATCTTCAGCTTCAATAGCATTAAAACCATTTTGCTCTAATACAAAGGTGATCATTTCCCTGATCGGTGCTTCATCTTCAACAACCAATATTTGCCTATTCATGTAAACTTCCCATTATCTATACAACATTTTACTTGTTGATCATTGTGATAACTTTTTGTGACATTTATATTACACGCACCAAGTTTAATGCATTTATCTTCGAGTAAAAAGCTTATACCAATGTGAAATCATTAATTTTATTTATTGGCAGCTCAAAAATCAAACGACAAGTTGGCCAGAATATATCTCAAAGAGTTAGAACAATAAAAAAGCGACTAAAAAGCCGCTTTATATACAATTTGATTTCAGATTAATTTAACAAGTCATTAAAACTTGTATTCTAAGCCAACAGCTAAGTAGTCGTAGTCTTCTGAACTATCCATGTCTTTATCAAAAGTAGTAAAGAAAGCAAATACTTTAGTGCTTTTTCCTAATTTATAATCAGCACCTATTGTCATACCTGAATGGTCTTCTCCGCCGTCAAGTTCGGCAGTTTGCAATTGTGCTTTAAGAGTAACTTTATCAATACTATATTTTGCTGACAATAAGAAACCATCAACTTCACTTCCGTCAGAAACTTTTTCTTGAGTATGGGCAATTGCACCTAATGTAACACCAGCAACTTTACCTTGTACCGTTAAACGCATAGTATCATAACCATTCACTTCAGAATCTAATGCTACAGCTGCATAGTACTTAGATTTTTTAAGTGATTTGTCACCATAAAAAAGAGCGATTGATGTGCCATCTTCTGCATCAACTGCGTCTTCGGTGATATAAGTTACACCAACTTGAAAGCCATTAAACTTAGGTGATTTATAAGTAATGGTATCACTCATACGGTTTTCACCTTTCCAGAGGGTCTTAATATCGCCATTTAAGTCGCTGAATAAATCTACTTTACCTTGTGACTGTTTTAATACGGTATCGTTTTTCCCTAATAACACAGTACCAAACTTACCTTTTACACCAAGGTATTGATTACGATCGGTAATGCTATCGCCTTTATCACTGTCACCGTCAAGGTCTACTTGAAATTCTGCTTTAAAAAGAAGCTCTAAATCATTATCTAGTGCTTGCCCACCCTTAAAGCCAATACGTGAAGCGTTGCTTTTAACCTCTGTGAAAGAACCATCTTCAGAGTCTGATGATTGAACCGTTAAATTTGCTTTACCATAAATGCTCACATCACCAGCAAATGCTGAAACTGATAAAGAGGATAATAAAGCTGCAGCGAGAGTGCTATAAGAAAGTTTCATATGTATACCTTGTGTATTTAAGAATTTAATATATTTTTAACGATATAAATTAACTAATTATTTGAGACGTATTCTGCCAAATCTCCATGACACTTTTGTGACAATGTGAATATTTTTTTAAAAGTTTATGACATTTTTCTTATTTTTGCCTATTTTTGATCATTATAACTTAGGAATTAACAGTCTACATTCACAATCACCTCTAAAAATAGTAAACAAAGCTCAAAAGTGACTTTTATAGAAGAAAAATCAACCAAATATAAGAAAATACTTTTAACCTTCCTGAAAATGACTAGAATCAACGATAGGTATCATAAAAAAGAATGATGAAATGAAGGTTACAAGCATATCTCGAAAACTATTAACACGCGTTCTCTCGGTTTATTTTGTTTTAACATTTATTGTTACCTGTGTTCAAATTGGTGCTGAATACGTTAATACCAAAAGTCATATCAACAGTGAACTAATCACTTTAGAAAAAACCTTCAGTGGAAGTTTAACCCGTGCAGTGTGGGAATTAAATACTCAACAAGCGATAGACATTGCTGATGGCTTAGTCGCAATACCCATGATTAAAGGTATTATGGTAACCGATGAGAATGATCAAGTAATTGCTCAGCTAGGTGAAAAATCGAGCGATGATTTCTTTAATCAACCCGATAACGTGGCACTTAATAATGAATACATTTCAATTAACTCACTTTCTGATGGTTTATTTGGACACTCATTCCCTCTTATTTTTGAATTTTCGGGCAGAACCACAAAAGTTGGTACAGTCGTATTATTATCAAGTAACGAGGTTATTTTCGACCGAATTGAAATTGGGATTTATTTCTTAATTGGAAATGCAATGGTTAAAACTGCCGCGCTAGTATTTTTATTCTCATTAGCTTTCTCTCAATTGTTAACCAACCCGTTGAATGAACTTACTGAGCAAATTAATCAATTTGACATCGATGACCCTGAAGCATCAAAACTCCATACCATAAATTACGAAAACAACGAACTCAACATTTTGCAAACGTCCTATAACAGCTTATTGGATGAGCTTATACAATATCAAGTCAGGCTAAGCACAGCACAGCAAGAAATATTAACAGCCAACCATAAACTCGATGACCAAAATTTGATACTAGAACAAGAAGTTGCTAAAAAAACATCATCACTCAGCACAACCATGCTTGAAATGAATAAACAACAGCGCGAGCTTATTGCTCAGCAAGAACAACTTAAAGCTGAAAACATCCGTCGAAGCCAAACAGAACGAACCTTAACGCAAACAAATAAAGAATTAAAAAGCTCAATTCTAGAACTAAATAAAGCCCAAGAGCGTTTAATAGACGCAGAAAAAATGGCTATTTTAGGCAAGTTATCAGCTGAAATTTCGCACGAAATTAATACCCCCATAGGTGTAAGTATCACTTCAACAAGCTATTTATCTGATTTACTGTCTACTCTACAGGATGATATAAACAACCAAAAATTAACCAAGCGCTCTTTAGATGATTTTGCCAATAATGCCGACCAAAGTTTACGTTTATTACTCAACAACCTTAATCGAGCGTCTGATTTAATTACTAGTTACAAACAAGTTGCTGTTGATCAAACTAGCGATAAAACACGAAAAATAAATGTTGCTCAATACCTTAATGAGATTATTCAATCGTTACATCCTAAACTAAAGAAAACGAAACATACGGTCAAGGTCAACTGTGCTGACAACATTGACATTTATTGCCACGCAGGCGCAATTTCACAAATATTCACAAACCTCATAATTAACTCAATTATTCATGGGTTTGATTCAATTGAAAGTGGCACCATTACCATAAATGCAATGTTAAAAGGTGAGCGATTATTTTTACATTATCAAGATAATGGTATTGGCGTTCCACAAGATAAACTATCACAACTCTTTGATCCTTTTTACACCACAAAGAGTGGTGATGGCGGCACAGGGTTGGGCACTCATATCATTAATGAATTAGTTACAGACACGTTAAATGGTCAAATAGTGGCTCATTCTGATGCTGGGCAAGGGCTTAGTTATGATATTGAATTTGATGATATGCGCTAAACTGCTCGTTATAAGGCTCCATTCCAACATCATTAATTTAAGTCGCTGCTAGTAAGTGCTTATAGCGCTTATTTGAGTTACTATATCGCTCTTTTTAAATTTATCAGCCGGCACACCTCGTGTTCCAACGGCGCAGGAAAATCTTATGTGGTTCAAAAACCTACACTTTTTCACATTTACTCGCCCTTTTGAATTATCAGAAGATCAACTAGAAGCACATTTAGCTGAACACTTGTTTACGCCATGTGCTTCAACGGAACAATCACACTTTGGTTGGGTAAACGCTTTAGGTAAACATGGACACTCAACCGTCCATTCAACGAATGGCAACTTTTTAATTTGTGCAAGAAAAGAAGAAAAAATCCTTCCTGCACCTGTTATTAAAGATATGATAGAAGCAAAAATTGCCCAGCTTGAAGTTGAACAAGCCCGCAGTGCAACTAAAAAAGAAAGAGAACAATTTAAAGAAGACATTATTTTTGAATTGCTTCCTCGTGCCTTCTCACGTGTCACCGATACACATGCCTACATTAATGCTGAGCATAACCTTATTGTTGTAAACTCAAGTAGTCGCGGTAAAGCTGAAGATATTTTGGCATTGTTGCGTAAAGTTATCGGCACTTTACCAGTTACAAGCGTTTCGCCTGAAACAGCACCTGATGAATTAATGACAGATTGGCTAAATGATAAAAGTATTGGTGACAATTTTACTCTAGGAATGGAAGCTGAGTTTCATGCATTAGGTGATGATGGAGCAGTCGTACGTGTTAAAAACCAAGACCTAGATAGTGCTGAAATTAAAACTCACTTAGATGCCGATAAATATGTTGTAAAATTGGCACTTGAATGGGATGAAGCAATGTCATTTATTCTTTGTGATGATTTATCAATTAAGCGTTTAAAGTTTTTTGATGTATTACAAGAACAAAACGACGATATTGATAGTGATGACGTTTTAGCTAAACTTGATGCAGACTTTGCCTTGATGGCAGGAGAAATTAATCGTTTGATTAATGACTTACTCTCTGAATTTAATGTTAAAGCGACAGATTATTTAGAGAGCTAAAACCTCTTAGTCTAATTGTTTACATCTAAAAAAAGCAGCTATATTTAGCTGCTTTTTTATTTCTGAGTTTTATATTTCTTCAATCAACATTATTCTTCAAGGCGAATAGCATTAATGATATCGGTCGTTGAAATCCCTTCTTCAAAGTTAAGTACTTTAACTTCTCCGCCATTTGCCATAACTTCTTTCCCACCAGCAATTTCATCAACTTTGTAATCACCACCTTTAACCAAAACATCAGGCAGAATGTTACTGATTAAACGTTGCGGTGTATCTTCAGAGAAACTGACCACCCAATCAACCGCACCTAAGCCGGCTAAAACAGCCATACGTCTGTCAGTAGGATTTACCGGTCGACCACTTCCTTTCAATCTTTTAACTGATGCATCGTCATTAACAGCAACAATTAAACGAATACCTAAAGTACCTGCATGTGTTAAATACGAAACATGACCTGCATGCAAAATATCGAAACAGCCGTTAGTCATTACAATATTTTCGCCGCGAGCTTTTGCCAGTTTAACGGCAATTTTGAGCTGGTCTTCACTCACAACACCAAAACCACTTTCTAGTCCTGTAGATATTTCGGCTAATAATTCTGCTTCACTGACCGTTGATGTGCCTAGTTTTCCAACAACAATACCTGCAGCCATATTTGCTAAAGCACTTGCTTGTGTATATTCAGCTTTCGCAGCTATAGCAAGCGCAAGTGTAGCAATAACAGTATCGCCTGCACCAGTTACATCATAAACTTCACGAGCACGCGTCGGTAAATGAAATTCTTCATGATCACGTCGAAGTAAGGTCATCCCCTGTTCACTTCGGGTTACCAACATTGCGTCTAAATCAAGCTGAACTAACAAGGCTTGCCCTTTAGATACAATATCATTTTCTGTTTTACATTCACCAACTACAGCTTCAAACTCTGATAAGTTTGGTGTTAATAATGTTGCGCCACGGTAACGTTCAAAATCAGTTCCTTTCGGATCAACTAAAACTGCTTTTCCTTGCTCTTTTGCTAACAGAATTAAGTTTTGAACATCTGATAAAGTACCTTTACTGTAGTCAGATAACAAAAGTAAGTCATGGTTGGTCAGTTGAGCTGCAACTTTTTCTTCAAGTGGTGTTTTATCAACATCACTCAGTGATTCTTCAAAATCTAAACGAATTAATTGCTGATTGCGGCTCATCACTCGTAATTTAGTGATTGTAGGTATATTTTTTTGCTGATCAAATTCGCAATTAATATTCAATGCCGAAAGCTGTTTCGTTAGGTGCTGTGCAGCCTCATCTTCACCAGTGATCCCAGCTAAAGTAACTCGTCCGCCAATAGAAGCGATATTTAATGCAACGTTAGCAGCACCACCTGGACGATGTTCTTCTTGGTTAATCTTAACGACAGGAACAGGCGCTTCTGGTGATATACGTTGCGTTGGCCCGTACCAATATTGGTCGAGCATAATGTCGCCAACAACTAATACACTTGCTTGCTCAAAAGTGGGAATCTCTACTTTCATCCAATGCCTCTTAACTCTTTACGGATATACAGATATAATGGTTAATAGTGTATCACATGAATTTCAATGAGTTGACATCATCCCGTGAGTAAAAATAAAGTTTTACAACCTGATTTTAAAATGAGCTACTTTCTACCTAAGTATTGGTTAACTTGGGTTGGCGTAATTATTCTCTATACCATTTCGTGGTTGCCTTACAAATTACAATTGTTTCTCGGGAAACTTTTAGGACGGTTGCTTTATAAAATAGGCTCAAGTCGTAAAAAAGTTGCCATGAAAAATTTGGAACTTTGTTTTCCTGAAATGTCGCAAGAAGAACTAACGCACACTTTAAAGAAAAACTTTGAAAATACTGGTATTGCCTTATTTGAAACTGGAATGGGGTGGTGGTGGCCAGATTGGCGTGTAAAAAGAAAAATTAAAATTGTTGGCCTTGAACATCTAGAGAAAGCGAAACAAGAAGATAAAGGCGTTTTATTACTTACAATGCATTATCTAAGTGTTGAAATTAACTGTCGCGGTATTGGTATGGGACACCCTATGGTGGTCTTTTATCGTCCTCATAATAATCAGTTAATGGAATTTTTTCAGTTTAGAGGCAGAGGCCGCTCAAATAAATACATGCTGGGAAAACGTGATGTGAAAGGCCTAATAACAGCACTTCGACAAAAAGAGGTCTGTGTTTATTTACCCGATCAAGATTATGGACGCAACAGAAGCTTGTTTGTGCCGTTTTTTGCAGTCCCTGATGCAGCAACTACAACGGGGACATTAATTTTTGCCCGTCAAAAAAACATTCAAAATCATATTTTGATACCAACAAGAAATGATGACGGTAGCGGTTATACATTAGAGATTAAGCCGATGATGGAAAACTTCCCTACAGACGATGATGAAGCAGATCTTATAAGAATCAACCAAGAGTTAGAGAAGGCTATTATGTACAAGCCTGAACAATATATGTGGCTTCATCGTCGTTTTAAAACAAGACCAAACAAAGATGATCCATCACTTTACAAATAGTATTGGCCTACAAGTCATTAACATTGAATAAATAATAACTTTTCAGTATGGTGTATACTGAGTATACATTTACCATAATGGAATTTTCCATAGGGTTCATAATTAAGAAAGCGATATATGTATTTTTGGCTACGTAATATTATTTTTGGTTCAGTTTTAATTATTTTAGCGCTCTTATTATTTGATAATCAAGAGGAGCTATTTCCTTCTTCGAAGGGCGATATAGTTACGGCTGAAGAAACTGTGGTTATTAAACCTTCAGATAAAGCCACTATGCCTGTAGCTTCTCCTACTCCAATTAAAAAAACTAAAAATGCCGCTGCTGATGGCCTATCCCGTTTTTATGCCAACCTACATGGCGACGATGATAGCTCAGGTCCTAAAATCAGAAATAACATTGTTTATATGCAAACGCCTAAAGGTAACATTGTTAAAATTCTAGAAGCTCGTCGCTTAACAACACGTCCATTACGAAAAACATGGCGTGGCGTTAATGAAAACTTCCCTTTTCGATTAGGTGAAACCTTGTTTCAAAAACTTTCTGAATATGCAAATACTGAAGGTTTAGAAGTTATTTGGTGGTTAGATAAAGATTTTTTAGTTAAAGACCCTTTTCGTATCAATAAAGATATTATCAAAACAGCTTACCAAGTTGGCAAAGCTGTTGAAGGACACTTCCCTGAAGGTATTAAAGTATATTTCTGTTATCAACAACGTGCGCTAGTACTGATTAACTTAGTTGAACCATATCTTGATGAAGAATGTATTTTACTACCCGTCAAGTCTCGAAATCGATAATGCAACAAGGATCATTAATAGTTACTGCTAACCGTTGATGATAATTCTTTAAATAGAGTTATTCGTAAAGTGATTCACAAATTACACTGACATTTTCAGCTATTTTATGAAAGTCGACTTTGGTTATTAATTGTTGCTCATTTTTTAAGGTAGCGTGGTGACCAAAATCTCGCAAAGTACAATAACTATCAGTTAACTGTTTTTGCTGTTCTAAGCTTATAACATTACAACGAAGTAATTCTTTAAGCAGGCTAACGTTATCTGAATAGAGGCAAAGCCTTGAGTGTGTTGAACTTTCGCTGAGCACTAAAAATTGTACTAAAAATTCAATATCAACTAAGCCACCTTGACCTTGTTTTATATCCGTATTATCTAATGTTGATTTATCTAGATGACCTCGCATTTTTTTGCGCATTTTTAAAACATCTTCACGTACACTCTCCCTTTTACGCGAAGTAGTAAGTATTTCTTGCCTTATCGCAGTAAACTTACCTTCTAATTCAGGGTAACCAAAAACAGTACGCGCTCTGACTAACGCTTGATGTTCCCATGTCCATGCTTCTTCTCTTTGATATTGCGAAAAAGTATCAATATGAATGACTAATAAGCCAGAATTACCTGATGGACGTAGTCGCATATCTAATTCATATAGAATACCACTGGCCATACGCGTGTTAAAAATGTGCATTATACGCTGTGCTAGCTTCATATAAAATTGTGAAGCTGGAATTGACTTTATGCCGTTAGTCACTTCATTACTTTGGCTATTATGTACAAACACTAAATCCAAATCGGAACTATAACCTAATTCTACTCCCCCCATTTTCCCATAACCTATGGCAGAAAAACCTTTATGATTTTGACCAACGGTTGATTCTGGCACACCAAAACGTTGCGATACTTGTTGCCAAGCCAAATTTATCACTTCTTCAATAATGGCTTCTGCGAGTGCGGTTAAATGGTCGCTAACTTTAGTAACAGGTAAAACGCCACAAATATCTCCGGTTGCAATACGCAAATGTTGTGCTTGTTTAAACTGCCTTAACCTGTCCATTTGCGCTTCTTGGTCGTCTTCAGGTATCCGCAACATAACTTGCCTTAAATCGGCAGAATAACTATTTAGCTCTGGCGGGTTATGTAACAGTTTTGGGTCAATTAATTCATCTAATAGAATTGGATATTTAGCTATATGCTCAGCGATCCAACTACTTTGATGACACAACTTAATAAGGTGTTTTAACGCTCCTTCATTCTCAAACAGTAATTCAATATAAGCGGTTCGGGTTGAAATTTTATTAAATATAATTAAAACACGTTCAAGTGTAGAATGGTCACTGTGCCCTTGCTGAATATGCCACATTAAAATTGGGATTAATTTGTCGAGTACTACCCTTCCTCGATTCCCAATACTGCGCTTTTTCATTTCAACTCGAAATTCAGACAATAGAGCCCATATTTTCTTAGCATCAACGAATACACTCACTTGTTCTACCCAAGCAATACTTTCTTCATCAGACCACTGACTATCCCATAGTGCAGTCCAGTGCTGATCCTTCGCTTGATGATTTGGGCTTTCTTCACCAATTAGGGCACTAAACTCTTGATGAACACCATTCATTTGTATCGCTAAAAAATCAATAAATTCAGACCATGTTCGACATTCATCATGATTAAGTGCCCATAATAAACGTGCTTGATCGAGTTCATTATCAGGTAAGGTTTGAGTTTGTTGGTCATGCAGCGCTTGTATAATATTCTCTACTCTACGCAAGAAACAATAAGCATTGGCGAGTACAGTTTCATTTTCAGACGTAATTTCTTCTTTTTCTACTAATATAGGCAACACAGTTAATAAACGTCGATGTTGTAATTCCTTTATTCGTCCGCCGCGTATAAGTTGAAAAACTTGTACAATGAATTCAACTTCTCTTATGCCACCAGCCCCCAATTTAATATTGTTATTTAACTGCTTACGACGAACTTCTTGCGCTATCATCATTTTCATCCGACGTAAGCTATCGATCACGCTAAAATCAATATATCTTCGATAAACAAAAGGCCTTAATATCGTAGACAATTGGTCATGGTATTTACCTTGCCCAATCAGCCGAGCCTTAAGCATTGCATATCGCTCCCAATCACGCCCTTGCTCTTGATAATAATCTTCCATGGCATTGAACGTTAAAACAAGTGGACCACTTTCTCCAAAGGGGCGTAATCGCATATCAACTCGATAAACAAAACCATCGGCAGTTTTTTGATGCAAAGCTGTAATTAACTTTTGAGCTAAACGGGTGAAGAATTGCTGATTATCAAGACTACGTCTAGCACCTTGAGTTTCGCCCATTTGAGGATAAGTAAAAATGAGATCAATATCAGAGGAAAAATTTAATTCACGCCCACCTAATTTCCCCATGCCATAAACTAATAACTGCTGAACCTCCCCACTTTTACTAGTTGGTGTTCCCCACTTTTCTTGGCAAAAGATTGTAAGCCAATTTAACGCAGCTAATATAAGTTGATCAGCAAGTTCAGATAAACGCTCGAGTGACGATGTTAATTCCAGCTCAAATAATAAATCAGCGACAGCTATATTCACCATTTCTTGTAATCTATACTGTCGTAAAACTTTATGCAGTTGTTCTTCACTTTCACAAGAACCAACTAGGTCAGTAAGAATTTCTTGATAATTTGGACAGTCAGTTTGGTAAACACGTTCACTTGAAAACAATGAAACCACTATTTCTGGACACTGTAATGCACTGTTTAAAATGAAATCACTTGCCATTAAAGATTGTTGAAAATCTGCTAATTGTTGTTCAGACAATTCTACCGTTGCTTCTGGGTATTGCTGACTAAATAATTGAGTGCTTTTTTGCTTTTGATTAAAAAGAAGTTCTGGCAAATTAGTTGATTTATTCATTTAATGACCACTTTGTTGACAATGCAAAGGATATGGAAAAATAATTCCGAATGAAATCACGAATTAATAGACATATTATGTCTTTGATGATATTAATAGCGTGTTATCATACATAAAAAATTCGTACTCAAACAACATGAGTATATGTTTACCATAGCATTTTTGAGGACACTATGGCAGGAATGCAGCATATCAAATACGCTTTATTTAGCATGATTATTTTCTTAGTCGGTTGCTCCGATCCCTATGAAGAAAAAATCAATCAACAAACGCCCATCACTGAACTTCGTGTTCAACAATTAGCTGATGCCCTTAAAAATGATCAAGTTCGCAATGCCAGTTTAATTAAACAATATGCAAGTAAACTTAGACAACAAAAACCGGAACTTGTCCAATTAATTAGCCAGTTTCAAAAGGATGCTACCGTTCAAGGCCCAATGTATTTAGCCTTGCTTGATCGTATAGAAACAGTTAAAAATCAACCGACTATGTTTGCAAGCAAGCAAGATGTTTTTAATGAATTAGTGAACATTTACCTAGCCGCTGATCCTGTTCTTTATTCTGATGCATTGAGTGACCCACTTAATGTGCTTGCAGATATGTCTGATGGCGTATTACCGCGCGTTAACTCATTATCTAAAGCACAGAGTAAACAAGCAAATAATGCGCAAGACTTTGGCACAGGCGAACAGTTAATTGGCAACCCAAGCTATGGTAGTTGGACTCAAGGAAGTAACGGTATGTCCTTTTGGGCATGGTATGGCATGTATTCCATGATGGGGGATGTATTTGGTTCACGTCGAACATCATACAATGACTGGGGGCGCTCAAGAAACTACAGTTATTACAATGATTATGGCCGTACTCGCTATAGTTCTCCAACACAATTAAAAAAACAAAACGACTTAGATACTCGTACTAAAAAATCATTTGAAAGCCGTGGCCAAAAATACAACAGCACTTATAGTAAAAGTAGAACAGGTTCATCTAGCCTTTCTAGACAAAGCAGTACAGCCCAAACGAGTGCAAAACGTTTTAGCACAAACAGTACGAACAAAAGTTCATATGCAAAAAAATCTAGTTACTCGAAAAGCTCAAGCTTTAGAAACAGTAAAAGCACTACATCTCGCAGCTTTAGACGCGGCAAATAACGAGTAGGATATAGGAATTAACATGAATACATTTTTTGAAATTACCGCTCTAAATCAAGATTTATTAGTTTATTTAGCTATAGATATTTCTATCGCAATTCTTTTATTAGGCGCTATGCGTTTTATTTCTGGATTATCAGCTAAAGTAAACTCAACTGAAGAACTCGCTAAAAAAGATAACTTTGCTTTTGGTATAAGTGTAGCAGGAAGTGTAGCAGCCCTAGGTATTGTTCTTACTGGTGCTATCAGTGGTGAAAATGCCCCTAGCTATATGATGGAATTTATAGGCATGCTTGCCTATGGTACATTGGGCCTAATACTGATAAAAATTGGTCGCGTAATCCATGACAAATTATCACTACAGCATATCAATAAAACTGAAGAAATATTAAATCAAAACATAACAATTGGTATTGTTGATGCAGCAGGAGCAATTGCTACTGCAATTATTATTAGAGCAGTATTACTTTGGGTACATGGTTTAGACGTAAATACCTTTATTGCAATTATTGCAGGCTTTGTTATTTCTCAAGCCATATTGTTATTAGTAACGCGCTTGAAAGAACGTCAGTACGCTAAAAACAATCAAGGAAGTTGCCTACAAGAAGCATTTTCGCAAGGACAAACAGCTATAGCTATTCGTTATACAGGCCAGCTAATTAGTACCGCTTTAGCTGTTACAGCTGCAAGTCACTTTCTAACATACTCTCCAGAGACGTTATTGCATACGTTAATCAGCTGGTTTGTCATCGCTATTATAATGACTTTATTGGTTGCTATTTTAACTGCTGTCGCTAAACGTATCGTATTATGGGGTATCAACTTAGTTGAAGAAGTTGATCAGCAGCAAAATATTGGTGTTGCTTGTGTCGAAATGGCAACAAGTATTTCAATTGCACTTATTCTCGCTGCGTTAATGGCTTAGATTTCATTCTTTTATATTCAAAAGCTTTAAGAACATAAGTTCTTAAAGCTTTTTTTATGTTCAGGATGAACGGTATGTCATGATGCCATTCATGGCATAAAATACCGATGTTCCATTTCATTGGTATCATGTTATTACATTGCCGTTCATTCATACATTTTTGGCAATTAGCACAATCTATGTGCGTCGTTATAAAGGCAAAACGCATTATATGACCATGACTAAAAAACAACTTTTTTGGAACGACACATTACTTATTTTAACTATGGCTGTTTTAGCGGGCTGTGGTTTAATTTATGAATATCTATTATCCCATTACGCTGGACGTGTTTTAGGCGCCATGGAAAGCACAATCTATGCAATGATTGGTTTGATGATCGTTGCTATGGGATTAGGAGCTTTTGCTGCAAGAGGCATTAACTGTGCGTTTAAAGGTTTTGTGTGGCTAGAGCTTACCATTGCTTTTTTAGGCTGTAGCGCAATTTTGATCATTGGCGGTTTGATTGCACTTACCCAAACTTTTCCACAAGTATTAGCAGACACCTTTAATTTACCACCAGACTCCCTTCCCCAAGGTGGCTTTTTCAAACAGCTTTCACAACTCGCTTTTAATAGCCCATATTTCTTCGGGTTTATACTAGGTTTTTTTATCGGTATGGAAATTCCATTAATTGCGCGTATTAGAGAATCGATTCATCAAAAACATTTAAAAAATAATTTGGGTACTATTTACGGTGCTGATTATGTTGGTGCAGGCATTGGTGCTGCAGTTTGGGTAATATTTTTATTGTCAATTGACATCAGTAAAGCCAGTGCTTTAACCGCAGCATTAAACCTTATTGTTGGTGGTGTTTTTATTTTTCATTTTTGGGAAAAGCTCACCTGGCGTAAAACGTTAGTTTCGCTCCATATTATTTTATTCATCGCAATTGGCATTATTTATCAGTTTGGTAATAGTTGGTTGAACCAAATGAGTAATTTACTCTATTTAGATAACGTTGTTTATACCGATAAAACCCGTTATCAACAACTGAACTTTACTCAACGACATATGGGAACAGATCAACCCAGTGTCATAAATTTTTACTTAAATGGTCGTTTACAGTTTTCTTCTGCCGATGAGTATATTTACCACAGCTATCTAGTGAATCCTGTAATGGCTGGGTCAGCAAGACACGATAATATATTAATCATTGGTGGCGGTGACGGGTTAGCATTGCGAGATGTTTTGCAATGGTCACCTAAAAAAGTGACCTTAATTGATTTGGATGCCGAATTAATGCAAATTTTCGTTGATCCAACGGAAAAGCTTAACCCATCTTTAGCAGGTCAAATTAATCAATTAACACAAAAGAGCTTACAAGACCCTAGGGTCAATATCATTAATGCAGATGCGTTTTTAGCTATTGACACATTATTAAAAGCACAACAAACGTTCGATAGCATTATTGTTGATTTACCTGATCCAAGCCATCCAGATTTAAATAAACTTTATTCCGTTAATTTTTACGCTCGATTGAAACAACTTCTTGCTGGTGATGGATTAATAGGCATACAATCTGCCAGTCCATATCACGCTAAAAATGCATTTATTGCTATTGGTAAAACCGTACGAGCAGCAAAATTCGCTCACGTTCAGCAATATCACGATAATGTGCCAAGCTTTGGAGAGTGGGGTTGGACAATAGCGTCTAAACGCGGAGCTAGTCCACTTAAACGTTTAAAGTCTTTAGAAAAACTCCCTGTTGAACATCATTGGCTAACACTGCCCATGATTGTAAATTCATTTGAGTTTTCCAAAAGCTTTTATAAGAACGAAGCAAATGTTCCTATTAATTACTTAGGTAGCCATAGTATTTATCAATTACACCAAAAAGCATGGCGCGACCAGCAAGGTTTGAACAATGCATATTTACAAGAATAGAAAAGAAATAAAAAATAATACACATTGATGCTTGACATATTATGTCAAACTGCTAAATTTACCTCAACGACATAATATGTCTGAGAGAAAATTAACTTTTAGATTTATTAACGAAGAATAATATAAATAAGGAATCACATGAATATACATAAAATTGCTGATCACTTAAATAGCTTAGCAGACAACTCTGATACCGGTATGGTTTTTGACTGTCAGCCTATTTCTGGCGAAGTGGACGTTTTACAAATTACTGTTATCGACCGCGAAGAATTACCAATTTTTGTTTCAGTTACGGATGATCAAATACTTTGTATTACCTATTTATGGGGTGAAGAAGAAGTAAAACCTGATTGTATCAGCAACATGCACATTAGCATGTTAGAAATGAATATTCCGATGCCGTTATCTTCTTTTTCAAAAATTGGCGATAAATACGTCATTTTTGGAGCACTTTCTATCAATTCATCATTTCATGACATCGAGCACGAATTAGGCGTTTTAAATAATAACGCTATGGAAATTATTGATGACATGGGCGAGTACCTAATTTAATTTAACCACCCTAAGGAAAAAACTATGAGTATTTTTAAAAAAATAATGACCGCAATTCGAGGTGGCGCTTCAGAAGTTGGAGAATCAATTGTTGATTCAAACGCTACCCGTATATTTGAACAAGAAATTCGTGATTCAGAGAATCACTTAACCAAAGCTAAACGTGATCTTACTGGCGTAATGGCTCAGCAAATGTCATCAAGCCGCGAAGTTGACCGTTTAAAGCGCGAAGTTACAGAGCACGAAGGTTATGCTGTTCAAGCACTTGATAAAGGTGATGAAACTTTAGCTTTAGCCGTTGCTGAAAAAATATCTAACTTAGAAAGTGATCTAGCATCTCAACAACAAGCACTTGACAGCTTTTCAGGAAGTGCAGATCGTTTAAAAGAATTAGTGAAGAAAAGTGAACGCCAAGTGGCTGAATATAAACGTCAACTTTCAATGGTTAAAACCACTGAAAGTGTACAAAAAGCCACATCTGCAATCACTGATAATTTTTCATCAAGTAACTCAAAGTTACTTAATGCTAAAGATTCACTAGAGCGCATTAAAGCTAAACAACAGAAGTTTGATGATCAAATGAAAGCAGCTGAAGTACTTGAATCTGAAAGTTCAGACAACTCACTAGCCGCTCAACTTAAAGAAGCTGGTATTGGTGGCTCTGATAATAGTGCCAACTCAGTATTAGACCGTTTGAAAGCTAAACAGAAGTAATATAGCGTTTGAGAATCATTATTGATTCTCAAACACCGTTTTAACCGCCTAGATGTTACCCTCCCAACACCTAGGCGGATTTTTAGGATCTGAATATGAGTTTTCTAAAACGACTATTTAAAAAGCAAGATGACGAACGTCAAGTAAACTCGGCTGACGAATTAAAAATTAAAGACATTATCGTACTGACTGATAGTTTCGCTTTACCAGAAGAATTGCGAACACAGCAATTTCAAGTATCTGCAATTAATTGTTATGAATTTGAAAATGAGACGCAAACCGAATGGGTTTTACAAGGTGCCAACAACCTTGAGCTTTTCCTAACCATCGAAAAAGATGATCAAACTTTCCTTAAGTTCGCCCTTAAAATTCAACACCAAGATATTGAATCACTTTTTGACTTAGATGAATTCGCCACTGTATTTGATGAACCAGGAGAAGCCTTTCTTGAAAGGAAGTCAGATTCATCATTAACAACTGGCTGGAGTAGCCCACAATATCAACAGCAAGTTTTTTCAAAAGTTGGCTATTTTCATCGTAAAGATAATCGTACTGAAAGTTTGAGTGCCTATGAAGGAAAAGAGTCTGGCGAGCAATTTGAACTTTACACTTTAATTGATGAAGAGCAATCTCGTGGCATTGATATTGAGGTATGGCAAGATGGTGATACCGACTTATTTATTACGTTATATCGCCCAACGTCTGATATTATTGATATATTCCCTGGGAGCTAAATTGTGAGCAGAACATTACCTGAAAAATGGCAGTCTTCGATCAAAGCTGTCAAGGCAGTACAAGTTGCATTTGATATGGATGAAAAAATTCAATTAGCAATTCGAACTCAGGCATTGCACGCAGGACTAAGTCCGTCAGATCAAATTCGTGACATTTTAGGGCTTCCTACTAACAAAAGACCTAAGCGACCCCGTTTAACAGTAAGTTTAGGACAGGATGATTACGAAGTATTAGCGTTGAAGTATGACCTATCTCCAGAACAACAACTTGAAATAAAACGTAAATTAATGGATGATTTAATTCGACACGTAAACGAAAGCATTGAATAATAGTATTTAATATCTGAACAATAAATTGACATAATTATGATAATTGACCATAAACTTAAACCATATACTATTGATGAATTTGGTATTAAGAATTACAAATCTCGATATATTTTAATCTTAACGGTATTAACCTTATATCTAATCATGGCAGCAACCGCTCAACTTTTACTGCATGTTGAGTCTTCAGATCCTGCAGCAAACATTAAGACATATGCTAACGCCTTTTGGGCACTGCAAATGAGCTCTAGTACGATAGGGTTTGGCGATTATTATCCGGTAACTACAGCAGGCAGAGTTGTCGTTATGTGTATGTTCTACGTTGGTGTAGGATTAATGAGTTTTATAGGTGCGCAATTTATTAATCGATTTTTTGGTTTCTCTAACACTAATGTCAAAAACAGAGAATTACGTAAACAAAATAAAGAAATATTAGATCATAATAAGCTTCTCGAAGTTAAAATTGATTTATTAGTTTCCAAGATAGAAGAAGTCATTCATAAATCAGCTAAATAGCTTATTGTGTATTCGAATAATTATTGATGAATACAATACTGACATTATGTGACATGCTTAACGTTGAAATATAAAAAAGAGAATAAAACTATGTTAATAAAGAAAATTGCTTTAATCGCGATTGTAATCACAGCCACTGGTTGTGCAAACAATGAGGGTTTAGAAGCAAGTGTTAGCAGCCTAAATCAAAAAGTTGATACGCTAACAAATAAAGTAAATGCATTGACTGATGAAGTTGCCTCTATAAAAAACCAGCAAAGCATGAACAATGCTTCTATTGAAGGTGTTAAGTCATCAGTTGAAGGTGCTAAATCTTCAATTGAAAGCGCTAATGAACGAATGGATAACATTGCTTCTAGCTACAAAAAATAATAGTTAAACGATAATAATAAAAAACACGAAATTGACTTGGTCAGCTTCGTGTTTTTTTATGTCTGGCATTTCGCTTACGCTATATTATCAGAGATTGATTAGCCAAAAATTGCACGCATTAAGCCAATAGCTTGCTCAACACTTTTACCATTTTTAACCTGAGCAACAATTGAGTCACGTTTACCTTGCATATATTCAGGTAAATCATCTGATGTTAATGCGATATCAACTAAAACTTCTGCTGACTCTTTACTACGTTTCTTAGGTATAGCTTTTGATTTTGTCATTGCTTTATTACGCGTTTTATCGCGTAAGCGAATGAAATTTGAGTTTTCTGCTAACTCAACATCAGCAAATAGAAATAAATCCATTAATACGGCGCGATTATTCCATATAGCCAGCTCATAATTTACTTCAGGGCTAATCATTTCACCTGTATCAGTTGATTCATTTTCATCGGCGATTTGAACTTTCTCTTCTGGTTGAGCATGATGCCACCATGGAAAAGTGCGCAAAGTTCCAATCATGTCGTGCCAATATGATGAAAAATCGGTATTTTTAAATTTAGCAATGGATAACCCCTGACAAAATATATCAATTTTATTATTGTTCAGTGCAATAAATTGATCGGGTCTTCGCATAGCTAATAGACGAGTAGCAGCAGCTAAAGGTGCTTTTTCACCTTGAGCCTTATCTTGGGTATACTCTTTAAAAATTTGTTGAAAATCGTTAACAAACTTTTGATAGTTTTCATAATTTACTTCTCCCGATAAAGGTATATGCGCTAATGCAGCATCAAACTTCTCCGGATTTTTTGCTAATAAAATATGAAAAACTTTAGCGCCTTTCGTTGAAGCAAACCACTCAACATCAAAATTATAGACACTATAATCATGATTAGCTGTGTGCTTTCCGGCAAAAGCTAATCGATCTTCTTCAATGAGATCGGCTAAAGTTTGTTGACGAATTTCATCAAGGTAGCTCAATAATCTTAAACGTTCATCTAATGCATGAATCTTGTTTTGTTGCTCTATAAAACCCAGAAATATCGGCCAAGGGGCAATACGGGCCATCTTAAATTGGCTAAGACTAAAACCAACCTCAAGAGTTTCTTGTAATTTTTTTAACGGTAAAAACTGCTCTTCATCTAAAAGATCCATATTTAGATCTTCACGACATAATCGGATTAATTCGCCACACCAACCAAGAAAGTCATCTGGACGTTGTGAAACTTTAACAGCCATTAAATTTAAACTTAGTGGCGTAAAGTATTTTAGGGCATTTTGATAAACATGATTTTCAACAGTCGACAAAGACATTTGAACAGGTGAAGATAACAATTTTTTCATTAAACTTTACAAACTCCAATATGAAGATTATTGCTAGTCATGTCTTAAAGCATAGACTATCAATAATTTAGAAAAGTCGAGGATCATACCCACTTATTAAGGTATTGCAATCAATTGAAAGTAATTATAATAAAAGAATATCTTTTTAACCAATTGCAGATTATTAAATCTACAATAAACCTGCTAATTAATATTTGGGGAGTGAAATAATAGCTTCCGCCCCTTGTGTATCTTTTCTATTCGTTAACGTTAATAGCCCACCATGATTAAATATAATCTGCTGACACAAAGCTAAGCCAATGCCACTGCCCTGTGGTTTCGTACTGTAAAAAGGGACAAATAAGTTGTCTTTATTCGCGATACCACTACCTGAATCACAAATGTGAATATGAAAATATTTATCATCGGTTTTACAAAACACATCAATCGTTTTATTGGTTTTCTGATTAGGTCCTTCCATCGCCTCATTAGCATTTTTTAGCACATTAATAAAAACTTGTTCTAATTGTGCTTTATCTGCATTAACGTTTACATTGTCAAATTCAATATAAGTATCAGGAAATGAAATACTGCTATCACTAAAGAGTGCGACACAATTATTAATAAAACCTTTTAAGGCAAAAGTACTTTTGTTAGGTTCAGGTAAATGAGAAAGCTGACTATAGCTAGCAATAAATGAGCTAAGAGAACTGGCTCGTTCGTTGATAATATCTATACCTGTTAATAACGAATTTCGATTCAGCTCTTTATTCTCATCTTGCAACTTAGCTCGCATTGATTGGCTGATACTGGAAATTGGCGTTAGGGAGTTATTCATTTCATGGCTTAATACACGTAACAAACTCTGCCATGATTTTCGTTCTTTTTCTAAGAGTAAACGCTGTGCAGAAGTAATCAAAAATAGTTGATGTTGCTTACCTTCACTTAAAAAGTATTCTTTAAAAAGAAAATGTTCGCCTCTAAGTTGAGGTTGTTCAAAATCAATAATTCCGCTTTGTGCTTCACTAATAATTTTCCCTATTGCTAGACTCGTAAACAATAGATGCGTTTGTTGAGACATATCAATTTTCAATAATTTTTGAGCAGAATCATTTGCCATTACAATTCGGCCATGTTCATCCACAGCCAGAACCATTGCATCCATTTGTTGCATTATACGTTCAAGTAATTGTCGACTTTCTTTTGCTTCGATTTTACTTAAAGCCAATGTGTCGGCCAAATTATTAACTAACGTTAATAATTCTTGAAAAGCCTTATTATCTTGCTCTCGTCCTCGCAAACTATAATCACCATCAATCATAGATTCTAGAATGTTGGACAAGGTTCTAATTTGTTGTTGAGATCGTTGTTGAGAAATAACAACAATAAACACCGCTATCAGTGATAAAATAATAATGATAAAAGCAATCAAATATGCTGAAATATTCGCTATAAAAAGGGCCACTGATGTAATAACTAAACAGGGTAAGCATAAAAACAAAGCCAATAAACTGTGATCGTTTTTTTGTTTTCGTTGTGATTTAGTCAAGACCGTATTTACTCATGCGACGATAAAAGCCACTCCGACTTAAACCTAAAGATTTTGCTGTTTCTGTGGCATTACCTCTGTGATGTTTCAAACGATTAATTAACGAAAGTTTCTCTATTTCATCTAAAGATAATGACAAATTATTGGCTGGTATATCGCCACTATTTTCCTCAACGTCTCCTGCAGATTGGTAGATATTTTCGAGTAATAAATCACGCGCGCCTATTATTGATTTTTTACAGGTAAAAAGTAGCTTTTCCATTAGGTGACTTAGTTCACGAATATTACCCGGCCAAGAATACTGTTGTAATTTATCAATGGCATCTGTTGATAATTCCGGCGCAACAATATTATATTTCCCACTAAAATTTTGTAAAAAATGATTCGCCAATGGTTCAATATCTTCAATGCGTTCGTGCAAAGACGGTACACGTAATTGAATCGTATTTAAGCGGTAAAACAAATCTTGTCTAAATCGTTGCTCACTAATCGCTTTTGCTAAATCACAATTAGTGGCAGAAATAATTCGTACATCAGCAATGAGTGATTTACTACTTCCAACGACTTCAAACCTTTTCTCTTCTAAAACGCGTAATAACTTAGCTTGTTGAGCCATGGGGATATTAGCAAGTTCATCTAGAAATAATGTCCCCTGCTCTGCCATTTCAAAACGGCCGATTCTATTTTCTTTAGCGTCGGTGAATGCTCCTTTTAAATGTCCAAACATTTCACTTTCAAATAAACTTTCAGGAATGGCTCCCATATTCACAGGAACAAAAGAGCTCTCAGCCCTTGATGAACATTGGTGCACATAAGAAGCTAACATACTTTTTCCTGTGCCATTATCACCCGTGAGAAGAATACTCATATCACTTTGGGCTAATTCTTCTAATGAAGATAATAATGTTTTCATTGCAGGCGACTGTGCAATAATTTGATTTTTTGATTGTGGAAATTTATCTGCGCTTAGCAATTTATTTTCTTGGCTTAAACGCTGAACACGACGATCAGTTTTGGCGAGCTTTATTTGAGTTTTAATTGCGCTAATGATGCGTTCATTATTCCACGGTTTTTGAATGAAATCTCTAGCGCCAGCACGCATTGCTTCAACAGCAATATCTACAGTTGCCCAACCCGTCATCACAATAATCGGAATACTATCGTCAAACTTTTTAATGGCATCAACAAGTTGCAAACCTTCAGCGCCTGACGTTGTGTCTTGCTGAAAGTTCATATCGAGCAGCACCAAATCAACGGTAGTTACTTTTAAGTTCTCTAACACAGCTTGTGGTGTTGTCATTGCCAAAATATCAAAATTTTCTTCTGACAACATATATTTTAAACTAGCAATGATATTTAGATCGTCATCAGCAATGAGGATTTTACTTTTAATCACAAATCGTTAAGCCTGTTGGTTGGTCAACTATATATTTTGTTAGTAAAATATATCATGTAAACGCATAAGATAAATAAATTCATCAATAACTTGTATCAATGTTTGAAGTTAATAGGACGAAAATCCCGAGTGACTTTCGCCCTATTTCAATATTAATTATTCATATCGCAACGCAGCGCTAGGCTCCATGACAACGGCTCTTCTTGTTGGCGCGTAAATAGCTAACATAACAATTAAAGATAACCCTGAAGTCACACAGAATGCTAATGCGAAGTAGAGATATCCGGGTAATATACCCGATGTAAACTCATGGAAAACAAGTGATATTAATGTAAAAACAACCAGTGAACTGCCTAAACCGACGGCTAATTGTTTTATGCCTTGTTTAATAAACATGAACACTATTTTTTTGTCTGTTGCCCCAACAGCACGACGTATACCAATTTCATGAGTGCGTAAGGCAACTGAATTTGCTGACAGTCCATAAATGCCGACTAGAGCGAGTACGAGTGCAAAAAAAGCGGTACCAAAAGTCACCTTCGATGCTAACCGCATAGAATCTCGCATAACATTACGGTTATTATCAGCTCTTTGTACTGCACGACCTAACTCTATGTTCCGGTCGGTTTCAAATAACCCTTGATAGAAAATTTCTTCTGCATTGACACCTGAAACCATAGTTTTGTAATAGATGTTTTGCTGACGTTGAATGAACTGCAAACCAGAAATGTATATTTCATCTTGGCTATCTAATTGTCCAAAAATAGTACGAGGATTCATCCTATTGGTAACGACACCGACAATAGAGAAGGTTTTCATTTGTTTATTTACGTCTAATACAATTTTTTTCTCAAGTACAGACTCTCCTGGCCAATATCTATTCGCCATAGATTGACTAATAAGAGCTACATCTCTTCGGCCCACTTTGTCTTGATGAGTTAAGTGCCTTCCGTCTATAAGAGTAATACCGATAAATTCTGTATCCCCTATGATGCTAAATGTATCAACACTTGGTTTTTCAACATCATCATCAACTTCAGAGAGTGTTAGTGGAAAATAACCAGCATAATTACTTGCATGAGCGTCAACAACACTAGGGTTGTTTTTAATGCTATTAAGCAGTGATTGAAATAATAAACTTTGCTCTTGCTCTTCTTTATATTTATTTGTTGGTAGCGTAATTGTCGCTCTCATTACGTTACTGTAGTCATCACCAATCTCTAAATTAATAAATTTTTGTGAAATATAACCAGAAAGAGAACCGAGTAGCATTAATGTTGCGACGATAAACACTTGAACTGTGACGAGTAGTCGAGATAACCTACCTGACTTTTTGCTTTGCGCTCCACGGGTACCAGCTCGTAACGTGGTATTAATATCTTGATGGGCTGATCGCCATGCAGGCAAGAAAACAGCGAGAAAAATAGTAACGAGAGTTACGGCTAAGGCCATGCCTAATGTTTCAATGTCCATTTCCCAATGCCACCAAAATACCATACCATTTGGCATCCAAGAATGAAGAATAACATCGGTAAAATCTAATGCGGCGCCGACTAATAATACTGAGAGTATTGCGCCAACTACGGTAATAATAATTCCTTCCCACATCAATTGACTGATTAAACGTTTACTTGATGCACCAAGTGCAGCACGAATAGCCGTTTCTTTTTGACGTTCAATAGATCGAGCAAGTAGCAAGTTACCTACGTTAATACAACCAAGTATCAATATTGACCAAGCAACAACATTTAAAAAGATAAAAATAGTATTGCCTACACCATTCAGTTGATCCATAGGAAATGTGCGTAAATAGACAACTTTATTTGCTATTGGTTGGTCGTATAAGGCGACAGATTGTTGGTAAAGTTGGTCGAGGGCATTACTTAATTTTGTTGTTGCTTGTTCATGTGAAACATCATTTTTTAGTCGAGCGTACGCTGAAAAATAAAGCGAACTATTTTGTTGCGCTTCAAGTGAAGATTCAGCAATAGGAAGCCAAATTTTTGCAACATCAGGAAAATGATAACCTTGAGGCATAACACCTATAACATTTGTAAGTACGCCATTTAGATTAATTGGTGTTGTTAGAATATTGTCACTGGCAGAAAATTCGTTCTGCCATGTGTCATGACTTATAACGGCTACAGGTGTCGCAGCGGCGGCCATATCATGCTGTTGAATTGTACGGCCCATCAAGGGTTGTGTTCGACTAAAAGGGAAAAAACCACTATCTACATAACTTGCAGGAATATTTTTTCCGGCCTCATCTAAAGTTAACCTTACCGGTCTTGAAGAATACAAACCAAATTCAGCTAGGCTTTCCTGACTTTTAGCCATTTTAGTGAATTGATATGCTGATAGCGAATTTTGGTTAGGATCTAAATTGTTTGTAATACCGATCGTATCAGTTGAAAACGCTAATGCGGTTTCTCCTTCTGGTAAAGGTAGAGATTTGTATAGTGTGGAATACAAAAATGAAAACGTAAATAGACTTATTGATAAACCACCTACGAGCACTGACAGTGTCATTGCAGTAAATTTAGGGGCTTTAAATAATAATCTTAATGAATATTTTATATCTATTAATACTGACATATTAATCTCCTAACTTGCTGCTAATTTGATAGCTGTATCGGATGGAGTGTTATATATAGAAGGAACATTGACATTATCCGCAATTAAACACCCATCAAACATTTCTAAACACCTACTTGCTCTTTTTGCTGACACAGGGTCATGAGTAACCATACAAATAGTCGCGCCGTCTTGATGTAGTTTGTCAAATAGTGCTAATACTGCTTGGGCATTTTTAGAGTCTAAGTTACCTGTAGGTTCATCAGCTAGAATAATAGCTGGATCGTTAACTAACGCACGCGCAACGGCGACTCGTTGTTGCTGTCCCCCTGATAGTTGCGATGGATAATGATCTCGGCGATGCAACATTTCTACTTTTTCAAGTACGTCGTTTACTTTGTCCTTAATCACTTTACTGTCTAAGCCTGACTGGTAGGTGAGAGGTAACATCACATTTTCAAAAATGGTTAAATCTGAAATAAGATTAAAAGATTGAAAGACAAAGCCAATTTCTTTGCTTCTTATTTTTGCACGCTCATCTCGAGACAATGAAGAAACATCAATATTATTAATATGATACGTACCCGACGTTGGCGAATCTAATAAACCTAACAAAGCTAAAAGAGTCGATTTACCACAGCCGGACTGTCCACTTAACGATAAATATTCACCTTTGTTAATCGTAATATTAATTGTATTTATGGCACGTGTTTCAATTTCTTCAGTTAAAAATGTTTTGGTGATGTCTTTTAGTTCAATAAGCGCTGTCATGCAATTCTCCAATAAATTTGTTAATAATGATGGGATTTAAAAGTACATTAATTGATCATAATTTCGGTGTGCTCTTGCCAGTCAGAGGTATCAGAAATAATGACTTCATCTCCTACAGCAAGGCCTGACAATATTTGAATTTGGTTAACAGAGCTTTGCCCTAGAGCTACTTGTTGTTTTTGTGCAAACTTATCATCCTTAGATAAACGGTACAGCGCAGCTTGACTATTCCTTGGGGCAAATGCAGGACGCTTTATATAAAGGGCGCTATCTATATTACTAATTTCAATTAAGGCATCAATCGTTAAATCAGGGCGAGCTTCATTGGGTAAAATACTTGTTAGCTTCACATCTACCTGAACCATACCTGCGGTTACTGCAGGATCAATACGTATAACATCACCTGTTATTTTTGAAGTACGCGTATCGACAACAACAGTTTGCCCAATTGAAATATCACTGACTTTAATTTCTTGCACTTGTAATTCAGCAAACAACGAACGTTGGTCTGCAATCAAAGCTACACTACTACCAACTTGAACCTGCTCTCCTAACTCAAGTGAAATTTGCTGAACCACACCATTAGTTGTCGCTTTTACAGATAAAGCATCCACTTGATCCTTTATACGTTGGTAGTTATTTTCAACTAAACCTAAGCGCGCTTTTTGTGCTGTTTTTGACGCCAATAAACTCGCTTTCATTTTTTCAACTTTTTGTTGTTGTGATAACCAATATTGATTTTGTTGTTTAACCGCTAACTGGCTTCGCTGAAAATCTAGGGCTGATACCGTGGCATTTTTTTGTTCTATTAATTGCGTCTCAGCATCAAGCTTTAGCTTGCTACTTTGATAACTATAATCAGCTTCGACAACAGAGTTTTCTAGATCAAGCAATTGAGACTCTAGCGCTACATAAGCCGCATAATTTTCGGCCTTTTTAGCCTCAAATTCCCAACGCGCTTTTTCTAATTCTCTGTGCAGCTCAGGATTAGAGAGTTGCATTAGGATTTGTCCTTCCTTCACAAGTGCTCCTGCCTTGACAAAAGCTTGCTCAACACGCCCAGAAACTTGAGCTGAAACCCAACGAATATAGACTGGCTTTAAAACGCCCGTCGCTCGAACATTCACTTGAAAACGGCCTTGTGTAACAACAGCTGTTACTAATTCACTTTTGTTAACAATAAAAGATGCATCCCCAATAACATTCTTTAGCTTATAAATTCCGAAAACTAACATCAGTACGACTGGTACGTACCAATATTTACGCCACAAAGGTATTGCTTGTTTTTCTCTTTGTAAATCCATACTTTTTGCTACATTTTATTGATGAATAATTAAGTTATGTATTACAAGACATATGCCAACAAGTAAATAAACATAACCCACTGTTATTAAAGAAATATAATAAAATATTATTTTTATTGGAATACACGTGTATCGGAATCGACACACGTTAGAAATGAGGCTGTCGCATTTATGGAACAGTGTCATCCTTACTTGCTATTGCAGACTATAAAATGAGAAAGTAGCGTGATAGCAGCATAATAAGAAAGGAAGCAATATGACAGTAATGCAAAAAGTCTACTGGTTTATTACAAGCATAGGTAACATCAGTGCCCTATTATTACTCAGTCAAACATCTAGTTGGCTCAACTTAATTTTTTTGTTATTTACAGTTTCGTATAGCTTAATCGGTTATTACGATCTTAATTACAGTAAGCATAACCTCAATAAACTCTATCCTGTAGTCGCTTATCTACGCTATTTTTTAGAATCATACCGAGTTGAAATACAACAATACTTTATTGCCAATGACACCGAAGAACGTCCTTTTAACCGTGAACAGCGTACCTTGGTTTATCAACGTTCAAAAAACGTTCGTGATACTGTCGCCTTTGGTACACAACGAGATTTACTGGCTGAAAATTATTTAAGTTTATGGCATTCACTTGCACCTAAAACCCTCACGAATACTGCAAAGCGCATTAAAATTGGTGGCGCTGATTGTCGTCAACCTTACCAAGCTTCCTATTTAAATATTTCAGCAATGAGCTTTGGATCTTTAAGTGCTAATGCAATTGCCGCTCTCAACTTAGGCGCTAAAAAAGCAAATTGTTCACACAATACCGGAGAAGGTGGTGTTAGTCCTTATCACTTAAAACATGGAGGCGATATTGTTTGGCAAATAGGTACTGGATTGTTTGGTTGTCGTGATCATCAAGGTAACTTTGATGAGAAAAACTTCATTGATACAGCGACTAAGCCACAAGTAAAAATGATTGAAATAAAGTTGAGTCAAGGTGCTAAACCCGGCCATGGTGGTGTATTACCTAAAGCTAAAATAACGAGAGAAATTGCCGCTATTCGTAACATTCCAACAGATAAAGACTGCGTTTCACCTGCAGTTAATCCTGAATGTACAACACCAATAGCGCTATTAAATTTTGTAAATAAACTCAGAGAGCTTAGTGGTGGTAAGCCTGTTGGTTTTAAGTTGTGTATAGGCAACCCCGCTGAATTCTTAAGTATCTGTAAAGCAATGCTTAAAACAGGAATAACTCCCGACTTTATTACAGTAGATGGCGCAGAAGGAGGTACCGGCGCTGCACCAATCGAGTTTTCAAATCGCCTTGGCATGGTGTGTTTAGAAGCGGTTAGTTTTGTTCACAATGCATTAGTAGGTGTGGGGTTACGTGATAAAATACACATTATTGCTTCTGGTAAAACGGCAACCAGTTTCGATTTATTAACAAAAATTGCAATGGGGGCTGACTCCGTTAATGCAGCGCGAACAATGATGCTAGCACTGGGATGTGTACAATCAAAACAATGTAATACCAATCATTGCCCAACAGGCATTGCCACACAAGATCCAGCCAGAAGCAAAGCTATTGACCTTGAAGATAAAAGCGACCGAGTGAAAAACTTTCACGATAATACTTTAGCCAGTTTCTATGAACTTGTGGGTAGTATGGGGCTTGATGATCCAGCTAAGCTCAAGCCACAAATGATCAAACGACGTTCACCCTATGGTCATTTAATTTCAGAAGGAAGTTTAAGCAAGCCACTTGAGTTAAATGCGTTATTAAATATGCCTGAATTGACGGAGACTTCAGAAAAATCAAACGATGGTTCTCCTTGGCAACACTGGTGGAATAGCTGCAGCGCAGATCAGTTCTATGTTGAAGATGTTTTCATTTTGAAACTTGAAGAAAGAGCTTTTAATTTATAGTTGTTATGTCTTTCGCTCATTCCTAAAAATAATGAGTGGAAGTCCCTTGCAAAGTAAAATTTTAATATCACAAACAAAGCAACCGCTTTAGGAAACCGCTAGGGACTGTTATCATAGTCGGCAAATAAAATTCCTTACTATAAGTAAAGTACATGTCGATAAAATCTTTAGAACGCATCATTATAGAACCAAAATCTACAGCTACATCATGTGTTATATGGCTTCATGGCCTTGGCGATTCAGGCGATGGTTTCGCTCCGATTGTTCCCGTATTAAATTTACCAAAAACACATGGTATTCGATTTATTTTTCCACACGCACCCGAGCAACCTGTCACCATTAATCAAGGTTATGTCATGCGTTCTTGGTACGATATTAAAAGTATGGATTTGCATAACCGAGCTGACATGCCTGGCGTACTTGAGTCTGAAAGTGCAGTTCATGCACTTATCCAACAACAGATTGATTCAGGTATTTCTGCCGATAAGATAGTACTTGCCGGCTTCAGCCAAGGTGGCGTGGTAAGTTTGTTTACAGGTCTGAGATATCCAAAAAAATTAGCCGGAATAATGGCTTTATCATGCTATTTGCCTACAGCCGATCGTTTACCTGATAACTTAACAGAAGAAAACAAGCATACGCCCATTTTGCAAAATCATGGCGATCAAGATGAAGTAGTTCCAATGAGCTCAGGTAAAATGGCAAATCAATTACTTATAGACGCTGGATATCAAGCTAAATGGCAATCTTACCGTATGCCTCACAGCGTGTTACCGGAACAACTTAGCGACATATCTGCTTGGCTAGTAGCTACATTATTGAAATAATGCCGAAGTTGAAAATTTGAACATCGCGGTTTTTTACCATCAATGAATGAACATAAAAGCCGACAATTAGTCGGCTTTTTTATTTAGTTAAGTATCTTAAAAATTAGCCATTTACCACTAATTCAACACTACTTGTGTCTTGCATAGAATGTTTAAAAAGACCGGCTTCATCAAAAATAACTCTATCTTCATAACCACTGAACCAGATAGCATCAGGGTTACGACCAACAATAGCCACTTGTCCTTTATTATGAGCGCCAGCTGCACCACGTAATAACTTAAAGATCACAACACCATGTTCAGTTCCCGGCACGCCCGGCATAGGTTCATTGGTAACCGCCACAACTTCAGTTTTTCCTAAATAGTGAGTAATTGACAATCTAGCGTGAGCTTCAACACCAGAAAGCCCTTTTTGCGAGTCATTCAATAATTTCCAAGCTTCTTCAATAGGTAGATTAAAGGCTTTATGACCGATGATATCGCGGCCACAGAAGAAGTAATGGTTTTCGATACGATTACGTTTTAACTCTCGCTGCATAATACGAATCGCGGTTGCATCATTACTTATACCTTTAATAAAAGGTGCTTGGTTTTCAATGGAAATCCAGTTTCTATTTGCTAACTCTTCAACAGCTCTGCGTGTACTTTCGATCCACATTAAGCCGCCATCAGGATTATCAATAAAGTTACGATTTTCATCTTTTTGTAAAAATTCATCAGGATGATTAAAATGCACCATCATGCGAAAACGAATACCAGGATAGGCTGCGTGGAAATCATCCATCATGGCAAAAAACTCTTTATCGAAACGGTCAGGGAAAAAAGCGAGTTCTTTAGTGCCAATACGAATATTTTCTATACCCGCATCTGCTAATGCAGAAAACCATTGCGCTAAATTTTTATTCAGTAGCACCATAGGATCGCCACCTGACATCAAAATCTCACGTAGTTTTTCACGACCTGTTTCAGGGTGAATACCACCATTGTCATTAACAATTTTATTATGTTCATTGATATATTTAACGAGTTCAGATATTTGTGCTAAACCTTTACGCTCAGCAGTACCGTCATCTCGAGTGATTTCTTTTTTGGCAATCAATTCCTCGCGGTAACAAAACCGGCAATGAGCAGAACAAGTTGACGCAACATAAATGAGTCCAAGTTCATATTTATGAATTAAGCCTTCAATTGGACTATAACTCATTTGATTACCAGGATCGGGTGCACCTTGCATATCAAATGTTTCAGCAGGACTTGCTTTAACTAAGGTTTGTAGAGGTAAGCTATTTTTTGCTAAATCGTAATAATGCCGCGTAATTTTAACTGGCATACGAGATTCAATATCTTGCTCAGTGCCTTTTATCGCAATTAGCGCTTTCTTTTCATCTTCAGAATAAAAATTCAACATATCCTCAGGTGCACGATCATCAAGAAACTTCTTTAAACCATTGATGATTTGTCTATCGTGCTTGCCGTTTTCTACTTTATCTAGAAATTCCTGAGCTTTTGGGGTTGGGATATATTTTTCTGCCTTGGCCATTTTTATTCCTTAAGTTAAGTGAAGCAATTACTCTAAGTCATGTTGTTAACTCATACTTTATTAATATGAGATACTACAAACTTAAAGATAAGTGTATATATTTCAATCATAGTGTACTATCAAGTAATGAGCTTCAAACGACTTTATCTCATCAAAGCATTACCTTTGGTAATGATACAAGTAAAACACATGGAAAAATTTGATGGCCTTTCAAAGAAAATTACTCCCAAGTACTAGTATGTTAATGGCATTTGATGCATCAGCGAGAACAGGAAGCTTTACTGCTGCAGCGTTAGAGCTAAATTTAACCCAAGGTGCAATTAGTCGCCAAGTGCAGGCATTAGAAGAGCAACTAAATATTGAGTTGTTCACCCGCGTCAAAAGGACGATTAATTTGACTGCAAAAGGAGAGGTGTATGCAAAAGAAGTTCATCAAGCCTTACAACTTATTTTAAATGCTTCATTAAGAGCAATAACCAGTCCGATGAGTGGCACATTGAATCTAGCAATTTTGCCTACCTTTGGTGCCCGTTGGTTAATTCCAAAATTTGCTGATTTTTTAGAGAAACATCCAGATATTACCGTGAATTTTGTTTCTAAATTAGCACCTTTTGATTTTCACAGTGAGGATCTCCACCTTGCGATTCATTATGGTTCGCCTGATTGGCCCAATACTCAAAGTACCTTTTTAATGGGCGAAGAATCTATCCCTGTTTGTTCACCAAAATTATTAGAAAAACAATGTTTAGAAAACATCGATGATTTGAAGAAGCTCCCCCTCTTACATTTAGCAACACGCCCACAAGCTTGGCAAGATTGGTTTTTACAAAATAGAGCCAAACCGCCAACAAATCAGGGAATGTTATTCGAACAAGTATCCATTATTGCAAAGGCCGCCACCGCTGAATTAGGTGTTGCATTACTCCCTAAGTTTTTAATTCAAAGTGAACTCGATAAAAAAGAGTTAGTGCCTGCTCTTGATTTACCCGTAACCAGTAGTTTTGGGTATTATTTAGTTACGCCTAATGAACAACTCACCTATCCACCTGTAGTCGCTTTTACAAAGTGGTTATTAATTGCTGCGAAAGCGTGAACGACTTCCTCGATTCACGAATTCACTGGCTTTCATATAAAGAATAGGCTCTGTATTTCAAAGCATTAAATGCTTATAAATTAATAAGCCCATCATAATTAGTGACAATATTCTCGATAATATTGTCACTATACTTTAGCTTTTCAAATTTATTAGCTATACCTAATATAAGATTTATTTAAACTAAGTTGGCTATGGCGTTATCATTTCTTGAACAAACAGAAGCACCCTCACTCCCCCCTTGGAAAGTCGTTATTGTTGATGATGAGAAAGATATTCATACCATCACTAAAATGGCGTTAAAGAGATTTACCTTAGATGACCGCAGCTTGATTTTTATTCACGCATATTCGGCAGAGGAAGGAAAAAAGGTATTAGCTGAAGAAAAAGATGTCGCTTTGGTTTTTTTAGATGTTGTGATGGAAACAGATGATGCTGGTCTATTGCTCGCCAAATGGATGCGTGAAGAGCTCGATAATCACTTCACTCGCATTGTGCTAAGAACAGGGCAACCAGGACAAGCACCTGAAGAAAAAGTTATCGTTGATTATGATATTAATGATTACAAAGAAAAAACCGAACTTAATCGAACAAAATTATTTACTACGGTATTTACTGCGCTACGAGCTTATCGAGATATTATAAAAATTGAAGACGCGCGTATTTATCAAGAGCTTTATCGTTCTGGTTTAGAGCGTGTTATTGCTTCAACCAGTAGTGTTCTAGAACAGCGAACTTTACAGCAGTTCTTTAGTGGTTTACTACAACAAGTCGTTTCTCTATTGCGAAGTGACCAAGCCAGTGCTCTATTGCAAATAACAGGGGTTGGGGCAATTTATTCTGAACATGACTATCGCGTTATTGCCCAAATAAGTGATGATAGTGGTGACGACTCTATAGATGGCGAAATATACCAATATTTAAACAAAGCGATTGAAAGTAAATGTAGTATTTACGAAGATGACATTTTGGTTGGTTATTTTCCAAGCCAAGGAGATAAAGTTAGCTTATTATTTTTGAAGGGAATTAAAAGTCTCAACAGCATTGATCGTAAATTGTTGGAAGTATTTTCAGGAAATGTCAGTTTGGCTTTCGACAACTTATTACTCAATAATGAAATTATTGATACGCAAGAAGACCTCATTTATCGATTAGGTGATGTTGTAGAGTCACGTTCAAGTGAAGCAGGAAACCACATAAGGCGAATGGCTGAGGTCAGTTACTTAATTGCCCAAAAACTTGGCTTATCACAAATAGAATGTGATTTATTAAAACAAGCCGCCCCAATGCATGACATTGGAAAAGTCGCAACTCCAGATGCTGTTTTACTAAAACCTGGCAGGCTTGATAATGACGAAATGACGATAATGAAAGGTCATCCGCAGATTGGCTATGACATATTACATGGTTCGAAACGCCCAATTTTGCAAAATGCAGCCATTATTTCACAACAACATCACGAAAAATTTGATGGAAAAGGTTACCCTCAAGGTTTAGTTGGCGAAGATATTCATATATTCGCACGCATAGTTGCTGTAGCTGATGTCTTCGATGCATTAACGCATAAACGTTGCTACAAAGAAGCTTGGCCTTTAGAGGAAGTAATCAAAACAATGAAAGAATCATCTGGAAGTCATTTTGATCCTCTAGTACTTAACGCTTTACTTGATAATATAGATAAAGCGTTAGTGATAAATAATAGGTATCCGGATTAGCCAATAATTTCAGCTTTCATCAAAACTTGGCGATTTGGAAAACCATCTCCGACTAAACCATGTTGTAATTGATACAAACGAATGGCTTTACGACTTTTAGGACCCCAAATTCCATCGGGTTTCCCAACATCGTACCCTATAGTATTAAGCTTTTCTTGCAGTGCCTGTAGCTCTGCTGATTTGTACAAATCAGCAGTGGTATCATCATTTACTTTTAAACCAGAAGCGCCTTGAATACGATTAGCTAACAGACCTACGGAAAGGGCGTAATTTTCTGACAAGTTCCACTTCATAATCACATTAAAGTTCGGGTAAACTAAAAAGGCAGGTCCTTTAGAACCGGCAGGTAAAACTAACTCAGCATCAACTTTATAATCAGATAAAGCAGTTCCATCCGCACGTGTTACTCCTAAATTCTTAAAGGTCGCTAAGGGATACAATTTATCAAACTCTACTTTTTTAAAAGCAAAATTTTCTGGCAATTTAACTTGTCGTCCCCAACGCTCTTTTTCTAACCAACCAATGCTATTTAAATAATTAGCTGCAGAAGTTAATGCATCAGCTTCGCTCTGCCAAAGGTCTATTTTTCCGTCATTGTCGCCATCAATAGCGTATTTCCTAAATGCAGATGGCATGAATTGCATATGCCCCATTGCACCAGCCCAAGAACCATTGAGTTGATTAACCGTCACCGTTTTATTATCAATTAAATGAAATAAATCAAAAATTTCTGATGTGAAATATTTACTACGTCTTTGATCACAAGCCAATGTTGCTAAAGAGTTTAGTACAGACATTTTACCTTTATGGCGACCGAAATTAGTTTCTAACCCCCAAAAAGACACTAAATATTGTGCAGGAATACCATATTGTTTAGACAATTTATCAAATAATACTTTATGTTCACTTAATTTTTTACGTCCCGTTTGAATATGATAATTAGTTAATCTTAATTTTAAATAGTCAGCAAAACTTTGGCTAAATTCAGGTTGACGTTGATCTAAAGTAATCACCCTTTCAATTGGGGAAAGTGCTGGAATAACATCATTAAGAATATGTTCAGAAAATCCAGCGGCAGTAGCTTGTGTTTTCATACCGTCAATACATTGCTCGAAATCAACATTGTCAGTAGCATTAACAATAAAAGGAAGCGTTGTAATAGAAACGAGAATGAGTCGTGATAAGCGTTTAAATAAATATGGCATAATGGGAGAGATCCTTGATAAAAAGTCCGTAAAAACATTGAAAAATATGGCCAAGTTCACTTTAGCAAATACTAACGGTCGCACCCAAGTAAAAATTAACGTAAAATGCGTTTCATATGTAACAAATTACAAATTCTCTTAACCTTATTATTTAGGATCGTCATGAAAAAAACATTCAACATCACACACCCAAAGATCAAACTTGCTCGTTTATTTGAAGGTGTAAAACATGATGTGAAAAAGTATGTAAAAAGAGAAAGAAATAAGAAGCTACCAGCTGGTGTTGATTTTTGGGATTTCGATTGTAAATATGGCATAACTGAAGCAGAATCAGAAGTTGTTCATTTGACAGCATTGAACAAACATATTGATGAAGCTGAAAAACTTGGCTTAACCTCATTTTATATTGAAATTATTGTTAAAGAAGGCTTCCGTTCGGTAAAATCTATCGAAGAAGATGATGAAGATTTTGATGAAGAATAACTCTACCGCTAATTTAATTAACTAATGAAAATACCTAAAAGACTGCAACCGCTTGTTGACGATGGACTTGTTGACGAAGTGCTCAGCCAATTAATGAGTGGCAAAGAAGCAACTGTATACATGGTGCGCTGTGGTGAAGATATTCGCTGCGCGAAAGTATATAAAGAAGCTAATAAACGGAGCTTTAAAAAAGCAGCTCAATATCAAGAAGGCCGTAAAAGCCGTAATAGCCGTCGCGCACGTGCGATGGAAAAAGGTTCAAAGTACGGTAGAAAACAGCAAGAAGATGCTTGGCAAAATGCCGAAGTTGACGCACTTTATACTTTAGCCGCGGCTGGTATTCGAGTGCCTCAACCATTTGGTTGTTTTGAAGGCGTTCTTTTGATGGAATTGATCACCGACGGTGAAGGCGACGTTGCTCCACGTTTGAATGATGTAATAATGCCTCGCGAACACGCTATTGAAGATCATTTGATTATGATGAATTACGTAAAAATTATGCTGTGCGAAGGTGTAATTCACGGTGATCTATCTGAATTCAATGTGCTTGTTGATGAATATGGCCCTGTAATTATCGATTTACCACAAGCCGTAGATGCTTCAGCAAATAATAATGCAAAGAGTATGTTAGTTCGTGATGTGGACAATATTACCGATTATTACGCTCAGTTTGCGCCAGAACTATCGAAAAGTAGATATGCTCAAGAAATGTGGGCTTTGTATGAAAAAGCAGAATTGACCCCTGAAACTGAATTAACCGGTTTATTTAAAGAAAATAACAAATCAGCGAATGTTGATACAATATTGGAAGAAATAAAAGCGGCATTTGAAGAAGAACAAGAACGCTTAGAGCGTATTAGTGACGCACAAGAGTCAGATTAGGCTTGTTGCTTTATAAAAATACCAAGCACTTCTTCATCAGTTAAATGACGGCTCTTACCAGCAGCTAAATTTTCATCCAATATTAAATTTCCGATGGCTTGTCGATGCAAGCCAATAACGGGATTACGAAAACGACCAAACATTCGCTTAATTTGATGATATCGCCCTTCTATTAATTTAACTTCAGCAATATATTCATTACCTTGGTCAGTCGTCTTATTGGCAAGAATTTTTAATTTTGCAGGTTTAGTAGTGATATTTTCAAATGAAAAATACATTCCATCAGCAAATGCATCGGCATAATCATCAGTGATTGGATTATCTAAAGTCACTAGATAACATTTTTCTACTTTATGCTCAGGGGAAGTTAAACGTTCTGACCACCGACTGTCGTTAGTTAACAACAACAAACCTGAAGTATTCAGATCTAACCTGCCCACAATATGTAAACTTTCTTTTTCTTCACTTAACCCATCAGAAAATACATCTTGTTCTTCAAGTAAATCTATAACCGTTTTATGTAGCTTATCTTTTGTTGCACTCACCACGCCAATGGGTTTATTGAGCATAATATAGCGTGCTTGATTGGCTTGCAAAATATTATCGTCTAACGTTATTTTTGAAAATTTATCAATTTTCTGGCCTATATCATCCGCGATACAGCCATCTACAGTTATACGCTTTTGCGCTAACATCAATCGCACAGCTCTTCGGCTAATACTGCAGTGTTCACTGATAAAACGATCGAGACGCCCAGTGCTTAATGACATAAAGAAGGATTCGTTATATAACGCTATTAATAAGTCATATTATTTTAAAGTAATTCTCGTAAATAAAAAGACATTGTACGCAGATAACTAAAATGTTTCTGGCATTCATCATCGCACTAACTTAAGTACTACTTTTTGTTTAATAGGTTGAACATCAACACATTCAGAGACTAATTCGCTATTTTTGAAACGATCAAAATTAGCTTGTTTAAGATCCATTTGTTGACAAAACTTATAAAATGCATGGAAATCTTTTCTGCTAAATTTCTCATTTTCACGGGTCAACAATCCGTCTATATAAACGTTATCACCGTTCAGTGTTAAATTTGCAATAGCACTATAAGGATTACCATGCTTATCAACCCTTAAAGCACGTACAGTTTTTACTTCAAAAATCCAATCATCTATTTTTACATGCTTTGTCATTGAGCCTATAGGAACAATGTTGGTGGGTTTATTACCCATAAAAACAACCTTATACTGAGCGAGTTAGAATATAAAAAAACCGGCTGCAAGTCTTTAACAGCCGGAGATTGGGAGCTAGCTATCCTAGAGAGATACTATCCATCGATTACGTTAACTCTTTTTAACTAAATCGCTTATTTTTGTCTTTTGCGCTGTTTTTGCAGAAAAGTAACTTTCTAATTCTTCTTTACTGATTTCTTCATCAGCGTTTTGGTCGATATCTTCGAAATTTTCTGATAAAAATTCATTTTTAGTCGCAAGAATTTCTGCTTTATTGAGTAAGCTATTTTTATCTAAATCGAATTTTCCTAAAAATTCTGTAATATCACCAGCAGAATTTTTTAAACTAACTATTGAAGACGATTTAGTTGCCATTACCTCAGCAGCTGTAACTTCAGCAACAGGAAGATCTAGATTCAACTCACTTTCTTTCGCGCTCACAAAATAAGAAGCTAAAGCACAAGTACTCACGATTAAGGTTAATTTTGTTAGGCTAATAGGGTTCATTGCAATTCCTTCATTCATAGGTTTCATAAAATAATGTTATTTGATTTAATTAGTATCAAACAGGATATAGCAGGAATCGAACCAACATCGTAAATCATTGATTTTAAATATTAAAAATTATTTTTACATTAATTTAGTTATGGTATGTGTCGCTATTTAGCAACACATAAAATATTTATAAATAAAATAAAAATGATCGCAGCCATCAAAAAACAAAATAACCGTAATAAAAACAATAACTAACCGGCTTACACTGTATAAAACCTCTTTAAACCACACATCAACACACTGTCTCAAATTAACGACACTCTTGTAATTTACCTTAATAAAATTAAACTACTCACCTCGCTATAATATGTGACTCAAATGAAAAAATTCGATTTTTCCAATATAGTTAATATCAATTTATTTTCCATTAGAAAGCTGACAATCTTAGGTTTCACTTTGGTCGCTTTCCCCCTAGTATTGGCTTTGCTATATAGCGCTAGTCAAGTGACCCAGCTTTCTCATCAAAGTACATCGGCTATATTTAATGTCGCGGAACTCGTCAAAACTAATCGAAAAATCAATTTTACCTTAGTAAAAATGGAAAGAAGTGCTAGCCAATTTTTGATATTAAAAGATCCGGACTTATTTACGGCTTATTTAAAGCACGAGAAGGATATATTAAAGACTATAGCTATCAATAAATTATTCGAAACTGACAGTAGTTTACGTATACTCAGTAGTGAATTTACAGATGTCATCGCCAATGTTCACCGTTACTTGACGTCACATGAATTAAAGGAATCTTCATTAGATTCGCTAAAGTTACAATTTACTCAACTCGTATCAATACGTAAGAAAATTGCCGAGCAAAGTAATACATTATTAATTAGTCAAGCCGAAGAAATCAAAAAATCTGCCAACGATGTTAGATACGATATGCTGAAAAGCTTGCTTATTATTCCTTTTACTTTAATCATCGCTGCGATTTTTATCTTTTTAATCACAAAGCCTCTCAAACAATTACTCAGCAAAATACATAATTTAGCGTTAGGAAATTTCGAAGAAAAAGTAGTATTTAATGGCTCCCCTGAAGTAAAAGAAATCGCTGATGCTTTAGAGGTTATGCGTAAACGTTTACATGCACTGGAATTACAAAAATCCAGTTTTATTCGTCATATCTCTCATGAACTTAAAACACCACTAGCGGCTATAAGAGAAGGCACAGAATTACTTTATGATAATAGTGTCGGAGAGTTAAACGCAGAACAGCAAGAAATATCCAACATCATTAGAAGTAGTGTTACGCGTTTACAGCGCTTGATTGAAGATCTACTTGATTTCAACATTGTACTTGATTCAACCAGTTTACAAGATCTTGAAACCGTTGAACTAACGGTATTAATTGATAACGTTTTACAGCAAAGAAGTTTAGATATTAAACGCAAAAACTTAACCGTTAACCATAATAAATCACCAATAAAGCTTAAAGTAAATGGTAAGCAATTAAGTGTTGTTTTAGATAATCTATTATCGAATGCAATTAAGTACTCTACTAATAATGATGACATTACGATTGACTGTTCAATCAGTAACGGTCAATTGAAATTAGCCGTTATTGACCAAGGTAGTGGTATAACTAAAAACCAACAAGAAAAAATATTTGATGCTTTTTATCAAGGTACACCTGCCGAAAATACAAATATAAAAGGCAGTGGTTTAGGTTTAACCATAGTAAAGGAATTACTTATGCGACTTAATGGATCGATTAAAATGAAAAGCGATACGGGAATAAAAAGCGGAACAGCCATGACAATATACTTACCCAATGCCTTTCATGAGAGAACAGATGTTGGAGGAAAAAATTGATGCTAAAACTATTCAACATTAGCTTTATATTGACCTTGATGACACTGTTAGCTGGCTGTGAATTATTAAAATTTGATAATTCGCCAAGCAAACATGAAAGTCATACCATCAATTATACTGAATTCTATTTGTCACTTACGGCATTGAGTGACGAACAAATTACAGAGAGTCTTCATCAACATCAATTGATATCGAAGGTAAGTAACGTACCTAATATAAAAGAGACAGATGGCAATATGTTGAATTTATCGTGGCATTTAAAATCAGCGTTGTTTTTTGCATTGCCTGATTCCCCTATTCACAATCCCTTCACGGCAAAAAGTAAGTTAAATCAAGTGTCATTAGAAAGCCTCAAAGAAACTCACTTAACTGATGCAGACTTTGCCTTTTTCAATATGCTAAAAACACAATTAAATCAGCAAATATTACTGCTTAATTCACTATCAACAGAAAAAAAATCACTTCAAATTATTAAGCAAGCTTATCGACTTAAATCAAATGAATTACAACAGCAACTTAAAGCATTACAGCAACAGATCCTCCAATTAAAAAAAATAGAAAGTAATATTAATGAGCATGGGTAGTAAACGCGATGACTTCAAAGCATAAAGAAAAAAAATTCGATGAAAGGCAACGTGAAAAAATTCTCCTTGTCGATGATGATCCCAGTTTATTAAGATTACTTGGTATTCGGTTGTCTGCAGCCGGTTATCAAATAGAGTCAGCAAATAGCGCTAAAATGGCTTTAGGCATTTTAAAAACTTTTCATCCGCAGTTAGTCGTTAGTGACTTACGTATGGAAGGAATGGATGGTATGGCGCTGTTTGAGAAAATTCGTCAACAGGAACCAAACTTACCTGTAATTATTATGACTGCCCACGGTACAATCCCAGACGCCATCAATGCGACTAAACAAGGCGTATTCAGCTTTTTAACTAAGCCCTTCGAAAGCCAAGAATTATTATCAACCGTGCAAGAGGCAATAAGATTACAACCCCAAAGTAGCGCGAATAACGCCAACAAAAAAGCTGATGTATGGCGTGAAAATATTATTAGCCGTAGTGCTGTTATGTCATCACTATTACAACAAACCTATCAAGTGGCACAAAGTGATTTTAGCCTGTTAATTCATAGCGCTAGCGGCACAGGTAAAGAACTACTAGCAAAAGCCGTGCATTTGGCCAGTAAGCGCCACGATAAAAAATTTACCGCGATTAACTGTGCCGCAATACCTGAACAACTGTTAGAGTCTGAGTTATTTGGACATAGCAAAGGTGCTTTCACCGGTGCCGACAAAAATCACCAAGGTCTTTTTCAGTCAACGGATGGAGGCACTTTATTTTTGGATGAAGTTGGCGATATGCCAATGAGCTTTCAAGTAAAGCTATTACGTGCCTTGCAAGAAAAAGAAGTTCGCCCTGTTGGTAGCACACAGTCAATAAAAGTTGATGTACGTATTATCGCGGCGACACATAAAAATTTACAACAAGCGATTATAGATAAAAGCTTTCGAGAAGATCTTTATTATCGCTTAAACGTGGTTGAGCTCACTTTACCTCCATTGATTGAACGACGTGAAGATATTCCACTTCTCGCACAGCATTTCCTTAGCTTAGCGATTGAAAAAACCTCTCATAAAATTAATGGTTTTAGCCAAGAAGCCATGGACATTTTAATCAGGGCTGACTGGCCGGGTAATATTAGACAGCTGCAAAATGTAGTGGAGCAATGTGTCGCTTTATCTACTGAAACATTAATCAGTGAAAGTCTCATTAACAATGCATTACGCACACAAAGTGCGAAACTGCCCTCATTTCAAGAAGCGCGAGAACAGTTTGAACGTGATTATTTAGCTAAATTACTAAAAACCACCGAAGGTAATGTTTCACAAGCCGCAAAAATAGCGCAGCGTAATCGGACAGAATTCTATAAACTGTTGAAAAAACATCATTTGAATGCAGAATCATTTAGAGTCGATAACGATTCACCTTTACAAGATTAGTTGAGAATAATTAGACGATGAAAAGTTTACACCTAACTGAATTTTTTCCTTACCAGCTCACTCAGCTTCAAGCGAAAGTGAGTGATAATATCGCTGAAATTTACACCGGAAAGTTTGAACTTTCTCGTCAAGAATGGCGAGTTTTAGCCAGTTTAGGTAACGGAGAGCTGTTATCAGCAAAACAAATAGGCGAGCAAACAAATTTAGAAAAAATGCCCGCAAGTCGCGCAATAACAAAAATGCAAACACAGGGTTTACTTGTGAAAAGCACGGATAAAACAGATAAGCGATCTTCCTTATTAAAACTAACCGAACAAGGCTTATCCATTTATCAACAATTAATACCTATGGTGCTAGAGCGCGAACAGGAATTATTGTCCGTATTGAGTGCTCAAGAAAAAAATCAACTCGCGGAAATCTTTGAAAAACTGACATTAAAAACGATAAAGATATCGCAAGATTTGTAACAATTAACGAGACTTACTTATTTTAAAATGCACTAACTAAAATTAATACAAAAGCTAGAATAAAGTAAAAGTAACTACTTCTCGAAAACGTAACGTTTGACACTGTCCAGTTTTTTACTGGTGTAGTCAACAAAGACGGTGATAATAAAATACCACGTAACAAAGACAATACCCCTACCGAACCGGCGAAAGCGCCTAAATCTAGCACACTTGTTTGATAATATTGCAATAGAAACATAAAGACAACCAATGCCATAAAACCTTTGATCAACTTTACGCTACGATTTATTTTTGTGGTTTGAATATCCATGAATCCCTTCTTTTTTTCATTTTTAGTGTCTCTAAAAAAGTACAGTACACTATAAAAAAACCTACACAATTGTGTAGGTTTTTACTCATTGACTAATCTATTTTTTAAAAAAAATAAGTAGCAGTAACTAAAAAGTTAGTACCATCAGCAATGTAGTTCTGCGCTGTTTCGTACTCTTCATCCAACAAGTTATTTACTTTACCAATAAAAGATAATTTTTCAGTCGCTTGGTAGCTCAAAGATAGATCTACTAACCAATAATCATCTAAAACATCTGAACCTACCTTAGTATCTTCAGGGCTTTCATCACGGTAACTAAACACACCACTGAGCGTATAGTCTTCCCATTGATAACCGATCATATAGTTAGCGGTTAACTCTGGACGACGAGCGAGTTGAACATCTAATCTCGAATCTTTAGCATCAATAGAAGATAGAGCTAATTGATGGCTAAAATCTCCATCCGTTGCATTTAATGTTAATTCGAATCCTTGGATCTCTGCTTGATTAATGTTACTTGGCTTCCAAGCACCTGTAATAGCATCTGGAGCCCAAGCGATTAAGTTTTCAATTTCTGAGTCAAAAAAACTCACTTCAATACTGCCATCGAAACCATCATGTGAAAACTGATTACGGATCAATATCTCATTACTTGTTATGCTTTCTGGTTTTACATCTGGGTTACCCGAACCAGGCCAGTATAAATCGTTAAATGAAGGCGCTTTAAATCCAGTAGAACGATTTAAACTCAATAACCATGTGTCATTGATTTGATATCCTACAGACGCATTGTAAGTTGCTTCCACTTCAACATCTTCGATATCATCACGACGAACGGCACCTTCAAACAAAAATGCATCGGCTTGATGACGAGCTTGAATGTATATAGCACTTACATCGCGTTCTTCAACAGCCCACTTTTGAAAACCTTCTGTCCATGCGTCTTTATCTGTATCGGTAGAAACTTCTTCCGTATAAAAATCAACACCAGCGGTAATACTTGTTGCGTCATTAAACGAATATTGGCCTAATGCTGAAAATTGATCTCGCTCTGTTTTAATCTCATCACTATCCGATTTTTTAACAGCATTACCAAAAGTTTCACCTTGATCTTGACTTGTTGCTAATGAAATTTCAGTAAATACCGCGCCTGACTGATATTGACCAGCAACACGTAAGTAATAATTTTCATATTCACTTTCATTGGCTGAGGTATTTTCAGGATTGTAGTACTTAATACTTTGATCGTACTCTGCTCCACCTTGCTCCCAGCGTGAGGCTAAATGCAATGAAAACTCGTCATTTACTTTACTTTCGCCAATGGCACCAAATGATAAACGGTTATAACCATCTTCATCAACATCATAAGCGTTTCCATCAATTTTAGTGGCGGTAAAACCATCACTTTCTTCTGCAGAAACAGTTAATGTTAATGAGTGTTCCTCATTTCCTAATCCGATTGATGCATCTGTTTTCCACAAACCATTACTACCTAAACCAGCACTAATAACACCTTCGCCTAGATCCTGTTTTTTAGTAAATATTTGTATAACACCACCAATTGCATCAGAACCCCATAATGCAGCGCGTGGTCCTTTAACAATCTCGATGCGCTCAATTAAAGCAACCGAAATTGCACCAAAACTTGTAGAACCTAGTGTTGCGGAAGCAATACGTACACCGTCTACCAAAATTAAGGTATGACCATTGTTAGTGCCTCGCATAAAGACAGAACTTGCTTGACCACCACCACCTTGTTTTACGACACTTACACCAGCAACTTTGTCTAATAAGTCGGTAATACTTTGTGGCTGAAAAGCAACAATATCTGCTTTAGAGATGACTTGTGTAGCTGATAATGACAAAAATTGATCTTGCTGTGTGCGATTCGCAGTAACAATGATTTTTTCCATTTCATCAACATTCGCATCGTTCGCATAAGCAAACGATGACGTTAAGCTTGAAAAAATTACACCTGCTATAGCAAGTTGAATAGGAGTTTTATTAAATAGTTTAGTTTTCATATGACCTCTTTCTATGATGCCCTCCGCACCATGTTGATCTCGATTCTTGTGCTTTTCTATATAAGCTTCAAGTAACGAGATAATTACGCAAATTACAGAGTATCGGACTTAAATTACGGTGGGTTATAAGCTCACATACCATAATAATTACCATTGCGGGGGCAGTGCCAAATTTTCATTGGCTTCCCCTGTAATTCACAATTAATAGATAATAAATATTATCTATCGGTTAAGTTTATTAAACAGCTATCTTAGCTGATCAATTTTTTCACACATATCTTCAATACCACTTAACATTCTGGTGCTGAATCTATGTAATAAATCTGCGTCAACGTGAATAAACTTGTTGTTTTTCACCGCTGGTATTTCTGGCCATTTTTGCCAATTAATAATAGGTTGTGGTTTTTCAGAATTTTCATCAGGTAAAATAATTAAATGTGGCTGAGCAACAATAACATTTTCAGTGCTTATTTTGGGATAAGGCGTAGGATTGCTTTTAAAAACATTTTCCCCCTGACAAACTTCCACTAACTGATTTATCCATGTTGTGCCATTAATTGTCATCATGGGTTCTGACCACAATTGATAAAAAACAGGAATTGACTGCTTATCTTTATTTGCAAGACGCAATGCTGTTAAACGTTTTTCATAGGCTAAAGCCACTGTTTCAGCTTGTTCTTGATTACCGGTTAACTCACCCAAATAACGCAGTTCGGTAGCAACATCGTCAATATCTTTAGGGTTACTTAATACAATTTTTAACCCTAAACGTTTCATTTTATCGATATCGCTTTGCGAGTTACCCGACTTCCACACAATCACTAAATCAGGATTTAACGCTAATATTTTTTCTATTTGCATACCGTGATAACTACCAACACGCGGAATGTCTAAAGCCGCCTTTGGGAAATCAGCGTAATTAACAGTACCTACAATTTTATCACCCGCGCCTATATCAAATAACATTTCAACAATATGGGGCGCTAAGGCAATGATGCGTTGCTTAGGTTTTTCGGCAAAACTTTTAGCTGGTATTACAAGAAGTAATAAACTTATTAAGGCTAACGATAAAAATCTTTTTGTCATGTGCTTGAACCTTTTTTTACAATACTTTGGTATGCGTTTTCACAGTTATTATTAGCTGCAATTATTTACTATCTGAACTAAGTACGCGATATTTTGGTGGTTTTACCGTCTCTAATAATATTTTCTATAACTGATATTTTTAAATGCTTCTGGCAAACATCAGCTAAACGCTCTAACTGGTGTTCTCTATGTTCATTAAGATTTATTGTCTTTTCGATATCATTATTACTGTCTAACCAGTCAACTAATAACTGCGTTGCGTCACCTTCATCGAAAATCCCGTGCAGGTACGTACCCGCTATTTGGTTGTCATTTGAAACACAACCATCTGTTGCTTGGTTGTCACTTTTATCAATCAATAGTGGAGTGGCTTTTTTCTCATTATTTGACTGAGCTTTAGGCACATGTTTAGACAAGCCACAATGAATCTCATAACCTTTAACCAAACAATTCTTATTGCCTAAAATCATCGTTGCAGAAACTTGCGATAATACTTTTTCAGGCGTCAACTCAGTTATAATTTCAAGTAAACCTAAACCTGTGATCGTTTTGAGACTTGACTCAATACCGTGAGGATCACTAATTTTTTTACCTAACATTTGATAACCGCCGCAAATACCAAAAACTTTTCCGCCATAACGTAAATGACGTTCAATATCAGTTTGCCAGCCTTGTTCTTTAAAAAATTTAAGATCAGAAATTACATTTTTATTGCCGGGTAAAATCACTAATTCACAATCATTAATACGTTCGCCCATTTTAACGTAACGTAAGTTAATCTCAGGGTTCAGACGCAAGGTATCAAAATCGGTATGATTACTAATGTGCGGTAATAACGGCACCACTATATTTATTTTGGCTTGCTCTACTTTGTTTTCAATCGCTACTGCATCTTCAGCATCGAGGGCTAAATCATGTAAATAAGGCAGTACTCCTAATACAGGTTTACCTGTTTTTTCTTCAAGCCAATCGAGCCCTGATTCTAATAATTTAATATCGCCACGAAAGCGGTTAATAATAAAACCCTTAACGCGATTTTGTTCTGAGGGGGACAATAATTCTAAAGTCCCCACTAAATGAGCGAACACGCCACCTCGGTCAATATCAGCCACAAGAATAACCGGACAATCAACAGCTTCGGCGTAGCCCATATTGGCAATGTCATTTTCACGTAAGTTTATTTCTGCTGGGCTGCCTGCCCCTTCAACCATTAACAGCTCAAACTCATCAGCCAAACGATGATGAGAGTCGAGTACAGCATCCATAGCGATTTTTTTATAGTCGTGATAACTCGTCGCTTCCATATTTGATATTGCTCTACCGTGTACAATGACTTGTGCACCTGTATCGCTATTCGGCTTGAGTAATATAGGATTAAAATCAACACGTGGCGCAATATTCGCTGCAACAGCTTGTAGTGCTTGAGCCCTGCCAATTTCACCGCCATCGCTGGTTACGGCGCTATTTAATGCCATATTTTGAGGTTTAAACGGTGCAACTTTATAACCTAAATTAACAAATACTCGGCATAAGCCGGCCACTAACGTGCTTTTACCTGCATCAGACGTTGTGCCTTGCACCATTAATGTTTTCATGATTTGTGATCCTGAGCATCAGATTTTAGTGTAATCGGTAAGCCTGCCATAACAAAATCAACTTGATTAGCTAATGCGGCGAGTTCTTGATGCAACCAACCTGCTTGGTCAACAAACTGCCGAGACAGTTCGCCCATAGGGACAATGCCATGGCCAACTTCATTGCTAACAAAAATAAGATGCTTTGATTTATAGCTATTTTCATCTTTGATAAATGATGTTAAAAATTCAATAAATACCGCTTTTTGTTGCGCATAAAAATCACTATTTTCATGACATAAACAATTGCTTAACCACAAGGTTAAACAATCGATCAATACACAATCACTTTTTTGTAGAGCCTCCTTAATTGCTTCAGCTAAATACAAAGATGACTCAAGTAAATCCCAATGTTGTGGACGATCGCTTTGGTGTTGAACAATACGCTGGTTCATTTCTTCATCATGGGCTTGCGCTGTCGCGAGATAACAAACAGAAAGTCCTTTTGACTCAGCGTCTTTCGCTATATTTTCCGCTAGGCGAGACTTTCCTGAGCGTGCCCCACCTAAAATAAAATGAAGCCTATTCAATGGAGTATTGTTCATAAACCTATCTCTGAAAAAAGTGTTGTAGAAGGAGATGCCAATACGAGTAGAATTATGTAAACCGCTACTTCTAAAAGCTGTTGTGCAGCACCTAAACAATCTCCTGTAAAGCCGCCTAATTGTCGATTGAACCAAAAAATCAATAACAAACGTATTACCCATAAACACACAATCATGATTAAACAGTGCGATAGAGGTAAGAAAGTAAACAATACAGCAGCACCTGTGATCAGTAAGATTAATAAACCATTTAGTGATAAATGCTGCGCTAAAGGTTTCACTTTCGATTGTGCATCTTCACTCACATAAGACATGCTAAAAATTAAACTGGTACTTACTGCTCGGCTTAAGGTATGTGCTAACACTAACGCCAATGAAAGGGCTATTACTGGATTCTCGTTATAACTACTCAATAAAACTAAACTTTGATATTTGATCATTAATATAAAAAATAAGCCTGCAGCACCATATGTGCCTAAACGACTGTCTTTCATGATGTTTAGTTTTTGTTCCACAGTCCAACCGCCACCAAACCCGTCCCACACATCAGCCCAGCCATCTTCGTGAAAAGCGCCGGTAAGCAATAAACTACAGGCCATAGAAATAAGAATGGCTAAAGAAATAGGTAAAAAACTAGAGAGTAGTATTAAAATTAAAGCCGTTACTACGCCAATGAATAAACCAATTACTGCAAAGTATCGACTCGCTTTATGTAGCATTTCAGGTTTAACAACGTCGGGTAAATTAACCGGCACACGCGTAAAAAAACTCAACGCTAATAACAACAAATAATATTGTTGTTGGCATTGTTGTAAAAGCGATTGTTTACTCATTTATCGTTCAGCTCTGCTATCTTTCGAGTCGGTGACATCAGTGACTTGTGCTTGAGCAAAACTTGCCATGTCATTATAAAAAGCGGCTGACGCTTGAATTAATGGTAAAGCCAAAGCTGCCCCTGTTCCTTCGCCTAAACGTAACCCTAAATTCAATAACGGTTTAACATTTAAATAATCGAGCATTTTTTGATGGCCTTGCTCGCCGGAGCAATGAGCAAAAATCATGTAGTCTTTAACATTCTCATTCAGCTCAATGGCTAGCATGGCTGCCGCGGTACAAATAAAGCCATCAACAACGATCAGCATTTTTCTTTCTGCTGAAGCTAACATTGCGGCGGTAATTTGTACTATTTCAAAACCACCTAAACACGCTAAAATTTCTTTAGCATTTTTTAGATTATCTTGATGAAGCGTTAATGCTTGTTCAATAACTTGCTGCTTTCGTTTAACGACCTCATCACTTACGCCCGTGCCTCGTCCAACACTTAAAGTTGCCGGGATATTCATCACCGCTGACATAATTGCCGATGCTGATGTTGTATTGCCAATGCCCATTTCACCAAACGCGATGATATTGCATCCACTTTCATAGGTAGATTGTATTAAGGTCGTCGCTTTATCAAAACCTAATTCCACTTGCTCTTGGCTCATGGCAGGCGATACATTTAGCGGCTCAGTAATTTCACCTAAACGTTGGTCAATAACACCAGAATAACTTTTTGCAGGAGATAAAATACCTGCATCAACAACATTTAATTGCCAACCTAATTGTTTGCAAAAAATATTAATTGCCGCTCCGCCATTAGCAAAATTAGCCACCATTTGAGAGGTAACTTCGCTAGGCGCAATTGACACGCCTTGTGCTGCGACGCCATGGTCGCCAGCAAAAATAAATAAATTGGGTTTATCAACACTTAGCGATTTGTCGTTATTCTTAGATGACGACAACTGAATACGTGCAATTATTTTTGCGGTATCTTCTAATTGTCCTAATGCACCTAAGGGTTTCGTTTTTCCGTCAATCGTTGCTTGAATTTTCTCATCAAACTCAGCGGTGATTTTTTTAATAGAAAAGTTCATTAATAGGGCCTTAAGCTTTATTTTTGCGGAAGTACAGCAAGGATAAAAAGAATAAACTACCAACAGCAGAGGTTATAACGCCCACTGGAAGCTCTTGGTTTTCTAAAACAAGACGCGAGAGCACATCAACCCAAATCATGAAAATTCCACCGACTAATGCCGTCAACATAATGCCAAAAACAGTACCTTGAGAAACAAAATATCGCACAATATGCGGGATCATCAGCCCAACAAAACCAATGCCACCACACAAAGAAACCAATGTTGCCGTGATCAATGAACTCAGCACGAGCATCACTAAACGGAAACGGTTGACATTTATTCCCAACGTTGTGGCACTTTCATCACCTAATAACATCGCATTCAATTGACGTCGATACGCTAACATCATCATCACACAGCTAGTAATAACTAAAGCTGGAAACCACAAAATACCCCATTGCGCGCGAGAAAAACTCCCCATAGTCCAAAATAATACCGCGGTAACTGCTTGTGGGTCGGTATGATAAAGTAAAAGACTGGTAAACGAGCTGAATAAAAATGACAAAGCGACGCCTGCCAATAGCATTGATTCCACCTGCTGACTTTGTTTACGTCCGGAAATCATCAACAACATTAACATCGCCACTAAACTCCCTACAAAAGCAGCTACAGGGGTCAACAACGAAATAGTGCTACCGAGTAGAACAATAGAAATTACGACACCTAAAGAAGCGCCTGAAGAAATACCAAAAAGATAAGGATCAGCTAACGGGTTGCGCGTTACCGTTTGTAAAATAAGCCCTGAAACGGCTAAACCACAACCTGCTAAAAACGCTAAAATTGCACGCGGCATACGCAGTTCCCAAATAATACGTTCAAAAAACACAACATCTCGAACGTCTTTTTCTGGTGAGAAACTCGCAACTAAACTTGAAATAACATCACTAAAACTAATATCAGCTGCACCTAAAGATAAAGAAGCGATAAAACTCAATATGCCGAAACTAACAGTAAGAAAAAGGATTGTTGAGTGATTAATTCTATTCATGGCTAAACTCACTTTTATGCTCATTTTCATGTACGGTTTTATCGTGAGTGTCGTAACCATAAAAATAAGAAATGTGCGGAACATTATGCTGAGAATGAACAGAAACCTCTGCGCAAACCCCAAAGACATTAGACAACATTTCGCTAGTGATCACTTCTTGTGGTGTGCCCTCTTCAACCAACTTGCCTTTGTCTAAGACAATAAGTTGATCGCACATCGCGCTCGCTAGGTTTAAATCATGAAATGAAGCAATTACGGTTATACCTAATGACTTAGCTAACTCGATAACTTGAATTTGATAACGTACATCAAGGTGACTAGTGGGTTCGTCCATAATTAACAAGCTTGGTGACTGCACAATGGCACGTGCAATTAATGCTCTTTGTTTTTCACCGCCAGACAAATGCTCAAAATTTTGTAAAGTTTTGTCAACTAAGCCAACTTGTTTAATTGCACAGTCTATTTGTTGTCTGTCGCTCGATTGCTCGCGAGTAAATAAACCTTTGTGTGGGAGTAAACCTAGAGCAACAATGTCATATACCGTTAAATTGAAATGGGTAGGTGTTTCTTGTAAAACTACGGCAATATCTTGCGCGTACTGATAAGCGTCGTATTGTTGCCAAATATCTTGTTGATTGAATTTAACAGAACCTGCGTCTGGTTTTAAATAACGATATAAGCATCGCAGCAAACTTGATTTACCCGCACCATTAGGGCCCAGAATTCCGGTAAAACTGCCTTTATTTATAGCAAAAGAAATATCATCGAGAATAAGCTGGTTATCTGCATGCCAAGAAACATGCTGCACTGAAAGCAATTCGCTTTTAGCGCCAATTGTAGCTGTTGGATTTGATGTGGATGGTTCGTTGCTACTATTCAAAAATTGCTACTCACACGCTATTAAAACATGAAAAGCGGCTAAACAGAGCACAATCAAACGACAGTATTTAGAAAGTAATACAAGCGCTGAATATACAATGTTCGAGTAAACCCGCTCGACTTTGTTGGTTATGCCTAACATTTAAATAGACAACTGACTCTTAATTAATGGGTATCCTGACTTAAGCTTTATAACATTAGAACAAGGCTAATAAAGCATTTACAGTTGCGGGTACAGTTGTGGATTTTCGCCACATTCCCACATTAAAAAGGAGTTAACTAATTTTATCAGGCGATTATCGTCAGCTAGATAAAAATAGCAAGGTTTAATTGCCAATAAAGGTGAAAATATAGACAAATGTACTAAATATGTTACCAAACAATTTTTGGCCAAACCTTACCTTGTTCGTCTTTGTATACCGTAACTTTCACGAGCGTTGCGTATGGGATATCAATATTACTCATGTGAGCGGTGCCAGGTATCGGTAATTTCAGTACACGTGCAATAAGATGTTTAATAACTCCGCCATGAGCAACCACTAACGTATTCCCTTTTGGTGCGCTTGTTAGCCATTGCTGCCACCAAGCATCAACACGTTGCACAAAATTATCCATAGTTTCACCATTAGGAGGTGAATGTTCCCAAGGATTTTGCCAAAAATCACCAATTGAACTCTGTAGCTTGCTCGACTTTATTTCCCATAAATCTTTATAGGTTCTTCCATCCCAATCACCAAAATCCATTTCTTTAAGTTTTTCGTCAAACTCTAGATTAATATTATTGTTCAATGTATATTCTGAGGCGAACAATCGACAACGTTGTAATGGTGAACTTATACAGTAAGATATTTCAGGTAATTGTTGGCTGGTTTTCCATAACGCCCTTAAGCCTTTATCAGAAAGTGCTACATCGGTTTTACCCGTTAAAATTCCGGGTGTGGCAATTTCACCATGACGTAATAAATAGAAAGTGCGTTGATGCAATGCCCTGTACCTTTTTTAAATTTTTCGCTCAAGTAATAATAGGGTAACCTTAAATTTAATGTTGCGTAAGTTATATATTTCTCTAATTTAAAGGCAAACAACATATTAAAACTTGCATTAAATATCATGCTATAACGACATGATTTTAATTAACTTGGGTATCGTTACAATTGTTGCTATATTGTTGGAATGATAAACATTTAAAGTAATTCTCATTTGCTTAGGAAACTCTTTGCCAACGCCACCAAAAAAACAACTATTATTACTCAATACTAATACGCAAAGACTCGCACTATTAGAAAAATTGTTAGTATCAGGAACTCAATTTAATATATTAATCGCTTCATCAACTCGAGAAGCGATTAATATATTAAAAAATGAAGCTATTGATTTTGTTGTAAGTAATATTAACTTGGACAATTTTGATGGTTGGCGTTTAGCTAGAATGGTACGTTCTGGTGTATTAAAATGCTCCGCAGATACGCCTTTTGTAGTAGTTGCCAATACTTGGTGTGAACACATTGCGAGTGCTACAGCACGAGAATTTGGTATCAATAGTCTTATTTCCTTTTCAGAGCATGAAAAGTTATTAACCATCATAAACGATAATCAACTTACCCCCCTTGAAGATATGGAAAAATCTTCTTTGTTAGTCATTGAAGATAATCCTGATACTCGTCATTTAGTCAGTAGAATATTAGCTACTCGTTTTACGATTGATAGTGCGGAAGATGGTGAATCAGGTTTAGATTTATGGCGCAAGAATGATTACTCACTCGTATTACTCGATGTTATGTTACCGGGCATATCAGGCAATGAAGTGCTTGAAGCCATGATGCAAGAAAAACCGTCTCAATCAGTGGTAATAATGACCGCCAATCATACGATGGAACTGGCTGAAGAGTTAATGTTAAATGGTGCCGCAGACTTTGTTACAAAACCTTTTAGAGCTGAGCAACTTCGCCGTGTATGTGAAACAGCGTCAAGACGTGAAGACTACATTATTAGCAATTTGCAGTTTGCTGACAAAGTAAAATCGTTGAATCAAAGCCGTGCCCAATATAAAGAAGTATCAGAGCAGCACCAAAATCTATTAGATCAACTAGGCTCTATTATAATTGAGCTTGATGATGACGGTAATATTAGTTTTTTAAATAAGGCATGGGAAAAATTTACGGGGTTCTCGATCAATGAATCACATCAACGTTCATTACTCGACTTTATGGAAAAACCTCATGCAACTGGAAGTTATATTTCCAACGAATTAAAAACCATTCTTTCAGGCACTGTAAAATCACATAACTTTGAATTTAAACTGAAAAATAAATTTAATGAAGAATTATGGGTAGAAGCACGCTTTGAAATAACCATGGCAAAAGATCATAAAAGCCGATGTATTTCAGGTACTATCGATAATGTAACGTCTCGTAAAAAGGCGCAGAGTGATCTTGAATACCTTGCCATGCACGACGGCTTAACGGGTCTTTATAATAGACTTTACTTTGAAACAGAATTAAAACAATTTTCTGCTACTGCTTCTCGCGGTAATGGTCCTCACGCTTTACTTTATTTAGATCTAGATCGCTTTAAAGTGATTAATGATACGTTAGGTCACCATCATGGTGATGTCGTTTTACGCAACATATCAGAATTGCTTAGTTCACGTTTAAGAGAAACAGATTTTATTGCTCGAATCGGTGGCGATGAATTTGCGTTATTATTTCCCAATACAGATCAAAATACAGCACTAACATTATCAACTAATTTATGTAAATTACTCGATGATTACCAATGTAGAATTGAAGGACAGGTGTTTAAAGTTAATTGTTCTATTGGTATTGCAGAAATAAATGGCGAAGAATTTTCTGGTGAAGAGGTAGCGGCTGAAGAGTATATGAAACGTGCAGATATAGCGCTCTACGCAGCAAAAAAACAAGGGCGTAATATAGCACATATATATAGTAAACATGATGCGCTAAGCAAAGATCTACAAGCGAGCCTTGAATGGGCAAGAACGCTGCATCAAGCAGTAGCTGATGATAATTTAGTATTACACTTTCAGCCCATAGTAAATATTAAGACGAAAGAAATTGCCTATTATGAAGCACTAGTCAGGCTAGAACTTGATGGAAAAATAATTCCCCCCGGTGATTTTATTCCTGCATTAGAACGTGAAGGCGATATGAGCTTGCTAGACAGGCAAGTGATCAGTAAAGCTATTTATTACTTAGCCCATCACAGCGAATTAAAAAAAATAGCGATCAATTTATCCGCACAGGGTTTCAGTGATGAGCGATTATTACCACTTATTAAAGAGAAGCTGGAACAATATCAGGTTAATGCCAATCGTATAATTTTTGAGTTAACCGAAAGTGCCAGTCTAAGTAACATAATCGCTACGCAAAATATGATTGAAAAACTTAGCGCCCTAGGTTGTGCTTTTTCTATTGATGATTTTGGTACCGGTTTTAGTACCTTTAATTACCTTAAGCAGTTGCCTGCAGAATCAGTAAAAATAGATGGTTCATTTATTGTAGATTTAGCAACGAACCCTGTCGACTTAGCACTCGTTAAAGCGATTTATGAAGTAGCAACGGCTTTGGGTAAAAAGACGGTGGCAGAGTTTGTAGAAAATGAAGAGACTCTGACTATACTCTCTGAAATAGGTGTTACCTATGCACAAGGTTATCATTTGGGTAAACCCAAGCCAGTAAATGAAATATTCAAATAGGGTTATTTAATTAATAAAAAATAATAATACACATAATAATAATTAGAGGTATTAAATGAAGATCTCAATATTAGCTAAAGAAAATTTACAAAAGGAGGTTAAATTAAACAAGGATTGGGATAACGCAGATTTAATTATAGAGTATTTAAGATTACTCGAAGTTGAATTTATATTTGGTGTACCAGGTGGGGCTATTGAACCACTTTTTAATGCTTTAGCAAGAAGAGAAAAAGACGGAGGGCCTAAAATAATTGTTGCCCGACATGAAGCTGGTGCAGCTTTTATGGCGGAGGGTTATGCAAGAGAAACTGGCAAGCTTGGCGTATGTTGCGCAACCACAGGGCCTGGCTCAACCAACCTTTTAACAGGTGTAGCTTCAGCCTACGCTGATAATGTTCCTCTTTTAATTATTACCGCACAAACTCCTTTACCTAAATTCGGAAGAAATGCTTTACAAGATTCTTCTTGTACTGCCGTAGATACCGTCTCTATTTTCAAACATTGCACTCGCTATAGCACCCTTATTTCGCATACTGATCAAATTAATACTAAGTTAATCGCCGCTATTATGGCAGCAAACAGAACGCCAAATGGGCCGGCACATATTAGTATTCCTTCTGATATATTACGTCAAAAACCGACTAAAGGCTCTGGAATTAAGATCGCTAGATTAGTTCAGGAATTTACGTTAACGGACAATGATGCAGTAGAAAAACTAACCTTAATGCTATGTAATTCATGGCGTGTTGCCTTGTTTTTAGGAAAAGGCTGTGGGCCGGCCATTGATGAAATAATGCGATTTTCCGATTTAACACATGCTCCTATTGTCGCAGGACCTTCAGGCAAGCGTTGGGTAGACGGGTATCATTCGCGCTTTAGAGGCGTATATGGCTTTGCTGGTCACCAGAGTGCTCATGACACCATGGAAGACGACGACATAGATCTATTGATCGCTGTAGGTACACCTATTACTGAAATAGGAACAGGAGGCTGGCACTCCAATTTATTGAGTGACCGCTTAGTTCATATCGACTCTACCGTAGAACATTTTTCTCGAACTCCAATGGCGAAGCATCACGTCTGTGGTGACTTAAAACTGATATTCATGCAGCTTAATGAAAATATTAGACAGGGAATTAAGTGGGGCCGTTCATGGGGTTCAGTTGACCCTATACAACAAAAATTTCAAAATGAAAAATCAGAGAAAGCACCTCATGGTTATCAAATTACATTAAATGACCCCGAGTCATGTTATTCAGATGCCATTCCTTTAAAACCACAACGAGTTGTCTCTGAGTTTGCTAGCCACATTCCGTTGAATTTTAGGCTTCATTTAGATGCGGGTAACACTTGGGCTTGGTTTACCCATTATTATCACCGTAAATCTTCGAGAGGTTATTACCATATAGCCATGGGATTTGGCTCAATGGGTTGGGCAATAGGCGCTTCTATAGGCACTTGTTTTGGCAGTAAGGAACCTTCTATTTGTATTACCGGAGATGGCAGTTATTTAATGTCTGGACAGGAAATTACCGTTGCATCACAACACCAGATACCGGTTATTTACGTTATTTTAAATGACAGTGAGTTAGGTATGGTTAAACATGGCCAAAAACTCGGTGGTGCTGAAGAAGTTGGTTTTGAATTGCCGATGATCAGTTATGCAAAAATGGCCGAAGCAATGAACATTGAAGGGATCACGATAAGAACGCCAGAAGATTTAGTCGCTATTGATTGGCAACGTCTTGGTGAAAAGAAAGGTCCAACGATGATCGATATTATAATCGATGCTGACGAAGTACCTCCGATGGGACAAAGAGTTAAAGGTTTAGCCGATGGCTCTGAATCAGCTACGCCTGGTGGTTAATAAGCTTAGCGCTGAGGGAGCTCTCTTGGCGCTTTTCCTGTGTATTCTATATCATCACAAGTAAGCGGTAGGAATGAATTCTCAGGTTGGTTAATATTATCACCGTAACAAGCAGTGACACCACTTGCGACTCTTAAACTGTTAATTTGATAGACTTCCTCTGGGCTGAACTCTTGATCAAGCAAAAAAGCGGCACTCAACCCGTCTATATTCATTCCCATAGTGTATTTGCTTTCCATAAAGCATGATATCTCATCTGCCAATATCGTATGTTTTCCTTTACTGAATCCAAGCCTTACTGCCATTTTTTGATGAGGTGTTATTCTTTCATCATCACTTGCCACAGGCCTAACAAAGCCAGGGACTGCGGGCATACCTTGTTTGATCGGTAAATTACCGATAATTTCTTCAACTGTTTGTCCGTTTTCAAAATCTGATAGAGCTGTTTTAATAAAGTGCATCGTTGCACATGTAGATTGACTACCGCCATAAATTCTTGAGTCAGCGCAAAGTGCGCCTGCAGCAGTGGCCGAAGACGGAGAAACCTTAAGTGTTCCACTTAGTGCCCCAATTTGATTACACCAAATCCGCGCATCAGGGTAGCTCATTGCAATAAAGTTATTTTCTAACCAAGTAGACAAATCTTTCGAAATTAACCGTCCTGTTATATTTAAAACAAGAACTTGAAAATAACTCACTTGATCAAATAAATCGTTAAAGAGTGAATACCCACGAATCGTTACGTCAATTCCTCCTTGCCACTTACCAATATTAGTTGATATTTTATTTTGTCTTTTTTGCCAATAAAGCGTTTTTTGATCACGCTTATTTAGTAAGCTCATATTGAGAATCCTCCAACATTGGGATTGCAGAGACAGGATTGTGTGTTTGCTCTAAGCCATATGCCATAAGCCCAGGAGCTCTCAAAAATTGATAAAGAGCAATGCTTTCTCTCGATCCAAATGAAAGCTCATGAAACACACATGCAGCTAAACCAACATCCAAAATACCTACATTATGCTTTTCAAGTTCCACAATTAGTTTCTGTACCCACTTCATAGTTTTCCCACTAGGCTTAATAGCCAGTAGTTGTTTGAAAAATCTTGTTGATAATATATCTATTTCTCCATAGGACTGTCCAAACCCAGGAGCAATGTGTTTTTCTTTATCAATCCAATTAGCAAGTATTTTGCTAGCAACAACTTCTGGTGGATTATCTATATTATTTTCAATAAATTCCCAACAACTCCTTACTTCGGTAGCACCTAATTGTTCTCCTCCAATTGCCATTAAAGAAATAGGTAATATATGTTCAGCATTTGTTTTACAAATACCAGCATTCATAGCTGCACGTGATGCCACATGTCTTGGGCTAGGTAAAGATAGCAGCACCATGAGTACTTCAAGTAACTTTTTATTTTCACTGTGTGATGGAAATTCTCCGCCATAAAGCAAAAATAAAATTTCTGTCATTGAGCTATTTCTGGCTAAATCTTCAAGATCATAGCCTGCTAAATAGAGTTTCTCAGTTTGAAAACTATTGTTTTCACTCGCCTTTTCTAAGCATATTTTTGTAGCTATTTTTTTCATAATAAAACCTAAATTTCAATATCAATAGTTTTGCATTTACATCGTATAATTAAGGCTTACCCAAGCAGCTCTCTTTTCCATTGGATAATCTCTTGCTATTTGTCCATCACTTGGTTCAAAGTACACTTTATCAAACAAATTTTTCACTGATAGGTCAATTGTCATATTATGAGAGAGACGAAATGAAGCAGTTAAATTAGTAGAACTGTAATCTTTAATCACATCTCTCGTATCTATTGCTAATCGACTTCGATCTAAAATCCAGCGAGAGTCTAGATGTAAATTTATATCCTCGCTAACTTGCCATTGCAAACGCATGTCGAGCATTTTTGCTGGAGCGTCGGCTACGACATCATCAGATTCAACATCTTTCGATTTTTGCCAAGCATAGCCAATTTTAAAATCAACTGCATCAGATATTCTCCACTCTGACTCGACTTCAAAACCTTGACCACTCTGGCTAGTAGCATTTTGCGCTGTATTAGTGCCGTCACCGTTTGATAACCAACTGATCATCTTTTCAGAACGATATGAAAAAACATTTAATTGTAATTTCCAATCAAAAGTAGGACGGTAATCAAATGAGATTTCATAGGTTTTTATTCTTTCAGGCGATAAGTTATCATTGCCAAGTACAACGGGATTATTTACCGCATATAACTCTTGAAATGATGGAGCCCTGAATGCGGAGCCATACAAAAACTTAGTTGTTAGATTATGTTTAGTTTGCCAAACAAGCGCTAATCTAGGATTAAAAGTACTTCCAAAATCAGAATAGTGATCATATCTAGCTCCTGCGGTAAACTCCCAGTCAGGTGCTATTTCCCATTCATCTTGCAGTGACAAAAATTTCAAATTTCGTTCTTGATTAAACATGTATATAAAAGGAGTACCTGTGACATTTGTTAACGTTGAGTCTTGAAAAACCTCACTTCCATCTAACACACCAGGCCCAAAGTTTTTATACTCTTCTTGCTCAGCCTTGATAGTTCTATAACCGATTTCCAAACGTAATTTATGCTGTTCAAGACCAGTATAATTGGATACTAAATTCATCCCACGATATTTCTCATGCGCAATTGGTTGGCCAATTACTCCATCAGTAAAAACAGTAAAATCTGTTGGAACGCCCTGATCATTAAATGCTCTAGGAAGTGCCATTCCGGGAGGGAAAATCATAAAGTAAGTATCATCATCATAACTCTGATAATAGGCTGAAAAATCAAAATGAAGTGCATCAGTATGTTGCCATTGATAACCTGAACTGAGTGTTACTCCTTTCGTTTTTTCATAATCTCTATTAGATAAAGCCTGAGCTGCACCTGCCCCTGTTCCGCCATCATTTTTTAAGTACCAAGCTTTGGCATAAAAGCCTTTGTATGCTAATTCAGCGTGAATATCGAGTGTTTCTAGTTCCGTATCTAACGATGCTGGTGCAATTGAAAGAAAACCTAAACCAAAGCCATGCATAGCGTCAGTATCTACAATACGACTAATGTCTCCTTTAGAGTCATGCCACTGTGCATTAAAGCTATACTTCAAGTCGTCATCAGACTTTACAAAATTAAGCCAGGTGCTTTTAGTATTGAACGATCCGTACTTTATGCCAAAGTCTGTACCAGAAATTGAGTCAACACCTTTGGTAATTATATTAATAACACCTGAATAAGCGTCAGCACCATAAATAGCTGAACCGGGGCCTCTAATCACCTCAATTTTGTCAACCAAATTGATGCCAATATTAAATTGTTCCCATCGAGAACCCGTATATTCATAGTTAGCTCTTTTACCATTAATCAAAACCAATGTTTGTGGGTTTTCTGATGTATGTATCCCTCTAATAGAAAAATTAGGTTTCATTCGATCCAAGTTTGAAGGATACATGTGAATGCCGGTAATACTTTCTAAAGCATCATAAATAGTATTTGCTCCCATATTTTTGAGATCTTGGGCGGTAATAACCGTTGCAACAGAAGGAGCTAAATGAATAGCTTTTTTAGTACCCGTTGCGATACTTACAAATTCTTCATCGCCATAAAAATCTTCTAATGAATCATCAAAATCATCGTCGAACTCATCATTATCACTATTAATGGGGTTTTCATTAAAGGCATCGTTGGCTAACAATACAGGTGAATGTATGGCAAAGGCGGCCATTAATGATAGTGTTAAAATACTTCGAGTAAACGACATAAGGAGTTCCTTAGTAATACATTATTATTCAGTGATTTTAGTTTTCTTTTTTTCATTAATTCATACTGTTATCGTAATTTTTATTTTTATCAGTGCTATAAAGTCAAGTGTCAGCTGGTAATGGTTGTTTTACAGTAAACACTGAACCTATGCCCAATTCGCTTTTAACGCTTATTGAAGCCCCCATTAATTGGCAAAAATTTTGAGTAATTGCCATACCTAAACCTGTACCTTCAAAACGCCTAGTTTGGCTGCCATCAACTTGGGTAAACTGCTCAAAGATAAAGTCTAGTTTATCATTGGCTATTCCGACACCTGTATCGGAGACTGAAAAGTATAAAAAACTTTTATCACTAAAAATGTCAAAGGTAATTTTGCCATTTTTAGTGAATTTACAGGCATTACTGAGTAAATTTAAAAAGACTTGCATCAGTTTTTGTCTATCAATCATTAATATTGATGTTAATGAACCAATGTTAGCGATGAGTTCGTTGTTGTTGGCATTAGCCATTGGGCGCACTGTATCTAGGGTTTCGTGAATTAAATTCTTAATATTGACTGCTTTTAGGTGCAAGTCCATCCGCCCCGCTTCAATTTTAGCTAAATCAAGAATGTTATTAATTAAGGCGAGTAAGTTATGAGCGCTTCGAATACTTTTGTCTAAATCTTCTACTTGCGCGTCCATACACTCTAGTTCTAAGTCTTCTCTTACTAAGTCGGTGTAACCTATAATGGCTTGCAAAGGAGTGCGTAATTCGTGACTAATATTCGCTAAAAATTCAGATTTATGTCGACTAGCGGTTAAAGCACCGTCTCTAGCTACGACTAATTCTTGTGTTCTAATTTCAATTTCTGATTCTAACGTGTCTTGGTTTTTTTCTAAGGTATTATTTTGTTGCTCAAGCGTAGACATCATTTGGTTGTAGATTTGTGCAATTTGTCTTATCTCTAGTGTGCCATTTATGGGGGCTTTTGAATAAAGCCCAGAGTCTCTCGCGTTTTCCATTGTTTCAGATAGTATTAATAACGGTTCAATCATGCGTTTAATAATTAAACTTATTAGAAAGGCTAAAATAATGGCGATGAATGTACCAATAGATAAATTGTTAATAAAAATAGTGCGTTGAATTTCATGTAAGGTCGTTTTATTGTATTTAATAATTACGTGACCCAAAACTTTGTTTTCTATCGCTTCTTCATCAGGGTCAATCAAATCTTCATCGTAAAGGTCTTCCGAATAATTAACTGGCGCACTAAAAGTCCAAAATGAATCGTTCTCTTCTAACAACTCATTTTGCTCTAGTATTTTTTGAGTGGGTACCTTAATTTGGGGAGTTAACAATTCAGTAGATGATATGAGTTTTTCTCCATCATCTTTGTATATAGCGACACTGATAACAGAAGCGAAGCCTAGCGTTTGTTTTATTGCATCTTTAGCGTTTTCTTCACTGCCGGTTAATAGAGCTAATACGGCTTGGTCGGCAAAGTTATGGGTAATTTGTACATTATTATCTATGGTCGTTTTTCGTAATGTTTGGCTAGATTGCCATGCGGTAAGCGTAGAGGTTATTAACGTTAATAATATAATGCTAACGACAATGATCGTTAATAACTGTCGTTTAAAACTAGCGGGTGGTTTAACAGTGTTTTGTTTTGATGGCATTATTATGAAGGCTACTCTGGAAACGTTAATTCAAATGACTGTTGTTGCTCAGAGCTATATTTTAGCCCTAAGTGTGCAGCAGTTCGTAAATTTACGGCTAATAATGTTGATTTCAAAGCAGCAAAGTTCTTTTGTTCAGGTTGCTGGTCTAGTTCATGAACCATAGTAAATAAATGTTTACCTAATGAAAAATTATCGGGATAGGTAGAAAAAAGTGCGCCTCGTTTTGCGTGTGAAGGTTTGCTAGAGAACACGACAACTTCTTTGGACCAAGCGTTTTCTAAAATAAGGGGTAAGGTAATTTTGTCATGTGATGATATGCGATCGAATGGCAGCCATATCGCGTCTTTATTTGTTACGCCTGAAGAAAAAATTTGTTGATAAAAAGTGATCGCTTCTGCCGTATCATTTACTTTTTGCAAGTTTAAGGTTAACCCTTTTTCTAGAGCGGCACTTTTAGCTAATTCAATTAACCATGCACTTTTTTTACTATATGCCACATGAATTTTTTTAACATTAGGCGCAACTTGTTCAAGATAATTAAATAAGTAGGCGGGATCAGTAATTAAGCTTATGCCTGACAAGCCATTAGGGCTAATAGGTAAAGCGCCTGATACTACTTGGAATTTTTTTGTCTGATTCTCTAAGGTAAATTTGGACAATTCTTTCGCTAGCTTCCAACCTGAACGCCCTAAAACAATGACTTTATTTATGTGCTTCTCTTCAAGGGTTAGCGCTATTTTTTCTGCGTTGAATTTTTTTTCTATTATAAACTTTTCAATAGTTATTTTTTTACTGCTTTTATTAGCTGCTTCTATACTACCCGCGATGATATTTTGATAGATAGAATTATAAGGTTCTTTCGCTTGGGGATAGAAAATAGCAATCTTGTTTGCATATTTATTGTCAGTATTTTCGGCATAGGTATATCCCACTAATAAAAGGTTAGACATCAACAATATATGTAAAAACAATTTATTTGCTAAACAATAATTCAACAAGCAGTACCTTAAAATAGTAACTGGATGTTAAGTATACATTTATTTTGATAAAAGACGAGGATTATGGCTTTACGCACCGAGCCAGTTAAATTTATGGTTAATTAACTATACCCAGCATCAGAAATTGTTTAACTGCTGATGCAGTTGCCTTGGGATCTTCTTCGTGTGGAACATGCCCTAAATCATCAAAAATAATCAATTGGCTCTGATTGATTTCTTGTGCAAATTTCAAACCTAAATTAAGCGGTATTAAATGGTCTTTTCTTCCCCAAATTATAAGCGTTGGTATATTTATTGTTTTAATTTTTTTTGCTAATGGCCCTGGTATTGTTTGCTTAAAACGTTCTTTCAATGCAGCACGGTTACCTTCTCGAAGCGTCAACTGATAATAACGTTCAACTAATTCATCTGTCACCAATGCTGGATTACCATAAACATTCTTAACGCTTTGCTCGACTAATGATTTAGGTAAAACGTTTTTTAATAATCCGTTCGTTAAAGCATTTTTAGACAAGGTAAATGCAAGGGGTACAGATTCAGATTTAAAAGGATAACCACTGGCGTCAACTAAAATTAATTTAGAAACTCTATTAGGATGTAATACCGCTGTCGCCCAAGAAACGTAACCACCTAAAGAATTACCCGCTAATACACTTCTATTTATTTTTAATTTATCTAATATTGCAACAACGACATCTGCATAATGTTCTATCGTATAATTGTTGGTTGGATCGGGTCCCGTTAAACCAAAGGCGGGCAAGTCAAAGCGAATGACTCTGCGATGAGCTTTTAACTCATCAACCCATCCATCCCATGTATGTAAAGAAGCACTGGTACCGTGAATAAGAACAATAGGCTCTTTATCAGATTTTAGGCCTTCATCTCTGAGGTGAATGGTCATCCCAGCAATGTCTAAAAATTGTGAAGGCTCTTGAGCCCAACGTTTACTCAGCTCTGCAACTGATTGGTCTGGTGCTTTGTTAACATAAAGATAAATAGCGAGCAAAGCTAATACTATGAGTAATAAAAGAATAAACCGCTTTAATATTTTCAAAGTTTTGTTCGCCTTTTTTGTGTTTTGTGCATGCGTTTTAATCATTAAGCTCATAACGATAAATTTATTAATTATACAAGTTAGAACACTACGCCTTGGTCATAGGCACTTGATATACGTTCATTATCATATTTAAGTACATCTTTTAAAATCTGATAAGTGTGCTGACCTAACGCCGGTGATGCACTTTGATATTGAATAGGTGTATCAGACAAATTGATAGGTGAAGCAACAACATCAATTAAATCACCATCAGCATTTGGTAATTGTCTAACCATATTGCGATGTTTAATTTGTGGATGTTCAAATACTTGTTCAAGGGTATTTACTGGCCCACAAGGAACTGATATCAGTTCAAGTTGATCTAACCACCATTGAGTGGTCTTTGTTTCAATTTTTTTAGCAATAGTCGATATCACGTTGTCACGATTGACCACTCTTTGTGCATTTGTGCTATAGCGCTTATCTAATGCAAATTCGTTAAGCTGACACAATTTACAAAACCTTGAGAATTGGCTGTCGTTACCCACAGCTAAAATTAAATCACCGTCTTTTGTTGAAAATGTTTGATAGGGCACAATATTTGGATGGGCATTACCTAGCCGTTGTGGATTTGTATTTGTCGTTAAATAGTTCATTGATTGATTTGCTAACATTGCGGTTTGAACATCAAGCAAAGCCATATCAATATATTGCCCTGATTTAGTATGAACCCTTGCCATAAGAGCAGCTAGAATAGCATTACAGCTATATAATCCAGTCATTACATCAACAACAGCAACCCCTACTTTCATTGGACTACCCTGCTGTTCACCCGTAATACTCATCAGGCCACCTTCACCCTGTATCATGGCATCATAACCAGGTTTGTGAGCATAAGGACCTGTTTGCCCATACCCCGTAATTGAGCAATAAACTAAATTGGGATTTAATTTTTTCAATTGTGAATAATCTAAACCATATTTAGCTAAATCACCCACCTTATAGTTTTCGATAAAAACATCTGATTTAGCCACTAAGTCTTTTATGATTTCTTGCCCTTCAAAACATTTTATATCAATGGCGATTGATTTTTTATTACGGTTAGCACAATGAAAATACGCCGCTTGAGGCGTCTGTATATCAGTTCCATTCTTAACAAAGGGCGGTCCCCAAAAACGCGTATCATCACCCACTTCTGGGCGTTCAACTTTTATAACTTCAGCACCCAAATCAGCTAGCATTTGTGAGGCCCAAGGCCCGGCAAGTATTCGGCTTAAATCTAGCACCTTAATGCCAGTTAATGCCGATGGAGTACCTGCGTTTACTGTATTGTCCGTCATTAACAAAAAGCCTGATAACCTGTGATAGCACGTCCTAAAATCAAGGCATGTATATCATGTGTTCCTTCGTAGGTATTGACGGCTTCAAGGTTCATCATATGACGAATTACGCCAAATTCATCACTGATGCCATTACCACCATGCATATCACGAGAAGCACGTGCTATATCAAGTGACTTACCGCAGTTATTACGTTTTAATAATGAAATTAATTCTACAGGACATTCGTTTGCGTCCATTAAACGTCCCATTTGTAAACAGCCCTGCAAACCTAAAGATATCTCAGTTTGCATATCTGCAAGTTTCTTTTGAATTAGCTGATTTGATGCTAAAGGCCGACCAAATTGTTGACGGTCTACCGTGTAATTTCTTGCTGCATTAAAGCAGAACTCTGCGGCACCTAATGACCCCCAAGCTATCCCGAAACGTGCCTTATTTAAACAACCAAAAGGTCCTGCTAACCCTTTAATTGTTGGGAACATATTTTTATCTGGTACAAAAACATTATCCATAACTATCTCACCAGTAACTGAAGCACGAAGCGAAAATTTACCTTCAATTTTAGGTGCAGATAAACCTTCCATTCCTTTTTCAAGCACGAAACCTCGAATATCACCTTCAAGCTTCGCCCACACGACAAACACATCAGCTATAGGTGAATTTGTGACCCATATTTTGCTCCCCGTCAAACTATAGCCTCCATCAACTTTTGTTGCGTGAGTATTCATTGATGCAGGATCACTACCGGAATTAGGCTCTGTTAAACCAAAACACCCTACCCACTCACCAGAAGCAAGTTTAGGTAAATATTTCATCCGTTGCTCTTCAGTGCCATAAGCATATATCGGATGCATTACCAGTGACGATTGCACACTCATCGCACTGCGATAACCACTGTCGACTCGCTCAACTTCTCGTGCAATCAGTCCATAGCTCACATAATTAACTTCGCTGCCACCATATTTACTCGGCAAAGTAGCGCCAAGTAAACCTAACTGACCTAACTCGCGCATAATTTCACGATCAAAGCGCTCGTGCCGATTAGCTTCGAGTATTCTGGGCATGAGTTTCTCTTGGCAATAATCATGAGCGGTATCGCGTATCATGCGCTCTTCTTCAGTGAGTTGATTATCTAGAAACATTGGATCTTGCCAGTTGAATGGCGTTAATTTATCGCTCATGGGTTTACTCGCTTCGCATAAAGCTATTCACTGTAATTTTCATTTATGTTGTTACTCTATCCTTAATAACTAAATAAATATAATATATAGAACTTATATTTTTAATAACTTTTACTTATAAAATTAATATGAATCTAAAACGTCTTGAATATTTTTGTCAATTAGCGCTTTGGGGCAACTTTACACGAGCTGCAGTTGAAATAGGAATTGCGCAACCAGCACTTAGCATAGCGATACAAAAATTAGAAAAAGAAGTCGGTCTAAAGTTAATTAATCGTACTGAAAAAAATTCATTATTAACACCAGAAGGTGAAGTGCTCTATAAGTTGGCAACCCAACTATTAAACCAAGCAAAACAAGTGGAACTAGAATTAGAAGAACTCAAAGATCTTGAGCGAGGTACTATTCGTTTTGGTGTTTCTGCAATGATGGGCTCTTATTACTTTCCTCAAGTATTAACAGAATTTAAGAAAAAACATCCAAAAATAAAAATACACTTGGTTGATCAAGGGACTGCGGCACTTGAAAGAATGTTAATTAATGGCGAACTTGACTTAGCGTTAATACGTGGAGATTTAGAACATCAACAACTGCGTTACACCGAACTTATTGATGAAGAAATAGTCGCTGCTATGGCTGTTTCACACCCTTTAGCAAAAGAAAAAACGTTGTCACTGGCACAGTTTTGTATTGAACCTCTTGTATTATTTCATGAAGGTTACTTTTTACGTGAGGTCGTTAGCCAATATGCAAATAAACATGAATTATCATTAGATATACGTATGGAAACCAACCTTATTGAGTTGCAAAAATCACTGGTTCGAAATCATGTGGGCATTACTACTTGTCTATCGCGTATTTTGCAAAATGAACAACAGGTGACGTCAATACCGTTCGAACCCAAAATAGCCTTTAAATTGAGTTTGGCATGGAAAAAAAGTCATAACATTTCTAAAGCAAGTAGAGCATTTATCGATCACTTAAACGCCACACTTGAGCAGAGATGATAAGAGGAAAAATTGAAGAATAAATTTGGATAGGACATTAAAATCAAAAAAGCCTGAATAACGAATTATTCAGGCTTTTTTTATGCGTATTGCTAAAGCAAAATTTGGTTAAAAAGAGATTATCTTTTTGCCAATTTTTCTTTAATACGTGCTTTACGGCCAGATAGCTCGCGCAAGTAGTAAAGTTTAGCTTGACGTACATCACCGCGGCGTTTGACTTCAATTGAGTCAACGATTGGGCTATGTGTCTGGAATACACGTTCTACACCAACACCGTTCGAAATTTTACGAACAGTGAATGCAGAATTGATGCCACGGTTTTTAACAGCAATAACAACACCTTCAAATGCTTGAAGACGTGATTTATCACCTTCTGTAACTTTTACTTGTACAACAACAGTGTCGCCTGGTGCGAATGCTGGTAAATCTGTTTTCATCTGCTCTTTTTCGAGCATATCAATAATTTTACTCATAATACCTTCTTCCTAGAGTTCACAGGCATCAACAATTTCATTTGTTATCTTCTTTAATAGAAGCTAACATTTTCTTTTGTTCTGCTGTCAGAGCTAGGTTAGTTAATAATTCTGGTCTTCTAGTCCAAGTTCTTTCTAGTGACTTCAACATGCGCCATTGCTTTATGTGCTCGTGATTACCACTTAGTAACACTTTAGGTACAGACATTGCTTCTATTGAAGTGTCGAGTACTTCTGGCCTTGTGTAATGTGGACAATCTAACAAACCCTCTGAGAAAGAATCTTGCTCAGCTGATTGATTATGTCCTAAAACACCCGGCACAAAACGTGCTACAGCATCGATCATATTCATTGCGGGGAGTTCTCCACCGCTCAATACATAATCACCGACTGACCATTCTTCGTCGATTTCCGACTCAATTAATCGTTCGTCTATGCCTTCATAACGCCCTGCTATAAATAACAGTTTATTATGTTGTGCTAATTCGCGTACACCTGCTTGGTCGAGTTTTCGTCCCTGCGGTGACAAATATATAACCTTAACTTGTTCTTTATCAGAACTACTATTATCAACTGATGCAGAATCTGCAGCGAAGTTCGCGGCAGCTTTTGCGGCTTTAATAGCATCACGTAGCGGTTGCACCATCATTAACATGCCCGGACCACCACCATAAGGACGGTCGTCAACGGTTCTATGCTTGTCGTGCGTAAAGTCTCTTGGATTCCACTTATGAAATTCAATTAACCCGTTACGGATCGCTCGGCCTGTCACCCCATACTCAGTAATCGCGTCAAACATTTCAGGAAAAAGGCTTATCACCCCGTACCATCGTTTGTTTGTTAAAACACTATTACTCAAGTTAGAAACCTGGGTCCCAGTCAACACAAATTTGTTTATTTTCAGCACTAACCGATTTTACAACTTGTTCAAAAAGATACGGAATTAAACGCTCTTTTTGACCAAAGCCGTCATTACGATTAGCTTTTACAACCAGTACATCGTTAGCGCCAGTTTCTAAAATTTCAGAAACTTGACCAAGGTCGTAACCTTTGTCAGTAACAACAGTCATGCCGATTAGATCGCGCCAGTAAAATTCCCCATCAGGCAATTCTGCTAGTACGCTCTCATTTACAAATATTTCAGATCCAACAAGCTTTTGGGCTACGTCACGATCATCAATACCAGCTACATGAACAACAATTCCGTTATTATGTTTGCGCCAATCAGATATTTCGACTGATTGTATTTTATTTCCTAATTTTAGAGACCAAGGAAAATAGTCTAATATAGCTTCGGTTTCATCAGTGAATGAATGAATTTTCAACCAACCTTTGATACCGTAAACAGCGCCTACTTTACCGAGGATGACTTCTTTATTTTTTTCTTCCACAACGACTCCTAAACCTACTAAATTAATTAAGCTGCTACTTGAGCATCTTTCAATAATTTAGCCACACGATCAGATAAACCAGCACCTTGACCAACCCAATGGTTGATACGGTCTAGGTCTAAGCGTAATTTCTCAGCTTGACCTTCTGCTGTTGGGTTAAAAAAGCCAACTTTCTCGATGAAACGACCATCGCGAGAGTTACGGCTATCTGCAACAACAACCTGATAGAATGGACGCTTTTTGGCGCCGCCACGAGCTAAACGAATGGTTACCATATCGCCCTCTATTATTTAAGTGTTAAAACGAATTTTCCAGACAATTCCTGACACCCTAGGTGACAGAAAAGCTCGCGTATTTTACGCTTCCTAAGATAAATAGCAAGCATAAAGATTAAGCTAAGGGATATCGACATTAATTAATAGTGAAGATAAAAACAAAAAGGTGGCTAATAGCCACCTTTTATAATTAATAAATTGAGTTGTAAATTAACGACCAAACATTCCGCCGCCCATACCGCCAGCACCACCTGGAGGCATCATGCCCTTCATTGAACGCATCATTTTTTGCATGCCTCCCTTGCCTGACATTTTTTTCATCATTTTTTGCATTTGTGTAAATTGTTTTAATAAACGATTTACGTCTTGAATTTGTGTACCTGAACCTGCTGCAATTCTACGTTTGCGAGAGCCTTTAATAATATCTGGGCGCTCACGTTCACCTTTTGTCATAGAACTGATAATAGCTTCCATACGTAAGGTAAGCTTATCATCCATTTGGTCTTTGATTTTATCTGACATATTGCCCATACCTGGCAATTTGTCCATCATGCTCGTCATGCCACCCATGTTTTTCATTTGCACAAGTTGTTCACGAAAATCTTCTAGGTCAAAACTTTTACCGCTTTTAAATTTCTTAGCTAATTGTTCCGCTTTCTTTTTATCAACCTTTTGTTCTACTTCTTCTATTAAAGAAAGAACATCGCCCATACCAAGAATACGAGAGGCAATACGGTCAGGATGAAAAGGCTCTAACGCTTCAATTTTTTCACCAACCCCCATAAATTTAATAGGCTTGCCGGTAATATGACGAATAGAAAGTGCAGCACCGCCACGAGCATCACCGTCTGTTTTCGTTAAAATGATACCTGTTAATGGTAATGCGTCGCCAAATGCTTTGGCTGTATTTGCCGCATCTTGCCCCGTCATTGCATCAACAGTAAATAAAGTTTCAACTGGATTAATAGCAGCGTGCAAGTCTTGAATTTCAGTCATCATGTCTTCATCGACATGTAAACGACCTGCGGTATCAACAATTAATACATCGAATAAAAACTTTTTAGCATGTTCAATAGCAGCATTAGCGATATCTATTGGCTTTTGCGAAATATCACTTGGGAAAAATTCAATACTAATTTCATTGGCTAAAGTTTCTAGCTGTTTAATAGCTGCAGGACGATAAACATCAACACTGACAACTAATACTTTTTTCTTTTCACGTTCAGTTAAATATTTTGACAATTTTGCAACAGAGGTCGTTTTACCAGCCCCTTGTAAACCAGCCATTAATACAACAGCGGGTGGTGCAGCTTTTAGATTAAGCGTTTCATTTACTTCACCCATTGCATGTTCAAGTTCTTTTTGAACAATTTTTACGAATACTTGACCTGGAGTTAAGCTTTTAGAAACATCTTGACCAACCGCACTTTCTTTAACTTTAGCGATAAATTCACGAATAACAGGTAAGGCGACATCGGCTTCGAGAAGTGCCATACGCACTTCACGTAAAGTTTCTTTAATGTTGTCTTCAGTTAACCGGCCTCGGCCACTGATATTTTTTAACGTTTTCGTTAAACGATCGGAAAGATTCTCAAACATGTTCGACTCTATATTGTGCTGAATATAAAAATTATTGCATATTATACGCACCAATAAAATAAGCGAAAGGATTAATACTACTTCTAATAAGTTTGTTCACACCCAACCTGCCTCAACGCTATGGATTTTGTATGACAATAAATAAGTGAAATTAAGATAAATAAATCATCGTTATTTGATGTTGAGCAATGCAGTTCAAGGTAAATATGATAAGCTGCGACTTGGTTTAAACTTTATATAAATAACATAGTGAATGTCTTGGAATATTTATCTGCATTACTGACAAATTTTTTAGCGTTAAGTGCTGAAGCAAGTCCTTGGTTATTATTAGGTTTACTCATCGCAGGTTTAATGAAGTCTTGGGTACCAACGAAGATTTTAAGTCAGCATTTGGGTGAAGGAAAACTCGCCATTGTTAAAGCCGCTTTTATTGGCGCTCCCTTACCTTTATGTTCATGTGGTGTAATCCCTGTCGCTACCGAGTTACGTAGAAGTGGCGCTTCAGCGTCAGCAACCTCTTCATTTTTAGTAGCAACGCCAGAAACAGGTGTTGATTCTGTTTCCGTTTCTTACGCATTATTAGGTCCTGTATTTGCTATTTATCGACCGATAACAGCGATTATTTCTGCCATTATTACTGGCCTACTTGTTTCAACAATTAAAAAAGAAAATATTAAGCAGCCAGAAGATGCAAATGATAACGTGAAATCTTGTTGTTCGAGTAAACATAAACCTGAGCCCGTTCAAGAACCTGCAGTAGCAAAAACCTCATGCTGTGCAAGTAAAAAAACAGCGAATAAATCGGCAGGCTTCTTCAATAAAACAATTTCAGGTATCCACTACGCGGCAACTAAACTTATTGACGATATAATTATTTGGCTATTAGTGGGGTTAATATTTGCCACATTGATAAAAACGTTTCTCCCTGAATCTTTTTTACTAAGCTACGGCAGTGGCTTAGGCGCAATGTTAGTGATGATCGCTATTTCAATTCCTATGTATATATGTGCAACAGCTTCTACTCCAGTAGCCGCTGGCTTCATTTTAGCGGGCATATCACCCGGTACTGCATTAGTGTTTATGATGGCAGGGCCTGCAACGAATATCTCAACATTAGGCGTAATTAAAAACGAAATGGGTAGCGGTGTTTTAATAAGGTATTTATTAGGTATTTCGTTAAGTGCAATTGGTTTTGGTTTGCTACTAGATTATGGTTTAACGTTCTTCAATGTAAATATTGCTCAACAAATGCAGCATAGTCATGAACTTTTACCCTTTTGGTTTGGGCTATCCTGTGCAGGTTTAATTGCTATTTTATCTATTAAACCCTTGAGAAAATTAGTTTTATAATTTTAGTATCTGGCGTATTACATGCATTCTGATAGAATCGTTTTCCGATATATTACTTAACTTTTAAATTCTAGTGTGGGAGCACGTTGTGAGTTTTTCCGATATTTTTTCTTTGATTGCTTTTTTGGCTTATACCGTTGCTACTTCAGCAATGCTATTACGTTTATTTCACCCTAAAGGGCCAAATTTAGTTTTCGTATTATTTTTTGGCTGTTTAGCTATGGTGTTGCATACCTTAAGTAATGCACAATTTTTAGTCGCACAGGCTGATATCAACTTTGCTCTACCTAATGTTATCTCTTTAGTCAGTTTAATTATTTGTTTATCTATATCAACATTTGCTCTACGTTTTAAAGTAAATTTATTATTACCCGTTATTTATGGTTTTGCCGGTATCTGGCAATTACTTATGGCGTTCATTCCAAGCATAGAACATGCCCCTTTAATAAATCACGAGTTTAGTGTGGTAAGCCATGTAACACTTGCTTTGTTGTCTTATTGTATTTTGATTATTGCTACGCTTTATGCCTTTCAAGTCGCTTACATTAATTTAAAATTAAAAACAAAAAACTTGGCGGCTGTTAGCCATTTACCCCCATTAATGCAAGTTGAAGGTCAACTTTTTATTATTTTAGGCATTGGCACTAGCTTTTTATTACTTAGCCAAGTCATTGGCTTTTTATTCCTAGATGGAATGGTATCAAAAGAAAATTTACATAAAACGGTACTGTCTATTTTAGCTTTTCTGATATATTCAACTACACTGTGGGGCCATTATAAGAAAGGTTGGCGTGGTCACCGTGTATTAATATTAACAATATCAGGCAGTTCTCTTTTGACATTGGCCTACTTTGGTAGCCGTTTTGTTAAAGAGTTTATTTTACTTTAAATTAAATCGCGATCGTTGAGAAAAATAACGCATTAATATTTTCTTATCGATTCAGTTAAAAACAACATAAGGTTCCTTTTTTGGACAACATATCAACGGAAATTCTTTTTGCCACGCTTGGCATTCTTATTATTTTCTCAGCCTACTTTTCAGGGTCTGAAACCGGAATAATGTCGCTTAATCGTTATAGATTGCGCCATTTGGAAAAACAAAATCATCGAGGTGCTAAGCGCGTTAGCAAGTTGCTTGCTCGTCCAGACCGCTTAATCGGTTTAATTCTTATTGGCAATAATCTTGTTAACATTGCGGCTTCTGCTATTGCGACTGTTATCGGAATACGTTTATTTGGTGATATGGGCATATTAATAGCAACGATTACATTAACTTTAATCATCTTAATTTTTGCTGAAGTAACGCCAAAAACATTAGCTGCTTTGTATCCCGAAAAAATAGCTTTTCCAAGTTCAATTATTCTATCTTTGCTATTAAAAATATTATTCCCATTTGTTGTTGCCGTAAATTGGATCACGAATGGTTTATTGATGTTAATTGGGATCAGTCCTGAACAAAGACAAGAGCATAGTTTAAGTTCTGAAGAGCTTAGAACAGTGGTAAACGAGTCGGGGGCAATGCTTGCAAAGCGCGACCAAAATATGCTGGTCGGTATACTTGATCTAGATAAAGTCACCGTTGAAGATATTATGATCCCGCGTAACGAATTAGTGGGTATTGATATTAATGATGACTGGAAAAAAATTCAAAAACAATTAACCCAATCAAACCATACGCGAGTATTGCTTTACCGTGACAATATGGATGATGTTGTCGGTTATGTTCATCTACGTGATGCATTAAAATTATTATTTAAAAACCAATTTACAAAAACTACACTGATCCGTGCGGTAAAAGAATTATATTTCATTCCTGAAGGCACAACGCTTAATGTTCAACTGTTGAAGTTCCAGCATGCTAAAGAAAGATTAGGCTTAGTTGTCGACGAATATGGAGATATTCAAGGTTTAGTTACACTAGAAGACATTTTAGAGGAAGTTGTTGGCGACTTTACGACTACGATGGAACGAACCACAAGTGAAGAGGTACATGTTCAACCCGATGGTAGTTACCTAGTTGATGGTAGTGCAACGATACGTGATATTAATAAAGAAATGACATGGGCTTTTCCAACAGATGGACCTAAAACATTGAATGGTTTAATCATCGAATATCTAGAAGATATTCCTGAAGCTAATTTAAGTGTTCGCATTGCTGGATATCCGCTAGAAATTGTTGATGTTTCAGATAACATGATCAAAACCGTTCGAATTCTACCTGACCTGTATCTTGATGCTGAGAAAGATCAACAACATTAATTCGCCCTATTACAAAAACAATGCAAAGGCCTTAAATCATCATTTAAAGGCCTTTTTTTTGTTCTTCTTATCAAGACTATACATAAAAATTTGATGTGCTTATTTCTTCTTTTGTGGATAATACCATCAAGCGACAAAGTTATTCACAAAGTTACTCACACCATATGATCTAATTAAGATCTTTCCACAATTTCTGTGGATAACAATAGGCAGCCCAATAATAGCCAGCCCTCACATAATGCAATGGATTTTTTAAAGTTTTCGAACTTTTTTTTACAATAATTTTTATTGGTTAAAACGCAGGCGTTTACGAGCACTCTTACGATTAGAAAAATGTTTAAGCCAGATTTATACAATCTATAAAATAGACGTTTAGTGTCGGAGATTTAGCCCTAAAGGTTAAAAAGCATGCTCTTTTTACAAAAGTTCATGCTTATTATTTATGTATAAGTTTGGATCAAAAGTTTATTACTCAAAAAATAAGCGCCATAACCAGCCATGATTCAAATCAGCTTCACAACTTTTTAACTGGCTGCTGTAGCGTCTAGCTCTGTTATCAACTTTTCGTGAAACTTTTACTAACCAAGGTTTCTTTTTATAAGACTTCTTCTTAAACCCACCCCAGCCTTCGTGATAATTTAAGTATTGATTGTAAGCGTCCCATTTGGATACTTTATTAATTTTTTGAGTTTTAAAAATAAACCATCCCATGAAATCGATGGCATCTTCAAAATCATCACGATCAGCCCCTGTATTATCTGTTTCTTTTATGTAATCTGCCCATGTCATGGTTTTTGCTTGCGAATAGCCATAGGCTGTACTGACTCTTCCCCAAGGTATAAAGCCAAGTAAATAATCTCTAGGTGGAGCGGCATCAGCTTTAAATGAACTCTCTTGAAACATCATGCTCATTGGCACATGAATAGGAACTCCCCACCGATCTTTAACTTCTTTTGCCGCAAAATACCAGTCACGATGCTCACGAAAAATTTCACAAATATTCTCGGGATTTTTAGGGGGAGGCGTCGCACAGCTTGACAGTAAAGTAATACTGAGCATTGAAATCAAAAAAGGTTTAATAAAGGACATAACATCAATACGTTATTGAATTAGATATTGTTATCATGCCAGAAAGATTGAGTTATACCAAGTGAAGTCATTAATTGATCGAGTTGATAACTTTGATGGTTAACAGGCAAAAAATTGATTGGGGGATAGTTGAAAATACAATAAATAAACTTTTCAATTTTAAAATAAAGTTTATTGAACTAAATTGAATATTATTGTTCTTACTTAGTGAGTGTTTTATGTTTCCCTTTGTAGTTATGTTTTATTGCGCATCCCTTTTTTAGAGATGCGTTTTTTTTGCTTAAAAATAAATTTGAAACTTTATGAAAAGTATTGAACTAAATGGGTATAAAGCACTCTTACTATACGAGTGTTTTATGTTTCCCTTTGTAGTTATGTTTTATTGCGCATCCCTTTTTTAGAGATGCGTTTTTTTTGCTTAAAAATAAGTTTAAAACTTTATGAAAAGATATTGAACTAAATGGGTATCAAGCACTCTTACTATACGAGTGTTTTATGTTTCCCTAGTATTATATATTTTTATTGCGCATCCCTTTTATAAGAGATGCGTTTTTTTTTGCTTAAAAATAAGTTTAAAACTTTATGAAAAGATATTGAACTAAATTGCTATCAAGCACTCTTACTATACGAGTGTTTTATGTTTCCCTTTGTAGTTATGTTTTTATTGCGCATCCCTTTTATAAGAGATGCGTTTTTTTTGCTTAAAATTTAGTAAATAATATGAGCGTTTGATTGGAGAGTAATGAGTTTTTATAAATAGAGATAAAAGGTGTTAGCTAATTTTATTGAAAGGAAACGTTGAAGTGCAGCTTTTTGATGTGAAAAAAGCGCATAATCTAAACGCGCTTTTCTTTTGACTTATTCAAATTAAATAAAGTTATTTAGCAAAATAATCCGATAAAAAAGTGTCAAAATCTAACTGATCAGATTCTTCAATATTTTTTTGCTCTTCAAGCGACTTTACTGCTGCTTCTGCAAAGTAGGCTTCACTATAAACCTGGTAATCACTGTCGAGTAGCTTCTGACGATAATCTTGCGCTTGTTGCAAAGCGATCTTTGTTAAGCTTTTATCTTGATTAACCACACAATCGAGAAGTTTAGCAGAAGGCGTCAAACTCGGGTCAGTCAATTTTTTCTGTTCATTTAATAACGCTTGAGCATATTTATTATCGCCATGTGCGTTATCTAATAATTCTGCAACTTTAGCCATTTCTGAGAAAATCTCAATTCCCCAGTCTTTAACTGACTTATCAGAGCCATCGTCATTGAGTAGTAATTGTGGATCCCTACCTCGAACAACAACTTCATCCATATTAGCATCACAGTTTTGTTGCTGCTCACAACTAAATAAAGGGCTATCGGCTAACGCACAATAAGTAATAAAAATATCAAGAAAGTAAACTTGTTCAATGCTTATGCCCGTATCAGAAAAAGGATTAACATCAAGCGCACGCACTTCGATATATTCAACACCCCTATTTCTTAATGCCTCGGAAGGCTTTTCACCTGTTCTAGCAACTTGTTTTGGACGAATAGGCGCGTAAAGCTCGTTTTCAATTTGCAAAATATTACTATTAAGCTGTTGATACTTGCCATTAACTTTAACCCCTAACGCAGCAAATTTTTCAGAGGGAAGATTGATCGCATCTTGCACACCATCTAAATAACCATCTAAATCGTTATAACAAATTTGCAATGATGACTGTTCGCTATTTGTGTAACCTAAATCACTCATTCTTAATGAAGTCGCATATTCAAGATACATGTATCCACTATCTGATTTTTTAAAAGGTAGTGAAGTGGCTTTATTTTTTAGAAATGAACCACAAATTGCTGGTGAACTACCATAAAGGTAGGGTATCAACCAGCAATAACGTTTGTAATTACGTAACAATGAGAAATATTTTTCTGAGATAAAATCATTCGTTGGTACATTACTTCCTGAAATCTTTTGCATGCTTTGCCAAAATTTTTCAGAAAATGAAAAATTAAAATGAATACCAGAAATCACCTGCATCATACTGCCGTAGCGATTTTTTAAGCCTTGACGATATGCAGTTTTCATCAAACCTACGTTTGAAGAACCATAGTTAGCCAGTGGAATTGCATCTTCATCATCAACAAAACAAGGCATACTCATTGGCCACAGTAATTCACCATCAATTTGGCTTAACGTGTACTTTTGAATATCTTGCAATTGAGCTATCGTTGTTTCAGCATTAAAACTTACCGGAGTGATAAACTCTAATAACGTTTCTGAATAGTCCGTAGTAATATAAGGATGTGTTAACGCAGAACCTAAACTTTTATAATGGGGTTTTAATGACAAGCGCCCTTCTGGCAAAACGCGTAATCCTTCACGTTCTATTCCTCGTCCGATCCCCGTTAAGGAAGATAGATGTTCGTCTTGGCTAAAGGCCATTACATAGTCATTAAAAGAAAGTTTCAAAATAATCCCTAAACATTAAGCGTAAGCTACTATTCACTATTTGAGGGTAATAATCAGCTTTTCAATCC
>Ga0209184_1000093_pt1 | contig 117030 bp, 98 predicted proteins | sample EN8Hudsemesocosm_2_FD_184627 | JGI IMG/M metagenome (GOLD analysis project Ga0209184, IMG submission 184627) | Methane-oxidizing microbial communities from mesocosms in the Hudson Canyon - EN8C Hudson Canyon (SPAdes) (version 2) | ecosystem: Environmental > Aquatic > Marine > Cold seeps... | reverse complement strand
AAAGAAAGGAAACCCTACGATGAATCAAAGTACCTTGAAGCACTGAAAGCAAAGGGCTCACCACTTCTAAACTATGCAGTAAATGGCTAGTGTTTACACTTGCGGTCCACCTCAGGGCGTGTGGTTAGGCCGTTGTTTCTAAATACTCTAAAAAACGCTGCCTAGAATAAAAGAGAAGAAATATAGAAACTGTTAAGCTAGGTATATATATTATATCTATGACTGACATTAACCTAGATCCTGTTTTTATTTCTAATAAAAAATGAAAGATACTCGCTGACAAAAGGCCATATATTATACTAAACAAAAATGAAAGCTCTCTTCTCTTTGCAAGAAGTGCGACCCAAGCATAATGTCTACATGCTCTAATAAAGAAATAAAATATTAACCACCAAGCCAACGAAACAGGTAATCCAAAAGTTAATCCATAAGCAATGACAAGTAAAGGTAGTAGGTATAAATCTGCACTTAACTGTAGGCTCCCCTTCCACAGCCCTCCCATATCAAGAATAAAAGCTAAGGCTCCAGTGGCACCACCTAAACATACAGCGGCTAAAAGAGAGTAACGAGTAAAACTTCGCATATTATATGCCTAACGCCCTGCGAATGGGCGAGGAGCGCAGCGAACGAGTCCAACCCAGCGTTTCTTTGCTGGGTGATCATTGCGCAGTTGGTTATATGTTTTCATTATTTTGGTTCACGATATTTTTTATATAAACGTAATCAAGGGCAACTATACACAAAGATAACAAAAATAGAGTTATCTGGGCTGGAGTACCACTTAATACCGCTATGTCACGGATTAGAATTGAACCATTTTCAAAGTAATTTATAAACATGAAAACCAGCACAATATTAAAAAGAGCTACAACTAGATGAGCCTGAAATGAAAACCCTTTTTCAGTTGGTTGTTGCACCTAATAGCTCCAATCTATGGCTGACATATAACGCCTGCAGCATGGGCGAGGAGCGCAGCGAACGAGTCCAGCCCACGTTTCTTTGTGGCGTTCATGACTGCTCTGGTTAAATGCTTTTTGATAAAAAAGCTTTTACCCTCATTAAGGGTACGAAGCAAATGCACAAAAAAAACAAAGTAAATAAACCTGTTACAAACATGAATTCGACTTTCAATTGCAAGAAGGCGTTTGTTGTTTGAAGATGATCAACAAGCAGCCCTACAACTTTATCCTTTTTCTTGCCGTCTAGCATTTCTGAAACTTTCTCGCTTTGATATAGGCCTATATTCTTTTCTATAACGTCAAGTTCCAATGATACATTAAGAATATCACGCAGCTGTACGCCTGTGCAGACCAGAGCTGCCAGTAAAGGTAGTATTGTAATAAATTTCATAATGATATTTTTCATATCCAATCCCTTGGTCACAGATGAATCATCACTTTTTTGGCATTTAACGCCTAGCACAACGGCGCAGTGATATTGGCGACTTTTGTGCGTTTCTTTGCGCAAAAGGTGCCAATATTACGGAGTCCGTTGGTGCTTTTGGTTATGTGTTTAATCATTTGGGTACAGCTCTTTATATGTGGGGTCTGCATGTTCCCAATCAATATCTTGATTGGATAAATAGTCACACACTTCCTTAAAGTTACAATGAGGCTGGATATTTATTACGTAATATTTGTCTCCATTACCTTCGTAACCACACCCCATATTAGCAACAACATTTAATATTTCTTCTGTATCTTTTGATTCGGCACTTGATGCTTTAAATATAACTCTAACTGTTTTATGCCCTGACTTCTCAATAACACGAACAAAATGAGGCCGGATGTCATCTTCATCATTTGGGGGTATTGCTTCAACTATATCGTCGTAAGAAGCTCCATAAAAAACGAATGGGAAGTTCTTAATTTTATATTTATTGCCGCCCAACTCTTCAGCCCAAGTGCTTTCTACATCAGGAGCCCCGTCATCATCTTCTTGAACTAAAACAATCTTGGTTAAATTATCTTCCGACATATGCTTCCTTACACATAACGCCAACATAATGGGCGCGCGGCTTTTTGCGCGTCCAGCCAGCTTTGCTGGCGATCATTGATGTTCTTGTTAGGCCTAGTTTTCCAACTCGGCCTGCTTAATTCGTTGCTTGGCAGCGTCTAATGCCCCTTCAGGCCATACATCAATTTGACTACCATCTTTCATAAATTCATCGGTAAATATTTGACTGAACCATACAGGATCATACTCACCATTTTCAGCTTTAAATTGTTCTATGTTTCTGTACCAAAGATCTAATATTGCAACTTGTATATTTTCTGAAAGATGCAATGTTTCTTCAAGTACTTCATGCCACTCGGTAGCCTTAGTGGCGAATACATTTTGTATATTCATTTTTTGAAAGGACGCAGATTTTTCCTCTGGAAGAAACCCAATAACATCCTGTATATAAGCCTCAAAGAAAATATAGATTGGGTTTTCCCCATATCTAGGGTGATCTTGAAAGCTCATAGTTTCTCCTTTTACTGCAAGAGCCAGAAGCATAGCAAATGCAAAAATAGTTGCTCGTATCATATAGGGCCTAACGCTTACATAATGGGCCGGAGCGTAGCGACGGTCCAGCCCACAGGCCCTTTTGTGGGCGATCATTCATGTACTTGTTATGTATTTAATTCTAGTACCATTAATTTTGCAGCACTTCCATAGCTTGGGCAGATAGCTGCATTGGCTATGACCATAAATCCATACTTAACCCAAAAAGAACTTGAGCCTTGAACTGCCACTAGCAGTATTTTAGTAATTCCTTGTGTTTTCGCATTATTTATAAGGTTTTCTACCAATGCTTTAGCTATGCCTTTGCCCCTAGCCTCTTTAGATAATGCCAAGTCATGGAGGTATAAATTTGAAGTTTCGTTATTTACGGGCACCTCTTCGTTCAGTTTTGGGGGGCTATCACTACCCCACGGATGCGACAACAAATAAGCCAGTATTTTATTTTCATTGCTGGAATATATAGAGCAAGTATCCGGCGAAGCAAGCCACTTACTTCTAAGGATGCACACATCTTCAGGTGGAAGCTCGGTATAAGCTTCCTCTTGTATTTTTAGTATCCCATCCCATGATTTTTCTGATATTTTAACTATAGACACTCTTCAGCCTTGTATACATAACGCCAAAAGAAGCGGCAGTTTACTGTCCGCTTGCTTGCCTTGTTAAGTGATTTTGATAAGTGTGCCATACTTTTCATCTAGATACTTATCCACGTAGATTATTGGTACAACTATGGTTGCCGTAATCAAACTAACGGGGCCGTACACACCATAAAGCAGAGCAGGTAATACAAAAGGTACCAGTTGCAAGGACCAAGAAGCATATTGAATATAACTTGGGTCTGTTCTAAATCCGGATATTTCCTCGCAACGAGGGCATGTATATTTGTTGCTGGCTGAGGACCAGTAACGTTTCCATGTTATTTCAATCCTTTCTTGGCAAGATGGACATTTTAGATGGCTCATGATTTCACTTAACAGCTAATTCTACGTCACAAAGACGCCTATCAATTTTAGTAAACATAATATCTAAGTTCTTTATGTTTTCAATATAAATCAGTTACTTATGTTAAGTCTAACATTTCCATCTTCCCAAAAAGCGACACAATGTCGCTTTTTGGGAAGATGGAAGAAACCAAACTAATCCTTTAAAACCTATATATTCCAACAAGTTAAATACAATAATCACTAAAATTATGAGATAACGTCGTATATTTGGTTTAAAAAATTGACATTTTAAATTATCATTAGTACTGTTTATCCATACAGAAACATTAACACGGAAGTTAATAAATGAATGATATTCCTAAAATTATCCCAAACCCTCCCGTCCGCCTAATCGATCAAATAAGGTTTTTTATAAGGCAAAGAGGCTTAGCCTACAAAACTGAAAAAACCTACATATCTTGGATTGTAAGGTACATTCGCTTTCATAAGCTAAAACACCCTTCTGATTTATCAGAGGCTCATATTGAGATGTTTCTTGATGACCTTGCCATTAGACAATTCGCCGCTAAAAATACACAACGAACAGCGTTGAACGCTATCATATTTTTATACCGTGAATTCCTTAAAGTTGAAATTAAACAACTGAAATTCTCTTATGCTAAAGCACCACGAAGACTACCTGTAGTTTTTTCTCATGCTGAAGCCATGTCCGTCATAAGCTTACTCCCCTCCCCATACAAACTAATGGCGCAATTAATGTTTGGCAGTGGCCTTAGAATTTCGGAATGTATACGACTTAGGGTAAAAGATTTAGATTTTGCGATGAACGTCACCATTGTTCGTGATGGCAAAGGATGTAAAGACCGCTCAACAGTTTTACCAAATGTGTTATTCGCCCCACTTGCAGATCAAATAGAACGAGTACGTTTAATTCATAAACAAGATGGAGAAAACAATATTAGTGGCGTATTTTTGCCGAATAGGCTCGCCATTAAATATCCCGCTGCAGAGCATAGCCTTGAATGGCAGTATTTATTTCCTTCAAAAAATATTGCAAGAGACCCTAGAGCTAATGTTTTACGAAGACATCATATTATGGATAGAACGCTACAACGAAAAGTTAAAACCGCGATCAAACAATCAAATATTCATAAGCATGCTAGCTGTCATACCTTTAGGCATAGTTTCGCCACATCACTTCTACAACAAGGCTACGATATTCGTACTATTCAGAAGCTACTAGGTCATGCAAAAGTTGAAACGACTGAAATTTATACTCATGTGATCAATCAGGGTGCTAATGCTGTGAAGAGCCCATTAGAACGAGAGATTAATTAATTTAGGTCGATACGCTTAAAATATTGTATGAATCAGTGGATGTTTTGTACTTAGAATTGTACGTTGTACTTCAATTTACAAATCATCACTTTTGGTCGCCTTACATGAAGCATCTTCTTAAACTGTTTGTTATTTTAATGCTTTCTTTTCACTCCTCTGGCTGTGCATCGAATAGTCTTAGCAAAGTGTATAAGAAAGTTGATCCTTCTGTTGTGGTCATACACACATCAGATGAAAGCCAGCATATTTCGGTGACAGGAAGCTTAGTGTCTAATACCGAACGTGGTTTAGGCACGGGCGTCATCATTTCGAAAGATGGTCAAATCCTTACTGCATCGCATGTTGTACAAACAGCCGATCGGTTAAATATAAAATTAGCGGATGGCCGTGAGTTTAAGGCAACCACACTTTCTACGGTTCCGTTTGCTGACCTAGCACTTATTAAATTGGACAATCCGCCTGAAGACTTATCTCCATCATTTTTAGGAAATTCTGCTGTGACAGAAGTAGGTGACCCTGTTTTCGTTATTGGTACACCATATGGCATTGAACACACTCTAACTGCGGGATATATCAGTGGTAAAAGAGATATGGGACAAGCTCCATTAGGTGGGAAGCTCATATTCCTTCAAACCGATGCAGCGATCAATAAAGGAAACTCTGGTGGTCCAATATTTAATACTTCTGGCGAGCTAATTGGCATTGTGAGCCATATCAAATCTCAATCAGGTGGTAATGAGGGTTTAGGTTTTGCTACAAGCATCAATACCGCCAAAGAACAAATTATCAATCAACCTGCATTTTGGAGTGGGCTTGAGTTATTACCCATACAGGGAAACTTTGCCAAAGCACTTGGGGTTGCTGAAGGTGCTGGATTTATTATTCAGAATGTTGCACAAAATTCAATTGGTAGCCGTCTCGGCCTACGCGCTGGTACTGTCCCCATTAAATATGGCGAGACTGAGCTACTCATCGGCGGTGACATTATCACGCGTATTGGTAAACAAAACGTCTATTTAACGGGTGAAACACTTGTCGCAATCGCATCTGAGATTGCTGAACTTAAGCTTACAAACAACTTTAATATTACCATTATTCGCAATGGTGAAACGCTTGAATTATCCACCGAACTTCAAGCACCTTAGTTAATTTAATCCTTCGAAGATGGATGACACTTACTTAAGGCTTAAGTGATATTTTGTAGATTGTGGATTGTAGATTGTGGATTGTGGATTGTGGATTGTGGATTGTGGATTGTGGATTGTGGATTGTAGATTGTAGATTGTAGATTGTGGATTGTGGATTGTGGATTGTGGATTGTGGATTGTGGATTGTGGATTGTGGATTGTGGATTGTGGATTGTGGATTGTGGATGAACAAAGTGAATCCCACCACGGCGTGAATTTTAAACTTTTTTTGGGGTTCGTTGCGCTCACTCCAACCGACTTAAAGATTAATGGGGAAACATTACCCCCATTAATCTTTGCACGGACTACACAATCGAAAAGCTTAACCCTGCATTTTCTTCAAGCCTATTTAACAAAGCATCGCCCATCGCTGTGGATGGCGTAATCACACCTGAAGCTTGTGAACCAGATTGCTTATCTAACGCTAAACATACAGCACTCTCACCCAGCATTTTACAGGTGGAGCCATAACCAGGGTCACGATCTCCTGTTACTTTGGCGGTGATTATTTTTCCATTTTTAAATTTACCAATCACAGTAAAATTAAAATAGCCTGCTTCTCTTTCTGCAGGTGATGGCCCTTCGCCAGGTGAAGGTAGCACTTTGCCCAGTAACTTTCTGTAGAGTGATTCTGGCTTGCCGACCATTAATGCGCCTAAGGCTACTAAACCTACATATCCTTTTAACCGCCCTGTTAATCCGTCGCCACTAGACATCGCTTCGTCGTATCGAAAGTCCTTTCCATATGGATAGTCATTCAGCGCATGGCTTCGTCTTACCACTCGCGTATTAATCGCGGCCATAATAAAAGGCATAATCCATGCACCAAAATCAGCGTCATACTTTACGCTTTGTAAGTCGCCTTTATCGGGGCCTGACTGTTCGCCACTTGGATTTAAGCCATAAGGGTTGAATAAATTTTTGGCCACTTCTGCGTCTTTGCTCGCTTCAGCCATCACATTATTCATACTGGCAAATGTGCCACCACTAAACCCACCTTTTATCGCTTTTAAACGCATTTTTACTTGCTGGCAGTATTCACCAATGTTGTTTTTAGCTTCACGTTGTAAATAGTAAGTCCCTAGATCCGACGGGATTGAGTCAAAACCACAACAATGCACGATCCTACTGCCTGATTTTTGTGCCGCTTCATGATGCTGGTCGATCATACGGCGTATCCACTGCGTCTCCCCAGCTAGGTCACAATAGTCTGTACCATGTTCCACGCAGGCTGCGACTAGTTCATTACCATACATGGCATAAGGCCCAACCGTCGTACAGATGACCTTGGTTTGTTTTACCAAGGCATTTAAGCTCTCAACATCATGGCTATCGGCCGTAATTAGCGGTATGTTTTCATTTCCTAATTCTGAGCGTATTTGTTCTAATTTTGTTTGACTGCGTCCAGCCATCGCCCATTTTAACTCGCTATCTAATCCGTATTGTTTTAGATAATATTCAGCGACTAAGCGACCAGTAAAGCCCGTTGCTCCCCAAATGATCACATCATATTCACGTTTTTTTTTCATTTTATTTTCCATGTATGAGCTTTAGTTTAAACGCAGAAAAGGCAAGCTTAGCTTACCTTTTGTCATTCTCGTTTATTTTCATTTTATTAAATGAATGCGACGCTTACATTGCCGACATACCACCATCGACCGGTACAGCAATACCATTCATATATGAATTACCGGGTGATAACATCATCACCATGACATTGACGACTTCTTCGACGCGAGCAATCCGCTTCATGGGACATCCTCTCGCTAAATTTTTATTCACGTCTTCAATATTGTTATTGGGGTTCATTATAGGATTATCAACCATGGGTGTTGAGGTAAAAAATGGGCAAATTGCGTTCACTCTCACATTCATTCCGCCACATTCAACAGCCGCTGTTTTGGTTAAACCAATCACCGCATGCTTTGCTGCGCCATAGCTGCTGCCCATAGGCGTACCGCCTAAACCTGCCATTGAGCTGACATTTAAAATTGCGCCATCTTTTTGGGCACACATTGCTCTAAGTTGGTATTTAAGACCAAATGCAACGCCCTTTGTATTTACATCTAGCTGCCGGCCTAAGGTCGCACCATCTATTTGTGTCAGTGGGCCTAAAGCAGGCGCGATACCGGCATTGTTAACGGCAATATCTAGTCGACCAAATGATTCAATCGCGCCGGCGACTAACTGCTTTGCATGGGCTTCTTCTGCCACATCCCCGGCAATGGTTACAACCTTTGCGCCGAGTGCGGTTATTTCTATTGCTGTTTGGTTTAAGCCTGTTTCATTAAAATCAGCTAACACTAAATTAGCACCACGCTTAGCTAATTCTTCGGCAAGGCTTTTACCAAATCCACTTGCTGCACCAGTTATAAGTGCCGTTTTATTTGTAAAGTCTAATAACTTATCCATTATTCTCTCAACTATTTGAAACGTATTATAGCGCTATACTTTATTTGTATTCGCTGATGTTTATATCGTTAACCCGCCATCTACAACAATACATTCTCCGGTTGTATAGGAGCTAGCATCAGAAACCAAATATAAGACTGTGCCGGCCATTTCCTGTGGCTCTGCATGACGATGCATTGGGATCATTTGCATCGCAGCTTTGTGCATGGCGTCGTTATCAAATAATGCGCCCGCAAATTTTGTTTTAGTTAAGCCGGGTAAAATAGCATTACAACGAATATTTAACGGTGCACATTCTTTGGCGAATGCTTTCGTCATGTTGATCACCGCAGCTTTAGTGATTGAATAAATACCTTGCATCATGCCTGGCTGTAATCCATTCACCGAAGCGGTATTGACAATCGCACCACCGCCATTCTTTTTCATCAAATTACCGGCTTCTACTGACATAAAAAAGTAACCACGAATATTTACATCAACCGTTTTATCGTAAGCCGCAAGATCGGTATTAAGGATATGACCAAAATAAGGGTTCGTTGCCGCATTATTGACTAATATATCGAGTTTTCCATGCTGTTCGTTAATGGTTGAGAAGGTGTTTTTTATTTGCTCCATGTCACCGACATGACAAGCTAAGGCTTCAGCTGAGCCTCCTGCGGCAATAATTGCATCTGCGACTATCTGACAGTCTTCTACTTTACGGCTCGATACAATCACATGGGCGCCCTGCTCTGCTAGCAGCTTAGCAATCGATTCACCAATACCTCGGCTTGCGCCCGTCACTAGTGCAATTTTTCCTGTTAGATCAAATAAATTAGTCGCCATTATTTTTGCCCGTTTTAATTATCAGTTACTTTTAATGAGAGGTTTAGATGCGCCTCTCACAAGTTAGTGCTTGCCATGTATGTAGAATATTTTATGTTTTAACTTGCTCTAAGTTCAGTACTTTTAGCTTAAATAAGCATCCGGTACCACGACAACCTTGCCTTTTACCTTTCGGTTCATCACTTTTGAAAGCGCTTCATTTGTTTTAGACAAAGGAAAGATTTCATCGGTCACTAAACTCACTTTACTGTCTTTATACCAAGCAAATAGTTCCTGCATATTTTGTAAGAAAGGCATCGGTTCGTGCATAACAAAGCTTCCCCAAAAAACCCCGATCACGCTGTATTCTTTAACGAGCGCAAGGTTGACTGGAAATTCAGGGATCTTGCCTGATGCAAAACCAATCACGAGTAGTCGACCATTTCGTGCCATGGCTCTGGTACACGCGTCAAATGCCTCACCACCTACTGGGTCATAAACGACATTTGCGCCTTTACCACCGGTTAATTCTTTAATCGACGCTTTTAGATCACTTTCCGTGTAGTTAATTAATTCGTCTGCGCCGTTTTCTTTGGCGATGGCGAGTTTTTCAACAGACGAACAAACCGCTATAACTTTTGCACCCATTGCTTTACCAATTTGAACCGCCGCGATGCCTGTTCCCCCAGCAGCACCGAGTACCACGAGTGTTTCACCTGCCTTTAACCTTGCGCGTTGCTTTAGGGCATGATGTGCTGTGCCATGCGCGCACATAAAGTTTGCCGCATCAATATCGCTCATTTCATTGGCGATCGGCATAACGAGTTTTGAGTTTACAATCGCTTGCTCGGCAAAGCCGCCATAAGATTGACTCGTACAAATAAGGCGTTGCCCCACTTTTAAATGCTTAACACCTTCGCCTAATGTTTCCACCTCGCCACAAAATTCCATACCGGGGATAAAGGGTCTTTCTGGCTTAACCTGATACAAGCCCTGCACCAACAAACCATCGGGAAAATTTACTCCAGCCGCTTTTACGTTGACGCGTATCTCACCTTTACCAGGCATTGGAGATTCGACTTCTTTGTAAACCAATGAGTCAATAGGCCCAAATTCTTCACATACAATCGCTTTCATAATTCGTTACTCAATTTGTTTTTACTTTTTTGTCGCTTTAACTTTTAGATTCAGGCTTTAGCTTTCAGTTTTAATCACACCTAATGCAGCCATGGCTAATGGCGCGACATAAGCGCCAACCTTCATTGCATTTTTATTGGATGCATTGCCATCGAGTGCTCGCTTTGCAACACCTTGTGCGATTGCAGCTAAACGAAAGAAACTAAAAGCGAGATAAAACGCCCAGTGGTCAATTTTCTCTAAACCCATTTTTTGGCAATAACTCGCGACATATTCTTTCTCGGTGGGTATGCCTAATGAGGTACGATTTAAACCTGCTAAACCACTCATACTGCCGGGCTTAGCTCCTGAGCTTCCGGGCATTCGAAGTTGCATACATTGATAGGCTAAATCTGCGTAAGGGTGCCCTAATGTCGACAACTCCCAATCGAGCACGGCAATAATTTTTGGCTCTTCTGGTGAAAATATCATGTTGTCGAGCCGAAAATCACCGTGCACTAATGACAGCTTCCCATCATCCGCAGGCATGTTGTTTTGAAGCCATGCTATTAATTGATCCATCGCTGGAATCGGTTTTATTTCAGAGGCTTTATATTGAGTCGTCCATCTTCCGAGCTGGCGTTCAAAATAATTTCCAGATTTCCCAAAATCACTTAAACCTACTTTTTCAATATCGACACTATGTATAGCAGCTAATACGCTATTCATATGTTCGTAGGCATGTGTCCGATCATCATTCGTGCTTAGTTCGGGTAAAGCTGCATCCCAGAATATTCGTCCTTCACATAAGTCCATGATATAAAACATGGACCCGATAATATCTCGGTCTTCACACAAGTGATAAACCTCGGGTACAGGCACATCAGTATCTGCAAGTGCTTGATAGACTCTAAATTCTCGGTCTACCGCATGTGCAGATTTGAGCAGTTTTCCTAAAGGCTGACTCCGAAGCACATATTGTCCAGATTGTGCATCAATCCTATAGGTTGGATTGGATTGACCGCCTTCAAATTTCGTCGCCGTCAACGGGCCTTTAAAATGAGTAATATGCTGCTCTAAGTACTGAGCTAATGTCGCTTCATCTAATGCTTCTGTCATTGTTTTTCCTTGCTTGCATTCACTTGATCAGGGTGAAATTTGATTATTTCTCGTTATTTTTATATGAATCTAGCGTCTCATTTTCATTAAATGAAGCGCTGAATACCCCTTAGCAACACCTCTACCTAGCTGCATCATGTGAACTTGGTCAGGGCCATCGGCTAAACGAATACTTCTTGCCATTTGATAGGCTTGTGCCAAGAAAGTGTCTTGACTTAAACCTGCTGCGCCATGAATTTGAATCGCTCTATCAATCACGGTACACGCCATTTGAGGTGCGACGATTTTGATCATAGAAATCAGTTCTTTCGCACCTTTGTTTCCTGTTCTATCCATTTTATCGGCCGCTTTAAGCGTTAATAAACGTGCTTGTTCAATTTCGCAATAAGATTTAGCAATATCTTCTCGTACAGAACCTTGTTTGCTTAATGGCTTTCCAAAAGCAACACGTTGCTCTGCACGGACTGACATCATTTCTAACGATCGTTGAGCGGCCCCTACAAGTCGCATACAATGATGAATTCGACCTGGCCCTAAACGACCTTGAGCAATTTCAAATCCTCGTCCTTCGCCTAATATAATATTATCGACCGGCACACGTACGTTTGTGAAGGTAATTTCTGCATGACCTTCTGGTGCATCATCATTACCAAAAACTTTCATGGCACGTTCAATTTTTACACCGGGTGTTTTCATTGGTACTAGAACTTGGGACTGTTGAAGGTGACGATTTTCATTATCGGGGTCAGTCTTACCCATTACGATCAGAATCTCACATCGAGGATCGCAAGCGCCAGATATGTACCATTTTCGGCCATTAATTACGTATTCATCGCCATCACGCGCGATATGCGTTTCAATATTTGTTGCATCACACGAGGCGACATCAGGCTCGGTCATGGCGAAGGCCGATCGAATTTCACCGGCTAATAATGGCTTTAACCATTTTTCTTTTTGTTCATCGGTCCCGTAGCGAACGAGTACTTCCATATTTCCTGTATCAGGCGCACTGCAGTTAAAAATTTCAGATGCAAACCGGCTCTTTCCCATTAGCTCTGCTAAGGGTGCATATTCGAGGTTTGATAACCCGAAACCATCTTCACTGTCAGGTAAAAATAAATTCCATAAACCCTGTGACTTTGCCAAGGCTTTTAAGTCTTCAATTTGCTGAGGTATCACCCATCGATCAACATTATTTTCGATGATTTCATTCAATTCTTTTTCAATCGGATAGAGATTCGTATCTAAAAATTCTTGAACCCGCTTCATTAGATCATTTACTTTGTCTGAATATTCAAAATTCATAGTCTGAACCCTATCTAAGAAAATATAATTCGGTAAATCACGTTATACCGTGAACTTGATTTAATTATATCCAGCCTACACATTATCATTGAAGTTTATTTTATTTATCGATCACGATAACCTACAGTTATAGTATATAACTCAAAAACAACATTTATTAATCTGAGAACCGTTATGCAGCTGAATAAAATAGATTTGAATTTATTTATTGTTTTTGATGTTATTTATCGCGAAAGAAATCTAACCAAAGCCGCTGAAGCATTATTTATTACTCAACCCGCTGTAAGCAACTCTTTAAACCGTTTACGTACAGCTTTTAACGATAAGTTATTTGTCAGGCAATCAGGCAATATGGTGCCCACCCCTATGGCCGAGAATGTAATCGAGCGAATTAGAGCCGCGTTAAAGCATTTAGAAAGCTGCCTCAATGAGCATGATGATTTTTCCCCTAAAACGTCTAAAAGGCGCTTTATGTTTGCCATGAACGACACCTCAGAGTCATACCTGCTTCCATTATTAATGTCTTACTTACAAAAAGAAGCGCCCGGGATTTTTATTGAAAGCTATGCAGTACAACGCCACGATTTAGCGCGTGAGTTTGCCGCTGGCCAGTTAGATTTCGCTCTCGATGTGCCTTTAGTCAATGAACCACAGTTAACGCATCAGGCCTTAGCGCACGATAAATATGTGTGCGTTGCACGAAAAAACCATCCTGAGGTAAATGGCAGCTTAAGCTTGGAGCAATACATTACCCTGCCACATATTAATGTCTCTAGCCGTAGAAAAGGGCAAGGTTATATTGATATGTATTTAAACCGCCTAGGATTACAGCGTAATATACTTTTGCGAGTGCAGCATTCTCGAGCCGCACCACCGATTGCTGAACGTACAGATATGTTACTGACGATCCCCCAAACGCTGGTAATGGATCATGACCTACAGGTTTTTGACCTACCTTTTGAATTACCAACATTAGACTGGCATTTATACTGGCCTTCAAATTATAGTAATGACAAGGCCCATCAATGGATGCGACAAGTAATATTTGATATTTTTAATAAAAATTCTTTAGACTAAAGTTATTTTTTCGACCCGACACAACTAATACAATTTTCTTGAAATTTTAAGGAACTAAAAAATGAGCGAAACTATTTTCAAACGTGCAATTCTTATTTCTGCTGGAATTTTTTTAGCGGTATTTCTTTTCTACACACTGCCAGCGGCCATTGAACTTAATGATGTTTTCCAATCCTTTGCCGCTGGTTTTGTAAATCCTTTAGCGACAGGTTATTCAGTGGATGTCATTGCTTGTGGTTTTATTTTGATTTTTTGGATTTTATTTGAGGCGAAGCAGCATGGTGTTCGCTATGGATGGCTCTGCATAATACTATGCTTTGTGCCTGGTGTTGCTGTTGGCTTTGCTGCTTATTTATTATTGCGCCAAAAGCACTTTAACGCACGATCTAATCAGACAAAAACGTGAAGTTAAGCAAACGTTTGCAACAAATTGATCATATGATCACAAAAAAATATGACCATATTTGGGACTGCTGCTGCGACCATGGTTTGTTAGGTAGGCATTTACTCACTCGAAATGCTGCCGCTACGATTCATTTTGTAGATGTAGTTGAACCGTTAATGGCGGATTTAGAGTCATACCTTTTAAAACATCATGTCGCGCAGAACAACCAAACAATTTTAAAAAGTAAGTGGCAAGTTCATTGTTTGGATGCGGAAATGATTTCTATCCAGAGCAATGCTAGCAGCTTAGTCATTATAGCAGGCGTCGGCGGTGAGCTATTAATTGAGATAGTCGAAGCCTTACTTACAGCGCACCCTGATCAAGATCTTGAATTTTTACTTTGTCCGGTACATCATAACTATAAGGTCCGACAGTCGTTAGTTAGCCTTGGCTTAGGCTTATTAGATGAGAAACTCGTGATCGAAAATAAACGATTTTATGAGGTAATACATACCTCTACTGACGCTAAGCTGCCCATTTCGCCTGTCGGTTCGATAATGTGGGACTTTTCTCGGAAAGATGACTTAACGTATTTAAGCCAAACGCTTGCTCACTACCACCGTATGCAGAGAACTGAAGATAAACGCTTACTTCAAGACACTCAAAAAATTATTTCTGATTATCGTGGTCTAAACACTTCTGCCTAATAATCATTAGAGAATTACTTATATTCTAAGCTGAAAGCTCTTTAATCGTTTTATGATGTGGCGACTCTATCAGCTCAACAATATGGTTCATCAAGTCTTCCGGTACGATAGGTAAAGTTAACCACCCTGTTAATATTTGAAGGTGTTTATCAGGTTTATCTGAAGGCAAGGTCTGAGGATAATGCGTGCTCACACCAAGGCATACCGCATTTTTCTGAAGTTTTGAATCAGCAATCGCTTGAAGCAGCTCAAACTCGGCTACTCCACCACGTCCATCTGGTTCGAGGTTTATAATGATGGCATCAAAGCTTCTATTTTGGATCTGCTCTAGCGTACTTTTTACGGCAGAAGCCATGATAACGATACAGCCATTCATTTCCGTTTCATCAGTAAGCCCATGAAATACATCTATGCCATAAGTGCCTACAATTAAGATCAAGTTTTTGCGTTTCATCAATTACGTGTCCAGTTACGTCTTACCGTATTTATATTTAACTGTAGAGTCAGTAAGCTCACAATTCAAATTTATACCTCTATTTACATATAATCGGCCAATAAATTAAAAAGGGCAGCTAACTAGCTGCCCTTTAAGGTATATAAAACAACTTTATGGGTTCATCACATAGGTATCTTTTTTTGCATAAGCAAACTCATTAAGAATACGTTCAAACCTTCGGGTATCATTATTTGGTTTACTAATCATTACCTGACAAAATAGTTGTTGCACACGAGTACTGCTCGTTTTTGAGTAGAGCTGTAACGCATACTTTGAAAAGTCACGCACCATAAAATCAAAAATTTGATCAATCAAGTCGTCATCAATTTCATTTTTTTCCCAACTTTCCAAAATCAATTGCCCATAAGCCACGAGTGTGAATAGTTCGCCAACAATTAAAAGAAAGTCTATATCCTTAATTTGGCTCTTGTTAGGACGAGCAACCATCAGCATTTTCTTGAAAATGGATATCTGCTTTTTGAAAATCAACACATTAGGTAGTTTGCATTTCTCGTAGGCAATGTTGTAGTCATGAAAACGTGTTTTCCCTAGCCCTTTAGTAATGCCTTGGTTAAATAAAAAATCATCATTCTTGCCATCACGCCGAACAGGCACATCATCATATTTTGCAGGTTTAAAGAAATAGTTCGCCATAAACTTTACGATCAGAGCCATATTTACGTGCACCGTTCCTTCAAGTTTAGGAAGTGCTCGTATATCGATCACGGCATTTTCAAAGTATAAATCTTTTTCAAACCCCTTAGCGGCCATGACATCCCATAGGTTATTCATCACCTCTTCACCCTGGGTCGTTACCTTCATTTTCACCATAGGGTTGAATAATAAATATCGTCGATCATCTTCACTTGCCGTACGCATATAGTCCCTTGCTCTTTGAGCGAACAGTTTCATTGCGGTTAAGCGGGTATAAGCATCTACAAACAGCTGTTTAATATGAACAAAGTCCGTAACGTAATGGTCGAATAAACGTCGATTTGAGGCATGGTCAATGGCTTCGTGGTAGGCATGTGTACAAATTCCGATCGATGCAAAGCCTAAATTAAACTTCATCACATTGATGGTATTGAGTGAGTCATCCCATGCTTTATGGCCTATTTCAGAAATATCGGCGCTGGTAATTGGGTAATCATTTAAACGATAATTAGCGACATAATCTTGGTTATTAATTACATTCTTAATGCATTCATACTTTTCGTGCTGAGAGTCGACTGCAAAAAACACATACTCATCAGTCCCTTCAACTTTACCAAAAGTGGACACCAACGCCGCTTTATTGCCATTACCAATGTAATATTTTTCACCTCTAGCTAAATATGAGCCATCTTTTTGAGGAATCAATTTCATTTCAGAAGAATAAATGTCCGCGCCATGCTCCTTTTCAGAAAGGCCAAACGCAAAGATTTCGCCTTGTTCAAGTAAGGCTACCGTCTTCTTTTTAAGTGCTTCATTACTACCTAAAAATATGGGCCCCACGCCCAGCGCTGATACTTGAAAGCAATACCAGTAAGTTAAGCCGTAAAATCCCAATATTTCTGCAAAATCAGTGATACGAGATGTATCCCAACGCGCTGTTTTTTTACCGTAGCCTCTTGGCGTAAGTAATGTTGCGAATATTTTCTCTTTTTTATTAAACTCTAAAAATTCTGTATACCAACGACGACTTTCATAATCAGCTTTGGTTTTTGCTAGGCCCATGCCTTCAAAGAAGTCGATGGTTTTAAGCATGATTTGTTTGGTTTCTTTATCAGGGTAGGATTGTACGAAGGCTTTTGGATTTAACAAATGCATGGTATTTAAATTTCCTAAGTGGGTTGGCTCAGCAGGGCTGAATGATCACTTATGGCTATTTAAGTCATAACGACTTACATCAAATAGGCAAGTGTTTACTAAACGACGAAAAACATAGCATGTTTTTTGTCGTTTAGTCATTAACACAGGATAAAGTCGTTCAATATATTTATAGGTACTCCTAAATCATTCTGGGGTACAACATTATGGCATTCGCCCTACTCAACTAAAATGAAGTCGGGTTTTTCTCTTACAAAGCATTCTGGACACGGGAAGTCTTCGGGTAAATTTTCCCACTTAAACCCTGCAGGATACCCTTCATGCTTTGCCCCTTCAGCTTCGTCATAGACATAACCACAATCAGGGCATTCGTATTTTTTACTCATAATGTCTCCGGCTTTTAATTGAGTGATTAAACTCAATCATTTAGGCTGCTGCTTTTACGACTTCAGGTTGATGAAACCGGTTAAATATTGCTTCAGCTTGGTCTGGATCAATATTAACGTTATTCATATCGCCGCCAGCCCATTTAACTACTCGCTGGTCCATCACCGCACGCCATGCTGGAGGAATCATCGCAAGAACAAACATGGTCGGATAGCCTGACGGCAGGGTAGGTACATCTTCATAGTCACGAAGTACCTGATAAGAACGTGTCGGATGAGCATGATGATCTGAGTGCCTTTGAAGGTGTAATGTGACGAGGTTCGATACTTTATGATTACTATTCCATGAATGATGCGGCTGGCAGCGCTCATACCGGCCATTCTCTTTCTTTTGTCGTAACAAGCCATAGTGCTCAACATAGTTGGCACACGTTAACTGCCACCAACCATACGTTGAAGCGATCGCTAGAAATGGAATCATGATTGGACCAAAGTAGGCAAGCATTAACGTATAAGCAACGGCGGTCATCAAAAACGTTTGAATAATTTCATTGTCTAACGACCACTCAGACTTTCCGCGACGATTAAGCCGGGTTAACTCTAAGCCCCATGCTCTTCTGAAGGCACCTGGAATTTCACGTTTGACGAATTTATAAATTGATTCGCCAAATTTTGAAGAGGCCGGATCTTCTGGGGTAGCGACGTCTTTATGGTGCCCTTTATTATGCTCGATACAGAAATGCCCATAGCCACTACACGCTAATACAAGCTTGGCACAAAAAGATTGAGTTTTGTCTTTTACTTTATGGCCCATTTCATGCGCAGCCACCAGCCCCAAACCATTGGTGACGCCCGCACTTAAAGCCCCCCCTAACATACTCAGCCAAGACCAATCATAATGCGATACCACATAGGCCATACTAATCAAAGCAACCCAATGCATAGCCGTTGTGCAATACATGATATAAACGTAATAACGCTCATCCTTTATCTTGTTTACTAACTCATCATCAGGGTTGGCATCATCTGTTCCAAAAATGTAGTCCGCAGCAGGTAAAATTACGTACATCATGACAAGGGTTAACCATAGCCATATCCCCTGCTCGCTTTGAACCGCTAACAATGCTGATAGTGCCGGTACAGAAGGTAGTAATAAAGAGAGCCAATACCAATAACGTTTACTTATGATCCAAGCATTAGTTTTTGAGTTATCTTTCTCATTTGTGGCCATATTTGGTGACGCAGTTGTCACACTACATTGCTCAATAGAACTAGTCATAGAACACCTCCTATTTGTTTACCAAGTGCAGACGTGCAGCACCCTTAGTAACGTTTTTATTATAATATTGATAGTTTTAGAATAGTAATATTAGGTAGCCAACAACAGGGTAATCCGAATCAACATATAGTCATTTTGAGTCATTCTCTTAAAAAGAGATCCACCTAGGTTCATTATTTGCTGAGATTTGTTTTATGACAGGGGTTTTAGTCGGTAAGCAGAAGGTGAACAGTTAAACCATCGTTTAAAGGAACGTCCAAAATTAGAGTTATCTTCATAACCTAATTCAAACGCAATGGCTTCTACTGACATTTCGGACTCTAAAAGTAATTGACTTGCTCGTTGTTTTTTTAGTTTATCCATAATAAGTTTGAACGAGTTATCTTCTAACTTTAATTTCCGCGTTAAAGTACTTTTTGACATATTCAGATGCTTAGCAGCCCCCTCAACCGTTAAATTATAATTGTGATTGTTCTCGATCAGGTAGCTTATTTTTTCAGACAAACTTTCATAATTTGTGATTCTTGCCAATTCTATATCACACTGATTTTTAGCAAAATCTACCAAGCGTGCATTAGAAGACAAACAAGGTATTTCTAACAATGAAATCGGGATATAAATGGATGCGACATCATGCCCAAAACTGATAGAACAAGGCATAAGTTCAATGTACTTAGCGCCCCATTCAGGCTCAGGGTAAGGAAAATTAAACGTACAGGCTTGTACTTCATTTCCGACAATAGACTTAAGCACATTAAGAAAAGTTAAGGCCAGTACTTCATGTAAAATACTACTGATAGGCTTCCAATCACAGGTTTCAGTTACAGTAATGATATAAACACCATCATATATAGCTGACCGAATATCCATGGCCTGTAATCTAGTTTGATAATAATTAATAATTAACACCAAACATTCTTTTAAATTCACACAATGCGTAACAGCAAACCCTAGGTTACCATGATTTGATATCTGTATATTTTGAGCCACATCCAACCCTACCCATGGTTTAGGTGATGCGTCACTTATTGCTTCAATTAACGCCTTCAGGTCATCAAACGGTATGAAATCCTGCTCGTCAGGGGGTAGACGTTTAGAGACGACTGATTCAACACCCAAGTTCTGCTCAACACTGTATCGAACAAAATGATTCCAGTAAGTAACGGAAGATAATGGAGTGATAACGGCCATATTTTTCAAAAGACTGATGCTCTAGTTTAGAATTATTCTAATAACGATAACTTAATGTATTCCGTAAATTCAAGGCTGCGCGTTCAACAAACGCTCGACTAATTTTTGTCGCTTTTGACTAGTTTAGATAATTCTCGACTAAAGCCGGTAATAATGTACCCGCTTTACCATAAATATGCTCTCCAAATGCTGACTCAATAGCGGTAGGCTCCAAATTTATTTCAACAGTATGGGCGCCATAATGGTTAGCTTGTTGTACAAAGCCAGCGGCGGGATACACCAGTCCTGATGTGCCTATCGATAAAAATAAGTCACACGATATGAGCGCCGCTTCAATTTCATCCATATATAAAGGCATTTCACCAAACCAGACTACATGTGGCCTTAGACTACCTTGTTTATTACAACACTGACAATGCATTAAAGCAGTGATGTCTTCTTGAATATCAAAAACCTGGTCTGAAAAACGACAACGCATTTTGAGTAATTCACCATGCATATGCAGCACATTTTTTGAGCCACTCTCTTCATGTAAATTATCTATATTTTGTGTAACTAGTAGAAAGTCGCCTTTAAATTTTTGTTCTAATTTTGCCAATGCAATATGCGCGTTATTCGCTTGTATTTCATGACTCAATAATTGTTTGCGACGCGCGTTATAAAATTGCTGAACTAGCGCCGGATTTGTCATAAATCCTTCAGGTGTTGCGACGTCTTCAATTCGATGCTGCTCCCATAGACCATCCGCTGCTCGGAATGTTTGAATACCTGATTCAGCTGAAACTCCCGCCCCGGTTAATACGACAATAGACTGATAGTTTGACATCGAATATACCTTTGAACATTAAAAGTAAGCATTTAAAGCTCGCCAATGCTCTAATTTCATTTCTCGCTTGGTGGCCGCGTTAGCAGGGCTTGTTGAGGGCATAACCAAGAAATCACCCGTATATTTTTTTATGCTACGATTAGCTGCTTCACTATCAACGGTTCTGGCTGATAACAAATGTTTTTTAAATATTTTTTGTGCTGCTTGCCCATTAAAAATAACTAGTTTAATAGACGACTTTTCACTTAATAGCGTCGAAAAGTCATTCGCTTGAATACTTGCAGAATCGATCGATGAATCCAAACTTCCAGGCCGGTGACAGGCTTGAATAACATCCCAGACAGCAACTTTATTTTGCTTTAAATACATTGCCCTAACGTCGTAAGATTCTAGCGGGTCGAAGTCAAACAATTCAGACATAATCCACCAGAAAGCATTCTGGGGGTGAGCGTAATATTGTTGATACTCTAGCGATTTAACACTTGGCATTGAACCTAGTATTAAAACGCGTGGAGATTCGCCAAGAATCGGTAAAAACCCCTGATCGATTTTCATATTTAAAGCAACTGAACATCAACAGTCGATGACACGTAGACGGCTTTTTCAATTGCTTGCTCAATATTATCGCCTAAAGCTAACCCTACCCCCATTCTTCGCTGCCCGTCTACTTCAGGCTTACCAAATAGACGTAACTGGGTATCCGTATTTTGAAGAGCGGTATCAAGATTTGAAAACTCAACCCTAGAAGATTTTCCTTCAACTAAAATCACCGATGATGCAGCAGGCCCAAATTGTTTAATTGCAGGTATAGGTAGGCCTAATATGGCACGTGCATGCAGTGCGAACTCGGATAAATCTTGTGAAATAAGCGTTACAAGACCGGTATCATGTGGACGTGGCGACACCTCGCTAAAATAGACTTCGTCCCCCTTTATAAATAACTCAACACCAAATAAGCCATTGCCTTCTAGACTTTCAGTGACTTGGTGTGCAATTTTTTTTGCTTTGTCTAAGGCAATTTCAGACATTACTTGAGGCTGCCAAGATTGCTGGTAATCGCCATCTTTCTGAATATGCCCGATAGGCGCACAGAAACTTGTTTGCCCAGCATGACGAATTGTGAGTAAGGTAATTTCATAGTCAAAATCGACAAAACCTTCAATGATGACCTTACCTGCACCAGCTCGTCCTCCCGATTGTGCATAATCCCATGCCATATCGATATCTTGAGTTGATTTTATGGTACTTTGCCCTTTGCCTGATGAGCTCATAATAGGTTTAATTATGCACGGCAACCCAACTGTTTTAACCGCAGCCTGATATTCTTCATACGTTTGGGCAAACTGATAAGGTGAGGTTAATATACCCAAAGTTTTAGCCGCGAGGCTTCGAATACCTTCACGATTCATTGTAAGGTTTACAGCGCGTGCAGATGGAATAACATGAAAACCTTCTTGCTCTAATGCCAACAACTCAGATGTAGCAATGGCCTCTATTTCTGGCACAATAAAATCAGGTTTTTCCAATTCAATAACATGACGCAATGCAGTGCTATCTAACATATCGATCACATGAGAGCGATGAGCCACTTGCATGGCCGGAGCATTGGCATATCGATCAACCGCAATTACTTCAACACCATAACGCTGAAGTTCGATGACGACTTCTTTTCCTAATTCACCAGCACCGCAAAATAAAACTTTCTTGGCCGTTGATGATAGCGGTGTTCCTATCGTAGTCATTGATTATTCCTAGTAAATATTAGTACTTGGTAAACCAAGGTAATGTGTAAAAAATACCGAACAAAACGTCAGTCTATATATATGATTGAGTTTCTCGTTCTTTAACTTTATCTAGCGTCTGTTGCTTCTCTGCATTATCCATACCCCACCATCGCGTAATTTCGTCACCTGTTCGATAACATCCGACACATACGTCATCAGCATTTAATGCGCAAATACTCACACATGGAGATGAAATTTCTTCTAAGTCTTGTTTATTCATTTTTTCGAAAGCCTTTAATCTTGAGCAACTAGCTCTTTTGAATAATGCTTACCATTATTTACGTAATGCATGGCACTTAACTCAAGCATTTTAATTTCTTGGTCAGAGAGAAGCCGCTTCACTTTTCCGGGACTACCAATCACCATTGAGCCATCGGGTACTATCATGTTTTCAGGAATCAAGGCATTCGCCCCAATCAAACAGTTTTTACCAATTTTCGCACCATTAAGCACTACGGCATTTATGCCAATTAGCGTGTTATCACCAATCGTGCAGCCATGCAACATGACCTTATGCCCTATCGTTACGCCCCTACCAATATTGAGTGGGTAATTAGCATCAACATGCAAAACAGAACCGTCTTGAATATTCGTATTTTCTCCAATGATTATTTTATCATTGTCTGCCCGAATAACGACATTAAACCAAATATTGGCATTTTCATGAATAACAATCGAACCAATAAGGCTTGCATTGGCAGCAATAAAAGCGGGCAACCCTTCAAACTGAATTTTTCTTTTACCTAAGGAATACATCACAAGCTTAAATCTCTTTTAAACGCTTTCAATTGGTCCAACTGACGGGCGTGGTGGTTCATCAAAAATAGTAATCTCAGCATCGAAGGCGATATTCATTAACTCGACAAGCACAATCGCTGATAAGCCCCAAATTTCATAAGTTTCTCCTTCATACTGATAATCGTAACTCGGTACTGATAAAGTAATATCACGATAGGTCATTTTATCACGTCGTTTTGGTACGGCCTCATTAAAAAATAAAGTGGGTACTTTAAAAATACTATCCAACTCATCTAGATTTGGTGTAAAGCTTACCGACTCATCCACCAATCCAACAAATGGAGTCACTCTAATTCCGTGCAATGATATGACTTGGCTTAATTGGCCAATAATCTCTATATGTTGTGACTCGACCCCTATTTCCTCATGGCATTCTCGCAAGGCGGTTTGTTGAAGCGTGACATCCTCTTCATCAAATTTTCCACCGGGAAATGCTACCTGCCCTTTGTGCGTATTCATATGCTGTGCGCGCCGGGTAAGAATAATACTTGGAGATTGAGCGTTTCTTGTCACCAGTACAAGAACGCCAGCTTCTGGAAAGTTAGCTTCAATCTCCTTAGGCGTATAGGCCTTTATCCTTTCAACAAGCTTATCAATTAGATTCATATGCATACTTTTGAATTTTAAGAACGCAAACTTTAGCACACGTATGTTGCTATTGTGATGCAAATTGGGTTTATACTCACCTTAAACACACTTTTATTCTTTGCATAAGGTAAACATTTGTATGAAGTTCTGTAGTCAATGTGGTGGCGATATTGAGCACAAAATACCAGACGATGATAATCGGCCTCGATTTATCTGCGTTTCTTGCGACCTAATTCATTATCAAAACCCAAACATTATTGCAGGCACCATTCCTGTATATAAAAATCAGGTTTTATTATGTAAACGTGCCATTGAACCACGCCATGGTTACTGGACACTTCCTGCCGGTTTTATGGAAAACCAAGAAACCACAACCGAAGCAGCCCTTAGGGAAACGTGGGAGGAAGCTGAAGCTAAAGTCACCATCGATGCACTCTATACTGTCATTAATGTACCGCAGATAGACCAAGTCCACATGTTCTTCCGAGCAACGATGATTAATGAAAAATTTGGTGCAGGACCTGAAAGCTTAGAAACTCAACTGTTCAACGAAGAAGATATTCCTTGGGACGAGCTAGCCTTCCCAACCGTAAAAAGAACCCTAAAACTCTTCTTTGAAGACCGTAAAACAATGAACTTTGACGTACATGTCAGTGATATTGTTCGCAAGACAATGTCGACCAAATAACAATAGTTGCTAAACAACCAACCTTTACTACCCTTAAGTGATCACAATCTTATTGGTCAGCTTTCGGGATAAAAAATGAGTGTTCGTTTTACGAGTGTATTCATTGGCGTTTCTTTACTTTTTCTTTCACTCAACAGTTCATCTTCGGAACAGAGCCCTGCATTAACGGTTGGTGTATCTGTCTGGTCAGGCTACCCAGAAAGCGTGAAAGGCTTTAAGCAAGCAATGCACGAAGGGGGGTTTATAGAGGGTAAAAATGTTAACTATGTTTTAGAAGCAAGTCACACCGATAAAGAGAAACAACGAGAGATAGCAAACAGATTTAAGGACCTTAAGGTCGACTTAGTCTATTCCCTGACGACCCCCGGTACGGTCATCATTAAAGAAATACTACCTTTTGATACGCCCATTGTATTTTCTATTGTTACTTATCCTGCTGACTCCGGATTAATTGAGTCGTTTGAATATTCTGGAAACAACTTAGTGGGCACCAGTAATTATGTGCCATTAAAGCATTATGTCGATTTACTTACAGACATGCTCCCTACGACAAAAACTGTCGCGATTTTCCACCGTAAAGGTGAGCCTAATTCTAAAATTCAAACAGCGGGTTTAACACGAGCATTTCAACGAAAAGGCATTAAAGTTATCAATCAAGAACCCTCCTCTATTGAAGAAGTAAAAGAAATGGCTTTATCATTAATTGGTGAAGTTAATGCTTTTATTACAACCACTGACACTTTAATGCAGGATGGAGGAGAAAAGACCTTGATTGATATTTCCCTTAAAAACAGGCTCCCAATTTTAAGTTCCAATAAAACAGGTATTGAACAAGGCTCCACCTTCGGTCCTGCGGCTGACTTTTACACCCTTGGTTTCATGTCAGGTACGAAAGCAGTGAAAATTCTTCAGAAAAATAAAACACCTTCTCAGTTGGAGTCCGAATTTCAGAATCCGCCTTTAATTTTAATTAACAAGCAAAGCATCAAAAAACTAGGCATAACTGTTCCATCTCACCTAAACGCTTCTGCAAAATGGGTAGATACGACAAAGTAACCCACATTTACGAATATATTAATTTATGAAACTGCACTTAAAGCTTCTTATATTTGGCAGCATTATTATTTCGCTCGCGTTGGGTTCTATGGGCTATTTTGTCATTGAAAAGACCTCTGAAAACTTGCACTCGCAAATTTCAAAGCAACTTGAAGGTAATATAACGCTAGGCATTTCAAAACTTCAAGAAGCGGAAATCGAATTAACTAAGATCACCCAAGTAGTTGCTCATAATCGAAACATTAAAAAAGCATTACACTTACTGGAAAGCCGTGGTGTTAGCCAAATAATTAATGACCTAATCGGCATTTACCCTTTCCTGAACTATATTTTAGTCGCAGAACCTGATGGCACTATATTTTCTAGCAGCACCGTAGACTACAACGGAAAAAAAATAGCCGGTGAAGAGTTACTTCTCGAAAACATTAAATCAAATAAATTATTTACCCTGACCTCACACGGTACCGTCACTATTAGTGATCACGGCCAGGATAACTTCTTAAAGCTATTACAGTTTAGTACCTCAAAAGACAGCCAGTGGTATAGCGCTAAGGTAGTCAAGCGAGGACATGCAATAGGCCAAGTAGTGCTATCTATTGATTGGCAAACCAAATACAACACGTTGTTATCCAATATCAGAAAACAACTATATGAAACCGACAAAAGCATTGATCATATTCTTTTAGTTGACCAAAACAATATGATTCAGGCTAGTAGCACGACACACATACCAACGGCTAAGCTTAATAATAAAAATCATTTATTTTCTCCGTCTCCAGCGCAAATTTGGAAAAGCCAGGCCATCCACTTTGGTAATAAAACATTAAACCTGACCATTATTGTTAATCGTGACTTATTATTTGCTCCAATTAAAGAAACGAAAAATATTGTGATTGTTATTAGTGTATTTAGCGCAATTTTTCTCGCTGCAATGTTAGCACTGATATTACGTTTTTCAGTATTAAAAAGGATCGAAGAACTACATCGTGCCAGCGTTGTTATAGGCGCTGGTAATTTAAATTTTAGAGTAAAAAATCTGGGGCATGATGAAATTGGTGACTTAGGAAAAGCCTATAATATGATGACAATCAGTCTCCAAAAAATTACTGCCTCTAAAGCTGATTTAGATAAAGAAATAAAAGAACGAACCATTGCCACCGAGCACGCCAAAGAACTCGCGACTAAAGCGGAACAAGCAAATAAAGCAAAAAGTGAATTTTTAGCGAATATGAGCCATGAAATACGAACACCAATGAATGGTGTAATCGGCATGCTAGGTATCCTATCTAAGGAAAAACTCACGGATAAACAGTTAGGCTATACCGAAACGGCCAAAACAAGCGCTAAATATCTACTATCGATTATTAATGACATTCTTGATTTTTCCAAAATTGAAGCTGGTAAATTGGAAATTGAAAAAATACCTTTTAACTTACATCAACTACTAAACGATCTCGCGACAGAACTGACCTACCGCACAACCGATAAAGGACTTGATTTACTCCTAAGTATTGATGATAACGTTCCTATGTCCATACAGTCAGACCCTGGTCGTCTTCGTCAGATCCTGCTAAACCTAGCAGGCAACGCAATTAAGTTCACACATCAAGGACATATTGACTTACACATTTCAGCAAAAGAAAACGAGCTAGATAAAAGTGCAACAATAAATTTTTCCATTCAAGACTCTGGTGTTGGAATTCCTAATGAACAAATTCATTTTTTATTCGACTCGTTTAGCCAAGTAGATTCATCTACCACGCGAAACTATGGTGGAACAGGCTTAGGCCTAGCGATTGTTAAACAACTCAGCCAGCTCATGGGAGGCGATACCAGTGTCTCAAGCAAGCTTGGAGAAGGTAGCTGTTTTTCATTTACAATTGTCGCTGATGTCGTTACTCAGGCTTCTTTTGCCATAGATATATTCCCACCCACGATTCAGAAAAACAACTCAAACAAAAACGCATGCCGAACCTTTAATATATTATTAGTCGAAGATAATAAAGTGAATCAAATCGTTGCCCAAACGTTACTTGAGAGTCTTGGCTATACCATTCATATTGCCGTCAATGGACAAGAGGCGTTAGAACACCTTGAGACCGACCACCATCACGATCTTATTCTAATGGACTGCCAAATGCCTGTGATGGACGGCTATGAGGCAACACAAAGAATTAGAGCCAGCAATGAAGTCCTTAACTCCAGCATCCCTATTATTGCCATGACAGCCAATGCAATGAAAGGTGATAAAGAAAAATGCATTCAATCTGGAATGAATGACTACTTATCCAAACCCATTGATCCCAGTGAAATGGAAGTAGTTATAGAACGCTGGCTAAATGTGTAAATTTAAAAAGTCTCAACCTTTATAACTTCATACGCCGGCGTTTCATAAGGGTGGGCTTTTTTTAGAGCGACAATGGCAGCATCTATATTTTCAAACGAACAAACCATCTCTACTTTTAATTCTTCAACTGTTTCCAACCCCCCTTCTCCCCCTATAAAAGGATCGCTGCCAGAAAGGGGCCTGAACTGTCCAGTGCCGGCTGTTTCCCAACAACACCTATCATAGGCGCCAATGCGACCTGCTCCTGTCAAAAAGACAGCACTCTTCACTTGATCGGCATAAATTAATGGAACAAAAAAAGATATTTTATACATAACGTTACTCTTACAAGGCAAACGACATTCAATTTATTCACAATTAGTATAGCGTAACCCAGTAATTACGAGGCTTTCAAAGCATTTTAAAATTTCATTTACAGTTACCCACAAAATCTGTGGATAACTCTGTGAACAGTTTTGGGGTACATGCCTGAAACGTACATAATTACTGCCTTCTCTACAAATTGTGAATTTTTTAACCCATTTAAAATTATTCAATCATATCAGTAAGTTATATAAGTCAACGGCATTTTAGGTTTGACAGTCAGGGACAATCAGAAATTTCCAGCTTTCATCCCAGAAAGTGTGCATAAAAAATTTTGTAAAATGTTATTAGTCAATTTTACGTCTACATTTTCAGCTAAAATAGGACGTTTTTTATACAAAAAGGCAAAAATACGACAACCAACATGACACACGATCAATACAAATAATTACACTCTGTAACACGTATTAGATCGCCCTAACTCATACGCTAGTTAAGATTCATAGTCCCGTATTTATTAGGCATAGAAGTGAAGAATTTTAATCAGCTGATAGCCCCTTTCTTTGCAAAAAAAAAGCGCTTTAAAACTAAATTTAAAGCGCTTTTTAGAGATTTAATCTGATCAATATATAATCAGACAACTCAAGGACTTAATTAAAGTACTTTCTCGCATTTCTAAACAGTCGTAACCATGGTGCATCTTCATTCCAATCACTTGGATGCCATGAATTTTGAACCGTTCGATATACCCGCTCCGGATGAGGCATCATAATCGTTACACGACCAGATTCAGAACAAACACCTGATACACCTTCTGGGGACCCATTAGGGTTAGCAGGATATTGCGTTGCAATGTCTCCCTGATTATTAACATATCTTAGGGCTAACTGATTACTTTTTTGTAAAGCTGCTAATTTCTCGTTGCTCGCAAACTCTGCACGCCCTTCACCGTGAGCAACAGCAACAGGTATACGAGAGCCAGCCATACCGCTAAAGAACATAGAAGGAGATGACTGCACTTCAACCAAAGAAACTCGCGCTTCAAACTGATCTGAGCGATTACGCACAAAATGAGGCCAGTTATCTGTCCCTGGAATCAGTGAACGCAAGTTCGACATCATTTGACAACCATTACACACACCAAGAGCAAGGGTATCTTCATTGGTAAAGAATTCAGAGAACTGGTTTCTTACTTGCTCGTTAAACAAAATAGACTTTGCCCAGCCTTCACCAGCACCAAGTACATCACCATAAGAGAACCCACCACAAGCAACTAAAGCATTAAACTCGTTAAGCTTATGTCGACCTGCTATTAGGTCACTCATATGAACATCAACTGCAGAGAACCCTGCACGTGTAAATGCAGCCGCCATTTCGATCTGGCCATTCACCCCCTGCTCTCTTAAAACCGCAACCTTAGGTTTTGCACCGATATTAATATAAGGCGCAACGATATTTTCATTAGGATCAAAACTTAGATGTGCATTCAAGCCAGGATTTGAATCATCCAGAATACTATCAAACTCTTCTTGCGCACACTCAGCATTATCTCTCAGAGACTGCATACGATAGCTCGTCTCAGACCACATTTGTTGATAATAGCTTCGCTTTTCTTCTAATACGGGTTCTTCATCAAAAGTGAAACGAATATGGTCATCATCATTCAAACTACCGATCACTAAGGTATGCTCACCTAGACCTGCGCCGGTAAATTGCTGAAGCACGGCTTCCGTATCTTCTTGCTTCACCTGAATAATAGCACCGAGCTCTTCATTAAATAACTCACGCGCAAAATGCGTTTTATCTTCGGCGAGTAGATCTAACTTTACATCAATCCCAACATGCCCAGCGAAAGACATTTCAACTAATGTCGTAAACACACCACCATCAGAGCGATCATGATAGGCCAAAAGTTTGTCGTCAACATTCAATCCTTGAATCACTGCAAAAAACGCTTTTAAGTCTTCTGCATCATCTACATCTGGTGCGACAGCTCCGGCTTGCTTATAAACCTGAGCTAAAGCTGAACCACCTAAGCGGTTTTGGCCGTTCGCAAGATCTATCAAGATCAAGTCAGTTTTACCTTGGTCTGTTTGTAGTTGAGGCGTTAATGTTCGCCTCACGTCAGTCACAGGCGAAAATCCTGTAATGACAACAGATAGAGGGGATGTGACCGTTTGGGTATCACGTCCTTCTTTCCAAGTGGTTTTCATCGACATTGAGTCTTTACCGACCGGAATAGAAATGCCTAATGCAGGACAAAGTTCCATGCCAACTGCTTGGACCGTTTTGTAAAGGTTATCATCTTCACCTGGGTGCCCTGCTGCTACCATCCAATTTGCTGAAAGTCGAATATCAGAAATTTTGCCAATTGAAGCCGCTGCCATGTTAGTCACCACTTCACCAACAGCCATTCTACCTGATGCAGGTGCATCGATATTTGCAATAGGCGTTCGTTCACCCATTGCCATCGCTTCACCTTTATAACCTTCTAAGTCAACCGAGGTGACGGCCACATCGGCAACGGGTATCTGCCAAGGCCCGACCATTTGGTCTCGTGTTACCATTCCTGTAATAGATCTATCACCAATGGTAATCAGGAAGTTTTTACTTGCAACACTTGGTAGCTTAAGAATTTTTTCCGCTGCATCTTTTATATCGACCGCACTTGATTCAAACATTGGTTTAGTAAATGATTTACTTTCAACCGATCGATGCATTTTAGGTGGCTTGCCAAACAACACAGACATCGGTAAATCGACAGGTTTGTTATCAAAATGTGGATCTTCAACCTGAATCTCTTCTTCTGCTAGGGCTTCCCCGACAACAGAGTATGGGCAACGCTCTCGCTCACAAATTGCTTCAAAGCGTGCTAGATCTTCTGGCATAACGGCAATAACATAGCGCTCTTGAGACTCATTACACCAAATTTCATGCGGCGCCATGCCCGGTTCATCATTAGGCACCTTTCTTAAGTCGAAACGGCCACCGCGGCCACCATCTTTGACAAGCTCTGGGAATGCGTTCGATAAGCCGCCCGCTCCAACATCATGAATAAATGCAATCGGGTTTTTATCATCTAACTGCCAGCAACGATCGATTACTTCTTGGCAGCGTCTTTCCATTTCAGGGTTTTCTCGCTGTACGGAGGCAAAATCTAAGTCTGCATGACTGGCACCTGAGTCCATTGATGATGCTGCACCGCCACCAAGTCCAATCAACATAGCAGGACCGCCCAGTACGATTAACTTAGCTCCTACTTGGATTTCGTTCTTTAGAACATGGCCTGCTTTAATGTTCCCCATACCACCGGCGATCATAATTGGCTTATGGTAACCTTTGACTTCTTGCCCATTTGGCCCGGCAACTTGCTCTTCAAACGTTCGGAAATAACCACATAAATTTGGACGTCCAAACTCATTATTGAATGCAGCACCACCCAACGGTCCCTCTAACATGATATTTAAGGCGGAAGTCATTCGATCAGGCTTACCGAAGTCACTTTCCCAAGATTGTTCAAAACCTGGAATTCTTAAGTTAGAAACGGTAAAACCTGTTAAACCTGCTTTAGGCTTTGAACCTTCACCGGTTGCACCTTCATCACGTATTTCGCCACCAGAACCTGTCGCAGCGCCCGAAAAAGGCGAAATTGCAGTGGGGTGATTATGAGTTTCAACTTTCATTAGGATATGTATAGGCTCTTCGTGCCCCTCATACTCTCCTGTTTCAGGGTTCGGGTAAAAACGCTTACCTGTGGAGCCTTCAATGACAGCGGCATTATCGACATAAGCAGACAAAACGCCTTCAGGGTTCAGCTCATTCGTATTTCTAATCATCGAAAATAATGATTTTTGCTGTGCTTCACCATCAATATCCCATGAAGCATTAAATATTTTATGTCGACAATGCTCTGAGTTGGCTTGTGCAAACATCATGAGTTCTACGTCAGTAGGGTTGCGCTTTAATTTGCAAAACTCTTCAGTCAAATATTCAATTTCGTCAGCAGCTAAGGCTAAACCGATACGTTTATTTGCTTCTTCTAAAGCTTCTTCACCATACGATAAAACATCGACAGTAGACAAAGGACGAGGCTCAGCATGGGTAAAGAGTAATTGGGCCCCTGCCATTTCATGAAAAACAGCTTCGGTCATTCGATCATAAAAAATGGAGGATAGTTTTTCTCTCTGCTCCATCGTTAACTTGCCATCAAGCCTTACATAGTAAGCAATACCGCGCTCGATACGATTTAATTTACTTAAACCGCAACCATGAGCGATGTCTGTTGCTTTAGTTGACCAAGGTGAAATCGTACCTGGTCGAGGTATCACTAGGAATAAAACACCTTCAGATGATTCCGACTTAGTGCTCGGACCATACGTCAGCAACTTATTTAGCGTGTTCAGTTCAGAAGCTGTTAAGTCTTCTGAAATATCAATAAAATGCATAAACTCTGCATAAACAGACTGAATTGCAGGAATATCTTTCTTAATTGTTTCTAACAGTTTTTCGCTACGAAATGAAGAAAGAGCAGGAGCGCCTCGGAGTTCCAACATAATCAGGAATTACCTCGTTGAAGGGTCATAGAAGAAATTGACGAGCGCGTATTCTACGCGAAAGTATTCCCGCTGTTAATAGGAATCGTACACTTGGTACCAACTACGTCACCAAGTCACATTTTGATACAATAATTAAAGCTGACTTAGTTGACTATCTGGCAACTAGCTGGAACCATAAGCATATGTTTTCCAAGACCATTAACGGATAAACAGTTGATCTGACATAAAAGGTATTTGCTTGATTCAACAGTTAAAAAAACAAATAAACGCTAAATACGTACGTTTTTCTTTTACACTCATACTAAGTGTATTACTTAGCGCCTGTGAAAAACCAAGCACTTTCGAAAAAATAGCAAAGCACAAAACCTTACATGTGATTACTCGTAACGCACCTGCTGTTTATTATGAAGGCCGAGAGGGTCCGATGGGCTTTGAATACGATTTAGCTAAGCTGTTTGCTGATGAACTAGGCCTAAAACTTGAATTAAAAGTTGCTTCCACCCGTACACAAATATTGTATGCACTCGATAACGAATATACTAATATTGCCGCAGCGGGCATGATTGCAAGCCTTGATCGCGCTAACCGGTACAAGTATTCCCTCCCTTACATGCAAGCCACGCCAGTTGTTGTTTACCGCTATGGCAGCACGCGCCCAAGAAGCATTAAAGACATCATAGGTAAACGCATTGCGGTGGTCAGTGATAGTTATCATACTGACGAACTGAACACCCTTAAATTGAAAACACCTGAATTACAATGGAACGCCTTAGACGTTGAAACCATTGATTTAATGAAAATGGTACAGGACAAAGAAATTGATTACGCAATTATCACGTCTGCAGAACTCGATATTCATCAAGCTTTCTATCCACGAGTTAAGCTAGCTTTTAACATTGGCGATGCACAAGAAGTTGCTTGGTACTTTCCAAAATCTACCGATCAAACACTAATTGGGCGCGCCAATCAGTTTTTCGAACGTATTGAGGAAGATGGCACCTTACTAAATCTAAAAGAACGATATTTTGGCCACTTAGAGCAATTGAACTACGTGGGTGCAAGAACCTTTATCAAGCACATCAATAGTCGTTTGCCAAAATATGATGAACACTTTAAAGAAACTGCTGAGCAATATGGTTTAGATTGGAAACTCATGGCATCAATGGGCTACCAAGAGTCACACTGGAGAGCGAATGCGACCTCCCCTACAGGTGTACGTGGCCTAATGATGCTTACCCGCGTGACGGCAAAAGAGATGGGAATTAAAAACAGACTAGACCCAGAGGCTAGTATTAGCGGCGGCACTCATTATTTTTCTAAAATTAAAGGCCGAATTGCTGAACGTATTACAGAACCCGATAGAACCTGGTTTGCTTTAGCTTCTTATAATGTGGGTTATGGACATTTGGAAGATGCCCGTATATTGACAGAAAAGGGAGGCAAAGACCCTGACAAATGGTTAGATGTAAAAGAATTCTTACCGCTCTTACAAAAAAAGAAATATTACAAACAAACACGTTACGGATATGCGCGCGGCAATGAACCGGTCATTTATGTGCAAAATATTCGCCGCTATTACGATGTCTTAAATTGGATGACACAACCACAAGCAGATGAACAAACTATCGCCCAATCCGATATGGAAAATGGCCTTCTCAAGCTTGCCCAGTAAATTATTTGCTCGTAGAAAAACCTAAGCACTGCGCACTACTCACAAAAGTGCTAAAATCTCCCGATACTTCTTGAACACCTTTAAAAAGCCAATTTACATGCTAAGAATTAACGAACTTAAACTTCCATTACACCACAATGATGATGAACTTCGCGCAGAAATCCTTCAAAAACTAGCGATTACTGCTGACGAATTATTAAATTTTAGCATTTTTAAGCGTAGTTATGACGCGCGTAAAAAAGCGAGCATATTACTCATTTATCAGCTGGATGTAAGCTTGTCGAAAGATGTAGAAGCTCGCGTTCTGACAGCTTACACAAAAAACAACTCTGTTCGACCATGCCCAGACACCTGCTATCACTTTGTGGCACAAGCAGACTCAAACTTCCCCAACTCAGACCAGAATCGCCCTGTTGTCATAGGGTTTGGTCCTTGTGGAATGTTAGCAGCTTTATTACTGGCACAGATGGGCTTAAAACCAATCGTTTTAGAGCGCGGGCAAGATGTTAGGCAACGAACAAAGGACACTTGGGGCTTATGGCGCGAACGTAAACTCAATACAGAATCTAACGTTCAATTTGGTGAAGGCGGCGCAGGTACCTTTTCGGATGGAAAGCTATATAGTCAAGTAAAAGACAAACGCCACCTTGGGCGAAAAGTACTTAACGAGTTCGTCACGGCAGGTGCGCCTGAAGAAATTCTCTTTATTAGTAAACCCCATATTGGCACCTTTAAATTAGTAAAGATGGTTGAAAATATGCGGGCTGAAATTACACGTTTAGGTGGTGTAGTTCGCTTTAACCAAAAAGTTGAAGTAATTCATCGCGAGCCGAATTCAGACAAAACATCCATAAACTTATCAGACAAACAGGGCAACATTACGGGCTTAACCTTAAGTACTGGCGAAACAATTCAAACAAAACATATTGTTTTAGCGATTGGTCATAGTGCTCGCGATAGCTTTCAAATGTTACTGGATCAAGACATTTATATTGAACCAAAGCCTTTTTCAATCGGCTTTCGCATTGAACACCCTCAATCAGTTATTGATGCTGCCCGCTTTGGTGCTGAAGCAGGCAACCCGATACTTGGCGCTGCTGACTATAAGTTGGTACACCATTGTAAAGATGGCCGCAGTGTTTATAGTTTTTGTATGTGTCCTGGCGGCACAGTGGTTGCAGCTACATCCGAAGAAGGCGCTGTCGTGACAAATGGCATGTCACAATATTCTCGAAACGAACGCAATGCTAATGCTGCCATCGTCGTTGGAATAGAGCCTGACAAAGACTACCCTGAGCATGTCTTAGCCGGCATTGATTTACAACGAGAACTTGAAAAACGCGCCTATAAGCTAGGCGGTAGTGATTACAGTGCTCCCGCTCAATTAGTTGGTGACTTTTTAAATAATAAGCCTTCGACTGAACCTGCCAGCGTAAAACCGTCCTATCAACCAGGCGTTAAACTGGGTGATTTATCCAAAGCATTACCTGACTTTGCAGTACGTGCAATTCGAGAAGCAATTCCTGAATTTAACAAAAAAATTAAGGGTTTCTCGATGGATGACGCTATGCTAACCGGCGTTGAAACTCGCACCTCTTCGCCTATATGCATTAAGCGCGGAAAAAACTTTCAAAGTATTAACACCCAAGGATTATATCCCGCTGGAGAAGGCGCAGGTTATGCAGGAGGCATACTTTCAGCCGCCATTGATGGCATAAAAGTCGCTGAAGCTTTAGCAATAGATCTTTTGAAAATTGAGGAGCATTCTTAAATAGTAAAAGGAACTTTTTATTGTACGCATTTATGACCAAAACAATGCTCTCTAAAAGTGAATAGAGCACGCATCACAACGCCTCTATTCACTCAACAACTTTAACGCTAACTTTTTAAAGTTTTATAATCACCCTCTATCCACTTCTGTAAACCAGATTTATACCAGCGAGAAAAACGGTTATCTGAAGGCCCACCAGCTAAACAAGTATGTAAAACACTTTCATTCATGTCTGCAATCAGCCTAACAGAAGGTGAAAAGCTTGTTTTACGCCCTACACTACAATAAATCTGCCCTTGATGCGGCGTTGCTCGCCCACCTAAGAGTGGAATTGACTTTGAATCAAACCCCATGAACTCTGGTAGCCTCCCCTGAAAAAGCATATTCGTAAATGTGATGGTATTAATACTTTTCCAGGAAACATTTTTGTGTGCGGCTTTCGCGGTCTCAAAAGCCGCTATAAACGCCTGTTTTTGAGTTTTATTTTCATACCACATGGAATGTTCATTTAAGATAACAAGATCAAAATTTTGATAAAAATCAATAAACACCCCCGTTTGATCAGTTAGGTGTTTAACAACATTTTCCCCTAAGCCCTCCTCATCAACGCTCGATCCACCGAACACTTCAACTCTCAAAGCTTCATAAAAAAGCTCAAATAGAGGCGCTCCTTTTGACTCAAAGCCATAACCACAATCCCACCCTTTCAGTAACTTAAACGCATCACTATTTTCATTACGCTCTTCTAACATTGGTAATAACGTATCTAAAAATAACTGAGCTTGATTTGAATGCACATCAAACTGAAGCGACTTTGTTGACTCGACATCATGCTGCCCCCCCTCTGCAAGTACCTCTTCAATACGCTTAGCTCGATAATTCCCCATTGGCATGTTAATAGGGTTTTCTTTGCCTAAATAGTTAAGATCTTGATTGGCAGTCACAATATATCCGCCTTCAGGATTCAAACAATTGGGTAAATCTTTATAATTAACAATCCCTTTCCAGTCATAGGATTCATCCCAACCTGGAGCAGGCGTAAAGCCATTCCACTCAGGGTGACGCTTTGGCATCAAGCCTGACATTTGATAAGCAATATTTCCGCTAGAGTCTGATATTACCCAATTCCAGGCCGATTCTATTGAGCCCAAGTGCTCCATCGCCTGATTAGCCTTTAAAGTAGTGGCCATTTTCAAACTAGCCATTAAAGAGCGTGCCCCCGAACTGTCGGCAACCCACTTCGTGGTCAAATACCTTCCCGTTTGCTTTGGATCACCCTCCAATACACCATGATGATTTTCATAAAAGGTTATCTTGTCATCGGTATGTTTTTTACGCTTTATGACTTCTTGACGTTCAGTAAAATCTCGCCAAGTATCACCCAGCCTATACTTCCCATCATTACAATCTTCCACCCAACTATCGACCGTATCCATAAAGGTGTAAGTAGCTCCCCAAGCCAAGTGCTTAGTCCTACCAATCACCACACCCGGTAACCCAGGCATTCCCATGCCCGAAATTGAATGACCTGACCATTTAAGACTCTGCTCGCACCATACGTTCGGAAGTCGATTCACTTCAAGATGCGGATCGTTTGCCATTATAGGCTTTCCTGATTTCGTTTTCTCACCAGAAACAACCCAATTATTAGAAGCCATCATCCGCGGCAACGCTTGGTTCCAGATAACTTCGTTTGGGACGATTTTTTCCTGTAGTTCGATACTTTCTATCAAATTTCGATCAAACTTAGTCACATCTATAGGAAACAGCTCAGCAAGTTTCTCGGTTGTAACACCTAGCTGGACTAACTCGATAAAAAACCGCTCAACCTCTGCTTGAGACTGCGACAAGGTTAAATAGCCTGCCATGCGAGAAACAAGAATAGAATCTTGTATCGTCCAAGTTTCAGGCTGATATCCCATTAGCTTCAAAGCATAAATCTTTTTTGAAGCGACGCCTGCATTCACCCCATCACAATACGATTGACATAAAGCGAGAGATTTCTTATCAAGCTTGGCAACTTCCTCATCAAGGTTGCGGTGCCAATTTGCACGCCTGAAAAAGCGGTCAATTTTCAAAGACTCATCAGTATCTGATAATAACTCACATAGTCGACCTTTCCCTAATACACGCATCATCATCAATTGTGTACCTCGATCAACAGCGTGAGCGTACCCACTCCCCCACATTGCACCTTTCATGTCAGCTGCTTCGATATGCGGAACACCTTCATTGTCGCGACTAATTTTTAAGCCTTCTGGCTTAGGACCTGAAATTGAAAAACTATTTTTATTAAACATATAGCCCGCCGATAAATTAATAATATAAATTCCCACAATAGGGAATATAAAGGCTTCAAACGACATTTACAATATAAATTCCCTAAGATGAGCATTTATATTACTGTATAATAAGTCAAATAAAATCAGATCCACTCAATCAAAATGGAAGCAATACACTACGATGGGCCGAAAAAGTCTAAAAGCAGAACGAGTAAATGAAATTTTAGATGCCTTCGAATACTGTCTTACAAAAAAAGGACTACAAGGCACAACACTCGATAATATAGCAGAGCAAGCAGGGCTCGCACGACGAATGATTCGTCACTATATCGGGAATCGCGAGGATTTGATCGATGCGGCTGTAGAAAGAATTATTGAGAAATTTACCCAATCAGTATTTGATACGATTGAAAAATTTGAACGCAATAAGCGATTTAGCGGCGCGTTAAGCTATATTTTCAGTGAAGAGTTTAACGAACTCCCCGCTACCAAATTAGTCGCTGCATTACTAGCAGTTAGTTTATATGACGAACAAGTATGTCGAGCCGTTAAAACTTTATATGACTCATTCCACCAAGGGCTAGACCAAGAGTTGAAAACTCATATCCCTAATGCACCTGAAGCTCAGCGCCTACAAACGGCTTATTCAGTTATGTGCCTATCTTTTGGCGGCGGATGGATGCGTAATATAGGTTTTGATCCGACACTCAACATTCAAAACAAGCACATTGCTCAATCATTAATTGACCAACTCCTTCTAGATGTAAGTTAAAAAACACCTAAAAGAAGTAGTCGTTTATTAAAAACATTTAGACTCCCACATGATATTTAGCTTATATACTATACTCTAATGTAATCGAGCGTTATCCCTTCAACTTGCTTGCTTCAAAGACGGCCTGCAGGAGTAATCAACACGGGTAATCTATATGATTAAATTATTGATATTCATATTATTATACAGCTCACCTTACTATTCACATTCAGCTGAGATTTTTCAGTTCAAAGGCAAACTGGCACCGATCTCCGAACAAACGTATCAATTAGTTGTTAAAGGCGATAACAAACACACCTCCTTCACACTTAATGATTTAGAGAAGCTCACACTTTATAAAACAAACTTTAAAACTAAATGGGGTTTAGAGGGAGAGTTTGTGGGCGTCAAACTCCTCGAACTACTTAAGCATGCTGGCATCAGCTCATTTAAAAGACTATTAGTTCGTGCTTCAAATGACTACAAAACAACTATTGAGCACTCAGATCTAGGCATTGAAACAACCCTTGTTGCAACAAGATTAAATGGTATTCCGTTCAATCTTTCTGATAAAGGTCCTTTTTTTATTATATGGCCCTCACTATCGGAACAAGTATTATCAGGCGATGTTAGCACCACTAAGTGGGCTTGGAGTACAATTGAAATTCAGAAAATCCGCTGATGTTACATTTAGAGAAAAAGCGATCCTGGATATCTGTTTGCATTGCATCCTTATTTGTAACGCTGTCAATCTATGCGACTTACACCGCTTTTTCGATATTAGACTCTACAAATAAACAACTAGAAAACCATACACAAAGCTTAATCATTGATTTAGTAAGAACCGAAAATCATAGTACTCACTACCAACAGCAGATAAAACACTATTTGCGCACTCCCTCCGAAGCGCTAAAACTCGACCTAGCGCACCTTAATGGCATACTAAAGTCACGAAAATCACTATTCTTACCAGAAGCGCTTAACCCTGAATTTCCAATTGACTTCATAAAATCAATCACGATTGAAATCATTCATTATGATAATGCACTCACCGAACTAAGTGCTTTATTATCTGACTCAAGCCAACTGAGAAGAAATAAAAAACTGATTGCTATCCAACATTTAGCTTTAGAAGCCAGCATGACTTATATCTATACCGAAACGATTATGGCGCTTCAGACTATACGGAGTCATAAGAAAGCAGCGCTAACCCGATTATCAATATCTATATTAACATTAAGTACATTTTTAGTATTAGCATTGTTAGCGGTGTTTTATTTCACGCTAGGACTACACCAACAAAGTGAAGTGTTTGAGCATCTTTCTATGACAGACGGTCTCACCTCATTATCAAACAAGCGAAAGTTTGACACTTTATTTGAAAGCCTGTTTGAAAATAATAAACGAACAGGTGCCTACTTGAGCTTGTTAATACTAGACATTGATCATTTCAAAAAGTATAACGACACCTTTGGCCATAGAAAAGGAGACCAAAGCTTAATCTCAGTTGCTAGATCCATTTCAGAGTGTTTACAGCGCGCCGCTGATGAATCTTTCCGTCTAGGCGGGGAAGAATTCGGCTGTTTAATCACCTCCAATTCTGAACAAGAAGTTAATGATTTAAGTGAAAAAATACGCCAAACTATTCAAAACTTACAAATTGACCACCCTAAAAATAAGCCATCAAAACTTCTTACCGTATCGATAGGTTGCGCTATTGCCAAAGGCAATAATTTTTCAAATATCAACAACATGTATGAAAGGGCTGACCAAGCTTTATATGAAGCAAAAAGTATGGGTCGAAATCGTGTCATAGTCACCACTTAATAAAACACCAATAGTTTCAAAAGCGCCACGACCAAACGAGTAGGGTTCACATGCAGCAATTAATTTTTAACACTTTATATTCAATTACCCAAGATATCATTCATGTATATCTAACCTTATTAAAAATAATGGTACCGGCGTTATTGATCGTAAAAGCCCTTGAGCTTATGGGCGCTATAGAACTGGTCTCTAGCTTATTAAGCCCTGTCATGACAGCAGTAGGATTACCTAGCAGCATGGGGATCGTTTGGGCCACGACGATGCTTACAAACATTTATGGTGGAATGATTGTCTTTTTTGAACTTAGCGCCAATGAGAGTTTATCTGTTGCACAGGTGACGGTTTTAGGTTGCATGATGTTAATTGCTCATGGGCTGCCCGTCGAAGCAGCGATTGCAAAAAAAGCAGGGGTTAGGTGGCGCGCTACTTTATGCATACGAATTTTCGGAGCGCTTATATTTGGCACCTTACTAAATTTTATTTACCAAAACTCGGGTTATTTACAACAAACCAATATACTACTTTGGCAGCCTGAACTCGTTAAGCCCACTTTGTTCGAATGGTGCATAGAACAAATCAAAACACTGGCAATGGTTTTTCTTATCATCAGTGCACTCATAACCTTACTGCGTATTCTAAAGTGGCTTCACATTGAGAAATTAATGCACTGGCTATTAAACCCCTTACTCATATTGCTTGGCTTGAGCAAACAAGCATCAAATATCACAATCATTGGCATTACACTAGGCCTTAGTTTTGGCGGCGGATTACTTATCAAGGAAGCCGAGTCTGGGGCACTTTCACCCAAAGACATTTTTGTATCAATGGCGCTTTTAGCTTTATGTCATAGCTTAATTGAAGACACGCTATTAATTATGGTTTTAGGCGCACATATGTCAGGAATTTTCTGGGGAAGGCTAGCCTTTTCAATCGCATTCGTATCAATAATGTCACACCTGCTGAATTGGAAAGAAGGTAGTGCTAGCTATCGTTTTTGTATTAGTGATGTGCAAAAAAAGAATACATAACAACTGCGTCTTACTACCCTATTCGCTCGATTCTACGCTCACACTTAGCCAGTAAGCATCTATTAATAAACAAAAAATATTTTTAAGGAAACTGCGTGGTACTATTTAGATCAATAGGATAACAATACAAAACAGGCTTTCAATATAACGTATAATTTACTTGTTTCTTTCATTTATTATTAAGCGACACTAACAATGAATTTATTTATCACATTATTATTGTTATCACTTTTACCCTTTTCGGTTCTTGGCGCTGAGACCGCTCATATAAATGAAACACAAGCTTCAATAGACCCTTCAAAAAATATCTTCGTATATGAAGATAAATCACACACTCAAGACATTCAAACAGTTAGCAATCTTAGTAATAAAAGCTGGGCTCACCTCCCCGGTGATATTGCAAACTTTGGTTTTTCTGAAAGCGCCTATTGGTTTAGCTTAAGTATCAATAATGATGGTTCAAAGCCGCTTGATCTATACCTACATTTAGATTATCCCTTAATTGATAAGGTACATATTTTTATTTTTGACAACAAAGTACTTGAACAACAATATCTTGTCGGCGATAAATTTGAGTTTAATCAACGCCCTGTTAATCACCCTACTTTTTTACTACCTTTTAAGTTAAATCAAAAACAAACGAAGCAGATTTTCCTTCGAGTCGAAACAACAGGCTCTTTGCAAGTACCATTGATCATCTGGCAAAAAGAAGCATTCTTAATCGAGTCACAATCCTCACAATTTCTATATGGCTGTTTTCTTAGCGCACTTTTAATCATGTGCGCTTACAACTTGTGCCTGTTTCTAATGATTCGCGAACCGAGCTACTTGCTGTATAGCTTATTCATTATAATGATTGTCGGGGTTCATAGCTCGCTAGACGGGTTTGCTTATCAATGGCTGTGGCCAAATCAACCCGAGTGGCACCAATTTTCTGTCCTTACATTCATATCACTAGGCTTAATCACGACGATTTTTTTTACTAAAAGCCTCTTACCCATTCCATCGAAAAGCCCAATAAGACATGGCGTAAATCTTTTACTTAGTCTATCCATCGGCTCTGCGGTCTTTTCAGTACTGTTATCCTATCGCTTTGCAGCTATGTTAAATGGCTTAACGACAATCATCGTTATGGGAGGCGTCACAATAATTTGTATTGCAATGCTTAAACACTCTCCTAGCATTGCACGCTTTTATACCTTTGCTTGGTCGGCTTATTTTCTTGGTATTGTCTTAAAGTCGGCCAGTAAAATGGGCTACCTTCCATATTCCCCCCTCACTGAATATGCAGGTAATATTGGCGCTATTGTTGGCGTCATTCTCATATCATTAGCACTTGCTGAGCGAATAAATAACGAGCGTAAAGCCAAAGAGATCGCTCAACTGGAATCCATTGAAAATTTACAACGTTTTCACGAACTGTATGAAAACGCAATCGAAGCCATTTTTAGTTTTGACTTAAAAGGAAATCTCCTCAGTGGTAACCAAGAATTTCTAAAGTTAGTGGGCATCACTGAACTCTCAACATTCAATGGCGACTATGCTAACCCGAATGGTTTTTTATTACCGACTGATGAATTTTTTCAGCTTTTGGAAACGATTAAATCGAATGGAAAAGTGATTGGCCACGAAACACAAATACATAATAAAAAAGGTGATTCCCGCTGGATTAGTATCTCAGGCCGACTCAGCAAAGGGTTTGCCAGCAATGACCCTGTAATAGAGTTCACACTGATAGACATTAATGAGCGCAAAGTATTTGAACACCAACTCCTACATCTCGCTTCACATGACCCTTTAACGGGCTTCTTCAATCGTCGCGCTTTTGAATCGAAAGCAAAAGAAAAATTAGAAGACGTAAAATGCTACCAAGATACGTGCTGTCTCATGTATATGGATTTGGATCAATTTAAAATTGTTAATGACCTTTGTGGCCATACAGCGGGCGATGTACTGTTAAAAAATCTGAGCCAACGTTTATTAAATAAGGTCAATAATTTAAACGGTGATCAAGTTATCGCCCGCCTAGGTGGTGATGAATTTGGTATTCTGCTCACCAATACAAGCCTTCATCAAGGGCAGGCTATTGCTGAAGAATTTAGACAATCCATCGAGTCCTTCTTATTCATGTGGGAAGGAAACAGATATTCTCTAGGCGTTAGCATTGGCTTAGTCGAAATATGCCCTTTTCATCATTCTGTTGAGCAGTTACTCGTCATGGCGGACACCGCCTGCTATAAAGCGAAAGATTTAGGCCGAAATCGCGTGCACACATTTATTGAGACCGACAAAGATTTGCAATTCAGACAACTTGAAATGCAATGGGTTTCTACGATCAAAGAAGCGCTTTCACATGATCACTTCTTTTTAGTTTTCCAGAATATCACATCAAACAATCAGCAAGACGATCAGCTTCATTATGAAATACTCCTTCGCCTTTTAACTGATAGCGGTAATCTTTGCGCACCGAACCAATTCTTACCTGCTGCCGAAAGATACAACCTAATGACCAACATAGACCAGTGGGTGATTAAACGATATTTCACATGGTTAAATAAAAATTCTGAACACTTGGTACAACTATCATCTGCAAGTATCAATTTAAGCACTCAGAGCTTAGGTGATGAAGCTTTCTCAAACTTTCTCATTAATGCTTTTAATCAGCATTCAATTCCACATGATAAAATATGTTTTGAAATCACTGAAAGCATGGCAATTACAAACCTAGATAACACGCAAACGTTTATTAAAAAGTTTAGGTCTTTAGGTTGTCGATTTGCCTTAGATGACTTTGGAACGGGCTTTTCATCGTACGCTTATTTGAAAGAACTGAAAGTAGACTATTTAAAAATAGATGGTATCTTTGTCCGAAATATCACAGAAGATGAAGTCGACTACGCCATGGTAAAATCGATCAGTGATGTCGCCAAAGCAATCGGCATCGAGACCATCGCAGAATTTGTTGAGAATGAAGACATCCGTCAACAGCTAATTAATATTGGCATTACCTACTCTCAAGGCTACCACATACATAAGCCTACAAAGCTTGAACCAGATGCCTTTCGGGCAACTGATTCATATATTTCAAAATCATAATTATTCATTTTGTGAAATAACTTTGAATCCAGTCATATAGTTTTAGAACCGTTAATTCGTTTAACTGAATATTAAGAAACTCATCACTGGGGTCTTCAGCTTTATACGAAAACTGATAAAGCACCACACCGGGATTATCATCATGCAATATCAAGATAATACGCTTTCCTGTTTTTAAGCAGTCTATTGTCATCGCATCTGCAGGAACCCCCTTCGATCTCATATTGCGACTTACTCCCACAACAGGATTTATGTCTTTAAAATTTCTTTGAATCAATGCATGCGTTTCGGTTGCAATATCCGATACTATTGCCAGTGGTTGATCATTCAAAATTAAGCCTTTCACCTTTCCAAGTAATTATGTGTTTATAGAGTATAAACTCGCCCCAAAGAAATGATAGTTGAATCAAACAAGGTTTGCTTATTTCAAAACACTGTTTATAATCACAGTATGGAAAGATAATAAAACTCTGAGGAAGGTCGACATGATAAAAGACACCATTATTGTAAAAACCAGCATTTCAAAAATGCCCTACTCTCCGTTCAGTCCGCTACCTGGCGTGAACGCTACATTCTCTAATGGCGTGACCAAACGGCTATTCTCTTTTAACCCTGACCATCTTGACTTTAAAGCGGACAATGAATTTATTGGTCTAACCGAAGTAGAGGCAAGCAACTTAATGTTCGATAAAAACATTTCTTTCTTGAAACCTTGAATCTGCATTAATAGCTTCAACCAACGATATTTAAAAATGCCCCCTACTGAGTAAAGCCCTACAAATACTTTATACATATAAAGAGCGATCGGCATACAAGTAAATATACTATTGCTTTCACCTTCATCACTTATACTTATAATTGATACTTAGATTGTTTGTGATAAATGAGTAATTGTCGGTGCTTTTTACCGCTATATTTTTAGTCCACTATCCAAGCTTTCTTAGATAAATACCGTACGATTAAATTAGATAAGGAGGTCAATATGGAGTTAAAAAAAACACTGACGATCATTATCGCCTGCATTCTATTTCTGAGTGCAAAGAGCGTAATCGCTGAAGGGCAGGCAGATAGGGTAAATGATAAAACATTTGGCCCAATACCCGCGGAGCTATTAATTCAGCATATTAATAGCTCTTTTGGCGCGACTGCTGCTGGCAATAATATGGTCGACACGGAAATGAAGAAGGAATTAAATCATATAAGTGTTTCATATAGAGGGCAAAAGCAAAACCCTCAATATAAAGACATGACAGCGATAGAGTACAGAAAAGCTTCTTTCGGCTCTAATCACTAAAAGCGGGTGCGCTCTGCCAGTTCTTAAGTGAAAGCTTTGCGCACCGATTCGCTAAACCAGATGCCCCCATAAATCGTATTCATCTGCCTCTTCAATTTCAATCTGTACAAAATCTCCAGGCGACAAATGGGTAGCGCCATCAATAAATACACAGCCATCAATTTCAGGCGCATCAGCCATCGTTCTCGCGACCGCGCCTTCAGGTGTCACTTCATCGACGAGCACTATTTGTATAGTGCCTACTTTAGCCTGCAAACGCTTGGCACTAATGACTGCTTGCGTTTCCATAAAACGTTTTTGACGAGCCTCTTTGATCGCTTCAGGCACAGGGTCTGCTAAATCATTCGCTCTTGCTCCCTCTACAGCCGAATAGGTAAAGCAACCTACTCTATCTAGCTGAGCTTCTTCCAAGAAGTCTAATAACATTTGAAAATCTTCTTCTGTTTCGCCAGGAAATCCGACAATAAATGTACTTCTAATAGTCAGTTCCGGGCAGATTTCACGCCATGCTTTAATCCGAGCTAAATTATTTTCTGCCGCCGCGGGACGCTTCATTGCTTTCAATATTTTAGGACTAGCATGTTGTAGCGGAATATCTAAGTAAGGAAGAATTTTCCCTTCGGCCATTAATGGAATCACTTCATCAACGTGAGGGTAAGGGTAAACATAGTGCAAACGAACCCACACTCCCATTTCTCCAAGTGCAACACAAAGTTCAAGCATTCTTGTTTTTACAGGTCGACCATCCCAAAAAGAAGTTTGGTACTTCAAATCTAAGCCATAGGCACTGGTATCTTGAGAAATGACTAAAAGCTCTTTTGTTCCTGCAGCAACTAAACGTTCAGCCTCATCTAAAACCTCACCCGCTGGACGACTGACTAAACGGCCTCGCATATCAGGGATAATACAAAAGGTGCATTTGTGATTACAACCTTCCGATATTTTCAAATAAGAATAATGCCTAGGCGTTAACTTAACACCATGATCAGGTACAAGATCTATATGTGGATTATGTGCTTTATTGGTAGGGATCCATTTATGTACAGCTCCGACAACTTCCTCATAAGCCTGAGGCCCCGTTACAGCTAGCACATCAGGGTTTTGCTCACGAATTAGTTCTGCATCACTCCCCTTTCCCATACAACCCGTAACGATAACTTTACCATTTTCTTTCATCGCCTCGCTAATTGCATCAAGCGATTCTTGCTTAGCAGAATCAATAAATCCACATGTATTTACAACCACAACATCCGCGTCATTATAGCTAGGAACAACATCATAACCATCCATTTTGAGTTGCGTTAAGATTCTTTCTGAATCGACTAATGCTTTCGGACAACCAAGACTAATAAAGCCAACTCGGCCTGCATTTTCCTGATCTTCATTTATACTTAAAGAAGCGGGGTTAGTTATTTCATTCAAAGAAGATGATTTTGGTACGGATATATTGTCTGTCATAGCACTCTGCAGTTATTACACGATAATCAAAGAGCGCGGATTATACCTGAAAGCGATATAAATTTCAGATCATTTTTTAAACAAAAAAATTTCGTAGCATTCAACAAACACACTTATTGCGACAGTGAAGGATAGCTATCTAATGCTTTATCTTTTAATTCCAATAGTTGAATTTTTATTATTTCTTCTTATATTAATAGGAGGTTTCAGAGTTTATAAACTTTATTCTATCTCAAACGTTAGACCCAAAAAGCCAGAAATTGAAGAAACTATTAATAACGAGGCTTCAGAAAATCGCTCAGCCCCTAAAAAAATCAATGCAGCTTTAGATGACTACATTGATGATTTTTTCTAACTTATTTTTTAATCGACACTGATCAACTCTACCGTTCCATCAGGTAATATTTCGGCGATCTTTCCCTTTGGCTCGTCTAAGAATGCCTTTAACAAAGCAAACACCACAAAACAGCTAATACAAATAACCGTGAAGAATGTTGTCGCATCGGTTAAAGAATAAATTAATAAGAAACTTGCTGCACCAACATTACCATAAGCACCCGTTAGCCCCGCTATCTGCCCGGTCAAACGCCTCTTTATCGTTGGCACAACCCCAAAGGTTGCACCCGCACCAGCTTGCACAAAGAAAGAACAGAAGACGACCACAAGCATCGTCAGCGCAATTGACCATGACGAGTCAATCAAACTAAGCCCAGCATAACCAATACCAGACCCTATAACAGTAACCAATAATGTGCGCTTACGCCCTACCTTATCACTAATGTAACCGCCACCAGGCCTAGCAATAAGATTCATCGCCATAAAACTTGAAGCCATCGCTGCTGCCACTGCAATAGACACATCAAACACATCAATAAAATAAAGCGGTAACATTGATACAACAGCGACCTCTGATCCGAAGGTCACCATGTAAGCCAAGTTCAATAATGCGACCTGCTTGAATTTATATTGATGAAGCTCAGCAACCCCATTACTTAAATTCTCTTGATTAACTTTAAAAATTTGAAACACCTGATACGCAAACCAAACGCATAATCCAACCCAGATCCCTTGAGTCACAGTTTCATTCAACAAACCCACACCCGCTGGTGATAAGCGCCATGCGATAACAGCCATCGCTAAAAACATTGGCACACACATGATAATGTACAATATAAAATCACCTTTACTTGTAACTTCCATTGGCCCAAGTTTTTTAGGTGAAAAGTAAGTAGAGCCTTGAGGCGTATTTCTTACAAAAATATAGAAAATAAAAGCATAAAAAATTGAGACAACACCAGCGGAACCAGCAGCCCCACGCCAGCCTTCATCACCGCCAAAATAAGCAGCTAAAGCAGGTAACATAAAGCCAGCCGCTGCTGCACCAAAGTTACCCCAACCACCGTAAACACCTTGGGCGGTTCCGGCCTGTTTTGCAGGAAACCATTCTGTAATCAAACGGATACCAATAACAAATCCGGCACCTGCAAACCCAAGCAAAAATCTAAACGCAGCTAATTGCTCATAAGATTGAGCCAACGAAAACCCGATACACAACCCACCCGATATCACCAATAAAACACTGAACATTAAACGCGGGCCAAATTTATCAACTAACATTCCGACAATCGTTCTAGACGGTATTGTTAACGCAACATTCAAAAACAGTAATGCTTTCGCCTCTGCAGGCGTTAAGCCAAACGTTTGAACGATTAAAGGCATTAGTGAGCTATGGCTAAACCACATAAAAAATGTGATAAAAAATGCTAACCAAGATAAATGAAGCGTTTTAATCTTCTTATCCTGAAAGTTAAAAATATTAAATTTTTCTACTGACATGAATGACTCCACCTAGGTGAATGATAAGGTTTTAAAAGTTAGTTGAGAGATTTTAAGCACATTCTAAGCCAAAATAAATTTTTACCTATAAAACAATAGGTTAAAAACAATTTAATTTAACGCCAAATATTTAAATCGAACTTTGACAAACGAAACGCACTCTTTTGGACCATCCGTGCTTTTAAGGAGTATGATGCAATCTATAGAAGCTCGCATCACACATCAGAGAATTAGGGCAGTGAAACCCTTAGGTGACTTACCGCTTAGTAAAGCGTTTTTTACTTCGCTCCCCTTGCTTGACTCCCTTATTAACAGACTTGGTACGACTTCTAGCCAGATCCTTCATTTCCTGTATGCTTTTCTGTTTCATTGTAATCGGAGGAAGCGATACCAGCGCTCTTAAATCATTAACCCCCTTATTATTCAACTCCTCCCAAACCCCGACCTTCAAACGACTAGGCAAGAATATACACCCATAACGCACACGCTTTAAACGACTAACCTGTACTTCTTGTGACTCCCAAAGTCGCCTTACTTCTCTATTCTTTCCACCCATAAGCACGGCATGAAACCATTTATTGCGCCCTTCACCACCAAACTCTCGGACATCAGTAAATTTAGCAATACCATCTTCCAATAAAACACCTGCTTTTAATCGCGCAAGCATTGCGTCATCAACCTCTCCATTAACACGAACAGCATACTCACGATCAATTTCATAAGACGGATGCATCAGACGATTGGCCAGCTCTCCATCTGTCGTTAGTATCAAAAGGCCTGATGTATTAATATCCAGACGCCCAACAGAAATCCACCGCTGATCTTTAAGTTTAGGAAGATGATCAAATACGGTAGGTCGACCCTCTGGATCCGAATTAGAGCAAACAACACCTTCTGGCTTGCTATATACAATTACCCGATAGTCTTGATCAGACAAACCTCTGATATCGACAGGTTTTCCGTCAACAGTCAGCTTATCTTTTGCCAGAACTCGATCCCCAAGCACTACTTTTTCATCATTCTTTAAAACACGACCTTCCGAAATCCACCGCTCAGCTTCACGTCGGGATGCTAAGCCAGCTTTTGCAATAACCTTTTGAATTCGTTCACCTAGCGGTGGCGTATTATCTGGCGTTGGTGTAGTCGTCATTATTTTGCCCGTATTTAAAAGTAAGGATCTAGTACAAGTAGTGCGATCATTTTTCAAGTAAACTTAAAACTAGCTAGAATGAACCAAGCTTGCTTTTAGAATTTCATTCTTCAGGTCTTCAAAGGTATGGACCGCTGGAAACTGCGGAAACTCATCAATTACATTCTGAGGTGATTTAAATAAAATGCCTGCCTCTGCCTGCGCTAACATAGTGGTATCATTATATGAATCGCCCGCAGCAATCACTCGATAGTTCAACAATTGAAATGCCCTTACAGACTGACGCTTTGGATCTCTTTGACGCAATAAATAATCAGTAATCTTACCATTACTGTCTACTTCCAACTTATGACAAAATAGCGTCGGATTTCCTAGCTTAGGCATAAGAGGCATGCCGAACTCATAAAAAGTATCTGACAAAATAATCACTTGAAAACGCGGCGCTAACCACTCTATAAACTCTTTTGCACCAGGAATTGGATCTAAACCTGTAATCACTTCTTGTATTTCATTTATACCAAAGCCGTGCTCATCTAAGATACTCAAGCGCTGTTTCATTAAAACATTATAGTCCGGGATATCCCTCGTTGTAGCTTTAAGGGCTTCAATACCTGTTTTTTCTGCAAAAGCGATCCAAATTTCAGGAATCAATACCCCTTCTAAATCAAGACAAACTAATTCCACAACACTCTCCAATCTCTTTGTTTTATGACTGATATAATCTATAGGGCGCATTCTAACGAAATAACACGCCCTTGCATAATGTAAAATGTGCTATAACATCGCCAAAATATTATACGATAGATACCAATTAGCAAATTTAAGAGGAAGGAAATCAATGCCTATCGACTTTAATGATTTACTTACAAATAACACATCCACAATCACTGATGAATTAATTGCGGAATTGAATGAGGAGCTTTCTCAAAAGTCACCTCGTGAAATTTTAAAGTTTGCATTAAAGTCCTTCGAACAAATCGCTATTTCGTTTAGCGGCGCGGAGGACATCACACTCATTGAAATGGCTCATAAACTAGCCCCGCCCTTAAATGTTTTCTCTCTTGATACGGGCAGACTTCACCCAGAAACTTACCAATATATAGAGAAAGTGCGCGATCACTACAACATAAACTTAGAAATCATGGCGCCTAATGCTGATGCACTTGAAGCTTTTGTAAAAGAAAAAGGGCTTTTCAGTTTTTTCAAGGATGGCCATAAAGAATGTTGCGGTATTCGAAAGGTTGAGCCACTAAAGCGCAAATTAGCCACACTAGACGCATGGATATCAGGACAAAGAAAAGACCAAAGCCCCAGCACAAGATCAAGCGTGCCTGTCGTAGAAATCGATCATGGGAACTCTAACGACCAGCGCAAGCTAATTAAATTCAACCCATTGGCTAATTGGACATCAAAAGAAGTATGGGATTATATCCGCATGTCTGAGGTGCCATTTAACTCATTACATGAAAAAGGCTTTACTAGTATTGGTTGCGAACCCTGCACTCGCCCTGTACTACCAAACCAACATGAGCGTGAAGGCCGCTGGTGGTGGGAAGAAGCGACTCAAAAAGAGTGCGGATTACACAGCACCAAATAATACAAACCCTTGAATACGGAACTAGAAAGCAATTAATGTTTCTAGTTTCTAGTTTCTAGTTTCTAGTTTCTAGTTAAATTTTAGTACCTTGGTAAATTAATCCCTTCAAATAGAGGTTGAATTTCTTGTCGATGCGCATGACGATAACTTGCGGCGTCTATCACCTCTTTCGTTAAATGCGGAGCAAATTGTTGCAAAAACTCATACATATAACCTCGCATAAATGTACCTTTACGAAAGCCTATACTAGTAATACTTTCATCAAAAAGTGAGTTCGTATTAATCGAAATTAAGTCACTATCTTTTGCCGGATCATAAGCCATAGAGGCAATAATTCCAATCCCCAAGCCCAGTTTTACATAAGTCTTGATTACATCAGCATCTGAAGCAGTAAATACAATATTAGGCGATAAACCAGCACCCTCGAATGCCTCATCTAATTTTGAACGCCCCGTAAAGCCCTTTACATAGGTCACTATCGGATACTCTGCTAATTTCTCAAGCGATACATCTCGTATATTAGCTAAAGGGTGATTTTTTGGAACGACTACACTTCTATTCCAACTATAACAGGGCATCATTATCAAGTCAGCATGCAACTCTAAGCCCTCCGTTGCGATCGCAAAATCTACTTTTCCGTTCGCAGCCATTTCTGATATCTGAGCAGGAGTCCCTTGATGCATGTGTAAGGATACATCAGGAAAGCCGCCCATAAATCGCTGAATTGTTTTTGGCAATACATACCGTGCTTGAGTATGCGTCGTGGCAATGGTTAAGTCGCCTTTTTGTTCATTCTTGAACTCTTCAGCAATATGTTTAATACTTTCGACCTGCCCAAGTATTTCCCCTACAACTTTTAGTATTGCTTCGCCCGCGGGTGTAATTCGCGTTAAATGTTTACCACTCCTACAAAAAACCTCAACACCCAACTCATCTTCTAACAAACGCATTTGTTTACTAACACCTGGCTGCGAGGTATATAAACTTTGAGCTGTTGCGGAAACGTTCAGGTCATGGTGCGCCACTTCCCAAATATAACGGAGTTGTTGAAGTTTCATTTATGTCTCCAGATGAACGATATAACAATATTATATAAGGCCATGCTTAAATATTCTTTTATAGAATATGTTATAAAAGTTATAGTACTTAATCGATGTCACTCAATGAACAAAAAACAAACAAATTTACTTATTGTTTTTAATATAGACCAATATCATGGAATTACTCGCAATAACTGATTTTATAAAATATATTCTGGCGGGTGCAGGTGTTGGGTTTGCCGTAGGATTGACAGGTGTTGGCGGTGGTTCACTCATGACACCTCTATTGATCTTATTTAATTTTCCACCGCATATCGCAATTGGCACTGATTTAATTTATGCCGCAGGCACCAAAGCCAGCGGTGTAATCAGCCATGCAAAACAATCCACTGTAAACTGGCAAATTGTTTTACGGTTAAGCGCTGGTAGCATTCCAGCCTCTTTAACCACTATTTATTTACTAAAGAATTTTTTTGGAGACCCTGCATCTTATCAGCATATATTATTATCGACACTTGGCTTTATGCTCATCGCAACGGCAATTGTAATTTTCATAAAACCCATGCTAAGCAAATCACATAAAGTTTCTGAGGGAGAGTTCAGTTTTCTTAAAAAACACCAAGGTAAAATCACAATATTCGTTGGTTTTGTTTTAGGCATTTGCGTTACACTCACCTCCGTTGGAGCAGGCGCATTTGGCGCTGCCGTGCTGATGTTACTTTACCCTCGGCTAAGTCCTGTGACAATCATAGGCACGGATATCGCCCATGCCGTACCACTCACGCTTATTGCGGGTTTAGGTCACATGCAATTAGGCAATGTCGATTTCATACTATTAAGCAGTTTGTTAATCGGTTCAATTCCAGCTATACATTTTGGCTCAAAACTTAGTAAAAAATTGCCAAGTCATGTTTTACAGCCGATTCTGGCGACCATTTTACTAGTCATCGGCACGAAATATGCTTTTTTCTAAGCACTAACGTACGACATAAGCTTCCAAGTGTTAAGGCTTAGTGTAAGATGTCAGTTACACACCGTATCAATTTTTAACAAAGAAATAAGACCTTACCATGTTATTGCAAACCAAGTTTCTAGCGCCTGCTTACAACCCTAAGAGTGTTGAGCGAACCCAAATCCTTACGAGGTTAGCGCCTCGAAACGCAAGAAAGCTTGTGCTCATCTCGGCACCAGCAGGATATGGCAAAACAACGCTGGTATCGCAATGGCTTCAAAGTCAGGATAAAAATTTTTGTTGGCTGTCATTAGATAATGCTGATGATGACCCCGTTAGGTTTTGGCGGTATGTAATCGGCTCTATCGATGCAAAAATTGAAGGTATCGGCACTGAAGCAATCAAGTTTTTAGATACAACGCCTACTCACATAGAAGCAGCGATCACAACTTTAGTTAATCAACTCAATCAGCATTCTGTCTCTGGTCAATCACTGGCAATTGTTCTTGATGATTTTCATGTTATTCAAAACAAAGAAATTCTCCAGTTACTTACTTACTTTATAGATTTCATCCCAGCAAACATTGAAGTAATCATGACAACTCGTTTTGAGCCAAGCCTTCCAATTTCACGTTGGAGTGTAAAAAATTGGGTAGACCAAATTTATTCAAGCGACCTAGTATTTTCGTACGACGAGTCAAAGATATTTTTTAACTCATATATGGGACTAACGTTTTCTGAAAAACAAATTGGTGAAATTTATAAAAAAACAGAAGGTTGGATAGCGGCTATGCAACTTACCGCGCTGTCTGCCTCTTCAACACCAAGTACTGAGCAGAAATACCTGTCAACTCATCAGCTTTTTGCGGATGACCATCACTTTTCAGGCTACATTTTAAGTGAAATACTTGAACATCAAACAATTGAAACGAGTAATTTCCTACTAGAAACTTCCTGTCTATTTCGATTAAACGCTGATTTATGCGATCATATCCGCGGTAAGAATGACAGCAAACAAATACTTGAACACTTATTTTCTTCCAATCTATTCCTCATTCCGCTTGATAAAGATCAATATTGGTTTCGTTATCATGACATGTTTAGAGATGCTCTCCTTAAAAGAGCTCGATCAACTCATAATGAAACCATTACAAAACACCAAAAGCTAGCTGTTGACTGGCTAACTGATCACAATCAAGCGCATGAGGCAATTGAACAAGTAGTACAACTTGAAGACTGGGATTTGCTCACCATTTTATTAGGAAATCATGGAAACAATTTAATTCATGAAGGGCATCACCTGCCTGTTCTAGGATGGATTTCAAAACTGCCTGACGATTTGGTAAGTCAATCGCCTCGATCAATCATGCTTAAAATTTGGGCATTATATTTTAGCAATAAAATTGAGATTATCCCTCCACTGCTCGATGAATTAGAAATACTGATAGACCAACAACGCTTAGACAACGTTAAAACCAGTACTAACGACCTAATTGATTTACATAGCGAAATATCATTAATTCGCGCCTATCTTGCACGATCTCAATCTGACCTAAAAAGCGCTAATTTACTCACAAAAGAAATACTAAAAGAACTCGACAGCACAAACATGCCTTTAAAGTCTGTAACGTACTACGGAATAGGTTTAGATAGTTTTGCTATAGGAGATCTCGATTCTGCTGAGTCAGCATTACTAGCCGCCATAGACCATGGAAAGCGTGAAAAAAAATACACGACAGTTCTTTCTAGTAGCGGACTGCTCGGCTGGATATATTATTACCAAGGTAAACTTGAAATAGCTTTAGAAACTGGCATTTCCAATCAGCGATGGATTGACAGCTATCACGACCCGGCTCAACCCCGCATTATTTCATGCTGGCAAAATAGTGCTCTAGCAATGATTTACACTGAAAAAGCTGAATTTACCATTGCTGAAACTTACATTAACCCGCTTCTAAAACACCTTGAAATAGGCACAGAAGCTGGTCAACACATCATAATTCAATATGTGATGGCAACCCTGTTTTTTGCACAAAAACGATTTGTTGACTCAATAGAATGCATTGATGATGCTCTCCACGTCTATCAACACAAAAAAGAATCTATCGTCTTTGCCCCTCCTAGCTTAAGTTCATTAAAATCTAAATGTTTATTGTCTATGGGAAAACATGAGAAAGCGCGACACGTCATTGATGAGCTTGATAGTGCCTCGATCAACGAAGTACCACTTAATTTTGAAGATATTAACTTAACTAAAGCTAGAATTTACACTGAACAAGCACAATATACACTCGCATTAGAAATGCTTGATCGTTTGATTACTCAGACTAAATCTCATCATCACATTTATCATCTCATCCAAGCACTTAGCCTGAAAGCACTTGTCCACTTAAAAACTCATGACAATGAAGCAGCACGCACAAGTATTAATGAGTCCGTACTTTTGGCCTCACAAGATGGCTTTATCTCTGTCTACACCAATGAACACCAAAATATTCAGCAAGCTTTAGCTTTATGCTCTGACCCTACCATTTCAGATAATTATTTACAAAAGCTCACATCTATCCTTGGTATACAGGCTAATTTAACCCCCACACAAGCAGAACTTCCAGGTGCAGCGGCACTAGAAAGTAACAAACAGCTTATAGAGCCATTAAGCCAGCGTGAACTAGAAGTTTTGGATTTGATCAACCAAGGTTTGGCAAATAAAGAAATCGCTCGAAAGCTCACCCTGGCTCCTGCGACGGTGAAAGCGCACATTCGGAACCTTTACGGGAAAATTGAGGCAAAAAGTCGAACAGAAGCATTATCTAAAGCAAGGAGTTTAGGGCTTATTTAATGAGCACTAAACAAGAAAAATCATAAAATCACGCTCTTTCGCAATGGTTATTTAAACGTTTACCGCATCCAGAGACATACCACTCAAACATAAAAGGATGCTTGTACAGTTTTCGAGAAACTCTAATTTGCGTTTTAACACACGTCAATCGTCGCCCTCACCCACTCTTACAACACCACCATTGTCTTGCTCTAGAAGCCTTTGCAAGCTTGAAGGGTACTATTTAATATTTTACAAGGTTCTTCAACACAAAAATCAAAGGCAGCAGACAAACCTACCTTTGAAATTAGTTTCAGCTTTCAAAATGATGCATTAATATTTTGCTGACATCTTCCCCATAAACTCCAGATCATTCCGGACATTTGCAATCTCAGCCCAAATCTTTTCTTGATCAGCTTTAGTAATTTTACTTACTTTCGAAAAAGGAAAATAATATGACTTGGATTTAACCGGCGTCATACTCACATTTAATTTGCCTTTATAAGCATCTTGTTTGCTCAGAAGTTCAACTATTTGAGGCAAAGTAACCACTGAACCATCTCCCTTTCGAAGCATTTTCTTAATATTATTTTCATCACCTGCAGCACCATCATCTACTTTCAAACCCTGTTTCTTCAAATCGTCGCCAATTGAATAACCTCTCGGCACTCTTACTGGTGTCGGAATTGTTGATAAATCACCACTATATTGGTATCCGCTTTCAACCGAAGTAACAACAACATACTCAACCTGCATGACGCGCTGAGTAGACTTTTTAGCCGTCGATGCATCACTAGGGTAATTTAAGAATACAGCACGCTTATCTTTATAGGATGCCGTTGCAACGGCATCAAAATCACCACTCTCCGCTGATGAAAGACAACGCTTCCAAGGCAAAGGTTTATAATTCACATCGTAACCCATATTTGATAACGCTTTACTAATGATATCAATTTGTAGCCCTACCGCCTTCCCTCCTTCAACAAAGGTAAAGGGGTACCATAAATTTTTATCTGAGCATATATTGATAGCACCACCCGCTAAAGTAGCGCCACTTGCCACAAAATAGAAGAATACAAGAGCAGTAATTCTAAGTAGAGTTTTTTGCATGATAGACCCCCTTCCAGTATTTAACTGTCATTGAGAAAACGATAAGATGATGAATCTAATAATTTATATCCCTATATAGTAAATTTAGTAGAGATAAGCGCTAATACAAGCTAAATACAATCACAACACTTTTAAATCTAACAATGAGCTATTCAATGATTCGAGCATTCGATATAACCACATCCAACCTAGCCTCATCACTACGTTCATGGCGCGGAACGTCTGCAAGTAAGACATCAAAACAAGCTGAAAAAGATCTTATTTTATTTGAACGTGAAGGCTGCTCTGAATGTCGTTTTGTAAGGGAGGCGCTCACTGAGTTAGATCTCAATGCTATGATCGCCCCTTGTCCGCTAGGAGGTAAAAATATACGTAAACTTAAGCGTGAGTCTGGAAGCGATGAACTACCTTTTCTTGTAGACCCGAATACTGAACAAAAAATCAATGGTCGAAAGGCAATTACACAATACCTTTTTAATGAATATCGCGACAAAAGCATACCAAAACAGCTAGAAGATAACTTCATTAATAATACGAGTTCAATACTAGCGAGTATCATTCGCCTAAATGCTGGCATAAATTCAGTAAAAGCACATGCAGCTGAACTACCTTTAACCCTTTATAGCTTTGAGTCGAGTCCTTTTTCTAGGCCCGTTAGAGAAAAGCTATGTGAGTTAGAACTACCCTATTTACTTGTAAATTTAGGAAAACAGCAAAAGTCAGATATGGGGGCGGCTAATTTCAGATTCAGCTTAAAGCCTTATCGACCTATACCGAACACTAAACGAGATGCATTTTTTAAGAAACATGGAAATGTTCAGGTGCCTTTTCTTGTAGACCCTAATACAGGTACTGAGCTTTTTGAATCAAAGGATATTGTGGCGTATTTGAATCAGACGTATCTTATTAAATAAGCGAATTTGAATAAAGCTTTTATGCTCATAAGGCAGTCGTAGACCGAAAACACATCTGTTTTCAGTCTACTTTACTTAAGCTAACGCCTATTTGGCTTGTTTGCTAAGATATTCATCATAAGTACCGTGAAAGTCAACAACTCCTGTCGGCGTCAATTCGATAATACGTGTTGCTAAAGAAGAAACAAACTCCCTATCATGACTTACAAACAACAAGGTGCCGGCATAATTATCTAATGCTAGGTTTAATGATTCGATAGACTCCATATCCAAGTGGTTAGTCGGCTCATCTAAAACCAGAACATTTGGCTTCTTAAGCATCAACTTACCAAAAATCATACGACCTTGCTCTCCACCGGAGATTACTTTTACTGATTTTTTGATATCATCTTGAGAGAACAATAGTCGGCCTAATGTCCCGCGAATCATCTGTTCATCATCTGCTTCTTTACCCCATTGATTCATCCAATCAACCAGATTTTTATCTTCTTCAAAGTCAGAAGCATGATCCTGCGCATAATAACCAACATCTGCATTCTCAGACCATTTAACGTCACCGCCCGTTAACTCCGTATCACCGACCAAACACTTAAGCAGCGTGGTTTTACCGATACCATTTGCACCGATAATCGCAATACGCTCTCCGACTTCAACCATTAAGTTCAAGTCTGTAAATAACTTTTCGTCATATGACTTCGCCAAACCTTCCACTTGAAGCGCTTGTCTATGTAATTTTTTCTCTTCTTCAAAGCGAATAAAAGGGTTTTGTCTGCTCGAAGGTTTTACATCAGCAAGTTGAATTTTATCAATCTGTTTTGCTCTTGACGTAGCCTGCTTTGACTTTGATGCATTAGCGGAAAAACGACTAACAAACGCCTTAAGGTCAGAAATTTGAGCCTTTTTCTTCGCATTATCTGACAATAACTGTTCACGAGACTGTGTCGCTGCGGTCATGTATTCATCATATGAACCAGGGAATAGACTAATTTCACCGTAATCTAAATCCGCCATGTGTGAACAAACACTATTTAAAAAGTGTCTATCGTGCGAAATAATAACCATCGTACAATTTCGCTCTTTTAGAATATTTTCTAACCAGCGAATGGTATTTATATCCAAGTTGTTGGTCGGCTCATCTAACAACATGATATCAGGTTCAGAAAAAAGCACCTGAGCCAGCAATACTCGTAACTTCCAGCCTGGAGCAACGGCGCTCATTAGCCCGTAATGCTGTTCTTGCGGGATGTCTAGACCAAGTAATAACTCACCCGCCCTAGCTTCAGCACTGTATCCGTCCATCTCAGCGAACTCAGCTTCTAAATCACCGGCACGAATACCATCAGCTTCAGTCATTTCAGGGTTTGCATAAATTGCATCTTTCTCGGCTTTAACCGCCCATAATTCTTCATGCCCCATGATCACCGTGTCTAATACACTAAACTCTTCATAGGCAAACTGATCTTGGCGTAATTTACCAATTCGCTCACTTGGGTCTTTAGAAACGTTGCCAGCCGATGGTTCTAAATCATTACCCAAAATTTTCATAAAGGTAGATTTGCCACTGCCATTGGCACCAATTAAACCGTAACGGTTTCCATTGCCAAATTTAACTGAAACATTTTCAAAAAGTGGCTTCGCGCCGAATTGCATGGTGATATTTGCGGTTGTAAGCAAGATAGTCTTCCGAGTAAAGAGTTAGTATAAATTCGAATTTTACGCTTAACTATAATCACTTAATGCGTGTTCATAGTGCTCATGCGAAAAATGTGGCGCATATTATGCCATAAATTGTTCAATAGCTGTACACTTCTCTTTTGAGATTTAACTTTTGTTTAGGTGTTCGTTTAGTGAAAAATATTGCTGTTTTTGTGGATGTTCAAAATATCTATTACACCACGCGACAAACCTATGGTCGCCAATTTAATTACCGTAAACTTTGGGACAAAATAAATACTGAAGGCAACGTTGTTTCTGCTATCGCCTACGCGATACATCGAGGGGATGACAAACAATTAAAATTTCAGAATGCACTCAAACATATCGGATTTACCGTAAAACTAAAGCCTTACATTCAACGCAGTGATGGCTCTGCAAAAGGCGACTGGGATGTTGGTATTACGATTGATGTTATGGCGATTGCACAAGAAGTTGATACCGTCATTTTATTATCCGGCGATGGGGACTTTGATCTTTTACTTGAAAAAATAAAACGTGATTACCATGTTTCAACTGAAGCTTACGGCGTTCGACCCTTGACGGCTAAATCACTCATTGATTCAGCCAATATATTTCATCCAATCGGTGAAGACTTATTACTCTAACTTAAAAAGTAATCGTTAAATTTTTTGCATCTGGTTGAATTGTTGATGAATAGCGCTGCTATAGTTCCAATGAATAGTGCTTAAAGGTATCATTCGCGACTTTATTCATTAATTAAATTGATTCTTATGTCGCAAGTGATCTTACCTGAAAGTGGACTTCCTTCTAAAGCTGATGACAGCCGTGTTTGGGGTCAAGTTAAACTTGGTGCCACGCCTTATTTAATACACACTCTCCTCAACGAATTAGATTCATTTTGCTTACTCATTACAAAAGACTCACAACAAGCTTACTCAATTGAATCTAGCTTAAAATTTTTTAACGATAAACATTTACAATCAGATGAAATCCTTGTTTTTCCTGATTGGGAAACATTGCCTTACGATACGTTTTCACCCCACGAAGACATTATTTCGCAAAGGTTAGATACACTTAACCGTTTACCGCACGTAAAAAAAGGGATTTTAATTATCCCGATCACAACCCTATTACACCGTTTACCACCAACAAGCTTTATTCAGGGCAACTCGCTTTCTTTAAAAGTAGGTCAAAATTTTGATCCGCAAAGTTATAAAAAATCTTTAGAGTCTGTTGGTTATCGAAATGTTAATACTGTTTATGAGCACGGAGAATACACGCAACGCGGCGCTATATTTGATATTTTCCCAATGGGTAGCCAGCAACCCATTAGAATAGAATTATTTGATGATGAAATAGAAAGTTTGAGATCCTTTGATCCCGAAACACAACGTTCGAAGTCTAAATTAGAGGCATTAAAAATTCTACCGGCTTACGAGTTTCCATGGGACAAGCAAAGTCGCTTAACCTTTCGCAACCAATGGCTTGAGCAATTCCCAAACGCAGCAGCGAGTTCACCTTTAATCAGAGACATTAAGGATGGCATCAAGCCTCATGGCATAGAGTATTACAGCCCATTATTTTTCAATGAAATGAGTTCGCTTTTTGACTACCTACCAAAAGATACCTTAGTTTTAACGCCGCCTGAAACACCTGAGTTAATCGACACTTTATGGACGGATATCAACCATCGTTACGAGGAGCATCGTTATGACCTTCAACGCCCGATACTTCCGCCACGAAACCTATTTTTAAAAGCTGATGAGCTATTCTCAAGTTTAAAATCATTTCCTCGTATCACACTAGACCCAAACCCTGTTGATGCGACTGCAGGCAAAGAAAATCTTGAGATTGACGTCCTTCAAAACGTGTCAATTGATGACAGAGCCACTGACCCAATTAGTAGACTAAAGACGAACCTGGATGGCTTTGATGGCCGAACACTTATTCTTGCTGAGTCAGCAGGACGAAGAGAAGTGCTTGTTGACCTATTTAAACAATATTCACTCAAGTATAAGCAAGTTACCGACTGGTCTTCGTTTCTATCAAATGACCACCCGGTTTCACTTTCTGTAGGTGGCTTGAGTCATGGTTTTATTTCTACGACTGAAGCTTTCCAAATCATCACAGAAACAGAGCTTTTCGGCCAACGTGTTATTCAAAGTCGTCGTAGGAACAAAGCGACTGATAACGCAGAACTTGTTGTTAAAAACCTCACTGAATTAAGAATTGGCTCCCCCGTCGTTCATATCGATAATGGCGTCGGACGTTATAGAGGTTTAGAAACATTAAATGTGGGTGACTTAGTGGATGAGTTCTTAACCTTAGAATATGCTAACGAAGCAAAACTCTATGTGCCCGTTGCATCACTTCACTTAATTTCTAGGTATAGCGGCACAGATGAATCGCTCGCCCCGCTTCATAAACTTGGCACCGAAAAATGGAGTGTCGCCAAGCAAAAAGCAATGGAAAAAATTCGCGACACTGCCGCTGAACTGCTCGAAGTATACGCAACGCGCGAAGCACAAAAAGGTTATAAACATGACAAGCCTGGCGAAGCGTATCGATCATTTTGTGCAGGCTTCCCTTTTGAAGAAACTCCCGATCAAATTAATGCTATTAACGCCGTTAAACAAGATATGACCCGCGAGCAACCGATGGACCGTTTGATTTGTGGTGATGTTGGTTTTGGTAAAACAGAGGTCGCCATGCGCGCAGCGTTCATTGCGACACACTCAGGTAAACAAGTCGCTATTCTGGTGCCGACCACCCTATTAGCGCAACAACATTATGAATCCTTCCAAGACCGTTTTGCTGACACTGCAATTAAAGTAGAAGTATTATCACGCTTTAATACGACTAAAGCTCAAACTCAAACACTGAAATACATTGCCGAAGGCAAAGCCGATATTGTCATTGGTACCCATAAGTTGATACAACAAGATGTAAAATATAAAGACTTAGGTTTATTGATTATTGATGAAGAGCATCGTTTTGGCGTACAGCAAAAAGAAAAGATAAAAGCTTTTCGAGCAAATGTCGATATTCTTACCATGACTGCCACACCGATTCCACGAACTTTAAATATGGCAATGGGTGGTATACGCGATTTATCTATTATCGCTACCCCACCCGCCAAACGACTCTCGGTTAAAACATTTGTACGTGAGCGTGAAGATGCCCTAATTAAAGAATCATTATTACGTGAAGTATTGCGTGGCGGACAAGTTTATTATTTATTTAATGATGTTAAAAATATCGAGAAAGAAGCGGAATTCCTTCAGAAACTTGTTCCTGAAGCGCGTGTAGGTGTTGCGCATGGCCAAATGAGGGAGCGTGAATTAGAACAGGCAATGACGGATTTTTACCACCTGCGCTTCAATATATTAGTTTGCTCTACAATTATTGAAACCGGTATCGACATTCCGAATGCGAATACAATTATTATCGACCGAGCTGATAAATTTGGACTAGCACAGCTTCATCAGCTACGTGGACGCGTAGGTCGTTCACACCATCAAGCGTATGCTTATTTACTGACACCTGAGGCTAAAAAACTCAGTGGCGACGCGGAAAAACGCTTGGAAGCAATTGTTGCTTCTCAGGCATTGGGTGCCGGGTTCATGCTTGCAACGCACGACCTTGAAATACGTGGTGCAGGTGAACTATTGGGGTCTGAACAAAGTGGTCAAATACAGAGTATCGGCTTTACGCTCTATATGGAATTACTAGAAGAAGCAGTTAAGTCTCTACAAGAAGGCAAAGAAATCAATTTAGATAGCCCATTTGAAGTAACTGAGATAAACCTGCGCATACCTGCGATCATTCCAGAAGACTATCTCCCAGATGTTCATATGCGGCTTGTTTTGTATAAACGAATATCCAGCACCAAATCTAAAGAAGAATTAAAGGATATTCAAGTAGAGATGATTGACCGATTTGGTATGTTGACCGACCCAATTAAAAACTTAATGCGCCAAACTGAATTAAAGTTCAAAGCTGAAAAAATTGGTATTGCTAAAATCGATGCGGGCGAAACGTCTGGACGTATTGAATTTTCAGCAAATACCAGCGTGGATCCTATGTCAATCGTGCAACTTGTTCAGAAACACCCTGAGCGTTATCGCCTTGAAGGGGCAACTAAACTAAAATTCGAGCTAAAAGCGACCAATACTGATACAAAGCTAGCTGAAATTGACGATCTACTTAATTTATTAATACCAAAATAGGTAGAAAAAAGAAGGTTTTGTACTTTTTAGCGCACAAACCCTACAATAATACACTTAAGAAATAGCACATATTTAAGAGATGGACCCAAACTAGATGCACTACATTTTTTCACCCTTTATTTTATCCTTATTTATTTTTAGCACATTAAGTTATGCTGAAGAGAGTTCTGAAAATTGGTATCAAATAGAATATATTCTATTTGAACACTTAAATTCAGATCGCCATGTGCTTCGCTTTGAAGATGTAAAATATAACCCAATCAAGCGAGAACAGTATTACTATTTAACAAAAAATAAGAATGCAGCCTCCCCCTATCAATTAAAAGAAATTGAGAAGACGACCTCTGACTTTACAGATATTTTGAATCGAATTTCAAAAAGTAATGAACTCAACGTTTATTCAACAGGAGGTTGGCAACAACCCATTAAAAGGGGGCAAAAACTCCCCCCACTAAGAATCACTGGCGGCCAATCCTATGACAACGGTAACCGCTTTCAATTAGAAGGAGAGCTACAAATACGCCGTGAGCGCTACATGCATGCAGCGATCGATGTATTTGTAGCTGATTTTACAACACTACCTTATGATGATTTAAAAGATTGGATATTTGAATCCGACGAAACAAAATGGCCTCTCGACTGGCTTTTACAACCACTCGCACACTCACACCCTACTTTAACTAAAGTTGGTGACAGCTTAATACCTGAAAACATTATTCACTTTAAGCAAAACCGTCGTATAAAGGATGGTGAAATTCATTACATAGACCACCCAGCCTTAGGTTTGATCATCAAGATAAAAGAAATTGCCCCCCCCTTTGAATATGGTGATGACTCAGAAGAGGTTAGACCCTAAATGACGATTTCTTATCCCCCTACCCCTTCTCTCTCCACTGATAACTCCGCTGCAGCAATTTGGGTTGACGCAGATGCCTGCCCTATAACGATTAAAGAAATGCTGCTGCGTGCAGCAAAACGAACGGGCGTAAAAGTTACTTTTGTCGCGAATCAGGCAATATCTCTCCCACCTTACCCCAATGTACGCGCAGTTCAGGTAAGTTCAGGATTTGATGTGGCTGACAACTGGATTGTTGAGCAAGTAACTCAAGGTGACTTGGTTATCACGCAAGATATTCCCCTCGCAGATGAGATAATTACCAAAGGTGCGATCGCTATTGGGCCACGAGGCGAAATACACACGAAAGAAAATATCAAAGCCAGACTTACCATGCGTAACTTTATGGAAACAATGAGATCAAGTGGCGTTCATAGTGGAGGACCTGCTCCGCTTAACCAGCAAGATAAGCAAGCCTTTGCAAACCAACTTGATCGCTGGATAGTAAAGTCAATATAACGACCTTAATTTGCATCAGGCCACTAGAAAGGCTTTCAATATCTTGTGAATTTTACCGATGCCTTGCTCAATTGCCTGGTGAATATCATCCATTGTAATGGTGGAGTCACTTAATCCCGCTGCCCAATTTACACTAAGTGCTAGGCAGGCATAATCAATATCAAATTCACGTGCCAGTGATGCTTCAGGCATCCCTGTCATCCCTACTAAGTCGCAGCCATCACGCTTATATTTTGATATTTCTGCAGCGGTCTCTAGTCGTGGCCCTTGCGTTGCACCATAAGTACCACCATCGAGGACATCTACACCCACTTTATTGGCCGATACTAGCAATAGTGCTCTTACCTGTTGACTATATGGGAAAGTAAAATCGATATGATCCAATTCGCTTGAGCTTGAATCATAAATCGTATGCTCACGCCCATGCGTGTAGTCAATAATTTGATCAGGAATAGCGACCTCTGCTGGCCCGAGTGATGCATGAATCCCGCCCACAGCATTAACTGCTATTATCTGAGTTACGCCAACCTGTTTAAGCGCACTCATATTTGCTCGGTAATTAATTTTATGCGGCGGTATTTGATGCGGATCGCCGTGCCTAGCAAGAAAGACCACGTCCTTTCCATCTATTCGACCAAACGTTAATGCAGCACTAGGTTCACCAAAAGGCGTATCTAACCACTTACTCTCTAATACTTCTAGTTGGCCCAGTTGGGTTAAGCCCGTTCCACCAATAATTCCAATCATTAGTTTTTCTCGCTATTTAAAACCTGCACACCATCTGGAAGCAATACCGTAGAGGTTGGGAATGCGATATCTGCACCTTCTTGCTCAATAATTTCAAGAATTTTTAGTAGCACATTCTGCTTCACTTCATGGTATTTAACCCAATCAGTTGTTTTTGTAAAAGTATAAACGAAGAAATCTAGCGAAGAGCTTCCGTAGGCATTAAAGTTCACAATTAAGGTTTGAGAACTATCTATTTCATTGTGCGCCCTAAGCATTTCTTTCACTTGCTGAATAATAGTCGAAAGCTTGCTTGCATCGTCATAACGTAAACCAATAGTTTCATATATTCGTCGATGACTCATTCGAGAAGGATTTTGCACAGATATACTTGTAAAAACAGCATTAGGCACATAAAGCGGCCGTTTATCGAAAGTTCGTATTGTCGTTAGACGCCAGCCTATTTTAACGACCGTCCCTTCAATATCCTGATCGGGTGAGCGCACCCAATCACCTACTTTGAAAGGGCGATCTAAGTAAACCATCAATCCACCAAAAAAATTGGCGAGTAGATCTTTTGCGGCAAAACCGACTGCAATACCGCCAATCCCACCAAAAGCTAACACGCCACTTACGCTATAACCTAGGGTCTGTAAAACAACCAATACCGACGTAATAATTACAGACGCTCGAAGCAGTTTACCCATAGCAGATACCGTGGTTTCATCCATCGGTTCTTTCATTTTATCAGGGCATATTACAATTTGCTCGCCACCTGAAATAAAGCGAACCACAAACCAGGTTAAACAGAAAATCACCCCTACGCGCTGAAAAGCGGGAATGGCACCAAAAATTTCAGCACCAGACTGAAGTTGAGCAGTATAGGCAGCCCAAGACAAACCAAGCAACCAGATTACAAAAGTAATAGGAGCACGGGCTGCATGAAGCAACGTGTCATCCCATAAATTTTTTGTTTTAACAAACTGACGCTCTATATGAACAAAAACTTTCCCCGCCACATAACTTATCACGGCGGTAATGAAAATAATAATGAATAGCTCAAGCGCATTGCGGTAGACTAATTCTTCAAAACCTTGAGACTGTAACCAGTCATTTACTGTTGTCCAATTCATAAAAGTTCTCAGTTATAAATCTAGTGATAGCTATCCACAAAAAATCGATATTTATAGTGTTTAGTAAGTAAGTTTTGCCAAACGCTCACAGGTTGTTTGCCAACGCGGAAATTCAGTTAACTCATTGGGTAACTGTTTAAGCTCTGGTTTAAGCCTCATCGCATTTAAACGCTGATTTGGCTGAGTTTCACGTTGCTCTAGATAACTTAATACTTGCGCAGCACCTTCAGGGTTGTTACAAACCAAAACCATATCACACCCGGCACTTAGTGCTGCTTCCGCTCTTTCGGAAAAGCTGCCTGCAACTGTCGCGCCTTCCATCCCAAGGTCATCACTAAAAATAACACCCTCAAACTTCAGTTCATTCCTTAAAATTGTTTGTAACCAATACCTTGAAAAACCCGCAGCAAAACTATCGACTTTAGGGTAAATAATATGAGCAGGCATAATCGCATTAAGCCCTGAGTTAATGACTGGGCCAAATACACTTATATCATTTTCACGTAATTCACCCAATGTGCGCTCATCAACCGGTATATCGATATGAGAGTCTGCAGCGACACCTCCATGCCCAGGAAAATGCTTCCCTGTTGATGCCATACCCGCTTCTGACATTCCTTTAATAAACGCTTGCGTTAAAACAACAATATCTTCCACGCAGTCTGAAAAAGCCCTGTCACCGATAATACTTGAAATACCGTGGTCTCGATCTAATATCGGCGCAAAACTTATATCAATATCATACGCGATCAATTCTGCTGCCATCAACCAACCACAATCTTGCGAAAGCTGGATAGCTGCATTTTTATCGTTTTTATATAATTTGCCTAGCACCGCCATCGGAGGGATACGCGTGAAGCCCTCACGAAAACGCTGCACTCGCCCACCCTCATGATCAACAGCAATAATAATATCTGGCGAGGCCTGACGAATTTCAGCAATTAAAGACTGCAATTGTTTCTGAGTACTGTAATTCCTCGTAAACAAAATTAGACCACCCACCAGCGGTGAACCAAGTATCTTTTTTTCTTCATCTGTTAAAGTAAGACCCGCAACATCTAACATTAAAGGGCCAAGATGAGCATTGCCATTATTATTTTCGTGGTTCAATGCCACATCTCCTAAAGTATAATGCTGACGGCGGTACCGACAGGTGTATGGTTAAATAAATGAATCAGGTCTGTATTTCGCATTCTAATACAACCATGAGAACGTGGCACGCCCATTGGTTCAGTATCAGGTGTTCCGTGAATATAAATATAGCGTCTCATTGTATCGACATTACCTAAGCGATTAATACCGATTTCAGTACCACTTAACCAAAGGATTCGACTTAAGATCCAGTCTCTCTCAGGATGGGCCATTGCTAGCGCTTCAGAATATACTTCACCCGTGGGACGACGCCCTACAAAAACAGCCCCCTCCGGTTGGTGGCCTCCAATTTTTGCACGTATATAATGAGCACCAAGTGGCGTACAGCCTGAACCAGATAACTGCCCAGCACCATTTGTAGCCGTAGAAATTGTAAATTCAGTTTGTTGTAGAGGGCTCGAAAGCGTGAGTATTTGTTTATTGAGGGATATTTGAATCATAGGCTAATGAGTCATCGAAGGTCATAAAAAATTAAACACCGAACAGCCTTTTATATTACGACAATAAGCAACGGTTACTTCGTTTAAACGGAAACAGTTGCTTATCTTTGTGCCGGCAACGCTTTTAACCCAGCAACTAAGAAAGGAACTAAATAATCAATTACCTTTTCTGGATCAGCTTTCGAGCCTTGTTTGTTTTCAAGAATATCAGTCAAAGGCTGTATGCTAGACATTGTGAATGCCATTGCCCCCAAAGTAAACTGAGTGCGCCAAAATCTCTCAGCCGTATCTAATTGCGGCGTACTTTCTTTAACCATCGTTAAAATGAACCGAAAAGTTAAAGCATACTCTTCTTCAAGGTAAACTCTAAGATGCCCTTGCGATTGCGTATAAGCAAGCCCGAGCAAGCGCATAAAAATTGATACACCGTTTTCATGTCGAGTTGGGATGTCTAATAAACAATTCGTATAAAGCCTTAGAATGGTTTCTATATCTGGCGTTTCTTCGCCATCTAATTCCCATTTATGTTTTTTCAGCCCATCTTCCATCAAACTACTAAGCGGCCTGAGAAATCGAGAGAATACCGCTTGAATCAGCGCATTCTTAGAACCAAAATGATAATTTACAGCTGCAAGATTTACTTTTGCCTTACTCGTAATCATACGAAGAGAGGTTTCAGAGAACCCTTTCTCTGCAAACAATAACTCAGCAGCATCAAGTATTCGGTCAACAGTTTCGGTATAAGCCATGAAAATTCTTAAATTGAATAATTAGTATAAACATTCCAAACGAATGTTTTAAACATACGTTTGATTTCAATTATTGTCAAGAATTTGAACGTGTACTTTTGCTGCTTCCATCTACATTTTACGTTTGTTCAAGTTTAGCAGCTTCCGCCGCACTAATTGTGTCATCCCAACCTTGATCCATGTGATTAAAGTGCCGCTCTAAATAATCTTTCTGTAAACGTTTATAAGCCTTCTGCGACTCAATCATCAAAAGTAAGTATAGCCGAATATGCTTCTTATTTTTAATTACAGTTAATAACGACCTATCCTTAGAGTACCTGAACAAACCATGAAAAATATTTCTATTCAAGTTCGTATTATACTTAACTAGTTTTTCACAACGCCAAGCTAAACCGTCCTTTCCCTCAAGAAAGTGAAGATGATTTAGTGCTGAGAATTCAATTTTTTTTCGTATTTTTAAAAGTTCAAACAAAGGGGGGCGTACAAAGAAATGCTTTCGGAATGACGTAAACGCAAACACAAGCGACAACAAGAATAAACCGCAGCCAGCACCCGCAACCCAAGCAGCAACTAATCCAAAAATCCCCAAAAGAAATGCCGTCGCAAATAAACCACAAAGCATTAGCCAATAATCTCGATCACGCCTCGCTCCTGAAACCAGTGCATTACTTGGGTAATCATCCATTGCTAAGCAGTCATAATTAAACCCCATCACGGGCTCACAACCCGCCAAAAGAATTTTCCGTCGATGCTGCTGTAATTTTATTTCATTCCGATCGGTTAAACGTTCAAGGGCAACCGCCTTCTCATTCTTAATCTTCTCTTGGGGGTTTCTTCTATTTCCCTCAGAACGGCGATCACTTGAAACATTAGAACTATCTGAACCTCCTTCCCGACGTTCAATGATTTTACCACCAGCTCTCGGCTTAACTTGTTGCGCAGCGCTAGCTTGTACAGACGAGTTTTTCGAATCAATTGCCTCGTTATTCTTAAGTTGTACTTTCTTAGGTTGTTTCGAGGCCACGTATATTTTTATCCTGACTAGAGTTTGTTATAAAGCTATATCGGTTTTAGATACAAACTCTTTAGCTTTACTTTATATTTGTGACAGAAAACAAATGATCACATTATGACAAAAAAATGGAACGAAGTTCACATTAGAAAATACCTTACCCTATTTGTCGGGGGTGTGAGCCACTACAATGTATTAATATCAACTCCGAGCATATAAATTAAAAATAAATCAAATAAAGAGTTCAAAATGATAACAACAATTTTTAAACCACTCCCCAGAATAAGAAACCTTAAACCCGCTATTTTTTTATTTTCTAGCTTCATCGTTTGCGCAACTCAAAACGTATCAGCAAATCAACTTGATAACCTAATTAGCGAATACGGTTCTGATTTAGGTCTTGACGGCACATACCTACCCGCGCCAACTCAGACACCGCGCGTGAATATAAAATCTTTGGGTGTCGGCGGCTATCTAATCGACTGGGGAGACGACCAAATTATGTTCGCCCCATCTTATACCAACCCTGACCCTCTTAGCCTATTGGTTGATACACATGTAAGTAAAAAGACAGTTGATCGCTTAATCCCAGATGTATCAGACGTAGATATGATTTTAGTTGGTCACGCGCATTATGATCACCTTTTAGATGTGCCGTATATCATGGAAAAATATGCTCAAAAGGCAAAACTTTACGGTTCAAAAACAATGAAACATCTTGTTTCATCAGAAATTTCTTCTGAAAAAATACATATATTGAATGAGCAAGCATCCACAGCAGCAAGCATAAATGAAAGTCCAGCAGTCGAAGAAAAAATAGGAACATGGGCTTATAACCCATCCGGAAAAATTCGAGTAATGGCGATTAATAGCAATCATGCACCTAATGCGACCCTATTTAAAGGCGCCATTTTAGATGCTGACGGTGGCCTTATCGGTGAAGAAATTGAGTTTTTATTTGAAATATCTAAAGGGAAATTAGATCATGATTTAGACAGTGTCCCTACCTCTGCATTCCTATGGAGAGAGGGTCAATCATTTGCCTATATCGTCGACTTTCTGGACGATAATAATGACATAGCCTTCCGTTTACATTACGAAGATGCTGCAAGTGACCCGACCAAAGGATTCATCCCATCAACTATACTCGCAGAAAAAGAGGTGGATGTTGCTATTTTAACGGTTGCCAACTTTAACGAAATAAAAGAACCCGCTGAGCACCAAGGTAATGAATTATTCCAATACCCACAAGGCATTATAAACAACCTGAATGCCTCACATTACATTTTAGGGCACTGGGAAAACTTCTTCGCCAATAACTGGATTTATCCAGATGTATGGTGGATGTTTGGTTTACGAGGCGACCCTGTTTTTCCATTAGATGTCGTTCCCCTCACCAACGCCGCTACATTTATTGAACGCGTAAAGTCAGCCTCAGGTGATTATAGCCACAATAATTTTACCATGCCCAAACCAGGGGCAGATATGTCCTTCCCAATTAACTATATTCCGTAAACATAAGCGCAAGACTAGAGGCCTCTTCCGGCCTCTAGTCTTTATAACGCCCACGCTATCAGACATTAAAAAATGCAATTCTCATGATCATGCTATACTTTATTTTATAATCACTTTTTATAACATTCTTGACTCTGCTTACGTCGACATAAGATAAAGCGATCATTTTCTTTTTTGAGATAAAATGCAATCATCAAAAACTCCTGCACTAATCTATAACATGCTAAAGATATTTATCCCGCTAATTATTTTCGCCTTCATTCCAACCACCGCTCATTCACTAACAAACGAAAACACTTACACCGACTCAGAGATCATTGTTGACGCGCAAATAGTAAACGAGACAATCGACCTACTCCCATTCTCGTCCTATTATATTGACCATTCATTCCAACTTAAAATTGATGACATAAAAACTATAACTCAAATTGACTGGACGAAAAATGAAAATTCGTCACAAAATTTTGGTCAGATAAATGCCCCTATTTGGTTCAAGTTGCAACTAAGAAAGGTCAATCAAAACCCTGAACAACTCTATATTGTACTCAACTACCCTCATCATGATTTTTTAAACATTTACTTTATTGACCAGAACAAAATAAAAAAAGAAATACACACAGGAGATCTTCTGCCATTTAAAACTCGCGAAAACGCCGAGCCTAATTTTATTTTTCCAGTCCCTTCCTCGCAAAGCTCATTAGATGTCTATATATCACTACGATCAGAAGGGCTTTTAAAAATACCGCTTTATTTAGCCACACAAACACAACTGAATGAGCAAACCAAAAACTTTAACTTTGCGTCAGGTATTTATTTTGGCGCGATTGCAATCATGTTAATTTTCAATTTATTTATCTGGTTAACAATTAAAGATAGAAGTTATTTTTACTACCTGGTTTACATTATCTGTAGCGCCTCCTTTCAGTGGACCTTAACAGGCTTAAGCTTTCAGTATTTATGGCCCGACTTCCCTCTATTTAACCAGTACGGAATAATCATTACTGCAATACTCATGGCTGTTAGTGCCGTTATTTTTATGCAGAAATTTTTAGGACTTAGCTATAGTACGACTAAGTATGACCAAATCTGGATTAATATATTAATAGGCTGTTTTATTCTCGTCGCGCTATCAAGCGCAGTTGTGTCTTACCATTTTGCACTACAAATGCTCTTGCTTGGCGCGTCATTTATGGTACTGACAGGTTTCTATGTTGGCGTTAAGTACTGGTTAAAAGGAATTAGATCCGCTCGATTCTTTGCATTAGCCTGGTTTAGTTACTTATTTTTTGTCATTCTATATTTATTAGATTCAAAGCAGATCATTAACTCGAGCATCTTAACCGAGTACTATTTAGCAATCGGTTCATTAGTTGAGTTAAGCCTGCTTTCCATCGCATTTGCTGACAAACTCAATAGCGAAAAAGAACTTAGAGTCAAAGCACAAAATGAGCTACTTGATATTCAAATAAAAATGAATTTAGATTTAGATACACTTGTTAAAAATCGTACCATAGAGCTAGAAGAAGCCAATATACAACTAAAAGCATTAAGCGTAACTGACGGCCTAACCCAGTTGAAAAACAGGTACTATTTCGACCAAACCTTTATTAAGGAATTTAAACGTGCGGCAAGAGAGCGCTGGCCTTTTTCAGTCATTATGATTGATATTGATTACTTTAAAAAAATTAATGATGAATACGGCCATTTATTTGGGGACTATTGCCTCGTAAAATCAGCCTCATTAATTCAATCAATAGTCCATCGCCCTTCTGATACCGTTGCACGTTATGGTGGTGAAGAAATTGCGATTTTATTACCCAACACCTCTCTAGACGGCGCCATTAAATTAGCTGAAAAAATTAGAGAACATTTTCGTGAAACCGAATTTACAAATGCAGGCATCAGCCAGTTTCTTACGGTTAGCTTAGGCGTATCTAGCAGCAACCCAACACCCAACAATCAAGACAACTCTCTAAAACTATTAGAAATTGCCGACCAGTGCCTGTATAAAGCTAAAGAAAATGGTCGCGACCAAGTTGTCGGACTTAAATGCAATTGTGAGATTTAATTACTATGTTTACCGGAATCGTCCAAGGTATCGCCAGCATCCAATCAATTCATACAGGCACTGACTTCAAAACTTTTACCGTTCAATTTCCTGAAGAAAGCTTACTGGCACTTAAAAAAGGCGCAAGCATCGCTATAAACGGCACCTGCCTTACGGTGACCCAAGCAGACATTGAAAATAGCAGGGCCATATTTGATGTCATTCAAGAAACACTGTCTGTTACAAACCTGGATGCGCTACAGACCGGCGACAAAGTCAATTTTGAACGCGCAGCAAAATTTGGTGACGAAATAGGCGGCCATTTAATGTCTGGGCACATTCACGCTTCCGTTAAAATAAGTCGTGTAATTCAAAGCAAAGATAACCATAGTATTTACTTCGAAACCCCGCTCGAATATCAGCGCTATTTATTTCCAAAAGGGTTCGCTGGTTTAAATGGCTGCAGCCTGACATTAGGCGAAGTAAATAACACAGAATTCTCGGTACATCTAATACCTGAAACCTTAGAAATGACTACATTTAAAGATAGCGCCGAAGGAGAACATGTTAACTTAGAGATAGACAGCCACACACAATCTATCGTTGATACTGTCACTCGTGTGTTAGAAGAACAAAAAGAGACGCGTTAATAACAAAAATAACGGACAAAAAAAAGGTGCGATCAACGCACCTTTTTTTTGTTTGTCTTGAAGACTATTGGTGAGCAGAAATCACTAAAGAGGTATTATAAAAAACTAAATCTGTAAAATAAACCTCACCAATTGATTTCCCCGTATCACCAAAAGATATATGCGGTAAATCCCAATCCATTTGAATATTGATATCATAGATAGCCTGTCCATCAACATGTATGTTTGTTGCTGAAAATTCACCTATAGAAGCAAGAATACCACTTGCTGCTGCAATTTTACTCTGAAAGCTAGCATAACCAAATGAACCGAGTGTATCGTCCCCTCTTTCATTATGTATCCGCATATCGCGCAATGTTAATCCCGGACTTGTAACAAATCCTAGTACAGGGTCAATCGTATTTGTATTATCTACATCTAGATCTTCTACACGAAATTTTAAGTCAAGCTCAATATACGAGTCAGCAATTTCAATATTTTGTGGTTTGCCAACATCCCCAGGTGTAGACGATGTAGCATGAAAGTCATCACCATTATTTCTCAAAAGAATATCAAAATACCCTAAATACCCCTCTACCGAGAAGTTTCGAGTAATAGATGTTTGAGTCAGCTTATCAGAGCTACGAATACCAAAATCACCTTGCTGTATATGAAAATCCACTGCATTTTTCATTGCTTGCATGTTCGTTACTTGGTCAGCAGCATTCGCTGGTACTGAAAAATCTATTCCAAAGTCTTGCGATGTAACATGTATAACCAAGTCACCGTCATTTTGTTTTTTACCGAAGCCTCCTGCACCATCATTATATTCAGTCAAGGCCCAAGCTACGTCTGTTTCAGTTGCATCTAAATACCCCATGCTAGCCAGCCTCGCAACATCTGAAAACCCCACATCAAGGGTTTCAATGCCATCACTTGAGTCAACTGTCGCTCGAACATTATCCATCAAGCCTCCACCGATCCCCGTCAATGAATAATCGGTCCAATACATAGAACCTGCATCGACATATTCGACTTCAGCAATCTCAAGTTTTGATTCGATATCGATTGTCAGACCAGCTTTACCTACAACCTTAGATAAAGACGATTCATCTAGCCATTGTAATTCAGCAAAGGAAAAAGATGAAAAAGTAGCGATAACAAACCCAAAAAGAACTGAAGATTTAAATCGATCCTTTTGCTGATACTGGCTTGTTAGTGAGTTTTGTAAGAACATTTTTTACATCCAATTAAAGTAGAAATACCATTCAAACTTAACTTAAAGTGACATTAAGTAAACAAATACGACTGACAGTCACAAGTTATCACATATTGTTACACTCGACAATTGACTATAAAGCCATCAGACACTAAGTGTGACACAGTTCAAATTCTAGGGTGTTTATTCTAATTTTATTAATTAGACTGGCTTCATTGTTCAGGCAACAAGATTTTTTAGTTAGAAGTTTTTATCCCTAGCGATTGCTAGTGTGGACTCGCCCTTGTACCCCAAGGGCTTTTTTTTGCGCTAAATTTAGCTATCACGTAAATGCTCGCAGACGATAAAAAAGAGCCACGGTTAAACAACGCGCAACTCTTAATCTGTCAGCGATCTAAACTTTACGACGACCTACCGAAATGTTTTATATACTTTAAACTTTGTATTTTCGACTAAAATATCGCAACGCTCAAAGGTTGCTTCAATTAATTGCGCATATTTCAAGAAACTATTTGCTACGAGCAAGAATGGAGCATGTTTAGACATTTTGTCTTTAGCACCTCGGATAAATCCTTCAGTTGTTCGGTACTCCGTAGCAACACCAGAATGAAATGGCGGATTACTCACCACGCCATTCACTCTCCCTTTTACATCTTTCCAGCCATCACTTGGATAGACCTTAGCCTCTAGATTATTAAGCTCACAACTACGTTTGGCGCACTCAATGGCTAAGATATTGATATCAACCATTTCCAATTGAATACTCGGGTTCAGTAGCTTGGTATAAATACCCACCACACCACTACCACAACCAAAATCTAAAATACGCCCATCTAATTTAGAAAACATATTTTGTAATAATAGATCAGTACCAATATCGAGCTGTCCGAAACTAAAAACACCAGGAATACTCACAAGTTCTACTGCAATGTCTTTTATTTGAACCTTAAACGTCTCAATCCAATCAGCCAAACAGAACACCGCTACATTTTCCTCTAACGTCACTTGCCAAAGCTGACAGTGTTTAGCGGAATCAATTTTACTATTATTCGATCCAAATGAATTTAATCGCTTGGCGGCACTTTCAATACCTGACTTCTTCTCGCCGACTAAATAGATGTTCGCCCCTTTTATTAGCATAGGCGTAATGAATGCCAAAACTAAATCGAGTTCTTTTTTTGATTTAGGTACGAAAATAATCACCGCATCATATACTTGGCTTTCAGCCTGAGAACATGAATACTCAATTCGATCACCTAACGACGTTTGATGTGATTGAAAAACACGATAATCAAAAGTAATCACTTTTTTAGGGTTTAAATAGCTCAAGTCATCACTTTCAGGTGGTCCAAAAATTAGCAAACTTTTATAATCTGAAAATTTATCAGCATTTCTTTCGATTGATTTGGAGCGTTGTTTTGTACTTTCAGTAGATACTGGCATTTAGTTCTCTTGTTTATAAGATGATTCTGTTTCAAAGGGCATTAGTTCAACTTCTTGTTCGATAGAATTGTAATGAAATTTCAAATTTTGATAATAACGTTCGGTAATAATTGGATTATCAGGCACCTTAAACCGCCTAACTGCTCGAATTGCATCTAAAACCGATATATCTAGAATTTTATCACCACTTTCACGATAAACATATGCGTTAACTAAATCCCCTTTTATATTTAGTTCAAATTTAACAATCCCCATCAAAACTTCATTACCTTGGTAGGGGTTAACCCAATAAGACATGACCTGTTTAGTCATGCGCTTTATGTATTTATTTACGAGCTTTAACTCACTACTCTTTTTATCACTAAAAGGCTGCGGAACAGTGACTTTGCTCAATTGGGCATCAGCCAACATTAAAATATTACCCGGTATAGCGAGGTCGATAGCACTGTCTATAGATACTTCATCAAAACTTTCGCCGATATTTTCTTTAACGCCCGAAATTACCTCTAAAGAGCTCGGATCAATTTGGCCTTGCTTTTGAGTTACCTCCAAGTCAATTACTATTGGATCAAGATAGCTTGGAATAACCTCTTTAGGCTGCTCAATAGCTTGTGTACTTTTTGATGTTAGTACTTCTGGCGTTTGCTCTATTTTTTGAGCCTGCTCTGCCTGCTTCACTGCTTCAGGCTTTTTGAATTCTGCAACATCGACCTTATCAATTAGCTTAGCTGGGCGATCTATTGTCTGCTCTACTGACATTTGATTGGCAGATTCTTTTTCTTTATTTATTTGCCCTCCACCCACGACCGTCCCTTTTAGACTTTCATCTTGATTATTGGTCGACGTTTCATCAGCATTATCAACAGGACTAGGGTCCTGCTCGATATCTTCAATTTCTTGAGAGATTGCTTCAGGTTTAGGCTTCTCATCTTTAGGCTCTTCAGGCTTCGGTTCTTCGGCTTTTGATTCTTTTTCTATTTCTTCTACAGAAAGAGGTTGCTCAATACTTTCTTTAGCATGGATTTGTTCTTTCTTGGTTGCTTCACGAAGCGAGACTTGGAAGGTTTGTTTCACTTCTGGATCACTTTCTCCCTTTGGAAACAGCAAGAATAAAAGATAAAACAAGACATGCAGCGATATACTGACAAGAAGTAATACTAAATAACGACGCTGGTATGATTTCATAGCGCATCAAAAGCGTTAAGTATTATTACCTTAGGGCGATACTTCAGAATAAAATGCAATTTATTAATCAGCCATATCACCTTCAGAATAATTACTAGTAAGAGGCCTTGTCGTCATTGCCTTTCTCAAAGCAAAATTTCTTGGCAACGTAAGTTTTTTCGCCGCAATGATAGAGTCATATACCGCTTGATCGAGTTCATCATGCCCACTTCTCTTTTTGAAAGTCAAAAATTCAATATAACCGTTCTCGTCTAATAAAATAGATACTTCACCATAATATTTTTTTCCGTCTTTCTTTGGTGCTTTGAAAGTTTTAAACAAATGCCCGACCTGTTTTGCCAAATGTTGATTTAATTCTTTTTGTTCATAGGGATTTAAACTTTGTATAAGTCTGTTGCCTTGCTGCTCCCTCTCTCTGAACCTTGTACCGTAACCTGTACTTAGAACTACCGCATCCTTCAACTCTCGATCATCCAACATTCTCATACTACTGAACCTTTTCTTCGGTTCAGCTTTCTTTGGTTCAGCTTTCTTTGGTTCAGCTTTCTTTGGCTCAGCTTTCTTTGGCTCAGCTTTCTTTGGCTCAGCTTTCTTGGGTTCAGCTTTCTTGGGTTCAGCTTTCTTGGGTTCAGCTTTCTTAGGTTCAGCTTTCTTGGGTTCAGCTTTCTTGGGTTCAGCTTTCTTGGGTTCAGCTTTCTTGGGTTCAGCTTTCTTTGGCTCAGCTTTCTTTGGCTCAGCTTTCTTGGGTTCAGCTTTCTTGGGTTCAGCTTTCTTGGGTTCAGCTTTCTTGGGTTCAGCTTTCTTGGGTTCAGCTTTCTTGGGTTCAGCTTTCTTGGGTTCAGCTTTCTTGGGTTCAGCTTTCTTGGGTTCAGCTTTCTTGGGTTCAGCTTTCTTGGGTTCAGCTTTCTTGGGTTCAGCTTTCTTGGGTTCAGCTTTCTTAGGTTCAGCTTTCTTAGGCCCTGCTTTCTTTGGTTCTGCCTGTTTATCTTCCAGTTTTTTCTTATCTGCTTGATCAATATGCTTTAACTTAACTACAACTGATTTTTTCTTGTTTTTTTTCTCTTGGTCCGGTATTCCCCATAACAATACGGTAATCAGCACTGTATGAATCAATAGACTCAACACAATGATCAGCGCATAACGGTTACGGTAATGTTTAGGGAGCATCTAAATACTTCTTAATTTTAGTTTCTAGTGTGTAAAGTACACGTGATAATATCTGTTTTTTTGCGCCTCGGAAACCACCATGTCGAACGTCATCCCTTTTAAAAAGCCTTCACTTAAAGAAAAACATAAAGGAAAAACGCTTTGTAAAAGTGGTTTTCATAAATGGGAAATCGTCACAAACACTAAGTTTGACGTTAAACAAGGCCAATTAGTCACACTTTATCGCTGTAAACGTTGCCAAATTGAAAAAACTAAGCTGCACTAAATACAAGTTGATGACAGTCTTGTTAGGTTGATGATAAAAATTGTTAAATCTATAGACGATACTGTTATTTAGCTTTAGGATCTTTTCACATATTTAAGCTTTGGCTTAACTTTAAACCACAATTAAAAAAAATGATGCCTTTATGTTTTCACGCCCTTTATTAGTTTTAGTCTTTACCTTGTGCTTTAGCGCCAATCTATTCGCGACACCTCAACATGGTATTGCGATGCACGGTCAACTTAAGTACGCCCCAGACTTTAATCATTTTGATTACACTGACCCTAATGCTTTAAAGGGAGGCACATTAAGACTCGGCATCGTGGGTGATAATTTTGATAGTTTCAACCCTTATATTATTAAAGGTAACGCCGCGGCGGGTTTAGGATATTTATACCAAAAATTAACAGAAGGCGCAGAGGACGAAGCATTTAGTGAATATGCGTTAATCGCTGAATCTGTTGAAGTCCCTGAAGATCGTTCTTCGGTAACTTTCTACATTAATCCAAAAGCAAAGTTCAATGACGGCTCAGCCATTACGGCTGATGATGTAGAATTTAGCTTTACAGCCTTGACCACACACGAAAAAGCGCAGCCCTTTTTTAATGCTTACTACGCAGATGTGGCATCCGTAAACATTATAAATAAACATACGATTCAATTTGTTTTTTCAACCAATGAAAATAAAGAGCTCCCACTAATCTTGGGTCAAATGCCAGTATTCTCTAAAAACTATTGGACGAATAATGATTTTGGTAAAGCCTCACTAACCTCCCCTTTAGGAAATGGCCCGTATAAAATCAAGAACTTTCAACCTGGCCGTTCAATTACCTACATCAGAAATGAAAACTACTGGGCGAAGGATCTCCCCATCAACCAAGGGCGATACAACTTTGATGAGATCGTATTTGAATATTACAAAGATAATACGGTCGCGCTTGAAGCCTTTAAAGCGGGTGAATATGACTTTCGCATTGAACGAACCGCTAGAAACTGGGCAAACTCTTACCACGGAAAAAAATTCGACTCAGGCGAGTTAATTAAAGAAGAAGTCAAACATCAAATGCCTGCAGGCATGCAAGCATTTATTATTAATACCCGTCGCGAAATATTTAAAGTCCCTAAAGTTCGTGAAGCACTCGCCTACGCCTTTGATTTTGAATGGACAAACAAAAATTTATTTAATGGCCTGTATGCCCGTAACCAAAGTTATTTTGAAAACTCGGAGCTAGCGTCTTCTGGGCTGCCTTCACCTGAAGAATTAACAATCCTTGAGCCTTTTAAATCCCAGTTACCCCAAAGTATATTTGAGCAACCTTATGCTGTACCCAACACCAATGCGCCTAATAGCTTGCGTAAGAATTTACGTACCGCGATGCAAATGCTTAAGACGGCAGGATGGGCCGTTAAAAACAACCAGCTTACACATACAAAAACAGGCAAAGTGTTTGAATTTGAGTTTCTAATTGCAAGTAAAGACTGGGAACGCATCATTTTGCCTTTTATCAAAAACCTACAAAAGCTTGGTATTAAAGCTAGCGTTAGAGTTGTGGATACCTCTCAATATATTAACCGGCGTCGTTCTTTTGATTTTGACGTAATGGTTTCAACCATTGGTCAGTCAAACTCTCCGGGTAATGAACAGCGTGAATTTTGGCATTCTTCTCAAGCGAGTACGCCGGGTTCAAGGAACCTATCAGGTATTAAAAGCCCTGTTATTGACCAATTAATTGACTTAGTCATTGCGGCACCTGACCGGGAATCCTTAATCAATCGCACTCGCGTTTTGGATAGAGTGCTTTTGTCTGGCCATTACGTCATTCCAAACTGGTTCAACCCTATTCAGCGTATTGCTTATTCCAAGCGATTAACTAAGCCTTCTGTATCCCCTAAGTCAGGTGTTTCCATTGATACTTGGTGGTTTAAGCAAAACGGATCTGATAAAGCCTTATGAGTGCCTATATATTAAAACGTTTACTGCTAATGATTCCGACACTATTAGGCATCATGCTTTTGAATTTCGTGATCGTTCAAGCGGCGCCTGGAGGTCCCGTTGAAAGTATGCTGGCGCAAATACAAGGCATGGACTCCGACGTTCAATCTCGCTTGGGCGGCAGTAGTTCAGAAGTTTCTAGTAGCAACGCTTCCTCTATAGGTTCGTCTAGTTCGGCATCAAAATACCGTGGCGCTCAAGGCTTAGACCCTGAACTGGTATCACGCATCGAAAAACTTTATGGTTTTGATAAACCCGCTTATGAACGTTTTTTTATTATGATAAAAAACTACGCCGTTTTTGATTTTGGTGAGAGCTTCTTTAGAGATAAAAAAGTGACGGAGCTCGTATTGGAAAAAATGCCCGTTTCAATCTCACTCGGCCTATGGTCTACCCTTATTATTTATTTAATCTCTATTCCTCTTGGTATCAAAAAAGCGATTAAAGACGGGTCCAACTTCGATTTATGGACGAGTAGCGTTATTATTATTGGCTATGCCATTCCGGGCTTTCTTTTTGGGGTTATTCTGATTGTTCTCTTTGCTGGAGGCAGTTATTTAGACTGGTTTCCGCTCAGGGGCTTAACCTCAACTGATTTCGAAACAATGTCGATCACTAACCAAATGCTCGATTATGCCTGGCACTTAGTATTACCGGTTACCGCATTGGTGATTGGCGGTTTTGCCACATTAACAATGCTAACGAAGAACTCCTTTTTAGATGAGATCAATAAACAGTACGTCACCACAGCACGCGCAAAAGGTCTAACGGACAATAAGATCTTATATAGCCACGTTTTTCGTAACGCCATGCTCATCGTTATTGCAGGTATGCCCAGCGCATTAATCGGTATTTTCTTCACCGGTTCTATGCTAATTGAAGTTATTTTTTCTTTAGATGGCTTGGGACTTTTAGGTTTTGAAGCTGTCTTAAATCGTGACTACCCCGTGATGTTTGGTACTTTATTTGTTTTCACATTAATGGGCTTATTTTTGAAATTAATCAGTGATTTAACCTATGTCATCATTGACCCTAGAATTGATTTTGCAAGTAGGGAGCACTGATGACTACTTTGATGACTAAACTCTTTAAAACCCAAACTTGGTCTCACCTGAACCAACGGCGGCTGAGCAATTTTAAAAAGAACAAACGAGGCTACTACTCTCTCATTGTCTTTTCTTTTTTGTTTGTTATTTCTCTTTTTGCGGAGTTTATTGCAAACGATAAACCTATCGCGGTTTATTATGATGAACAACTGTATATCCCGGTATTGAATATTTACCCTGAAACGACATTTGGTGGTGATTTTGAAACCGAGACCGATTATCGCGATGAATACATTGCTGAATTAATCAATGCACAGGGCTGGATGTTATGGCCGCTTGTTCGATACAGTTACGACACGATCAACTACAACCTGCCAGTGCCGGCTCCTGCGCCACCTTCAGCAGAAAACTGGTTAGGTAGCGATGACCAAGCCCGGGACGTGGTTGCTAGGCTATTATATGGTTTTCGTATTTCCGTGTTATTCGGCCTTTCTTTAACTATTTTTAGTTCAATTGCAGGGGTTTTGATTGGTGCTATCCAAGGTTTTTATGGCGGAAAAATCGATTTAGTTGGCCAACGCTTCATAGAAATTTGGTCGGGTTTGCCTGTCTTGTTCTTATTAATCATCATGACCAGTTTTATCACGCCCAATTTCTGGTGGTTGTTAGGCATTATGCTGATGTTTAGCTGGATGGGCTTAGTTGATGTAGTGCGTGCGGAATTCTTACGCGCAAGAAACCTAGAGTATGTGCGCGCTGCACGCGCTTTAGGATTAGATAACAAAGGGATCATGTTTAATCACATGCTACCCAATGCGATGGTCGCGACACTCACCTTCATGCCTTTTATTTTGACCGGTTCAATTACCACACTGACTTCGCTAGACTTTCTTGGCTTTGGATTACCACCAGGTTCCCCTTCGCTTGGTGAACTAATTGCCCAAGGGAAAGCTAATTTACATGCCCCTTGGCTTGGCGCATCAGCGTTTATTGTGCTCGCACTAATGCTTTCTTTACTGGTTTTCATTGGCGAAGCTGTCCGTGATGCGTTTGACCCAAGGAAAATGTAAGTTATGACGAATACGACCCAAAACCCTATCCTTGAAATAAAAGATCTATCGGTCTGTTTTAATCAAAACAACGCCGTCATAACCGCCGCTGAAAATATTAGTTTTAATGTTTATAAAGGTAAAACCATCGCAATTGTTGGTGAAAGTGGTTCAGGTAAGTCCGTCTCTGCCCAATCAATATTGAGACTACTTCCTAAGGACACAGCCTTTCACCCTAAAGGCGAGATTTTATTCCAAAATAAAGATCTACTGCGTATTTCAGAAGCAGATATGCGCAGTGTCAGAGGCGCCCACATTGGTATGATCTTCCAAGAGCCAATGACGTCGCTGAACCCTCTACATAATATTGAAAAACAAATAAGCGAATCATTATTCCTCCATAACAAAAAGATTTCGTCAGTTCAATGTAAAGCCCGCGTAATCGAACTATTAGAGCTGGTTGGCATTCCAGACCCATCAGACCGTTTAGGCGCTTACCCTCACCAGCTTTCGGGCGGGCAAAAGCAACGCGTGATGATCGCGATGGCACTGGCTAACGAACCGGATATACTCATCGCTGATGAGCCGACAACCGCATTAGATGTCACCGTTCAAAAACAAGTTTTAGAACTCATTAAATCACTACAATCGAAATTAGGCATGGCTGTTATTTTAATTTCTCACGATTTAAACATTGTTAAGCATTATGCTGATGATGTGATTGTGATGCGTCATGGGAATATCATAGAAGAAGGCACATGCGAACAGATTTTTAACAACCCGACTGATAGTTACACTCGAGAGCTGATTGAATCAGACCCAACAGGTGCGCCAGCACCAGTCAGTGAAAGCGCATCAACGATTTTGTCTACAAAAAAATTAAACGTCTGGTTTCCGACTAAAAGTAATTTTTGGGGCAAAACAACACACTACCTGAAAGCGGCAAACGACATCAGCATTCAGGTACGTGAAGGTGAAACGCTAGGCATTGTAGGTGAAAGCGGCAGCGGTAAAACAACATTTGGCCTTGCCATTCTAAAGTTGTTACAAAGCCATGGTGAAGTTCATTTTCAAGGACAAGCAATTCATCAATTTGATCAAGCGGCTTTCCGTCCTTATCGCAAAGAAATTCAAATCGTTTTTCAAGATCCTTATGGCAGTTTAAGTCCTCGGATGTCAATTTTCCAAATCATTGAAGAAGGCTTAATCATTCATGATATGGGCTCTGAAAGTGAGCGAGAGAAACAAATCATCGACGCTTTAAAAGAGGTTGAACTTGACCCGGAAACTCGCCATCGGTATCCACACGAATTCTCAGGCGGACAACGCCAACGAATCGCTATCGCTCGCGCTTTGGTGCTTAAACCTAAATTAATCATTTTAGATGAGCCAACTTCGGCCTTAGATCGAACCGTACAAGTACAAGTAGTTGAATTACTTAGAAACTTACAACAAAAATATAACATTGCTTATATTTTTATCAGCCACGATTTAGCCGTGGTAAAAGCATTAAGCCATCAAGTGCTTGTGATGAAGCAAGGTAAAGTAGTCGAGCAATCTGACTGTGACTCATTATTCACGAGCCCTAAAAAAGAATATACAAAAAATTTATTGGAAGCGGCCTATTTTTATTCATAAGATAGCCGCCCCAAATGCTAATCTCTGACTAGGAGGCTGTCGAATTTAAGACTGTTCTACGGCAAAACCGCTATGTCGGCCATATTTTCCGATCAATTTCGTTGAATAGAACAACTATTCGCCTCAATTGATCAAAAAATCTAGCTCGATCTATCGATTTTTCGTAACGAACGCTTAAACCCGACAGCCTCCTAGCATTTAGATACAAATCAGGAACACAATATATGGGTTTTTTAGCAGGTAAAAAAGTATTAATAGTTGGCGTTGCCAGCAAACTATCAATTGCCTCCGGCATTGCGAGCGCTTTTCATCGAGAAGGCGCCGATATAGCCCTAACCTACCAAAACGAAAAGCTTAAACCACGGGTTGAAAAATTTGGCGCTGAATGGGGGACGTCTATTATTTTACCCTGCGATGTTTCGAGTGATGAAGAAATTGAACAAGTCTTTGAAGAGCTAGCAAAGGTATGGGACGGTATTGATATTATTATTCACTCTGTTGGCTTTGCACCAGGTCACGAATTGAATGGTGATTATGTTGATGTCACCACTCGGGAAGGTTTCAAAATAGCGCACGACATTAGCTCATATAGTTTCGTAGCGCTTGCCAAAGCAGGAAGAAAATTAATGGCGGGCAGAAATGGTTCTTTGCTCACGCTATCTTATCTCGGTGCGGATAGAACAATACCCAATTACAATGTAATGGGCTTAGCTAAAGCTAGCTTAGAAGCTAACGTTAGATATATGGCCAGCAGCCTTGGGCCTGAGGGCATACGCGTCAATGCAATTTCAGCCGGCCCTATTCGAACACTCGCCGCATCCGGTATCAAGAATTTTAGAAAGATGTTAGCTGAAAATGAAAAACAAACACCCCTACGTCGCAATGTTACTATTGAAGAAGTTGGTAATGCCGCCGCTTTTTTATGCTCAGATTTAGCGAGCGGCATTAGTGGCGAAATTTTATTTGTAGATGGCGGCTACAATACAACAGCTGCACGCGCTTTTGACGATGAATAATTTGAGTATTTCAAAAAAGACGTTGATCTTTGTACTGTGTCACTGAATTCTACACATTGTTACTGTTAGTATTAATTTCTTAATGTTAACAGTCTTTTTCAGGTCTCTTTTGACGTTCAAATTTAATGATGGATATTTTATAGTGATACGTCTGCTTTTTACTCTGCTTTCAATTGTAACTGTATTAACACTCACAGCCTGTACAAATATTAGCGGGGCTTCAAAATCCGCCACGTCATTAACTAGTTTTTTAGGATTTTCTGAACTTCCTGATTGGTATATCCGTAGTAAATATAGTTATCCTGATTCAAAATGGATAGACAATGATTTTGGTTCGCCTATTCATTATAGAGACATTGGGGAAGGCCCCGTTGTAGTGTTACTTCATGGCGAAATTTCTTCATTACACACTTGGGATAAGTGGATTGAGTCCTTAAGCCAGGACTTTCGAGTTATCGCAATAGACCTCCCAGGCTCTGGATTAACCAGCGCGCCTCATTGCATTAAAGACCCTGCCGATACCTGCGCTGAAAACCTAACATTACATTACATTCAGCACACTTTTGAGTTCTTCATCGAAGACCTAAAGCTTGAAAAATTTTCGCTGGTAGGTAGCTCTTATGGTGGTTACCTTGCTTCTTTATATGCACTGGAGCACCCTCAAAAATTAGATAAGCTAGTATTAATTAGCCCGCTTGGCTTTCAACAAGATATTCCTTGGATTCTAAACTACGTAACCACTTCAGGCATGGATAGTTTCAATAAATACATACAGCCCGCGACCGTTATCTCGACCATCATTGATGACTTCTATGGCAACCCTGCAAACATTAAACGTGTCAATCTCGACCGAACCATACACCTAGCACAAAGTGATGGTGCACATGCCGCGAATGTTTACCAACTGTTACGTGTTCGACAACTAATGGAACACGGAATGTTGTTTGACATGAACGATATTGTGACACCAACGCTTTTAATGTGGGGTAAAAATGATTCATGGGGTTCATTAGAGCACGCTACTCGCTGGGAAGAAGATATCAGCGACTCCTTGCTGGTTAAATACCCACTTGCAGGTCACGCTTTAATGGAAGAGTTACCAGCAGAAAGCGTCGCTGACGCGATCGCATTTTTCACAAATGAACCATTACCTAGCATTGAAGGCCTCGGTTTAGGCGGTACATTCACTGTAAGCGAAGCCGCAGATGGTTTTGATAAAGAAGCACTATTTGGAAAAGCCACACCCGATGACCCAGAAGCTGGAGACAGCCATGCAGACCAAGAAGGTGAAGAGACATTAATGGAAGACTCTCCAGAGTAGAGAATCATTCCTGATACAATGGCTAATAGACTTAATTTAAGCTTTTAGCCATCATAAACTTCCAGTCAATAATCTCTGTACCCTCAGAATCATATAGAGATAATCCGATCAAATATCCTTGGGCGTGTGGTTTTACCCAACGTACCTCTGCGATTAATTTGAAAGGTTTTTCATGCGCGTCGAACTCAATCAACAATGTGTGAATTGCCCCCACAACAAGCGCCTCATATACCAGTACTTGAAGCCCATTCGCAGATAAATCAACACTCTCACACTTAAGCACGACAGAGGGATTCTCTTCTCCTGGCTCCTGCGAGACCGTCTCAATATAGATTTCAGCCCCCATATTTAATCGGGCCTCTTCACGTCGTTCATCTACATTAAAGAACCGACCTAATTCATCATCTTTCACTTAAATTGCCTCATTATTTTGACGTTCGTAAACGACTTACAACGCGCTCTAAACTCTCTTCAAACTCAACACCATCACTCAGTATTTCAATATCCTTATTCATAATACCTGCCACTAAGGCCTCTTCAGTGTACTCAAGTTTCTTCACCCCAAGCTTATCAACAAAAATAAACTTTTTGCTCGCTGCAAATTTTACAACAAGTTTGAAGCGTTGCGCTTTATTATCCGAGTCGCCATCTTGCTGAGCCACAGAGACCCAAGCACCTAGTTTACAATTAGTAACCAGTGTAAGCGCATTATGCTCTTGTTCTGCTCGCTGTTTATCAATACGTTTCTTTAAAAGTTGCTTTGTTAGTTCAGCTATTTCTTCTGCTTTAATTTTAGCCATTTTTTCAGCGTGTTGTTTTTCTGCCAACAAATGCTCCGCTTCTTTTTGAGCCTTATCTGCAGCAATCACTCTTGCTTTCTTTTGCGTTAGAGCAACTTTTAGGAGACCTGAACTTGTTTTTTGTACAACGCTCATAAAATTTGAGTCTGCCACCAAGGGCTTGAGAGTCTGTGACGTCAGCGCAATATTTAATTCTGAATAGGTACAACGTTTAGTTTTTATGCCTAAATAATTACAAAAAAGTACCTCTTGAACCTCAGGAAAAATAGCAACAACTTGCTCTCGACTCTCAAGAGAATCTTTTACAGAATAAAACCACAGCCTTTCTTCAATACGACTATTTAATATAACATCTGTTGGCTTAGACCATTCTTTATGCCCATTACTGGCCACAAACTCAAACTCTTCTACCAAGTTCCCTTGAAGAATATTTACAAGATCATTCTGAATGTCTTGCCATATTTGATCATCAACATTGATATTATGTTTTGCACACTGAGCTTGCATATCATCTAACAAGTTATCGACCCACTTATAAGCGGCTTTCCCCTTTGCGCAAAAAACCGCTTTAATTTTTGCGGTGAGTGCCTGTATATTTTCATTTAATTCAGGATTGCATTGTTTTTCAATGCTTTGTGCAAGTACTTTCACCCAACAATTTGAGACAAATTTCTGTATTGACTCTGTAACAAGTTGACCTGAAAATAATGTATTTAGATATGTTTTTGCATACAATTCGCAATATTCGTCCCAAGAATTACGAGCCTCTAACACTTTAAGTCTTTGAACAACTTTTAAGGCTTTACTGGACTGCCTTTCAACAAAGCTTTCCCACCTAGCTAATAATGTATTTAGAGATTGCTCATTCTCGCAATCTAACTCAAACAACAACGTGCTGATACTATTGAGTTCATCTAAAACAATTCGTTTTGACCTTTCTGGACGAGGCTCCCAACCTAAAGTTTCACTTGATATACGATCAACTAACTCAACAAATAGTTCAAGGAAGACTAAGTTGCTACTTTGATGCATTAATTTGAAAAAAGGGTGACGCCAAGTTTTTACAATGGCATGAATATCATCACTCAGCCTATTTTTTCGCCCCCATACATCAAAAATCCGATCAGAAATAAATGCGAAGTTATTTAACGTAACGGGGAACGCCGTTTTACCTAGGGCACCCGCGATATTTTTTAACACTGATTCAGTTTTATCTTTAGACGGCACATACGTCAAGTTTCGAAAAAAGGACTGTATCTGATCGAACAATTCTTCAGTATTCGCCATTCGATAGCTTAATTCAGGTACACGAAGCTGTTTAGCGATGGTCTGAACGTCATTGAAGGCGTGGTTGGTAATAGCTACACTTTGATTCAAGATTTATTCCAAGTTTGTCATTCTATTCGGTCTATTTTTAGTCCAAAATTTCATTTACCAAATCATTATAGATTCAATCTAGTATTTGAAAGGTAAATAAATATTTTTTTATGATTATGTCGTGTATTCGACCATTGCATTAAAGCGTGCAATGCAGCAACATAGAACACATTTCAATAGGCTCCATGAGTATAAAAAATGACCAACCGTCTAGATAATGTAAATGTTTCATCACAAGAAGTATTAATCACTCCAGAACAATTAAAGGCTGACATTCCTCTAACGGAACAGTCGCAAAAAACAATTACAGATGGCCGCGATACAATTAATAATATTTTGGCTCGTAAAGATCACCGTATTTTTGTAGTTGTTGGCCCTTGTTCCATTCATGATATTGAAGCTGCAAAAGAATATGCACAAAAACTAAAAGCTTTATCAGACAAGGTAAACGATACGCTTTATTTAGTAATGCGTGTCTATTTTGAAAAACCGCGTACTACAGTAGGCTGGAAAGGTCTTATTAATGACCCTCATTTAGATGATTCTTTTGATATCCAAGAAGGTTTACATATCGGACGCCAGCTTTTATTAGACATTGCTGAGATAGGCCTACCAACAGCAACAGAAGCCCTTGACCCGATTTCTCCTCAATACCTTCAAGATACTATTTCATGGTCAGCAATAGGGGCGCGCACCACAGAATCACAAACACATCGTGAAATGAGTAGCGGTCTTTCTGTTGCTATCGGCTTCAAAAATGGTACAGACGGTGGATTAGGCGTTGCGATGAACGCTCTAAACTCAGTCTCACACCCTCATAGCTTTTTAGGTATCAACCGAGAAGGTCAGGTAGCTATTGTTCGAACAAAGGGCAACCCTAATGCCCACGTTGTGTTACGTGGCGGCGGCGGTAAAACTAATTATGACTCCGTGAGTGTTGCCGTATGCGAACAAGAACTCGAAAAAGCAAAACTTGCTAAAAATATCATGATTGATTGTAGCCACGCTAATTCAAACAAAGACGCAGGGCTTCAACCTTTGGTTATCCAAGATGTAAGCAACCAAGTACTTGAAGGCAATAAATCTATTATAGGTATTATGGTTGAAAGTAATTTAAACTTCGGAAATCAATCTATCCCTAAAGATTTATCTGAACTTAAATATGGCGTTTCAGTAACAGATGCTTGTATCGATTGGGAAACAACAGAAAATTCAATTCTTGAGATGCATGATAAATTAAAAGATATTTTACCTAACCGTTAATATTGCCACAAAAATTGACCTTAGCCATTTTCACAAGGCTAAGGTCATAGATTCAGCTTTGCCTACTAAGGTTTTTTTAGCCATTGCACTCATTTTTTTAATCTCGTACTCTCGCCTAGAGGCCGTGGACCTACTTTCATACACTTCGGTATAAACAACCTCTTTTGGTTTTCGCCCTCGAAAATATTTCGCACCTTTCTTTGACACGCCTTCAAAACAGGCTAAATGCTCACTAAATCTTCGATCAACATCGGTCGTGATACCGGTATAAAGCGTATTACATTGAGTCCTCACCATATAAACAAACCATTGAACCACCACCCGATCCTCGATAAGATTTTTTTTAACGCTGCACAGCTCTATTTGATCACTCATTCATCATCCAAACTCCGACTAATTTGCAAAATGTTAAGGAAGGTAAAATCAATGTGACTACCAATGCTTTTATACAAAGAAACAACTAACATTACACAACTACTTATTTGTGTAACCGGCTGTAACAATGAAACAATATATATTCAACAGAAAACCTTCCTCAAAAATCAATAACGATATTGAGTCATCAAAAGCCACTACCTTACAACCATCAATTAAAAACTCGGAGGTTTGGGGCATGTCGTCAACCGACGCTTTAAAAGTAAATTATATTGATGAACACCCTACTCACAAATAATTTCGTTTAAAAAGACATAAAATAACAACAACCTTGAGCCCTACCCCTGCAGTCATTTATAATACGCTCCCTAAAAATGTACATTGGATCTCATAATGCCTGATTCCATTAAGAACGACAGCCCGGACAACACTGATAACGTTAAATTTAACCGTTTGTACTGGCATAGCCGCAGAGGAATGCTTGAACTTGACGTTATTCTTATTCCGTTCCTTAAAGAAGCATACAACAACCTTCCTGAAGAAGACAAATTACGGTACGAAAACTTATTAGAATGCGAAGACCCAGACTTATTTAGCTGGTTCATGCGTAATGGTAAGCCTGAAGACCCGGATACAGCAAGAATTGTTCGCATTATTATTAAGCATGTTCGACCAGATTAATCTTGAAATAAAGCCCTCTTTTTTTCTTTCAGCAATCATTACGGCAGCTTGTTTATCTGCCTCATTACTAATTGGGTCGCGAGATATCCCATTAAGTTTAATGTTTTTGCTCCTACTGGTTTTAGGGGGGATTAATTATTACTATGTCAGTTTATTCGGCTTCCTTAAATTAAAAAACTCAATTACTTTTATCAGGGTTTATCAAAAAGAATTAACTTTACTCGACTCGAAAAAACACGGCTTTCGCGCCAAACTTTCCGATAATAGCTTTATAACACCTTGGCTGTGTATTTTAGTTTTTTCATCTACAACAAACAAAAAAACGAAAATAGTTTTACTATGTAAACAAAACGTTGAAAACAATAATGATTTCCGTCGATTTAGGGTTTGGACAAAATTTGGTAAGTCCACACCACAAAATATAGCCTTGTTTGAGTAACACAATATGAATACGACACTACATTCCCTTATCACAAACAACATTAATACACTTATTCGCCTACCTTATTCTTTTGTGACCATTACAGGTATCGATGCGGAGAAGTTTCTTCAAGGACAATTTACATGCGATATCGCCACAATAACTAATGAAGGGCTTCAATTTGGCACTGTTAATTCACCCAAGGGTCGAATGTATGGTCTTTTCAAAATTGCACGCATTGAAAATGGTTATTTAATACGCTTGGAAACCAGCACTGTCGAACAATTTATGACGAACATAAGTAAATACAAAGTATTTTTTAAATGCGAGATCAAAATTAATGAGCACTTTTCATCGTATGCTTATGCGCCTATTACAAACGATGATAAAAACCTTCCTAAACGACTCAATCAATTACTAAAAACTGACTCTGAGTTCGTCGTACGCATCTCAGAAAATCAGTCACTATTTGAAATATGGAGTACTGACTTAACGCTAGCAGAACTAACAACCAATAATGATCCAGAAAGTTGGTTTGCCCTAGAAACTCAACTAGGTATTCCTGAGTTATACTCCGTCACACAAGACCGTTTCATTTTACAATTTTTAAACCTTCAAGAATTAGGCGCTGTCAGCTTCAAAAAAGGCTGTTACACAGGCCAAGAAATTATTGCTCGCATGAAATTTTTAGGTAAATTAAAAAAGAAAATGTATTTGTTATCCTCTTCTAACAAAGAGATTGCAGAGGCTGGCTCAGATATTTACGATGAGAACAGTAAGAAGTGTGGCTTGGTCGTACGTTCGCACTGGAGTGATACGACAGGCAGTGTCACCTTAGGAATTCTTAATACGAGCTATTCTGATAGTGACGACAAGGTGTATTTAACCCCCGAAAAAAAGTATCCCTTTAGCGTCAGCCAAATAGGTTATGACACTTAAAACTTCCTAGACACAATATTCATACAAAGCCCTTGAAATAAAGCGCACAAAATCATCAAGCCTCTGCTATAACTAATAGCTACAGATATATTATTTCATAATAGATATTACGATATATTAGAGGCTTAAATTAAATGTCAGATATTGGTCAAAAAATTAAACAAGACATACTCGATGCTATCGAGAATGATTCAATTGTTTTACCTACATTGCCAGAAATCGCACTCGATGTGAGAGAAATAACTGAAAATGAAGATTCAAGTTTATTTGATTTAATCGAAGTCATTAACAAAGATACTGCGCTTTCTGCTCGCTTACTTAAAGTAAGCAACAGCCCACTTTTCCGTGGCGCTAACGAAATTACTAACTTAAACATGGCGGTTAATCGCCTTGGGATGCAATACACCAGTAATTTAGCAACTGGCCTTGTGATGGAACAGATGTTCCAGGCTACTTCAGAAATGATAGACACACGCATGCGCGCAACATGGCAACGTAGTACTGAAGTTGCAGGTATCTGTAATGTACTCGCTAGACAACACTCACATTTAGCCGCGGGTCAAGCTACATTAGCAGGTTTAATTTATGCCATTGGCGCACTACCTGTACTAAAATATGTTGAAGATAATGACGTCCAAATAAGTAGTGTTATGTTAGACAACTTAGTCGATGAGCTTCAACCTATTGTTGGCGAAAAGATTTTAGAAAAGTGGGACTTTCCTGCCGAGCTTCGTCCAGTACCGAAAGAGTGCGTTAATTTTATGCGGACAGGCGACAAGCCCGATTATGCAGATTTGGTTATGGTCGCAATGCTACAAAACTACATCGGCTCCGAGCACCATTATGTAGAAATGGATTGGCAACATATCTCTGCATTTAAACGAATGGGCATTGACCCGAGTATTGATCCTAATGAAGACGAAGACTTAACAGCACAAATGGAAGCTGCGATGTCACTCTTGAATGGCTAAACCTTAAAAAGCGCTTATAGAGTGTATTAGTACACTCTATAAGACAAACAGTCGCGATATAATCAATTAATGAGACGCAGTTAGCCGAATGGCATCGTTAACTGAGCCGACGTCTCGCTTAATACAGACTCCCAATTGATTGCCGTTTGCCCCGTTGCTTTTAAATACGTATTTGTTTTTGAAAAAACCTGACTACCAAAAAAACCACGATAAGCCGAAAGCGGAGAAGGATGAGGGGCGTCTATAACGCAGTGCTTTTCTCGATCAATAAACTTCCCTTTCTTCTGCGCATAACTTCCCCAAAGTAAAAAGACAACATCCTCACGCTGCTCATTTAATAACTGCACAATTCGGTCGGTAAAAACCTCCCAACCTTTTCTTTGATGAGCCCCTGCATTCGCTTGCTCGACAGTTAATACAGCATTTAGTAATAATACACCTTGATCCGCCCAAGAAGTCAGACAACCTTGCTCTGGAATATCCATACCGACATCAGTATTTAATTCTTTATAAATATTTTTCAACGAGGGAGGTACATCAATACCAACTTGAACAGAAAAGGAAAAGCCATGCGCCTGATTGTTACCATGGTATGGGTCTTGACCAATAATAACGACTTTTACTGATTCAAAAGGCGTATAATTTAGCGCATTAAAAATTTCTAAATTTGGCGGATAAATAGTTTTACCCGCCTGCTCTTCAGTCGCTAAAAAAGTACATAATGACTTAAAATAAGGTTGCTCAAACTCATCGCTCAGCACTTGCAACCAGGAGCCTGTTAAACAGGCTATTTTATTTAACGACATTCCGCTCCAGAATATTCTTGATTATGCCTGAGGCTTCATATGAGGAAATAAAATTACGTCTCTTATCGAAGGAGAGTCAGTAAATAACATCACCAAGCGATCAATACCGATCCCCTCACCCGCTGCCGGCGGCATACCGTATTCTAATGCCGCAATATAATCTGCATCGAAATGCATTGCTTCATCATCACCGGCATCTTTCTCTGCTACTTGCTTAAGAAAACGCTGCTTTTGATCTTCTGCATCATTTAATTCAGAAAAGCCATTTGCTAACTCTCGTCCACCGACAAAAAACTCAAAACGGTCCGTTACAAATGGGTTATCATCGTTTCGTCTAGCGAGTGGTGAAACCTCCCAAGGGTACGCTGTTATAAACGTAGGCTGGTCAAGTTTCTCTTCGGCTGTTTCTTCAAATATTTCACAAATATACTTACCTGCACCCCATGCAGCTTGCTTAGCTGAATCAGGAACACCAACCTTCTTTGCGTAAGCCTTTAAGGTATCTAAGTTATCTTCTGCCGCTTCAAAAACAGCAGCATCAAACTCAGGGTTATACTTAAGAATTGCTTCAACCATCGTCATTCGAATAAACGGCTGATTAAAGTCATATAAGCTTTCTTGGGTAATATTACCTTCGCGATCTTTTACAGTGTTCTTAATGTCTGTGGTGCCCAAGACATCTTTAGCGACTGTTCTAAGCATGTCTTCGGTAAGGTTCATCAAATCATTATAATTTGCGTAAGCTTGATAAAACTCAATCATGGTAAATTCAGGGTTATGACGTGTAGATAAACCTTCGTTTCGGAAGTTACGATTAATTTCGAAAACACGTTCAAAACCACCAACGACCAAGCGCTTTAGGTATAGCTCGGGCGCAATTCGTAAGAACATATCAATACCTAAAGCATTGTGATGCGTCTCAAAAGGTTTTGCGGTAGCGCCACCAGGAATCACTTGCAACATCGGCGTCTCAACTTCCATGAAATCTCTTTGAGACAAATATTGACGAATACTCGTCACTATTTCAGATCGAATTCTGAAGGTTTCACGTGTTGCTTCATTTGCAATTAAATCAATATATCGTTGACGGTATTTGATTTCTTGGTCAGATAAACCATGAAATTTATCAGGCAAAGGTCTTAGGGATTTGGTGAGAATTTGTAGATTCTCTACCTGCTCAACTTCAACATAAAGATCGCCCTTACCAGACTTTCTCAAAAATCCATTTGCGCCGACGATGTCACCCAAATCTAAATTTTCCCACGCCTTCGATACCTTTTGAAGTTTTTTACCCAAATAACATTGGATTGTACCCGTCACATCCTGCACACCGAGGAAAGGTCCACCACGTCGCATAACTCGGCCCGCGACACTAATAGGTTTATTCAATTCAACTAAAGCTTCCTTATCAAGCTCACCAAACTCCGCCTGTAATTCACCCGCTTTATGTTTGCGCTCAAAATCATTTGGGTGGCCATTCGATTTACAATCTTTACGAAGGTTAACCAGTTTCGCCCGACGCTCAGCAATCAGTTTATTCTGATCTTCTTGCTTTTCGATTGGATCTTGCTGCTGTTGATTTGGTGTATTTTGATTTTCAGACATAAATTTTTCCTAAAGGCCTTTCTTTAAACTTGCTTCAATAAATTGATCGAGATCACCATCTAGTACTGCATTACAGTTGCTGGTTTCTACGTTTGTACGTAAATCTTTAATCCGTGATGAATCTAACACATACGAACGGATCTGACTTCCCCAGCCAATATCAGACTTTGTATCTTCTACCGCCTGCGAGGCTTCCGAGCGCTTCTGCATTTCGAATTCGTAAAGTTTTGCTCGTAGTTGTTGCAACGCTTTATCTTTGTTTTGGTGCTGAGATCGCTGATTCTGACACTGTACGACGATACCACTCGGTTCGTGTGTAATACGAACCGCTGAATCCGTGGTATTGACGTGCTGTCCACCGGCACCACTTGAACGGTAAGTATCAATTCTTAAATCGGATGGGTTAATTTCAATATCAACATTGTTATCTATCTCAGGCGAGACAAAGACAGAAGCGAAAGATGTATGTCGACGACTGCCTGAATCAAAGGGAGATTTTCGAACTAAGCGATGCACACCTGTTTCAGTACGCAACCAGCCAAAAGCATATTCTCCCGTAAACTGAATAGTCGCACCTTTAATACCCGCAACATCACCCGATGATGACTCTACTAGCTCTGTTTTAAAGCCTTTTTGCTCACCCCAACGTAAATACATGCGCAATATCATGCTCGCCCAATCCTGAGCCTCTGTACCACCGGAGCCTGATTGAATATCTAAGAAAGCATTATTCGCATCCATTTCACCCGAAAACATACGTCTAAATTCAAGCGTTTCTAGTTTTTCTGCTAACGCCGCTAGTTCTGTTTCGACTTCAATAACAGTATCTTCATCCTGGTCTTCAACGGCAATTTCTAATAATTCTTCTGCATCACTCAAACCAGTATCAAGTGTTTCAATCGTTTGTACAACTGTTTCTAAACTTGACCGTTCTCGCCCCAAAGCTTGTGCATTCTCTGGGTTATCCCAAACACTTGGGTCTTCCAATTCTCTTTCTACTTCAACAAGGCGTTCTTTCTTAACATCAAAGTCAAAGATACCCCCGAAGTGTCATTGCGCGTTCGCGCATTTCTTTGATTTTCTGAACGATTGGATTAACTTCTAACATTCGTTAAATAACCACCTTTATTTATTAAAACTTTAACATTAATCGAAATAGCGCTGCATTTTATATGAATCTAGAACCCGGAGCTATAGATCAAAATCGAGATATCCATGTCTTTATTTCTTTCGCTGTATCCTTCCAATTTGATTCAAGCAAAATCTCATGAAAAACGTCATCAACTATCTTATATTCGCGAAATTCCATCTTTAAATTATTAAATAGATTTTTACTTACCCAAGGTTCTACCAATGTATCGCCCGCACCATGCCATACCGCCACTGGTGTTTTGATTTCACCGGCATCACGCTTTACCCTATCAATTGTTTTTAGGTACTCTGAAAACCATCTAGCGGAAACCTTGCCATGGTTTAATGGGTCGTTTACATAGTCCTCAACAACCTTGGTATCAGAACAGACAGTATAAGGATCAATATCATTAGCTAAGGATAATTCGGGTATAATTGAACTCATGGTTTTACCCATGAACGCCTTCAGCTTAGAAATTGGAATTGACACATCTGCTGCTGGACCGCTTAAGGCAACAGCGGCAAAACGGTTGGGATACTCTAATAGGTGTAGCACACTGATCATCCCTCCCATTGAATGCCCTAGTAAATATTGAGGCATCGAGTCTAAAGATAAGCGAAGCTGCTCAAGATCTTTTGCATAATCTAACCACCGCCCCACATGACCTCTTTTCCCTTGAGATTTGCCATGTCCGCGATGGTCAAGCGCATGCACTTCAAATCCACACCCGACAAACCATTCAGCTAAGGCATGGTAGCGCCCTGCATGCTCACTCCATCCATGAGAAATAACAATTGCTGCTTTTGCATTTTCCGGGATCCAGTGATAGTAATTTAGTACCACCCCATCAAATGCTTGAACTTGCTCCTCATAAACTTCCACAAATTATCCCTTATTGTTTTCTCAATTTTTAAATGCAATAGTTTACCTTATGAGCCGTTTTATTTCGTCTTTATTTCTAGATTCAAAATCTAAAGTAACCACTCTATAATAACAAACACTGTAATTTATTAACTTATCAAGGAAGTTTTATGAAATACGACAACATTTTACAAACTATTGGACATACACCTCACGTTCGAATCAACCATCTATTTCGTGATGACATTGAAGTTTGGATGAAAATCGAACGAGCGAACCCTGGTGGTAGTATAAAGGACAGAATTGGGCCAGCAATGATTGAAGCAGCTGAAAAAGAAGGGCTTCTCAATAAAGATTCCGTCATCATTGAACCGACCTCAGGCAATACTGGCATTGGCTTAGCTCTGGCCGCAGCAGTGAAAGGTTACAAGTTAATATTAACAATGCCTGAATCTATGTCTATTGAGCGCCGGAAATACTTAAAGGCCTTGGGCGCAGAATTAGTACTCACCCCTAAGGAAAAAGGAATGATGGGAAGTATTAACAAAGCATTAGAATTGTTAGAAGAACACGATAATGCGTGGATGCCTCAACAGTTTGAAAACCCTGCAAACTCAGCCGTCCATAGAAGTACAACAGCCCAAGAAATATTAACCGACTTCTCTGACGGCCTAGATTATTTAATCACAGGTGTTGGCACCGGTGGCCACATCACGGGATGCGCAGAGGTTTTAAAAGAAACATTCCCAAATTTACAAGCTTTTGCCGTAGAACCCGTTAAATCTCCCGTCATTAGTGGTGGTGAAAAAGGTCTTCATCGCTTACAAGGTATCGGTGCTGGTTTTATACCCAAGATTTTAAACACAGAAATTCTTAACGGCTCGATATTAGTCAGTGAAGAAGATTCATTTGAAATGACACGGCAATGTGCATTAAAAGAAGGGATTTGTGTTGGCATTTCAACTGGGGCCAGCCTCGCAGCGATTAAGCAAAAAGAGTCAGAGTTCCCAAGTGGAAGCAAAATAATCACCTTTAATTATGATACCGGTGAGCGATACTTATCGATTGAAGATTTATTCTAGAAATCTCACGCTGTACGTTTATTAAATATAAAAAAGGGCATCTATCTTAGATGCCCTTTTTTAATGTTTACATTTCAATGCACGCTATTTAAAAATCAGCTGCATTAAGTGGATCTGTACTATTTATGACTTCATATGCATCATCCCACGTGTCACCATCGGTATCTTCTTTTAAGGGATCTGTTGCCAAGTTAAATTCTTCTATATTGGTCAGTGAATCAGCATCGGGATCACTGAAACGATCATCCGCATCAGCATCATTCAAACCGTAGAATGTTTCATAAATACCAGACATCCCATCACCATCTTCATCCTTTAGTCCCAAGCTATCAATCGTGACACTGTTCGGGTACTTACTAACAAATATAAGTTCTGACTCGCCATTTATGAAGGGCACTAATTTAAGCACTTCTTCATCATCGTCAGCCTTATCTAAATAGCTATTATTTACTGAACCTGAAGCACTTAAATCTTCTATGTCTTCAATAAAGATACCATTGCGAGTCGGCGGGTTTAATGAATCACTGCCCGTATTAATATCGACAACGCCCACAAAATGCCCCCCAAGCTCAATTAGCTCACGAAAGCTATTAAAAGTGGACGTTTTATACGTTTTCACCAGACTAGGATCAACATCATCATTCTCCCCAAGCCCTGCTAACCGTTTGTGACCTGAGCCTAAATATACTGATACGCCATCTTGCGACAAAGCAATTGGCCCACTTAAATCAGCTTCAGCCGATAAACTTGGCGAATATACGATACCACCATTAAATAGATTATTCGTTTCATCTATGTTTACAAAACCGAGATTAGAAATGACTTGCCCGACTGCTTGCTTAAAGCCGTACAAACGAGACGTAGCTTGATCCCAAAAAGTGTCTTTAAGATTAAAGTCTTCAGAGCCTGATAGATTTGTAATAGCTTGCTGCCCGGCTGCGTTGAACATCTTATGCGTATATTCAGTCGCACTTTTAAGCTGAACAATTACACTCGTGCCCGCAACAACAATGGTATCAAGTGTTGCACCAAGCTCTGAAGCGTCCGAGACCAGTTCTAACTCAGCCCCCGAGACTAAATCAATATATTTAATTAAACCACCAGCGTACGCTAAGTACAAACGACGACTAAGCGGTGAATAATCAACTTTAACGAGGACTGGTGCTCCCTCACTTTCATCAATTTCAATCTGAGTTAAATACGTTGCCGCCATCGTGTCAAAACGGACAACTTTATCCCATCCTTCACTAAAAAAGGCCAATTGTGCTTGATCAACTAAAGCGTCATCAACCCATTGTGCATGCCCTATTTGTTCAATTGTGTTTTGTTGAGCCATCCATGATGAAAAGCATTGTTTTTTACTTGTCGTGTCATCCAAAAAACCGTCTGTCGCGAGTGAGCAGCTAGCGTCCAAAGCAAAGGCATCTATGAGGTCCAAAACACCGTCATCATCACTATCTATTTCGCTTGGTAGTGAATCAAAGTTAATTGAAAAGCAATACGTGATACCAGCAATATTCGGCAGTACAATTTCTGTATCACTACATGGACTTGAAGTAGTGGCTAAATCATCAGGGATTTCCAAACATTTCACACTGGAGTCGGCATTTTCAACCCGGCATGTTACTGGCCCAGATTTTAAGTCAGCATGTAAATTATCATCAAATACTCCGGATAACTCCTCATTATCATTTAAACCATCTTCATCTGTATCAACGAGACCAGGGTGAGATAAAAGTAATAACACTTCTATACCATCAAGTAATCCATCACCAACACCATCTGGGTCACCGGCATCAGCACTATCAGAATGCTTGTTACTTATATCACTGTTTTCATCGGACTGCTCCAACACATTAGTATAAAAATCACCATCAATATCCTCAGCGCCATCATTTATACCGTTCGTTAAACCATCTTCATCAGGTGTATCTATCACCCAAGGATCAGAAATTTTAAAGTTCTCTGAATTAAGCATATTAGGGTTATAGCCACTTACACCCACATTAGGGTCAAAGCCGTTCACTGCAAACTCACGCTCAATTTGCATTAATTCAGTAAAATCAGTCAGTCCATCGCCATCAGTATCAACTTTATCAGGCCTAGAGACACTTCTTATGTATAAAATTACGTTTTCAATTTCATCAGCGGTATCTTCAGCACGAATTACCGTCCGAACTATCCTATCAGCGTCATTATTATCAAAATCTTGGGTAATAAAATTAGCGTCTCCAAGACGGGAATTTAATAATATTTCAGATTCTTCACCAATGGAAATTAATTGGTTCGCTAATATAACGGCACCATCGGCTATTGCTGCATCTTCTGCTACAGCAAATACCCATACCTCTTCATTATCTAATAAACCATCCTGATCTGAGTCATTATTAGTCGGGGAGGTGTTTAAATAATGCTGTTCGATACCATCAGGAATTCCATCCGAATCTGTATCCCAATTTAACACGTCGACTCCAGAATCAAGACCATCTAAAAGAAAGTCATTATCTGTATCGACGTCATTTGGATCTGAGCCAAGCGCTCGTTCATCAAAATCAGATAAGCCATCGCCATCTGTATCAGCCCTATTCGGGTCCGTAGGAGCAGGCGCAGGCTTGCTCAGGTCGACATGCTCCGGATGTAACTCTTCACCATCACTCAAACCATCACCATCCGTATCCGGATTTATAGCTGTTTCTGACGATTCTTCTTCATCATCAGTAACGCCATCACCATCGGTGTCTGGTAAATGTGGATCTGTTTGTTTTTCAACTTCTTCAAGATTAGTTAAAGAATCTCCATCAGGATCCTCTAACCCGTCTTCAAGACCATCACCATCAGAATCTTTCTTTTTAATGTCAGTAAAAGTGCTATTCAGCTCTACTCGGTCACTCAATCCATCCTGGTCTGAATCTTCATCACCATCTAAGATGCCGTTATCATTAGAATCCGTATCTAAAGGGTCAGTCCCTGATAGCAAAATTTCATCGCCATCTATAAGGCCGTCCCCGTCAGAATCTCTATTTTTTGGGTCTGTTTTAAAACCATTTACACCGTGATGCTCATCAAAATCACTCAATTTATCATGATCAGTATCGGCTAACCCTGGATTAAGACCTAAATCAATTTCCTCATTATCTTTTAAATCGTCACCGTCAGTATCATTGCTGTTTGGATCTATAAAAAATACTGTGTCAGGTAGGTCAAATTCTTCACGCTCAATTTCGGTATACTCGAACCTATATTCATGTTCAAAGTCATCACTTAAACCATCGCCATCAGTATCGGATAGATTAGGATTACTTGTAAACAAAGGTCTTTGCGGGTCGACATCAATGGCCAGTTCAAGGGGATCTGTTAACCCATCTCCATCGGCATCGGCAGAAGTTGGGTCAGATTCATGCACATTAATTTCGTCATTGTCATCAATAGTGTCACCATCAGTATCTTTCAGCATAGGATTTGTTCCATGCGTAAAGACCTCATCGAAATCACTTATACCATCCTCATCCGAGTCTGCCTTCTGGTAATCCGATGAGCTAAACTGAAGCTCCTGCCCATCCGTTAAACCATCAGTATCTTCATCTTCATCGCCATCTTTGATGTTGTCACCATCACTATCGGGATTATCAAAAGCGGTCCCTGTAATGTTAATCTCTTGACTATCGGTTAAGCCGTCTGAGTCGCGATCTTCTGCGCCGTCATTTACACCGTCTCCATCGGAATCCGCTAACCAAGGGTCAGTATTAGTCTCTTCTACTTCTACCCGATTAGATAAAGCATCGCCATCAAAGTCTTCATCACCATCCTCAACAGCATTAGAATCTGAATTAGCTAGTTCGAAATTATAAAAAGGCTCTTCTGTACTAGGATCAATATGATTCAATTCGAGACTATCACTTAAATGATCAGCATCTGAATCTTCATCCCCATCAACAGTCCCATTATTATTACTATCAGGATCAATGAGACTTGTTAAAGTATTATTTAGCTCTTGAAGGTTAGTCAGTCCGTCTTGATCAAAATCTTCGTTACCATCTTCAACACCATTAGAATCGGTATCTTTGATTGAAGGGTTAGTAAGTGTTTGAGTCACTTCAATCAAGTTTGATAAGCCATCGTTATCAGCATCAGCATTCTGATCATCGACATCTGTGCCATCTACATTTGTGAAACCCTGATCAATTTCCGTATTTGTTTCATTAAGCTCAACATTATCACTTAGGCCGTCACCATCCCTATCCTCATCGCCATCGAATATACCGTTATTATTAGAGTCAGTATCCAAAGGGTCCGTCAATGTTAGCAATATCTCTTGGCCGTCTGTAAGACCATCGCCATCAGTATCCTTATTCCCTATATCAGTACCGTTCTCTATTTCGAGCCGATCACTTAAACCATCGTTATCAAAATCTCCAGAGGTCAACTCAAACGCTAAAGGCGGTTGATTATATAATTGAGATATTCCGTTTGTTCGATAACTAATAACCAAGGTATCAATTCCAACGGGCACCACACTTAAAACTTGATCATTCTCTGTTTGTTGAGTGCTTGACCATATATTTTGACCAACCAGAGTCTCCTGGTAATTTCGTAAAATTTGCGAAGTATTAGTCGGCACAGTAATACGAAGAGAGTCATGTTGTAGACCTAGCTCAAACGGCATAATGGTAATTTCTTGGTCATTCCCATCCTCTAACCATTCATTGGTCAATAAACTCAATACCTTGCCTGAGCCGAAATTTAAGGCTTTTTCATTATTAAGTTCTTCAATAAACATGGGGAATTTAAGTGAAAGGTCTTCTGCTTCTTTAAGTATTGACTGAGAAATACTCTGAGGGCTAACAATATTAATCGTCTCTTTGCTTAACCTAGTTTTACTAAGTTCATCAATAATCACATCACCAAGGAGTAATCGTTCAGTTTTAGCCAGTTCATCCGCCCACACAGAATCTTTATAACTAATAAGCGATTGAATCTGACTCACCGGCGCTGGATCAATTGGTAGTGACTTATCAAATAGGTAATGTGTATAAGTTCCCGCTTCATTGCCATTAGTCTCTACTAATAAGTAGTTTTCTTGGTCAATAATTTGCAGAATCCTTAGTGCGGAACCGACATCAAAAATGTCCGTCAGCTCTTCTTTATTCACATCATATGTACGAATCTTGCCGTTTAAATAGCCTATATATTGAATATCCATATCAGCAACATCGTATTCAATTGCCGTGATATTCCCCTTAATTGATTTTTCACTAAGCGGTTGTAGGAATGTTGAATTTTTGGCGTCATATCGGATAACCTCGGGCCATTCGTATTTAGCGAAGAGTATTTGCTGCTCACTATTCGTATTTATTTGAGGCTCATGACTGACAACGACACGATCAAGTTCTTGTTGTCCCAGCCAAGTAGAATAACAAGTGCCAGCAGGAACCATTGATGATTTTTCACCAAAAGCATAATCATTTAAATCATTAACATTCAGATAATCATTCGCTGGTAAGGTACCTACATTAAGAGCTGAATCTTCTAAAGCATCAAGAACGCCATCGTCATTAGTGTCTACATCATTTGGGTTAAAGTGAAGAAGTCGAACCTCGATACCATCTGACAAACCATCACCATCTGAGTCTTTAACAGTTGGGTCAGTTTTAGTTACGTAAACCTCTAAACCATCAGATAATCCGTCGTCATCAGTATCGGGGTCTAGTGGGTTAGTGTTCTCCGTTAACTCCCTTCCATCTAATAAACCATCATTATCGGAATCAACGTTATTTACGAAAGTGCCTAACGCCAATTCATCTTCATTTAATATCCCATCACGGTCCATGTCATTGTCAGAATTGACTGGTACGGAATTATCAAGCGGGAGAGTTCCTAATTTGTTAACTTCAACCCCGTCTAGAAAGCCATCTCCATCTGTATCGGCGTTATTTGGATCAGTGCCCTCATCAAACTCATCATTGTCAGATAGACCATCCTGATCACTGTCTACGGAATTAGGATTACTACGATTATTTGGGTTGTCTGGAAAAAGTTCATTTAAGTCACTTAACCCGTCACCGTCAGCGTCATCGGGGTTCCCATCACTCTCTGCAAAACAGGCAGAATCATATTTAAAATAGTCATCCCGGTTTAATACAGTATCGCCATCACTATCAATACCGTCATCAAGACTAGGTTGAAAAACGTTAACGCCTACATAAATTTCTGCGGTGTGGGCAAAGGTCGGAGGATCTAAGTTATCGGCTGTATCTCTATCTGGCTCAGCAAGTTTCAATTCAACATGGTCACCAAACTTAAGGTCGACACCTGGGTAAACAAGTGTTTTAGCTGCCTCATCTTCTATTCCGTTAATAAACCATTCTGGAATATACTTTGATAAAGTGCCTTCTTTAAATTCTTCGTAATCGATTGTAATATCGTCCCCTGATTTAGGGAACTTTGGAAATAAGTTAAATTTAGTCGTCAGTATGTCAGGGTCAAACGTAATCACTTCTACAGCAGGTGTACTTCCAATATCGTTACCAATTACATAATCGAAAGATATGGTTAAAATACTTCCAAATTTAATATTAGTATCAGGGTTAGATGGAAATTTAAGACTATTTTCTCCTTCTAACACCTCTCCATCTAGTAACCATACAGGCGTAAAGTGCTCAGAGAAATATTTATCATCTGCCGCAGGCTCAGATATTTCCACTTGAAAACTATCTTTATCAGAAGCATCAAACTCAGGTTCTTCCGAATATTCAAAAGCAAAACTACTAGACGGAGCATTAGGAAGAATGAGGGCAAATTCAGTCTCTAAGAGCAAGTCAGAATCAGGTCCTGATTTTAAATATATTTCCGCCGTTATAATATCACCATCGATTGCATTGCTAGCTGGATGACTGAACGGAAAGGCTAAATCAAGCGATTGAAATTCATTCGAATCTTTACTTGCATCAAATTTCAACCATTTCACCTTGATGAATTCTCTAGCATCAGCTGAATTTAAATTATATGTACCCGCAAAAATAGTAAGATTCTCTGCTCTGCTATATGTGGACTTTTCTAAATTAAAACCTTGTGTATCCAAGACAGCTACCGTGATCTCTTTAATGATGACCCCATCATTATCTACAAACGAAACAGTCAAGATATCACCATAAGCGGTCTGACCTGACAATAGGGTTAAAGACTCATCTGACGTTGTAATATCTATATCTGTTGGTTGATCATTCACTATCCGGGTTAATGACCACTGTAATTTAAAAACCTGAGCAAACTCTATGATAGCTTCACCGTCAATTTCTATTTCGACAGGCAGCCCTGGTTTTGGGTATTTAGATGTTGCTTTAACAACGGATAAATCGCCATTCTTTTGATACAGTTGAAACTCTGAAGGCGCTGCAGCATCTTTATATTCCACTAAAACGACTGGCCCAACAGGCTGGATTGATATAACCGGTATATTATTATTCGAATCAACAAAGTCATGTAACTGGTTATCATCAAAGCTAAAGTAATCAATCTCACCATCTATATACGCAATATAAACACGACGGGCATCTTCATCCACCAAGGTGCTAGATACAACGTTACCCTTATTTGGCAAGATAATATTGTCATAAAACCGTGTATCCGCATCTATAACGCCATCAATCTCAGTTAAAGACCGAAAGATCCTGTTCCAGTTTTGATCATAAACCCAAGTTTGATTATTAAAAGGTATGTTGAGCGTTGTCGTATCTGAAGTTGTTTCATTATTAATGAAGTTATAGCTACATTTTTCTTCACCCAACTCATTTACAAAACCGTCAGTTTCTAAATAACAGCCACTATTATTTGGAAAAGAGTCAATTTCATCATTTATTTCATCATTATCACTATCCGTATTTAATCCAACAATCTTAGTCAATTGTGCTGCAATGAATTCCACAAACCCAATTTCAGCAGACCCCGCAGAGTAAACGACATCTATATTAAGCGTGTCCCCCTTAGATGAATTAAAATACTGTAAATGAACTGATGCTGAATCGTCCACATCCGGATCAAAATCAAATGTTCGATATTGTTTAGACTCCCCTCCGTTAAGATTCCATGTCGCTTGCAGCTCATCAAGCTCAGTTATTTCAAAATAGTTGCCAACATCTGCTTCATTACAAAATAAATAGACTTCACATAAGTCATCCGTTGCCTGAAACTCAACTTTAACAATTTTACCTGCTTCTGGTTCGGTAGGGTTAAAACGTATAACGAGATCTTGTGGATTAATTATTTTGATAGGTATAATTTCTGCGTACGTCTGTACTGGCTCAACTTTTGTTATCAATGTCAAACGAACTTGGTAAACGCCTGCAACACTGCCTATGGCATTAAAGCCTATGGCATCATCCGTGTTGAAAGTATCCTTTATTAGTAGGTTCCCAGCTTCCGGTGAGCGGATAACTTCCCAGGATACAACAAAATCAGAGCCCGAATCCCCTTCAAAAAGACATGATTCTCCATCATTATCACAGTCTGGTAACGACGGCTCTACCGGCCCGGTTATTCTATTAATTGAAAAGTTTACTTCGCCCGATAATGGCGCAATGTAATTAAGTGAATTAGCGACTCTTAGCCCCCATACACCTGAATAACTATCATCAACATCATTATATTTGGTATTATCATTTGGGAAAGCATCAGAATTATTCAGGTACCCATCATCATCTGAGTCCACCCCACCCAATGGCGGGACAAACGTGATATCACCAGTGAATAAATTTTGAACAGGAAATTCAGGTTCAATAATATTCAACTGCGATAACATTAAATCGGCAATTTTATCAATATTTTTGTTTATACCAGGTATAAAAACTTCCTCAGGCGATCGTTGCACCAAAAATGCTACATCAGACACGTCATTAAAGTCAGAAATTTTCTGGTCAAATTCCAAGCCATCCATTTCATCATCCAGTAAATCTTGAACAACGGCACTAAAAAGAGTATCTACGTTTAAGTTTGTCTCTTTAACCAAAGTATTAATAAAGGCAGAGAAGCTTTCAATCATCGCACGGTGTTGCACTGCTACTTCTTGTTCACCGCCTGAATATTGCATTGGCAAGGTGAATATCGCTGGTGCCTCATAAATACTTTGGTCATATAATTCATCTAACCGAAACGTTTTAACAATAGTGTTAGATGCAGCTTTGAGTTCTGATTTTAATGCACTAGCTGTAACCCTATATTCTAGTTCACTATCACCATTCGTATCGGTTAGCTGAGGCCCGAAAGTTTTGAAGCGTTCGGTAACCATTGCTAGAGCAAGTTTTGTTAAAGGTGTAGCAAAGCGATAAGGCTGAACTTCCAAGACTAGTTCATTTTCACTCTTGTCAATTTCAGATTCATCGGTAATTAACACTCCGTCAGAGTCACGCTGTTCCTGTCCATCTTTTAAATAAAACAGCGTTCTATCTTCTTTTAAATTATTACCATAACCTTTAATTTCATCTGTATGAAAAATCGTATTTAGCTTTGAAATAATAGGCTTTAAACCAGTATTAAGGTCAATTGTGTTATTTATTGAATCAACTTCCATATACAAAAAACCAGAATAGTCGCCCAAATTAATGCCTTCAAGCAAACTAGTATCACTTGATATACTTTTTATAATTTGGTTAACAGGCTGTCCAATTATATCGAGTGTTTCATTCTTATACGCATCGGCCAATGATGGTTCAAGCTCTACACTTAATGTGTTGAATACAGCAAGATACATCTCATTAAGAATATCGGTGGGGTTCACACCCGGCGCCTGGATTGGGCTACCATCTTGATTGATGATTTGACTGGTTTTCTCTAATATGATGTTTTGAATGGTGGAGAAATGATAAAGCGCATTATCCATCTGAGCTTGGCTAATAAAGTCATCGACGGAAATTATCGATGTTTTAAGCGCCGATAACGACTGGCGCACATTGACATTACCCTCTTCTATAATCGCTTGCGTAATTAACGACTCGGCTAATTCTAGCGTTGCAGCATTATTTACATCGCTCTCAAGTTCATCCAGTCGGTTTAATGCAACGGCATCTAGCTCTAACTTGTTGTCTCCAGATAGCTCTAAAGAAAGATCACTTAAATCTGTGCGTAAAGTTATCAAGCTTGTCGTAGCATTTCGAAATTCACTTTGAATCGCAAGCCAGCCGACTGCTTTCAAGCTATCTGTTTCTGAAGCACGAAATTTGCCTATCAAACTCTCAGCACTTGAAATAGTTGTCAACTCATTTAATTGAGTAATAAATGGTTTTAACTTGGATATTTTACTTTTAAGTTCTGTGAGTGTAGCAAAGGCATCAAATATAGTTTGAACCTCTTCTTTCGGTATCGTATTTGTTTCTCGTTCAAGGCTAGCTTCATTTAAGTATTTATCTAAAGCTAATCTTGCTTCATCAACACTTAAAGAGTCTTTAACTTCATTTTGAAGTCGTGGTAGTTCCGTAACATAACCTATCTCTTTAATACGTGCCTGAATGAACTCTAAAGCTGTCGTTGCGGCGGTCTCATCATTGGCAATAACACTACTTCCATCAGCGTTAATAACAACACTCGCTTCCGTCAATAATCTAAAAAAAGCTTCGCTCGCATCACCATGTTGTTTAATTAGCCCCGAGTTTAGATCTAATTTATATAATCCGATTTCAGCATTGACTAATGGCCCTTTGACCGCCCCTGCTTTAATTACTATGGGAAGCGGCTCTTCTTCTATTTCTGCATCAGGGATTGATATGAACCCCCTGTCACCATCTGTACATGCAGAAAGAAGCAAAGATAAGATGAGTACCGTTTGTAAAAAGAAAATCTTAAGCATTCGAGTTAACATAGAGATAGCACTTTTCCTTGTTTGGCTTTTGTAAGTGAAGCAGCCATAGATATATAAGAGAATAATCCTCAATATCTCTTATGCTACAAAATAGGAAAAACTCTTACAAATGAAGTAGTTCTGAAGCGTGAACTAATAGACTAAAAGATTAGATGCAGAGCACATTCTGCACCTAATCTTATTTTTTGAAGGGTGTAAAGCTAGAAAATACGATTTAAACCATTTAAAGCAGCTACTCGATAAGCTTCGGCCATCGTTGGGTAATTGAAGGTAGTGTTGATGAAGTAATCAAGAGAATTAGATTCACCTTTCTGACTCATAATCGCTTGCCCAATGTGCACGATCTCGGCAGCCTGATCTCCAAAACAGTGAATACCTAATATTTCTTTTGTTTCTCGGTGGAATAAAATTTTCAACATCCCAACCGCCTCACCCGTAATCTGAGCTCTAGCAAGATCCTTAAAAAAAGCCTGACCTACTTCATACGGCACCTTAGCTTCTGTTAATTCGCGCTCATTCCTACCCACTGAACTAATTTCAGGTATTGTGTAAATGCCAGTTGGCACAGCATCAATGAAACGGAAGTAATTGTTATCCAGTATTGCCGATGATGCTGAACGCCCTTGATCATATGCTGCACTTGCTAATGCTGGCCAACCTATCACGTCACCCACTGCATAAATATTCTCGATATCAGTACGATAGTGATCATCAATCGTTAATTGGCCGCGCGAATTAGCTTTTAAACCTATATTTTCCAAGCCCATTCCAGAGGTATTACCACTGCGCCCGTTACACCATAAGAACGCATCAGCTCTTATCTTTTTACCTGATTCAAAAGTAACCTCTATTGAGCTCTCAGTGCCTAAAACCGACTCGTATGACTCGTTGTGGCGTACTAACACCCCATTATTTCGTAAATGATAGCTTAAGGCATCAGATATCTCATCGTCTAAAAATGACAATAATTTATCAGCAGGATTTATAAGATCAACCTTTACACCGAGCCCTGAAAAAATAGACGCATATTCAGAACCAATAACCCCAGCACCATAGATAACAATTGTTCTAGGTGTATGGCTTAAACTTAAAATAGAATCACTGCAATAAATACGTTCATGAGTAAAGTCGACATTTGCAGGCTTATATGGACTGGAACCACTTGCAATTATAATGTCTTTTGCATGCAAAACATCTGTAGAAGCCTCGTTTCTAACTTCAAGACGATTTTTATCTAGAAAGTAAGCATGACCTGTATATAAATCGATTTTGTTATGTGCATAAAACTGAGTGCGTAACTTTACCTGTTTATGAATAACTTTTTCAGCAGACCTTAATACGCGAGGAAATGAAAACCAACGCGGCTCACCAATATCTCTAAACATCGTGTTCGTATTAAAGGAGATAATTTGCTTTACAGAATGCCTAAGCGCCTTAGAAGGAATCGTTCCAACATGCGTACAATTCCCCCCTACAACTTTTTTATCTTCTATTACAGCAACACGCTTATTGCCTTTGGCTGCATTCATAGCAGCCCCTTCACCAGCAGGGCCTGAACCAATAACTACGACATCATAGTGATACTCTGCCATAAACCTAAATGCTCCATCTCAAAATTTACAAAAAGTAGGCTTTCGCCACGGACAAACTTTAGTTCTTATTGCTCATTGCATTATAAGCAAGTGAGCTGGAATCGATCTCTTGGCCTGGATCATATTCCTCTTCATTTTCACATTTTGTTTTATCGCCACCACAGACATCACAAGCGACTTCCATTCCTAGGGCGCTCATTCCACCACAAGAGCCAGATATAGGCTCTTTCCCCATTAAAACACCTACAGACATCGCCACCACAAGAATAAGCATGACTGAAAAAACTATAAAGAAAAGCTCCATAATTCAACCCCCTTAATTTAAAAAAGACTTAAAGCCCGGCGTATAAACAGTATTAAAAGTTTCGTTTTTACGAAAAATAAAATACGCATTAATCCCTTCTTTTAATGCAAACTGATAACCTTTTTCTTCGCCCATCACCATCAACGCTGTTGCTAAGGCGTCAGATTCCATACAAGAGTCAGCAATCACACTCACTGAAGCTAAGCTATGTTTAATGGGATAACCTGTTTTAGGATCAATCGTATGTGAAAAACGCTCACCATCTTTTTCAAAATAATTACGGTAGTCACCAGACGTCGCAAGGCTATTATCTTTTAGGCTAATGGTAGTATACGCTTTTCGACCGGAAATGTTTGGCTGCTCTATTCCAAGCACCCAAGGTTTTTTATGTTTATTGAACCCTGATACCGAAATTTCACCACCTACTTCAATGAGATAGTTTACAATTTTTGACTGCTTTAACGACAAAGCAACTTGATCAACTGCATAGCCTTTTGCGATAGCAGATAAATCAACACGTACACTCTGGCTCCTTCTGACCTGCCCATTATTTAGCTTAATTGCCTGCCAATTCACTTTACTTTTGGCAACAAAAACCTCCTCACTACCAGGCACTTTATCATGCTCATACTTTGGCCCAAACCCCCATAGATCAACAAGAGGACCGACAGTTATATCGAAAGAACCATCCGTCAAACGACTTATATTATACGCAGCATCAAGCACTTCGTATGTTTGAGTCGATACCGACATGGACTGCCCTTCAGGTGTATTATTTAAAATAGAAACTTCAGAGTCTGCGCGATAGGTTGACATTAAACTATCAACCCGGTCTAAAGATTTTTCAACCACAACCCGGTAAGTATTAAGTTCAGCCGAAGACTTAGGATGATCAAACACCATTTTTACGTTATAAGTCGTACCCATCGTTTCGCCACGAATCAAATATTCATTAGGCGACTCAGAAGAACACGCAGTGATACACAGTAAACAAACAAAACCTATAATTAATTTATTTCTAATAACCATTTTACTCATAATACTTAAAAAAAATGCCAGATTACATTCGTAACCTGGCATTTATCAAACAACTACCCGAAATCATCTAACATGATATTTTCGTCTTCAACACCTAGACTTTTCAGCATCTGTATTACCGCTGCATTCATCATAGGTGGCCCACACATATAGTATTCACAATCTTCAGGTGCAGGGTGATCCTTCAAATAATTTTCCAAGAGCACATTATGGATAAATCCAGTATGCCCTTCCCAGTTATCTTCTGGAGCAGGATCAGATAAAGCAACATGCCACTTAAAATTGTCATTTTCAGACTGTAGCATGTCATACTCATCTTGATAAAACATTTCTCTTAAGCTTCTTGCACCATACCAAAATGACATTTTTCGTTTGGTATTAAGACGCTTGAGTTGGTCAAATATATGCGAGCGCATTGGTGCCATACCAGCACCACCACCAACAAATACCATTTCAGCTTCAGTCTTTTTAGCAAAAAACTCACCAAATGGGCCATACACAGTAATTTTGTCACCAGGCTTCATATTAAAAGTATATGAAGACATCTGGCCTGCAGGAAAGTCAGTACCTGGTGGTGGTGAAGCAATTCGAATATTGAACTTAACAATCCCTTTCTCTTCAGGATAATTTGCCATTGAATAAGCTCGAATAACGGTTTCTTTTACCGAAGACTTATACTGCCATAAGTTAAACTTATCCCAGTCTTCACGGTATTCACCTTCAATATCGAAATTTTTGTAATCGATTTCGTGTGGTGGGCATTCAAGTTGAACATACCCTCCCGCACGGAAATCAACATTTTCACCTTCAGGAAGTTTTAGCACAAGTTCTTTGATGAACGTAGCAACGTTTTGATTTGATTCAACAACACATTCCCACTTTTTAACCCCAAACACCTCTTCAGGCACTTCAATTTTCATATCCTGTTTTACAGGAACCTGACATGATAATCGCCAGCCTTCGGCTTCTTCACGCTTAGTGAAATAAGTTTTTTCAGTTGCCAGCATTGATCCGCCACCATCCAAAACTTTACATTTACACTGAGCACACGTTCCCCCACCGCCACAAGCTGATGAAAGAAATAACCCTTCATTCGCTAGGGTTTGAAGCAATTTACCACCAGCAGGTGTTTTAATTAAACTATCTTGGTCATCATTAACCAAAATAGCCACATCACCACTACTAACCAATTGAGCTCTAGCTGCAAGTATTATTGCAACTAGCGACAGTACAATCACCGTAAACATGACTACACCGAGTATTATTTCAGCATTCATATTAATACCTTATTTTAATCTACTAGCTCTTTGCGCTTAAAGAGAAATCCCAG